>Ga0335070_10000459_pt1 | contig 45261 bp, 48 predicted proteins | sample Lox_Sample_13_FD_206722 | JGI IMG/M metagenome (GOLD analysis project Ga0335070, IMG submission 206722) | Soil microbial communities from Loxahatchee National Wildlife Refuge, Florida, United States - Lox_Sample_1.3 | ecosystem: Environmental > Terrestrial > Soil > Wetlands | place: USA... | reverse complement strand
CTACCGGCGGGAGATATACTCCGGGCGTTCTGCGGACGGGAGGAGTCGCCCACGGTTCAGAACCGGTTTAGTGAGTTGGTGACGATGGCTCGACGCCAGTTCGTTGAATCCGCGGCTTGGCTTGCATTGGAGCCCGCAAGCATCAGCGCAGACACTCCAGTCCCTTTCGACCTCAACGAGGTGTGGTTCCGCTTAGACTACGACAACAGGGCCACATACGCTCAGGCCAACGGAAAGGGCGATCCACAGGTAGATGAGGAGGGTGACTCCGCGCAGCTTAGACCTACGCGTTTCAAGCCTTACGCAATGGGGAGCACCGCGCCATTCAAAGGCCCTATGTTTGGCGTCTACGGCACGGCTCCGGATCGACTGCGACTCCGACTCGCGGACCCACGATTCCGCTTTTTCCTGGAGCCGAAGGGAGACCCAAAAGGCGAGGATCCACTCCCTGGTGTGATTGTCAACTGGTTGGGCGATCAGCGCCCGATTTCCGTGCTGGATTTCAGCGGAGTCCCGAGTGAAGCAACTGATTTGGCAGTCGGGCTAGTCCTTCAACTGCTTTTCGAGCTCTCGATTCGTAGCCGTACACGGGGAATTGGACGCCCTCGTCCCGTCTTGGTTGTACTGGAGGAGGCGCATCGTTACCTAGGGGATTCCGCAACCACTCGAGTGGCTAGGGAGTCGGCAAATCGGATCGCGCGGGAAGGGAGAAAGTACGGGATCGGCTTGCTGCTCGTGACACAGAGACCCTCAGAACTGCCCGATACCGCGCTCTCACAAGTAGGGACGATTGTCGCGCTGCGACTGACCAACGGGACGGATCAGTCGACGGTGAAAGCGGCGCTACCTGATGCCGTTGCGGGCTTGGCTGAAGCCCTTCCAGCTTTGAGAACGGGGGAAGGCATCGTAGTAGGTGAGGCAGTGACACTGCCTTGCCGGGTCCAAATCACGCGACCGAGCCCATCACCCGAGGCGGATGATCCCTCGCTCGAATCCTGGCGCAAGGCCCCAACTGAAAATGATGTCACGGAGGCGATAGCCCGTTGGCGAGGCGTTCCGAGCAAGGAGGAACCAAAATGATTAGTTGGGTAGACGTTCCGGACTCGGAGAGAGTGACAGCGATCGCGTATGACTCCGAGCAGGAGACAATCTATGTGCGATTCAAGCGGGACGGAGTGGAGTGGTGGTATGGCTCCTGCCCGCCGCACGTCTGGGAGCAGTTCACCCAACCCGGTGTCTCCAAGGGGCGCTTCATCCGAGAAGTCTTGGACCACCATCCGAACGGCCGATACGCTGTGTAACGAGCTGAGTTAGGAAGCACACTGGATGCGCACGAAGCAGCCTAACCGTGAGCATCCGTCGGACGTGCCGATAACAGTCATTCCTCTCTCCTCGCTCCAAAGCCCCACCTCGGTATCCGAACCGGCTCTTGCGATGCAACGTCGCTCACGCCGGGCGAAGGCGGCAAGGTTGCCAAACGCGTTGCACCCCATCCAGGCTGGGTTAGACCTCGTTGGGCAAATCGCGAATCCTTGGAACCCATCCATCCAGCATAGCTCCGGCATAGCACTCTGCAAAATAAAAATGGCCTGCATTTCTGCAAGCCATTGATATATTGGCGCGCCCGGCAGGATTTGAACCCACGACCCCCTGGTTCGTAGCCAGAACGTCGTGCCGCTTCGCCTACAACGCCTCCACGAACCGCACCAGCGCTTCCCGATCCGTCTTCGGCAGGTTGCGGAATGCCTCGCGCGACTTCTCCGCCTCGCCGCCGTGCCAGAGGATGGCCTCGGTAACGTCGCGCGCACGGCCATCATGCAGCAGGTCGCTGTGGCCATTGACGGTTTTGATCAGGCCGATGCCCCACAACGGCGCTGTGCGCCAGTCGCGCGGCCCGGCCTTGAAGTCGGGCCGCCCGTCCGCGAGAGCGTCGCCCATGTCGTGCAGGAGGAGATCGGTGTAGGGCCGGATGATCTGGTCGGCCGCGACGCGCAGCGCGGGTTTAGGTCCGGTCTTCAGTTCGGGCACATGGCATGCTGCGCAGTCGGCTTGCGCGAACAGCTGCTCGCCCCGCTTGACCTGCGGGTCGTCGGCGTCGCGCCGCGCGGGGACCGCGAGTGCTTGGAGATAGAAGGTGATGTTGCTCAACCGGCTCGGCACCACCTCCGGCCGATACTGGTTGCCGGTGCAGCCGCCCTGTCCGCCGCACTTGCTCGCGGACGGAAGCTCCAGACATTTGGCCTGCACCGAGGGGCAGTTCTCCTCGGGGAACAGGTAGCTCGTAGCGCCGATATCCCCGATGAACGCAGCCGCCGTCTGCTGGCGGATGCTGGGTTGATTGGCCTTCCAGCCAAAGCGGCCCAGCACGATCTGCTCTGTCTCGACGTCCCAGACGTAGTTGGGCCGGCCATGCACCACACCTCGCTGTGCCTGCTCCTTCGCCAACGCGACGATTGCCTCGTCGGGCACCGCTTCGAGCAGACCCAGGCCCACCATCGCCGGCGCGACGCGCGGCGAAGTCAGGATGTTCGGGCCAAGTTCGCCAAATTGCAGCTCGCGGAACTCGAGCCTGGGCTTGCGCAGGATCACTTTGTCGCCATCCGCGAAGCTGACTTCGTGCGGCTCATAGGTCACGACGACCTGCCCTTCCGCAGGCACACGGCCGGGGATGCCTCGGTTCTGCAGCTGATCGCCGTAGGCCGGATGCGGCAGCGGTGCGCCGTGCGCATCCGCGCCAGGCAAGCTCAACCTCACGAGCAGGCCACGCTCTGCGATGGCGTGATCGGCGGGTGCGCGCGCGCGGCCGTTGTTCTCGTGGCAATGCGCGCACCGGTCCTCGTTGAACGTGGGGCCCAGTCCCCACACGCCGCCGGGCTCCGGCGCCACCACCCAGGCTTCGTTGAACTGCTCTTTACCCGCCAGGAAGACGCTCGTCTGTTCCTTGTCGAGCATCGGGATCGGCAGCGAGAAGGCAGCCGGGCCCGACTCGGCTGTCGTGAAGCTCCCGGCCGAGAGCGCCCATGGGGCGAGGGTGTCGACGTTCGCGGCAACCAGGGACGTGGCAGCACAAGCGCCAAGCAGCAACGCGAAGCGAGCACGGCGTCTTGCGGGGCTCGTGCGGGCGACCACGCCGGCTCCTGCTAATCCCGATCCCAAGGGCTGTGCTTCACCTCTTCCGGAAGCCAGACCGTCTGGTAGACCTTCTGCAGATCTTGCTCCTTCTTGACTTCGTCGCTTTCCGACAGCCTGGCGTACTTCGCCTCGGTGGGGCTGCTATAGCCCTTGATGTTCAGATTGGGCGCCGAGATCACCTTGCGCAACGAACCGTGGCAGGCAGGGCAGGCTTCGGGACGCGGCCCGTTGATGCTGTGGCGTGTCTGATAGATGACCCTGCACGGGTCGCAGGCGTATTCGTAGGTCGGCATGAGATTCTCCCCCGCGGTTCTGTGCGCTTAGTGTGGTGAAAGCGGCGAGAGGGCGCAAGCCCCCTCACCGCGTCCCCCTCCCCCGCACGCGGACCCTGACCCCCGGCCCCGGTCCCGCCTGCGGGAGAGGGGGGCCAAGAAAAAGGGCCAGCCCCTTGCGGGACCGGCCCCGGCACCTCAGCAACCCGGCGCGCTCAGGCAAGAGCGGTCTTGACGATCTCCGCCTTCGCCGACATGGCCTTGGCCTTGTCGATGTTCCAGATGCGCGCGGCATTCTCGCCGAACACCTTGCGCTTGATCTCGGGCGTGAGCTTGGGATAGCCATGGCCTTCGACCAGCTGATCCGGAATCTGGAACTTGCGGAAGGCGTCGATCTGCCACTGCGGATTGCCCCACAGCAGCGAGTCGGTGCCCCACAGCACATAGTCCGGGCCCAGGTCGCGCAGCAGCGTGCCCAGCACGTGGGCGCACTCGAGCGGACGGCTGGACACCGTCGCGGCGAAGGTCGAGCCCACTTCGCAGTACAGGTTCTTGCGCTGCGGCTTGAAGCCCTTCAGCGCCGCCAGCTCGTTGTGGTACGGCCACGCGGAGTGGTAGGCGATGAAGTTGAGGTCCAGGAAATCGTCGGCGGTCGCGTCGAAGTCTTCCGCGTGCGCGTAGCGGGCGTAGAACTGGCCGAACGGAATGCCCTTGTGGCAGCCGACGTTCTTGATGCCCAGCTTGCGGCACTCTTCCCAGATCGGATAGGCGAGCTTCTCGTCGTCGAACCACCAGCCCTTCTTCTTGGTGGAGTCGAAAGTGTAGAGCTTCAGGCCGGAGATCTTGTAGTCGTTGACGTACATGCGCAGACGATCGAGCGTCACGCTCAGGCCCTGGTTTGGCGTCAGGCCGCCAGCCAGCATGATGGTGTTCTTCGGCCAGTTGTTACGCACCTGCACCTGGTACTCCATCGGGATCATGTCTTGCCCGCCGTAGTCCTCGCGGAAGCCGAACGGGTTGAACACCCCCACGGTGGTGTCGCTCTCCTGCAGGATCATCTTGCCGTAGTTCTCGACGTTCATGTCTCGCGTGCCGTTGGGCAGGCCGAAAGCCTTGCCCAGGTCGTCGAGCAGCTGCACGAACCACATGCCGCGCGTGGTGGTGTTCACGCCCTCGACGTAGTGGCCCGGCCGGGTGCACACGTGGGTGTGCACGTCGACGATGAAGTCGCTGCTCGCGCGCGCCAGCTGAATCGCCTCGTTCTTGGCGCCGATGTCGGCCGCCTCGGCCTCGCTCACCTCGAAGAACTTCATGCCGGTGACTTCGTTGGCGGCGAGCATGGCCGCCGAGAAGCCGAGCGATGACTTGAGGAAGTTGCGGCGCGACATGCCCGCCCGCTTGGCATAGCCGTCCATCTTGGCCGAGATCTTCTCGCCCATGTTGCCGGCCATGAACATCGAGGTGCCGACTTCGTCCCCGTTGAAGGGGTCCATCGGCTGATGCTCGAGGCCCTTGAAGTGCTGAAGAATGTTGTACTCCATAACTGCGGTCTCCCCCTCTGTATCTTGTTCCGATCGGAAGAATCGAGCGGCTTGCGCCAACGCACCGTAACGCATGCCGTCGCGCTGACCCGCGCTCCCCTGAGCTGCGCCCTTGCAAGGCGACCCCACGCTACTCCCGGGTGGCGAGAGTGTCAACGGGAGACGGCGTCAGGGTTATGACGCGCGCGTTGCAGGCCGCGATCGGGCATCATCCAGAAAGATCGAACGATGCAGCCGGTCCTGCGACGGGTGTTGCATCGCGAGGATGCTGGTTGCAATGCGCAAACGCCCCTCAAGCAATGCACGATCTCGCCGCGAGCAATGCGCTGATGCGCCGCGTTAGCGCGGACCTCAGAGGCGGCCGCGATATTGCGTTGCGCAGCTGATGAAGTGCACCCTCGCTGCACCCTGGTGAACGCCCTGGCAGCCCGCAACGGCAAGTGCTAACAGTTCGTGCGGGTAGTTCTCGGCCGGCAGGCTGCCGCTCAGCCCGCTACGGGCTCATTGTGGCAGGCCGCCGCGTACGGCGCGAAAGCAACTCTGCAGCTGTCGCAGCGCTTCCCAGTGATGGACGGCTTTAATATCGCCCATCTTCTCCGGTCCGCATGTGCCCGGATCCGTGTTGCTCGAGACATACAACGATTTGAACTCCGGCGAGTCGAGATACTCCCGCGCGCGTTTCACCCAGTCGTCGACGTCGCTCTTGTTCGGGCCCAACAGCCGCTCCTGCGCTTGACGGCGCTTGGCCCAGTCCAGCCGCTCGCGGTTGAACGCTTCGATGCGCTGATTCAGGTCGCCGCGGCGTGCGTGCAGCTGCTCGCGCACTTCCGTCAGGCGCTGGCTCTCCGCGTTGATCTGCGCGGCCTGGGCGTTGCACGATTCCACCAGGGCGGCGTCAGTGGATTCCTTGGGACAGCGCGCCCGGCGCTCCGCCGCCGCCTTCTCCAGCGCAGCCAGGTCGCTGTTGTACTTGTGGATGTCCGCGTCCAGCGCCGGCGTCGCCTCGCGCAACTGCGCCTCGGTTTGATCGAGCACTTTGCCTTCCGCCGCGAGCTGCTGGCTTACCGGCTCCAGCTTGGCAACCTCTTCGAGCAGCAGATCGCCCTCCTGGACGAACGCGTCGAGCTTGAGCCGGTCGAGGTCGGCCGCATGCGCCGTCGCGAGACAGAGGAGGGCGAGGAGCAGCAGGGATCGGCGCAAACGCAGCTGAGGGAAAGCCATGAGTCCGGACGTTCTCGGGCGCAAGGCCAATCATAGCCCCGCCTGGCTCAATCGTGCTCGCGCTCCTTGCGGATCAGCTTGAGCGTCTTGGCGTCGAGCTCCAGGTCCCAGCGCCTTCCCTTGGCATCGACCGCATCGTCGACCTCGACACGATGGCCTTCGATCTCGATTTCCCCGTGCGACTTGTAGCCCATCTTCTCCAGTGCCTGCTCGATGCGCGTGCGCTCGTCATCGGTGGGTGGGCGGTCATGATCGGCACGCGCCTGCGCCCAACCCAAGCCCAACGCCGCTACGGCGACGAGCACCATCCGTTTCATATGCCGTCTCCTCTCCAGTACAGATGGAGATTATCTCACCGCACTGTCGGCCCCAACGTCTGACGTGGATCAAGCCGCGGCGCCGCACACCGGAGCTGCTCGCGCATTTGCGTTACACTCGGTTTTCGGTTTCCCGCCGCAATCCCGATGGCCACGATCAACTATCTGACCACTGTGCAGTTCGACTTCGGCGCCGTCAAGCTCGTCGGAACCGAATGCAAGCGTCTGGGGATCAGCCGGCCGCTGATCGTCAGCGACAAGGGGGTGCGCGCGAGCGGGTTGCTGGAACGGGTGAGGGAGAACCTCGCCGCCGAGCTGGGCTTCGAGCTGTACGACGGTACTCCGCCGAACCCGACCGAAGCGGCCGTGCTCCAGGCCCTGGAGCAGTACCGCCTGGCGCAGGCCAATGGCATCATCGCCATCGGCGGCGGCTCGTCGATCGACCTGGGCAAGGCGGTTGCTCTGCTGGCCACGCATCCGGCACCGCTCGCCCAATATGCCGCGGTGGAAGGCGGCGCGCCGAAGATCACCGCGGCAGTGGCGCCGCTGATCGCGATCCCCACGACTGCCGGCACCGGCAGCGAGGTCGGGCGCGGCTCGGTGATCGTGCTCGCGGACGGGCGCAAGCTCGGTTTCCTGTCGCCGCATCTGCTGCCCAAGGTCGCCCTGTGCGATCCCGAGCTGACTGTCGGCCTGCCGCCCATGCTCACCGCCGCCACCGGGATGGACGCGGTCGCGCACTGCATCGAGACGTTCCTCGCACCGGCAGTCAACCCTCCCGCCGAGGCGATCGCCATCGACGGCCTGACGCGCGCCGCTGCGCACCTCGAGCGCGCGACGCGCAACGGGCAAGACCGCGAGGCGCGCTGGAATATGATGATGGCGGCGATGGAAGGAGCTCTCGCGTTCCAGAAGGGCCTGGGCGCGGTGCATGCGCTGTCGCACCCGCTGGGCGCGCTGCCCAATCTCAAGCTGCATCACGGCACCCTCAACGCGGTCCTGTTGCCGGCCGTGCTGCGCTTCAATCGCCCGAACGTGGGCGACAAGTTGCCGCGCCTGGCGGCGGCGATGGGGCTGCCGCCGAGCGCGGACGTCGCCGAAGCGGTCGCGCGGCTCAACGCGCGGCTGGGGCTGCCCGCCGGCCTGAAGGCGATGGGCGTGCCGCGCGAAGCCTTGCCCGGCATCGCGCAGCTCGCGCCCAAAGACCACTGCCACGCCACCAACCCGCGTCCGGCGACGGTGGCGGACTATCAACGCATGCTGGAGGAATCCTTCGCTTGAGCGCGTGGGAACCGCCAATGCGCAAAGCCCGACGGAATGCGGGTAGAGCAGTCGGCGCGGCCGGCAGCACATGAGCCGCGACGCGTCGGAATCGAACGCTTCTCAAACAACAACGGGAGTTCGCAATGAACACTTCGCTTCGCCTGATCGCCCTGAGTGCCGCTGCCGCCTGCGTCGTCGTCGCCTCGGGCTGTTCCAGCTTCGGTGGCGGCAGCAAGGAACCTGACCGTGCGCAACAGGCACTGACCACCGCGGAACAAGCATTGAAGGAAGCCCGCGCTGCGCGGGCCGCCGCTGATGCGGCCATGCAGCGCGCCAGTGCCGCCGAAGCCTCGGCCACGCGCGCGCTCAACGCCGCCAACTCCGGCGCCGAGGCGCGTGCCCTGGCCGATCAGGCGCTCAACTCGGCGGCCAGCGCCAAGCAGCTCGCCAGCGAAGCGATGGAGCGCGCGACTGAGGCGCAGGGGGCGGCCGGCAAGGTCGGCGAGAAGTCGGAGCGCATGTTCCGCAAGTCCCAGATGAAGTAGCGGCGCGCATTCACCGCGCGGCGCGCGTCACCTGTACCGGCACCCCGCGCCGCTGGGTGGCGCGCATCGCCGCGTCCCAGTCGGGCTTCTCGCCGGGCGCAAGACGCTCCAGCACGGCCTTCACCACCGGCGTGAGATCGTAAGGCTCGGTGACGGCATCGTCGCCCAGGGCGGCGAACACCTTCAGGTAAAGCGCACCGCGTCGTCGCCCCAGGACGAACGGCTCATTCGCGATGCGTACCGGCGTGCCCACTGGCACCTGCTCGTACAGCGGGCCGATGTCCTCGGGATACAGCCGCACGCAACCGCCGCTGACCCGCATGCCGATGCCCCATGGCCGGTTGGTGCCGTGGATCAGATAGCCCGGCATGCCCAGATACAGCGCGTACTCGCCAAGCGGGTTGTCGGGGCCGGGCGGCACCACGCTGGGCAGCACGTCGCCGTCGCGCTCGTGCTCCTTGCGTACCCAGTCCGGCGGCCGCCAGCTCGGGTTCTTGGCCTTGCGCACCACGCGCGTTGCGCCCACCGGCGGCAACCGATACTCGCGGCCCACGCCGATGGGGTGGGTGATCACGCGTGACGGCTCGCCCGGCCTGCTCGCCGGAAAGTAGAACAAGCGCATCTGCGCGAGATCGACGACGATGCCGTCGCGCGGGCCCGGTGGCAGGATGAATTGCGTTGGCAGCACGATGCGCGTACCGGCGCCCGGCACCCACGGGTCGACACCCGGGTTGGCGGCGACGATCTCGGCGTAGCCGAGATCGTTACGCCGCCCCAGGTCGAGCAGCGTGTCTTCGTCTCGCGCGGTGGTGGTCGCGACCTCCCCGACCAGGTCGTCGCCGGTCTGCGGAAGCGTGAAGGCCGCGCCCCACAGCGAGGCGCTCACCGGCGCCAGCAGGACTGCGATGCAGCGCCACTCGCTTATGCTACAGCGCACCGGGAATCGGCCAAACGCCGGCGCTACTTCACGTCGGCGGCGACTTGCATGCGCACGATCCGATCCGGGCCATGCACCAGGCCGTTCGCATTCGGATCGCCCTTCTTGATCTTGTCCACGAACTCCATTCCCTGCGTCACCTTGCCCCAGACGGTGTACTGCCCGTTGAGGAACGGCGCGGGCGCGAAGCAGATGAAGAACTGCGAATCGGCGCTATTGGGGTCGCGCGCGCGCGCCATGCCCAGGGTGCCGCGCTCGAAGGGTTCGCTGGAGAACTCGGCGGGCAACTTCTGTCCCGAGCCGCCGCTGCCGTTGCCTTGCGGATCGCCGGTCTGCGCCATGAAGCCCTCGATGACGCGGTGGAACACCAGCCCGTCGTAGAACTTCTTGCGGGTAAGCTCCTTGATGCGCGCCACGTGCTTGGGTGCGAGGTCGGGCCGCAGCTGAATCACCACGCGCCCATCCTTCAAGTCCAGATACAGTGTGTTCTCCGGATCGGCGGCGCATGCGCCGGATGCGCCGGTGAGTGCCAACGCCACCAGCGCGGCACGGAACAGGGTCTTCATGTCTTGCTTCCTCGGGACGATATGAGAAGGCGGTAGTCTACCGCACGGCTTTGGTGGAAAATGTCCCTATGCGCGCGCTCCTCACCCTGTCCGGCCTGGCCCTGCTAGCCGGCTGCGTGGGCCCGTCCCCCGCGCCGGATGTGCAGTCCCTGGCGCCTGACCGTGTCCAGCTGCAAGACGGCGTGACCGTCAGCCTGGAGGGGGACCGGGTGCGCTACGCCGGCGAGCTCACCGACGCGGGCTTCGCGGCGCTGAGGTCCATCGTCCGCGGCAAGCCGGTCCATACGCTGACGATCACTTCCGCGGGCGGTGAGGTCAACGCCGGCATGGACTTCGGCGAGTGGACCTTCGAGCGGCGCCTGGACCTGGAGGTCGACGATATCTGCCTGTCGTCGTGCGCCAATTACGTGTTCCCCGCCGCACGCAACAAGCTCATCCGGCCCGGCGCGCTGGTGGCCTGGCACGGCAGCGCACGCCAGCACGGGCTGATGGAGAACCTGGAGCGCGAGATCGACGGCCGCGTGCGCAGCCTCGCGGGGCCGCAGCGCGACCGCGAACGGCAGCGCATGCGCCGCGCCACCGCCGACTACCTGGAACGCTCTCAGCGGCGCCAGGACGCGTTCTTCCAACGCATCCGGGTGGAAGAGTTCGTCACCCGGGTGGGTGCGGAGGAGTACGGCATGAGCGGGCTGTATTTCCTGTCCGTGGAAGACATGTCCCGCTTCGGCATCACCAACGTGATCGCGCCCCCCGACTACGAGCGTAGCGATGTGGCAGCCATCAAGCAGCGCCACCAGGTGGAGATCACCTACCTCAAGCTGCGCCCCTTTAGCCCCTGCCAGGAAACCGGCGCGCACGCGGCAGCCGACCTGGCTTCGCTCGACGTGGCCCGTTGCGCCGGCGTGGGGCGCTGAGCGATCCGACGACGATGGATACTCCGCATGGCATGAGCATCGCCGACCTGCGCAAGGACTACGCGCGCGAAAGCCTGGACGAGAAAGACGTCGCGCGCGATCCGATCGTGCAGTTCGCGCGCTGGTTTCAGGAGGCGCTCAACTCCGGTTTCACCGAACCCAATGCGATGACGGTGGCGACTGCCGACGCGCAGGGACGGCCCTCTTCCCGCATCCTGCTGCTCAAGGGTTACGATTCACGCGGCTTCGTGTTCTTCACCAACTACGAAAGTCGCAAGGGCCGCGAGCTGGCGGAGAATCCCCAGGCCGCGCTGCTGTTCCACTGGGTGGAGCTCGAGCGCCAGGTGCGCATCGAGGGCCGTGTCGAGAAGGTGGCGCCCGGAGAATCCGACGAGTACTACGCCAGCCGGCCAGTGGGCAGCCGCCTGGGGGCGTGGGCCTCGCCGCAGAGCAGCGTGCTCGCCGATCGCGGTATGCTGGAGCGCAGGCTTGCAGAGCTCGAGCGCGAGCATGGCGAGAACCCGCCGCGCCCGCCGCATTGGGGCGGTTATCGCCTGGCGCCGGATTGCCTCGAGTTTTGGCAGGGCCGGCCCAGCAGACTGCACGACCGGGTACGCTACACCCTGGTATCCGAGGGCCACTGGAAGATCGAGCGGCTTGCGCCTTGACCGGCGGTACGCTCGCCCGAGCCCTCACCTGCTCATCACACAACCATGAAGAAAACCCAACTGGAGAAACTCAAGGCTGCGAAGATCGAAGGCCAGAGGCGGCGCGAGCGCGGACTGATCCCCGAGAGCGGGACGCAGCTCGTCGATCGCAAGGAGCAGCGCACGCGCGACCGCGCCGCCGGGCTGGTGCCCTTCGCGGTGAAGCTGCACGCGGATCTGGTCAAGCGCATCCACGCGCTGGCGCAGCAGCGCCAGGTGAGCGTGAACGAGGTGACCGCGCAGCTGCTGGAGAAAGGATTGGGCGGCCGCTGACGCCCCGACTTACGATGCGCCTGCGGTGCGAGCATCGCGTTGCCCGCCGGCGATGATCGAGATCGACGGCTCTCGAGGCGAAGGCGGCGGGCAGATCCTGCGCACCGCGCTGTCGCTGTCCCTGTGCACGAGCCAGCCATTCCGCGCGCATAGCATCCGGGCGCGGCGTTCGAAACCCGGTCTGCGGCGACAACATCTCACGGCGGTGAACGCCGCTGCGCAGCTCGGCGGTGCAGTCGTAGAGGGCGCGGAACTCGGTTCGCAGCAACTGAGTTTCCGGCCCGGCGCCGTGCAGGCTGGACACTACGATATCGACGTCGGCACGGCTGGCAGCACGACCCTGGTGCTGCAGACGCTGCTGCCGCCGCTGCTGACGGCGGATCGCGCCTGCACCCTGCGCCTGCGGGGCGGCACGCACAATCCGCACGCTCCGCCGTTCGAGTTCCTGGCGCTGGCCTTCCTCCCGCTGCTCAAGCGCATGGGGGCCGAAGTCGAGGCCACACTGGAGCGCCGCGGTTTCTTTCCTGCGGGCGGCGGCGAGATTCGGATACGCGTTGCTCCGGCAACACATCTGGACGCGCTGCGGCTCGAAGCGCGCGGTGCGCTGCGCCGCGCGAGTGCGGAGGCGGTCGTGGCGAACCTGCCGGTCGAGATCGCTCGGCGCGAGCTGGCCGTGGTGCGCGCTGCCATGAAGCTGCCAGACACCGCGCTGCGTGTCGTCGAAGAGCGCCTGGCCACTGGACCGGGCAATGCGCTGCTGATCGTGCAGGAGTACGAGCATGTCACCGAGGTGTCGACCGGCTTCGGCCAGCGCGGCCTGCGCGCCGAGACCCTTGCCGAGCGCGCGGTGGAGGAGGCGACCCGCTTCGCTCGCAGCGAGGCTGCGGTGGGCGAGCATCTCTCGGACCAGCTGCTGCTGCCGCTGGCGCTGGCCGGCGCAGGCAGCTTCACCACACTGGCCCTGAGCAGCCACGCGCAGACCAACATCGAGGTGATCGAGCAGTTCCTCCCGGTCAGATTCGCGCGCGCCCGCCGCGCCGAGAACCTGTGGCGGATCGAGGTAGCGGCTCGGTAGCGAACCATTCTCGGTTCGGTCTGCACCCCACGGGGGCTGACCCCACCGGCCGCGCCCGTTCACATTCCTTGCCGTAGATCAAGACGGGCGTGCCGGTGTTGCAGTTTCCTTGCAAATAGAACCTGCATGCCGAAAGGAGGCGCTGCGTTATGTTGACTATCCAGGACTGCATCGAGTTGTCCGAGCTCACGGAGGAGGAGATCCTGGCCATCGCCGAGCACGAGCACATTCCGGCCATGGCCGCGCTGGAGCTGGGCAACTATCTGGTACACACGCCCGAGGGCGAACGGCGCATCAAGTCGATGATCGTGGACGACATCGAACTGGCCCGCAGCGAGGGGGATTTCCGCCGCGCGGCCACGCTCAAGCTGTGCCTGCGGCACTTCCTCGATCACCACGCGAACGTGGCGGATTGACATTCGCCGGGCGGCACCATGCCCGGCGACGTTAGGCACCCAAAATGCTTGCCGTGCCGGGGGTTATCCGACCGACGCGGGAGAGGCCGATGCATACCGACGTGATTCGCAAGCAAATTCGTCTGGCCTGGGACGAGGAGGCGCGCAGCGGCGCATTCGCCAGCCTCATCCGCCGGCAGCTGCAACGCACGGGCGCGTCGCCGGATGCTGACGCCGCGAGGGACGACGCCATCCTCGCGAGCTGGCGCGCGCAGCTCGACCTGGTACCCGACTTGTTGGACCAATTGCGCGATGCCGCCGCGCAAGCCGGTGTGAGCGAGCAGGTGGAGCCGGTCGTGCAAGCCGCCGAGGGCTACTTTCTCGACCCGGACGACGTGCTGCCCGATTCGAACGGCGTGCTCGGGCTGCTCGACGACATGTACCTCGCTTTGAGCCTGATCCACGCGGTATCGGAGGAACAGCGCCTGCGCGTGGGGCAGCCTCTGCTTGACACCGACCTGACCGATCTGATCGACGTGGTGCGCCCGCTGTTCGTAGGCAACCGCCGCGCCGCCCTGAACGATCTCATCGAGCAGGCGCTCGGCCGTCCCGAGATCGCGCGCTCCGTCAAACAGCTCGCGAAGACCGGCTGCGTGCTGAACGTCCGCAGCCGCCAGGCCGCGTAGCCACGGCGAGCGCCGGGGCAGGCGCCCCTGCCTCAGTTCTTGGGCTTGCTGGTCGATTTGTCCTCGACCGCAGCAGTGGCCGTGTCGCCCGACCAGCTCCAGCCGACCACTTTGCCCTGCGAGTTGAACTTGATCTGCAACAGCTTGAACTTGGTGCTGGCGCCGCCGGGCAGCACGCCACTGCCGAAGTAATAGGTCCACACTTCCAAGCGCGTCTCTCCCGCGACCTCGGTGCCGATGCCAGCCGGTGCGCCGAGCCATTCGCGCACCTGGGCGGCCTCCGTGGTGCCGACCTGCGCGCGCGACCCGAAGGCCTTGTAGTCGAAATCGCGGCCCACGCTGACGGCACCGCCGCAGCCCGCCACACCTGTCGCCAGACACGACAACAGCACCGCGCTACGCAGGGTCCTACCGGGGGTGGCACGCATTCGCTCCTCCTTCGACAGAGTCGGACGATGGGACGGCGCCGCGATCATCGCGCGCAGCGCAGTTGTGTTGGCGCGCACGCGAGTGCGCGAGCAGCTATTCTACCAATCGTCCTCGCTTCGCACTCACCCCTGTCCGCTCGGCACATGATCGACATCGGAGCCAACCTCGCCCACGAGTCGTTCGCGCACGACCGCGAGGCGGTGATCGAACGCGCCCGCGCGGCGGGCGTAACCACGATCATCGTCACCGGAACCAGCGTAGCTGCGAGCCGCGCGGCCGCTGCGCTGGCCGAGAACCGGGCGCCGCAGCTGTATGCGACGGCAGGCGTGCATCCGCACGACGCCAGCCACTTCACGCAGGAGACGGTCGGCCAGCTGCGTGCCCTCGCCGCCCACCCCGCGGTGAAGGCGCTCGGAGAGTGCGGACTCGACTACAACCGCAACTTTTCCCCGCGAGCGGCCCAGCTCAAAGCGTTCGAAGCTCAGCTCGAGCTGGCGGCGGATCTCGCGCGGCCGTTGTTCCTGCATGATCGCGAGGCCCACGCGGACCTGGTGGCGCTGCTCAAACGCTACCGCGATCGCATTCCCGCCGCGGTGGTGCACTGCTTCACTGGCGCTCGGGAGGAGCTGCGCGCCTACCTCGATCTCGACCTGCACGTGGGGATTACCGGCTGGATCTGCGACGAGCGGCGCGGCTTGCATCTACGCGAGCTGGTGCGCGACATCCCGCACGACCGGCTGACGCTGGAAACCGACGCGCCGTATCTGCTGCCGCGGACGATCAGGCCGGCACCGGCGCATCGACGCAACGAGCCCGCATTTCTGCCGCACGTGGTGCGCGCTGTGGCGGAAAGCACGGGGCGCGCCGCGGAAGATGTGGCGGAAGAGACGACGCGGACTGCGCAGGCGTTCTTCGGGATTTAGGCATCCCCGCCGCAGCAGCCGGCCGAGGACCGACGATCAGCGCGCCGGCTTGCCCACGCTCGCCGATTCTGCCAGCGTCGCCTCGATCTCCGCCTTGAAATAGCGGTATGGTGCTGCCCCGCGCAGCCGACTGACGATCCGGACCTGCTGACCTTCCACGATCCCCAGCAGGAACGTCGGGGTGCTATCGATGCCGGCGCTTTGCGCCTGGGCCGCGTTGCGCTGCACTTCCGCCGCGTACTTACCCGTGTCCAGGCAGGACTGAAAGCGCGCGGAATCCAAGCCCAGCGCCTGTGCGTGCGCCGACCACGGCTCCAACTGCTGCGGGTAAGTGAACAGGCGGGCATGCATCTCCCAGAACTTGCCCTGGTCTCCGGCGCAGCGGGCGGCTTCCGCCGCCTTGGGCGCCAAGGGGTGCAGTCGCGGGATCGGAAACTCGCCGATCACGTAACGAAGCTTCCCCGCGGAAATGAAGTCGCGCTCGATCTCGGGGAACGTGTCAAGGTAATGGCGCCTGCAATACGGGCACTGATAATCCGAGAACTCGAACAGCACCAGCGGCGCGTCGAGCGCGCCCCGCTGTGGGCTGTCCTCGGGCGTCAGCGACATGTTCTCGATCTTGTCCCATCCGCTGGGCCGCCGAGGCGTGAGCGCCTCCCTGACGGCGCTCATCTCCTGCTGCAGAATGCGGACCGCCTCGCGCAACTGCTGGACCTGGTCCTTCAGCTCCTTCAACGCGGCCCTGTCGGAATCCTGGGCGCAAGCGCTCGCCGTTGCGAGCAGAAGCAACGGCCCAAGCAGCCAGGTGATCCAGTCGATCACTCTCTTTGCCCGTTCATTCATTCGCGAAGTCTCCGGCACGAGGGCGCCGACCGGTTGCTACCGCCATCGTAAGTCAAAAGGTTACGGCGGCGGGCAAAGCCGCCGTAACCCGCGCCAGGGACTCATCCGAGCGCAGCCGTTACCCGCCGCCGCATCGCAACCCCGACCAGGGCCAGACCGGCCAGCAGCATAGCAAGCGTGGAGGCCTCCGGCACGACCTCGACCGTGCCCGAGAAAGTCAGCACGTTGCTTATCCCTCCGCTCGGATCGGCGGTAATCCTCAGGAAGCGGCTCGACAGATGCTGCCCGTTGTCCGAGAGGCCGACGCGCACCAGGAAGCTGTCCCCCGGGTTGAACGTCTTGATGTCCCATGCCAGCCCGACGTACGTATCGCAGACGGAAGGCGCCGTGCAGGCAGCCGGCACACCGGTGCCCTCGGGTGCGGACGGGCCGTTCGTGCTCGAGGTCCAGACGTTATCGAGCGCATTGGCAGGCGTTCCATCCCAGTCGATCGTCTGCCGCCGGCTCGGCTCGCCGGGCGCTGCGGCGCCCCAGGTCTCGGCCACCGACTCCAGAAGAGTATTTGGGTTGCCGTCCACGCCCAACGCCACCATGAACCTCAGGCCGTCGTGCGCCACTGTGTCCTTGTTGGTCACGCTGTAACTGAATACCTCAAGCGACGTGCCGGCCCCGGTTGGCCCGATGCCCAACTGATCCAACTTCAAGTTGATGGTGTTGGCGCGTGTCAAGACCTGCTGCGTCGCCAACCCGTCTCCCTCCGGATAGAGCAGCGCCCTCAAGGCGAACACGTTGCCGTCGCTCAGGGCTCCATAGGCGATGTTGTTGAAGTTGCCGTTGCTCAAGTCGGTACCCGGCGCTACGGCCGCGTACGCGCCGAGCGCAGCGCCGCTTAGCAAACCGGCCAACAAAGGCCGAAGCCAATGAACTGCTTTCATTTCCACTCCCCCTCCGCATGTCGCCCGCCCAATCGAGGCGGGACGCTAGAGCCGCGGGTCCGCAGCACGGCCGTGAACCCGCGGAATGTCACCGAGATCACCGCAGCAGACGTGACGACTGTCCACCCGCGCTCACCAGCTGAAAGTCCTGCACGAGCCCGGGGCGCGCCACGCCCTGAACATCCACCGCGTCGTGCGAATACATCACCACCCTGAGCACCGGCCGCAGCACGGCCGAGCACGCCGCGCACTGCGGCGAGTTGGGGTCATCCGGGTTAGGGTTGGAACCGACGCCGAACCCGAAGCTCATCTGGATCTTGGTGATGCTGCGGCCGCCATGGGCGAACAACTCCTGAGCGATCTCGTCGACGAGATCCGATCTGCTCTTGGCCAAGCGCGGGTCGAGATTGGGGTCGATCGGGAACGACACCCAGTTCTCCACGCGAGCGCCCTGCACGCCTGCGTCGTTGACCAGGAAGGTCGCTTCACCTGGCGCGAACATGTGCGTCAGCTTGAACTCGGAGTTGGGACTCGGGTCAGGGATCGGCGCCGGCAGCTGGAAGGCGCGCTGGACGACTACCACCCGCATCAGCTCGATAGGCGGAGGCCCGCTCACAGCGGCTGCGGATTCGGTGTTGAACCCCAGCGCCAAAGTGTTCACGGGCAACGGCGCTCCCAGCTGCCTGGCGTCGGGGATCTCGATCGGAGACATGCCGAGCGTGTTCTCCGCGAAATTGAGAGCTCTCTCGTAAGCGACGGCCGGCAGAAGCTGGACTGCGGGCAGGTCGGTGGTGATTTCCATGAACGCCGGACGCCTGAAGAACGTGATGTTGCCCAACTGCATGTTCTTGCTGAAAGTCAGCGACGAGAACGGGCCCGGCGCGTCCGGCGTCCCCCCTTGCGGGTTCCCGCCGTCGGTCATGGTGCATTCACCTTCGTCGCGGTCGAGTGCCGCGGTCAGGGGCTGCGCGCAGGTCGGGTCGCGGGTGGCGCCGCGGCCGAGCAGGAGCCTGGCGACGGCGTTTGGATTGAAGGTCTTGACCAGCGGCCGGTCTGTATCCATCTTCGCCCCGCGCAGCAGCCCGATCAGGACGCCTTCCTGGCCGGCCTGGATGATGGGTGGCAGCGATGCATCCACCATCCGCCGCACTTCGTCGAGGGTCATCGCGGGTGGAGTCTGCGCTGCGGCTGACAGCGCCAAGAGGCTCGTCGCGGCAGTAGCGGCGAGTGCGGCCCAGTATGTGTTACGCAATCTCATCATGGCATTCATCCTTCAGTTGCTCCGGCAACTCCGCGCGCTCCTGACGGACGCAAGCGCGAGCCCGGATGGCTCTTGAGTTCGCTACGAGTTGCGCCGGCGAATCGTGCCGCTCATGCATCACTTCATGAACGCGTGGCCGACACAAGCCGGCTTGCACCCGACGTAGCCCATCCACGCGTACCAGTTGTGGCCGGCGGGCGAACCCCACGCCAGCGCGGTGGCGTAGCTCTCCCAGTAGAGTCGAGTCAGGGCGGCCGAGGAAGTGCTGCCGATCGTGTAAGCCACCGGACACTGCTCGGTGCAGGTACCGAAGATGTTGAACGGGTCGTACCATGCGCAACCGAAGCGCTTGTAGTGGTTCTTCACCCACGAGTTCGCGATACCGCCCCATTGCCCGTCAATCGCCGTCTGCTTGTAGTCGTTGTTGTAGCCCGACGAGATCCACATACAGCCATGAAAACCGGTGAACATGTGCAGCCGCTTGCCGGTGCCCTTGTCCATCGATCGCCAGAGGTTCCCCAGATACGTGTCCTCGGCGCTGCGGCAGGACGAGGCATGCAGGATCTTCAGGCTGTTGTCGCCCAGGATCGCCTTCGGGGTGGTGCCGCCGAAGCGCGTGTTGCAGTCGCCATGCCAGTCGATACGCATCAGGCCGCCCCAGGCGTCGCCGTCGTTGAACCCGTGGAAGGCGTTGATCGCGGCGTCGGGCCAGTCGACATAGACGTAATCGATGCAGCCGGTCACACCGGCCGGGTTGGCTGGATCACAGAAGCGCGACAGGTTGGTGTTGCCGTTCGTGAAGTTGCCGGTGTTGGTATGCCCCATCGCCCCCATCTGGTTGTACCAGGCCTGCGCCATGCCTGGCCAAGCAGGCCGGTTGTCCGCGGGGTTGCTGTCGCAGTCGCCCCCGGTCCAGTCCCCGATGGCGTACATATCGACCCGCAACGCCATCGCCGACGACATCGCAGCAAGGGCCGCCAGACCGACGAGCATCTTGGCGCCCTGCTTGAACCATGCTTTGCGTGAATTCATTGACGCATCCTCCGTCTATACAATCGTCCAACCAAACCTGCGCGGCAGCGAACCGGCGAAAGCCGATCCGTTGGCCACGCAACCATCCAGCTCGGGCCATCGTGTTATGGGCGTGCATGCATGTCCGAAATGCTCGCCCCGAACCGGGAGACAATGTGTGGAACGCGGGATATCCGCCGTGCGTACTGAACGGACGCGGGGAACGTCCTCGAAGGGGCATGGGGACGAACGTTCTTGCTGATCCGCGATCGCGGAATGCACGACGTACCAGGGCTTTGTCATCACCCCGCGCCCTCCCGGCTCAGGTGGCTGCGATCGCGCAACTTACGCGCAACTTATGCGTGTGAGCTGCGCGATCTCCAATCACCATACGCCGGCAACAGATCGAATTCAATAGGCATATCGGACCGCGGTCGTCGCCTCTCGGCGACTGATGACAAAGGATTAACAAACCTGGGATGACGTACCGCTATTCCTCGCGCGTAGTTGCTCCGTGTACGCCTCGCGCGCGAACGAACAGGTTCGCTGGGAACACACACAGGAACGACCGTGTTCGCACGCGCGAGCGCAGAGTTACGAGTGTCGCTGACGCTGGATCCGGCTGCCGACTGACGCTACAGTCAGTGAGCCTAACGCCGATAGAGGCGCAAGACCCGAACGCGCACGAATGATGTTGCTCAAACTCACCCTCGCCGTCGTCATCCTCGTGGCCACCATCATCGGGATGGCACGCGTGAAACGTCATCTCGATGGCGACAGCGGCGGCTCGCTGTTCGGGAGCGCGCGCAAGCGCGAAGAGCGCGCGAGCCGCACCGATCTTGAGGAGTTCGTTCAGGCATACCGCCGCGAACACGGCGGCGCAGGCGGCGCGGCGAGGCAGGCACTGGCCGCGCCAGCCGCTGCCTCGCCGGCAACCGCGACGCCGGCCGCCGGCGCACCGCACCCGTCGCCTACCGCACCCAGGGCGCGCGCAGCGTATCTCGACGGCGCCAAGAAGGTGATGTACCTGGTGCTCAAGAGCGGGCTGCCCGATCACCACGTATTCGCCAACTGCAACCTGGCCGAGCTGTTCGAGGCGGGCGCGGCGCTTCCGCCGGCCTTCAGTCAGGCGCGCGCCGATCTAGTGGTATGCCGCAGTGACCTGAGGGCCGTAGCAGTCGTCGACGTCGGCGCGCCGGCCGATGCGCTCAACCGCGCGCTGGAAGCGCAGCTCACTTCGGCCGGAATCCGCTATGTGCGGGTGCAGCCGCCCGCGCTCCCTAAGCCAGCGCAGGTGCGGGCGCTGATCTATCCAGGCTGAGACTGCCCGGCCGAGGTGCGTCGGGTGCCTCGCTTGCCGAAGCGCGCCGCTGCACTGCGCGGACACCCGCCGTCAATCGAGCACGTGCGAAACCAGCCCGTCGGCCAGCTTGGGCTCGAACCAGGTGGACTTCGGCGGCATGATCTTGCCCGCGTCGGCCACCGCCATCAGGTCGGACAGCGAAGTGGGATTCAGCGAGAATGCTACTGCCATGCTGCCGCTGTCGACGCGTCGCTCCAGCTCCTGAAGCCCGCGGATGCCGCCGACGAAATCGATGCGCTCGTCGCGCCGCAGATCGTGGATGTTCAGCACCGGCCCGAGCAGATGATCGGAGAGCAGGCTCACGTCCAGGCGGCGCACCGGGTCGTCCTCCGCGGCCAGCCCGGGCTTGATCCGCAGGCGGTACCACTGGTGGTGCAGATACATGCCGACTTCGCCGTGACGCTCCGGCCTGACCGGCTGCGCGCTGCGCTCCACCGAGTAGCTGCCTCCGATACGCGTCAGGAACTCCTGCGCGCTCAACCCGTTCAGATCGGCTGCGACGCGGTTGTAGTCGAGGATGCGCATCTGCCGATGCGGGAACGCGACTGCCAGGAAATACTCGTAGCTCTCGTCTCCCGTGCGGCCCGGGCCGGCAGCGCGGCGCGCTGCCGCGACGCGCGATGCCGCGGCGGTGCGATGATGTCCGTCGGCGATGTACAGCGCAGGCATCGCATCGAACGCCGCGGTGAGCCGCGCAATGCGCTCGGGTTCGCGGATCGGCCAGATGGTATGGCGCACGCCGTCGTCGGCGGTGACATCGGCCTCGGGCATCGGGCTCGATGCCTGCAGCAGGGTTGCGTCCACCTCCGGCGCGGAGGGATAGGCCAGTAGCGTCGGACCGGTCTGTGCATTGAGCGCCTCGATCTGGCGCACGCGATCATCCTCCTTGTCCGGCCGCGTCAGTTCGTGCCGGCGGATGCGGTTGCTGTCGTAATCCGCGACTCGGGCCGTCAACGCCAGGCCGGTCTGCACCTGATCGCCCATGACCAAGCGATAGGCGTAGTAGGCCGGTTGCGCATCCCGCCGCAAGACGCCTTCGCGCAGCATGCGCCGCAGATTGTCGGCGCCCTTCGCGTAGACCTCGGGTGCGTGGATGTCGATGCCCTGGGGCAGATCGATCTCCGGGCGCGAAATGTGAAGAAAGCTCCAAGGCCTGCCAGCGGCGCGCTGCCGTGCCTCGTCGCTGGAGAGCACATCGTACGGCGGGGCGACCACATCGGCGGCGCGATCCGGTACCGGCCGCAGGCCGGTGAAGGGGCGGATGAAATGCAACCTGTTGCCTTTCGAAGTGTCTCTAGTGGGGTGGACCGCGACTGCGCGGCACAGGCTCGATTCTACCTCTGCGCGGCGCAGCGGCCAGCACGCGAGCGCCCGCTGCGCGAGTCCCGCGCTCCACACCGAGGAGTCGCACCGATGAGCACTACCCTCAAGGACAGACCATTGCGGGTCGAAGCTAGTCCGGTGACCTGCAGCGGAAACGGGCGCGCCGCGGGTCGCACTGACACAAGTTGGCCGTGCCACTGCGCGGCGTCCCAGGATACGCCTTACGGCGACGGCACCGGCCAGCGGATCGGATTCACGGCCTGATCGTCAGCGGATGACGACAGCGCGCGCAGGTGTTGTCCGCTACTCCCGACGCGCCTGCGCGCCAAGGCCCGGTGCCACTGCGGTCCGGCGGAGCTTGACCCCGCTTTAGCAAATCATGCTGGCGCGCGTCTGGTTGTTCTTCACCCCTGCCCTGGCGATCGGCGCGGCCACGCTGCTCGCGCCGCGCGTGGAGCTGCTGCCGCCCACCCTCGCAGGCCTGAAGAGCTGGGGCCCGCTGTTGTTGATCCTGCTCGCGGGCACGCTGGCATTCGGGTTCAACCGCGGCCGAGCGCTGTTCGCGGTGGCCACTCTAGCAGCGGCTTTCGCCGGCTATGAGCTGTTCCTCTCAGCAGGCCAGACCGACTTCACCGCGCGCACGGTGTACGCCGCGATCTGCATCTTCGTCCCACTCGACTTGCTCGCGCTCTCGCAGCTCCGCGAACGCGGCATCTTCACACTGTATGGCATTCGGCGCGGCGGCAGCATCGCGCTCCAGATCCTGCTCACTGCCTGGGTGGCGAGCGACCACGCTGCGCAGTTCACCCAGTTCGCCTACATGCCGTTGTTCGACACCCCGGCGTTCGCGAGCTCGCCGATCCCGCAGTTGGGGCAGCTCCTGCTGCTGCTCGGCGCGAGCGCGTGCGGCGTGATGTCGCTGATGAAGCGCTCGACGCTGGACGCCGGCCTGACCGGCGCGCTGGCCGCACTGGGCGTGGCGTGCGACGGGGTGGCCAACCCCCATGTGTTCCAAGTGTTCGTCGGTACGGCGGCGCTCATCGTCACGGCTACTCTCCTGCAGGACGCCTTTCGCCTCGCGTTCCAGGACGAGCTGACCGGGCTGCCCAGCCGGCGCGCGTTCAACGAGCGCCTGCTGGCACTCGGCCATCGCTATGCCATCGCGATGGTCGACGTGGATCACTTCAAGGGCTTCAACGACCAGCATGGACACGAACTCGGCGACCAGGTCCTGAAAATGATCGCTGCCCGGCTCGCCCGCGTCGGGGGCGGCGGACGTGCCTACCGCTACGGCGGCGAAGAGTTCGCCGTGGTATTCGCTGGACGCAGCCTGGGGGACGCGGTGCGGCGCCTGGAGGCCGTGCGGCGCGAGATCGAGGACTATCGGGTTGCCGTGCGTGCTCCGGACCGTCCGCCCAGCGAGCGTCGTGCCCACCCGCGCTCGCCGGCCCGTCCCATCGCGACGGTGAGTGTAACGATCAGCGCCGGCATTGCCGAGCGCAACGAGCGCAACCCCACTGCGCAAGCCGTGCTGCAAGCAGCCGACAAGGCGCTGTATCGCGCCAAGGGCAAGGGCCGCAACCAGACCTGCTGGTAACCTCTTGCAGCCGGCCGCCACGCTTACCTTACAATCCGGGCCGAATGGCATCGGCATTGCGCCGGCATGCCGGCCAGGAGGGGACTTGCGCTTGAAGAGAACCATCGCATTTGTTGCGGCCGCAGTGCTGTTGGTGGTGCCCGTCACGGCGAGGGCGCAGACGCGTGCCCAGGTGGGCAGCTGGGTCGTCGCCTGCCAGTCCGACGCGAGTGGTTACTGCACCGCGAACGCCAAGCTGACCGATGGGCGCGGCGCGCAGGGCTACGCGTTCCAGCTGCACGTCTGGCGCGCTCGGGCGGGGGACCCGCTGCAGGTCACTTTCCTGGCCGGCACGGCAAGGCCGGGCGCGAGCGAGCCGATGCAACTGCGTGTCGACGGGCTGCCGCCGATTGTTCTTGAGGCCGGCACCGGCTATCGATCGATTCGCTCCGGTGGCGCCTACGCGCTGTCGGCAGCGGAGCCCGTCGCGGCGCTGCTCGCCCAGATGCTCCGGGGCCAACGCCTGCGGATCGCCTTCCGGGATGCGCAGGGGAAGCTGGTAGCCCCAGTCTTCTCGCTCAACGGGTTTCGGCAGGCGGTGACACGCTTCGAGGGCGCCGGCGTCAATCAGATGCTGGCTTCCACGCATGGGAACCGGCCGACGGCTCCTGACTCCACGCCTCGGCGTGAGCCCGAGGCCGCACCCGATCTTGCGCAGCCGCCCGCCGCCAAGGCCGCGCCCGCCGGGATGGAACCGCCCGCAGCCAGTGCGATACCTGAACCGGTTCAGGGCACCGAGCCCGTGCCAATCGCACCGCCGCAGCGCACGGCAACGAGTGCGACCGCCGGCCGAGCACAGTCGCAGCCCGAAGCATCGAGCGAGCCTGCGACGTCTCCGGCCAGAGGCAACAAACGCACGCCCTCCACAATCACCGAGCTCGCGCCTGCTCAGCGGAAGCCCGAGGCCGGTAGTACAGCGGTCGCCGCCGGCCACCCCTCGCGCAGGGGGCGGGGCGAATCGCTGCGCCAGTTCGCCTGTCGCGGCGACGAACCCGCCTGGTCGCTCGCGATCGATCGGCAGCGGGCCACGCTGCGGCTGGCGGATGCGGAGCCGGCAACGCGAGAGCTGACGGGCAAGTTCTCGATCTCAGGCGAGGGCCGAACGCCGGTGATGACCTGGAGAGGAAAGGCTGCCGGCGAGCGCGGCGAGCTGACCGCCGTGATCGTCGAGCAGGAATGCAAGGACAGTGTGTCCGAGGGTGAAGCGCAAACTGCCTCCGCGTTCCAGGTGCAGGTGAAACTGCCCGATGGCCGCAAGGTGCGCGGCTGTTGCACCGCGGGCTTACCCGCCCCGCAGACGGCGAGCGTCCCGCCCGGCCTGGCATCCGCGCGCATCGCCGACTTCGCCGCGAAGCCGTCGGAGGACTGGGCCCGCCTGCTGCTCGAACTCAAACCGGCCGTCGACGCTTGCATGGCCAGGACGCCCGGCACCTCTCCGTATGTCACCAAGGCGTGGCCGATCAATGCGGCGATGGCGGGCGTGCGCACGCGCAGCGGGGACGGCGGCTGGTTCGGCTGCATCGCCCGCATCGATGGCAGCGTGGTGGACCGCTTCGAGCCGCTAGAGCGCGCCGACCCGCCGCTGCCCGGCGAGAACCTGACCCTGTTCACGCCGGCCGGCAGCACGCCCCGCTCCGGCAGCTGCTGGGAGCACGAGCGCGTGCTCGACGCTGCAGGAAAGCTGCTGGGCTACTTGTCCTACAACACCTGCTAGGGAAACCCTGGCATAGGCGCAGGCCGAGCGCGCGAGACCGCGCAGCTGTCTAGCGCCGCGCCCGCCAGGTTTCGTATTCCTTGAGCGTGGCTTCGTCGGGTGGATAGGTGCCAGGCACCGGCGCGCCGGCTTTGATCTTCTCCACCACGAACGCCTCGAGCCGGTCCAGCTCCTCGCCGCTCCTGGCCACCTGATCGGCGAGATGGCGCGGAATGCACACCACGCCGTCGGCATCGCCCACCAGGATATCGCCCGGCATCACCAGCACTTCGCAGCAGCCCACCGGCACATTCCAGGCGACCGCCAAGTGCCGCGCCGGGTGCGGCGGGGAGGCCGGGCCGCGCGCGTATACCGGAAAGCCGAGCGCTTGCACCGACGCGAAGTCGCGCACGCATCCGTCGACCACGCAACCGGCCGCGCCGCGCACTTTGAGGCGGTTCATGTAGATGTCGCCGCCTATGGCCGCGCCGTCCACGCCACGCCCCTCGACCACCAGGACCTGGCCTGGGCGGGCACTCTCGATGGCCGCGCGCTGCGGATAATCGGGCCGGGTGATGTGCTCGAAAGTGGCCAGATCCTCGCGCGCCGGGACGAAACGCAGCGTGAGCGCCTCGCCCACCATGCGCAGATCCGGCGACAACGCGCGCAAGCCGGCCAGGAACGTGTTGCGCAAGCCAAGCTTGAACAGTTGAGTCGTGAGCGTCGCCGTGGCGACGCCGCGCAGGCGCTCCAGCGTCTCTTGCGAGATCGGCGGCAAGTCCATGTCTCCCCCTCCTCTCGGGTCCTTACTATCATAGGCCGTTCGACCATGCCCCGCCCGCGACGGGCGAGGCAACGTAGTACCATCCGCGGCGCAGCGAAGACCAAGCGAGGGAGGAGCGGCGCGTGCCCGAAGTGCTGGGAAGCTACGACTACGTCATCGTCGGCGCCGGCACCGCCGGCTGCGTGCTGGCCAACCGACTTTCGGCGGACGCGGCCACGTCCGTCCTGCTGCTCGAAGCGGGCGGCAAGGACGATTACTTCTGGATCGACATCCCGGTCGGCTACCTCTACACCATCAACAACCCGCGCACCGACTGGTGCTACAAGATCGAGCCCGACCCCGGGCTGAACGGTCGCTCGATCGGCTATGCGCGCGGCAAAGTGCTCGGCGGCTGCTCCTCGATCAATGCGATGGTGTACATGCGCGGGCAGCGCAGCGACTACGACCACTGGGGGCAGCTGGGCAATCGCGGCTGGTCGTGGGAGGACGTGCTGCCCGTGTTCAAGCGATCAGAGGATTATCAACACGGGGCGGACGAGTTCCACGGCGTGGGCGGCGAGCTGCGGGTGGAGGAGCGGCGCGTAAGCTGGGAGATCCTCGACGCGTGGCGGGAGGCCGCAGAGCAATGCGGAATCCCCAAGATCCCCGAGTTCAACCGCGGAGACAACTTCGGCAATGCCTACTTCCAGGTCAACCAGCGCCGCGGCGTACGCTGGAGCGCGACCAAGGCCTTCCTGCGCCCGGTGCAGCACCGGCGCAACCTGAAGGTCCTCACCGACGCGCATGTCCAGCGACTGCGCATAGAGACGCGCGACGCAGTCCAGCGCGCGACCGGGCTTGACGTGCGCGTGGCCGACACAGTGCAGCGCGTCCTCGCCCGGCGTGAAGTGCTGCTGTGCGCCGGCTCGATCGGCTCACCGCAGATCCTGCAGTTGTCGGGGATCGGTCCTGGCGCCCTGCTGCGCTCGCGCGGTATCCCGGCGGTGCATGACCTGCCGGGCGTGGGAGAGAACCTGCACGACCATCTCCAGATCCGGCTGATGTACAAGGTACGCAACACCGTGACGCTGAACCAGCGCGCCAACTCACTGCTGGGCAAGGCGGCGATGGGGTTGGAGTACTTTGTGTTCAAGACCGGCCCGCTTACCATGCCGCCCTCGCAACTCGGCGCGTTCGCGCGCAGCGACCCCTCGCAGCCTTCGGCCAACATCGAATGGCACGTGCAGCCGCTGTCGCTGGAGAAGTTCGGCGAGCCGCTGCACCCGTTCCCTGCGATCACGCCCTCGGTGTGCAATCTGCGTCCCACCAGCCGCGGGCACGTACGCATCAAGAGCCCGAACCCGGACGACTACCCGGCGATCACGCTCAACTATCTGTCCACCGCCGAGGACCAGCGGGTGGCGGTAGACTCGATGCGCCTCACTCGCCGTATCATGGCCGCGCAGGCGCTGGCTCGGTTCGCGCCCGAGGAGTGGAAGCCCGGGCCCGATGTGCACTCCGACGCGCAGCTGCTGAAGGCAGCCGGCGACTTGGGCACGACGATCTTTCATCCGGTGGGCACCTGCAACATGGGCAACGATCCGCAGGCCGTGGTCGACGACCGGCTGCGCGTGCACGGGATCGCGGGCCTGCGCGTGATCGATGCCTCGGTCATGCCGCGCATCACCTCGGGCAACACCAACGCGCCCACCATCATGATCGCGGAGAAAGGCGCCGAGTTCATCCTGCGCGGCAGCGCCTAGCGCAACCGCTTCGCACCGTCGTACCGCGCTTGGCGCGACGCACCATACGGGGCCGACAATCGGCCTTGTGCTCTCCCATGCCTTGAATAAGCGGCCGGTGGCACGCATATTGCTGCTATGCAGCAAAAATTGGTCGAGAAGATGATCATTCGCGAACTGCTGGCGGGCGAGCGAGCCAAGCTGCTCGACTTCCTGCTGAGCCTCAACGAGGCGGACCGCTACCGCCGCTTCGGTCGCAGCATGCCCGACACCGCGATCCGCGCGTACGTCGCGCAAATCGACTGGACGGAGTGGGTGCTGCTCGGCGCCTTCAACTCGCAGGCTGAACTGGTCGGCGTGCTCGAACTTGCCGAGGCGCGGCCGGGCGCATGCGAGATCGCTGTCGCGGTCGCGCCGTCGTACCGCGGCAAAGGCATGGGCAAGGAACTGATGGAGCGCGCGCTGCTCAAGGCGCGCGTGCGCGGCAAGGACCGCGTCACGCTGCTGTGCCAGGCCGACAACGAACCGATGCGCCGGTTGGCGCGATCCGCCGGCCTGCGCGCAGTCACCGCCGACGGCGAGACCGAGGGTGAGCTCGATCTCGATGTCGCGCGCCCCGGCGATGTGGCCGAGGAGCGCACGCGCGAGGCCATCGAGAACGTCGCTTACATGGGTCTGCTGACCACGCGCGCGTGGGCGGACTTGGTCGCCGAGGGATTTGCGCGAGCGGCTCGGGTCAGCGAGCCGGCGTAGGAGTCGCGCGCGCCGTCGCCATGCCTCCAGCGTACCCTTCGCTCCGAGCGCGACCGTCAGGACAGGTGAACCGACGGGGGAAGGCGCCTGGGCGATACGGCTGCCATGAGATCGCTCGGCAAGGGTGCCGGCTCCCCTTCCAGCAGCGCCGCGAGCACCTCGCCGGCCAACGGCGCGGTCAGCAAACCCCGCGAACCGTGCGCCGTGCTCGCATACAGCCCCGGGTATCGACCCTCGTCCAACGCTCCCACTACCGGAAGATAGTCCGGGCTCACACAACGCAACCCCGCTCGCCCAGGCAGCCGCGAGGGATCCAGGCGCGTCCCCTGCAGCCCGTCGAACAGCACCGGCGCGAGCCGCGCGAGCATGGCTAGGTTTTCCTCGTTGTCCGCGACGGTGGGCTCTTCACTGTCCGTGCGCGCGAATGTAGCGCCGACACTGTGGAACCCGCTGCGGGCGGGCGTGACGTAGCTCTGTCCGCACAGCACCGCGCGCAGCGTGCTGCTCTCGGCTGTAGCCGGGATCAGCGTGATCTGTCCGCGGTTGACCCGCAGCGGAAGGTGTGCGAGCGGCTCGATCGCGGCGAAGCCGGCGCCAGTAGCCAGAATCACCGTTTCCGAGCCCACCACCGGGCCGTGCGCATCGTGCACGGTCCAGTGCCCCGCCTCGACATCGCGTGACACGCGCGTGGCACCACGACTCACTTGCAGGCTGATATTGGGATGATCGGCCAGCGCGCGGCACACCGCCGGCGCATGCGCCCAGCCGCCCCGCGGAAACGCCACGCCGCCGGTGGGCACCACGACGCCCGCGAGCGCACCGGCCTCTTCGCGATCGACTCCCCGCAGCAGGCCGGCGGGCAACCCCAGCTCCAGAACGCGCGCTTGGCGGCGTGCTTCATGATCGTCGTGCGCGAGTTGGATCACCGGCGCAGCGGCCCACGCCTCGCCGTCGCACGGCAACCGCTCGCGCAGCACGCGCAACGTATGCTGATAAGCGGCGAGCACGAGCCGGCTCAGTGGCGTGGCGGTCGCTGAAAGCCTTGCATACAGCACACCCTGGGGGTTGCCGGAGGCTTCGGCAGCCAGGCTGGCGTGACGCTCGACCAGCGCGACCCGCCAGCCGCGGATCGCCAGGCTGCGTGCGGCCGCAGTGCCCGCGAGACCGCCGCCCACGACGACCGCCTCTCGCGTGGGCCGCCGCACCGGCGGCCGCAGCGCCGCGCTCGCTGCGTACTCGCCACGCACCATCTCCCGCTTGGGACCGAAGCCTCTCACCTTCTCCACTCGGAAGCCGACCTCCTCGAGCCCTCTGCGCACGGCCCCGGCGCTGGTGTAGGTGGCGAGCGTCGCGCCGGGACGCGAATGATCGGCGACGGCGCGCAGCACCGCCGGTTCCCACATCTGCGGGTTGCGCGCGGGCGAGAAGCCATCCAGAAACCACGCGTCTACCGCGCCCTCGAGGCGATCCAGCGTCTGCCGCACGTCGCCCACCAGCAGCGTCAGGCACACGCGCCCCGACGCGAATACGAAGCGATGCCAGCCCGGCGCGAGCGGGCCGTAGCAGGCGATCAGCGCCTGGCTGTACGGAGCCAGCTCGGGCCATAGTTCGAGTGCGTCGCGCAACTCGCTCTCCGCCAGCGGGTACAGCTCGCAGCTGACGAAGTGAAGGCGCGCCGTCACAGGCGCGATCCGCTCGAAAAGCTGCCACGCGCAGAGAAAATTCAGCCCGGTGCCGAACCCGGTCTCGCCGATCGTCAGACTGGCGTCCGGCACGAGCGCGGCGAAACGCTGCGGCAGGCGGTTGCCTTCGAGGAAGACGTGCCGGGTCTCCTCGATGCCCGAGGCGCGGGAAAAATACACGTCGCCGAACTCCCGCGAGACGGGCTGGCCATCACGCCACTCGAGGATCGGCGCGGAAGCGGTCATGCAGCGCGGCGGGATGAACCGAGCCCGGAGCGGGCTGGATCAGGCGGGGTGCGCGCACAGCGAAGGGAAGCGAACGCAGCGGCCACGAGAGGTTGCGAAACACGGGGAGGCGTCACCGCCCGGCAGCCGCGCGCGGCAGCCGCCGGTTCACTCGTGCCGGCGATGCGGGCCGGGCCCGCGCGCGGACCCGACCGGATAAATAGCGGGCTTACTTCAGGTGCGCGTTGACCAGCTTGGTCATCTCGAACATCGACACCTGCTTCTTGCCGCCGAAAACCGGCTTGAGCTTGTCGTCGGCGTTGATCATGCGCTTGTTGGCGGAGTCCTGCAGCTTGTTCTTCTTGATGTAGTCCCAGATCTTCTTGGTGACCTCGGTGCGCGGCATCGCCTTGTCGCCGATGACGGCGGCCAGTTCGCCGCTCGGGGTCATCGCCTTCATGAAGGCGGCGCTGGGCTTGCGCTTGGCCGCGGGCTTCTTGGCGGCTTTCTTCGGGGCGGCTTTCTTGGCGGGAGCTTTCTTCGGGGCGGCCTTCTTGGCGGCCGGCTTCTTGGCAGGGGCTTTCTTCGCTGCTGGCTTCTTCGCTGCGGGTTTCTTGGTCGCCTTCTTGGCTTGTGCCATCGTCATGTCTCCGTGAGATGAGATGTCTCGTGAACGTCGACCTCCTCCTCTAGAGGAAGCGCGAGCAGAGAATGCCGAACCTTTAGAACGGAGTCAACGATTTTCTAGAGGGAAAACCCGCGCAATGTCCCGCGGCACGCGCTATTGGTGGCGCGCCCGTGAGTTTTCGCCGTTGGGCGACACGGCTGCCGAGCTCACACCGTGCCTACCGGCGTCGCCGGGGAGCCTACGGCGCCTGGCAGCCGTAGCGGCGGCGCCGTGAGCAGAAACCGGTACCTGCCGTTGCGCCGCAGCCACTGGGCCAGTTCGGTGAGGTACCAGATCTCGCCCAGGTTCACACCCAGCTTGAACAGGCAGTGCTCGTGCAGCGGCAGCGCGGCACAGGTGCCCGGGTGGCTGGTGGCCGGATGCGCCTCGACCGCATAGTTGTCGGCGATCAGCGCAACTAGCCCGCTGTCGGTGACCCACTGCAGGAGCTTCACGTCGCGCCCGTCCAGAGCGGCGCAGCTGTTCTCCACGGTGTGCGCGTCCGGCTGTTTCTTCAGGTCCAGGAGCAGCTGGGCGAAGCCGGTGTGCAGGCAGACCAGGTCGCCGGTCTCCACCTCGACTCTGTCCGCCTCGAGGATGCGCATGAGCTGGTCGTAGCCGACCACCGTCCGCGCCCGGCCAACGTGAGCGTGCAGGTCGATCATGACCCCTCGCCCCTGCACGCACTTGACCGCCATGTTCTCCACCCCCAGCGCGTGGGCGTGCGAGGTGGAACGGGCCGGCACCGTGCCTATCCCCCCGGCGTCCGCAACGTCGCGCGGACCCACCAGCTCCTTGCCGGGCCGGTAACCGTTGTAGAACACTGGCTCGGCCACGCCGTCGCCGTCCGCGTCGAACAGCTGGCCCACGTGCGCCAGGCTGTCCCACTGTGTGGAGTACTGCAGGTGCAGGATCGCGACGTCGTCGTTGATCACATCGGTGGCATCGGGGTTGTCGTGGCGCACTTCGTAGATGAAGTTCGGGCGCGTGCCGCGGATGGTGGGGCGCAGCACCGGCGGATGCCGGCGCGGGTTGAGCACGTTGCCGCCCGGGTAGTCCAGCGGCAGGCTCAGGCAGAAAGCGAGCCCCTCCTTCACCTCGGCGACGCCCTGCTTGATCTTCTCCGGCGTGAGCAGGTTCAGCCGCCCGAGCTGATCGTCGGGCCCGAAATCGCCCCAGGTCGAGCCCGCGGGCCGGTTCTTCCAGCGTGTGGTCGGTGCCATCGTCGTCTCCTCTATCCGCCCAAGTACACCCTGTGAAGGGCATCGCTGCCCTGGATTTCTCTCACTGTACCCTGCGCAGCGATGCGCCCGGTCTCGATAAGATAGCAATAGGCGGCGTGGCGCAAGGCCTTCTCGACCAGCTGCTCCACCAGCAGGATCGCAATCCCCGCGCGGCACAGCTGCGCGGCGACCTCCAGGATGCGCTCGATGACGATCGGCGCGAGTCCTGCGGAGGGTTCGTCCAGGACCAGCAGGGTCGGCTCGGCGATCACGCCCTGCGCCACCGCCAGGATCTGCTGCTGGCCCCCACTCAAGCCCGCGGCCCGTTGATGCCGCTTGCCCGCCAGCTCGGGAAACAGCGCATAGATGCGCTCCAGCCCAGAGCGGTCCCCGCGCGCCGCCCGCGCATAGGCACCGATCAGCAGGTTGTCCTCCACCGAAAGCGTGTGGAACACCCGATGCCCCTCCAGCACCTGGACCAGGCCGGCACGCACGATCTCGCGCGGACTCGCGTGGGCGATCTGTGCCCCCTTGAACATGACCGTCCCCGAGCGCTTCGGGATCAGGCCCGACAGGGCATGCAGGATGGTGCTCTTGCCCGCCCCGTTGCGCCCGAGCATGACCACGAACTCGCCCGCACGCACTTCGAAATCGATCCCGTGCACGACCTCGGCCTTGCCGTAAGCCACATGCAGGGCGGCAACCTGGAGCAGCGGCTCGCCGCTTCGCGCCCCCACCGTCACGCCCCCAAGTAGACCCGGATGACCTCCGGATCTGTGCGCACCTCGGCCGGGGCGCCGTGCTTGATGACGCGGCCGAGATCCAGCGTGGTCACACGATCGCAGATCCGGAACACGAAGTCGGTGTGGTGCTCGACCAATAGCACCCCGATGCCGCAGCCGCGCAAAGTCTGGACGATCGACGAGAGGTGCTCGATCTCGGCCCCGGTCAAGCCGCCGGCCGGCTCGTCCAGCAGGATGAAGCGCGGCTCCCCCACCAAGCCGCGCGCTATCTCGAGAAAGCGCTGCTGCGCGTGCTCCAGCAAGTTGGCGCGACGCGAGATCACCGCCCCCAGACCCACGCCATGCAGCATCTCGGTTGCGCGCTCGCGCAGCAGGCGTTCCTCGCGCCGTACCCGCGGCAGCGCGAGAGCTGTGCCGAGGAAGCCGCTGCGCACCTCCCGCCAGCCGCCCAGCATCGCGTTGTCCAGCACGCTCAGCGTGGGCAGCAGGCGCGGCTTCTGGAAGGTGCGCGCCACCCCGATCCGCGCTCGCCGCTGGACCGGCGCCGCCGACAGGTCTTCGTCGTCGAGCACGACCGCGCCGCCGTCCGGGCGATAGTAGCCCGAGAGCAGGTTGAGCAGCGTGGTCTTGCCGCTGCCATTGGGCCCGATCAGCCCATGCACCTCGCCCGGATGCAGATCGAGCGAGACCTGCGCGAGCGCGGTGAGCCCGCCGAACGTCTTGGTGACCTCGCGCGCACGTAGACTAGTCACCGCTGCCCCTTGCGGATCGCGGCCGACAGACGCTCGAGGTCGGGCCGGACCGGTGCGCTCTCCACCTTGCGTGGCCGCAACCGTTCCAGGGCAAGCTCGAACAGGCGCCCGATGCCTTCGGGCACCAGCAGCACGACCACCAGCAGCAGCAGACCGTAGAAGAACGTGCCGAGCTTGGCGAGCGGCGCAACCAGCTCGGGCAAGGCCGTGAGGATGCTGGTGCCCACCAGCGGACCGAGGATGCCGCCGCGCCCGCCGATGATGATGCAAACGAAGAAGAACAGCCCCAGCTCGAAGATGAAGGTGTCGGGCGTGACGTAGCTTTGCAGGCTGCCGAACAGCGAGCCGGCGACGCCCGCGGTCAGCCCGCTGAACACGAATACGATCAGCTTGGCGCGGAATACGGGCACGCCCGCGGCCTGCGCCGTGACCACGCTGTCGCGGATCGCGATCAGCCCGCGCCCCCACATGAAACGCGCCACGTTCCAGGTGAGCCAGGTGACCACGGCCGCTACGAGCAGAATCAGCCAGTAGGTGCCCTGCGGGGTGTCGAACGGCGCGGGAAAGCCGGGTACGGCCAGCCCGACGCCGCCGCCCGTCAGATCGCTCTGAGCCAGGATGATCTCCGAGACGATCAGCGCAAACGCCAGCGTGGCCATGGCGAAGTAAAAACCCGGCAGGCGCAGCGAGGGCAGACCGAGGAGCAGCCCGCACAGCGCACCGACGCCGCCGGCGCACGCCGTCGCGAGCGCCGGATGCAGCCCGTGCGTGCCGGCCAGGATGGCGAAGGTATACGCGCCGATCGCCAGCAGCCCGACATGGCCGACCGAGAGCTGGCCGCTGAAGCCGACCACGAGATTGAGCCCGGCGATCAGCACCCAGTAGGCGCCGATCAGCTGCGCCAGGTGCAGCTGATACATGTCTCCAGCCCACCAGGGCACCGTTGCCAGCGCGCAGCCGGCGGCGACCAGCGCGACCTGTCGCCGCAGCGACACGCTCACACGACCCTCCCGGCGCGGGCGCCGAATAGCCCCTCGGGTTTGAGCAGCAACACGAGCATGAGCAGTCCCACCGAAATGGTCTGCTGGTACTCGCCGCCCAGGTAGTACGTCGCGACGCTGCTCAGGATGCCCAGCGCAGCGCCGCCAGCCAGCGCGCCCACGTTGCTGCCGAGTCCGCCTACCGCCAGGGCGATGAAGCCATTGAGCGTGAGTGTCAGGCCGAGTGCGAAGTAAGCGAAGGTAAGCTGCCCGGCCGCGAACCCGGCCAGCCCGCCCATCGCTCCCGCCAGGACATAGGACAGCGCGCGAATACGGTCGGTGGGGATGCCGCGCGCGCGTGCAGCGAAGCTGTCCTCGGACATGGCGAGGAACAGCTTGCCGTAGAGCGTGCGCCGATAGAAGAGCTCGAGTCCGATCGCCAGCACGGCCGCCAGCGCCACCGGCAGCCAGTACTTCTGGTCCGCCAGGCCGGAGGAGAAGCCTTGCGGGATCAGGCGCGGAAAAGGCTTCGGCTCGGTGCCCCACCACAGCGCGACCGCCTGCTGCACCATCGTGGCCAGCGCCAGCGTGCTCAACAGCCACAGATGCTCGTCGGAGCGTGCCAGCACCCGCCGGATAGCCACCAGATCGGTAATCAGCCCGAACAGCGCGCCGACCGCTACGCTGCCCGCCAATGCGATCGGAACGGGAATGTTCCAGGTTTGCAGGAACCAGGCGCCGAACACCCCGCCGAGCATGGCAGTGTGGCCGGTGGTGACGCTCAACACCTTGGAGGTGGAGAACATCACGTTGTAGACCAGCGCCGCGGCGGCATAGAGCGCGCCGGTGGCCAGGCCCGCGATCAGGGCGGCGAGCATGGTGAGGCGTGACGGGTGACGAGTGACGGGTAACGCGTCACGGCCGACTCGCCCTTACCGTGGAGCCGCCTTGTAGCAACCGTCCTTGAAGCTGCTCGCAACGTTCATCACGATGCCCACGTCCGGGAAGCCGTTGCGGTCGTCGGGTCCCCAGGAATAGGTGGCGTACACCCCGCGCAAGCCCTTGGTGTTCTCCAGTGCTTTCTGGATGGCGGCCGGGTCGGTGCCGCCCGCCTGCCTGATCGCATGCTCGACCACCTTCACGGTGTCGTAGCCGAGCGCGACCCACCAGAGCATGTAGTCGATCTCTCCGCTGCCCAGCTTGCCGCGCATCTTGTCCATCAGGGCCTGCGTCCCCACCGGCAGCTTGCCTTTCGCGTCGTAGGTGGTGCTCTGGTAGCCGGCGGCGAAGGCATTGTTCCAGTACTCCGGCTTGTTCAGCAGCTTGCGCAAGGCGGGCGCCATCATCGCCGAGTGCCCCACTATCGGAACGTCCCAGCCCATGTCGCCGCGCGTGTTGATCAGGCGCGCCAACAGGCCGGTGGCCGCGGACCACGGCATGATCACGTCCGCGCCCGCGGCCTGCGCCTTGTTCAGCTCGTCGGTGAGGTCGGTCTTGTTGGCATCGATCAGCACGCTGTACACCGGGGTGACGCCCGCCTTGGCCAGCAGCTCGGTGGCGGTTTTGGCGCTGGACGTGCCGTATCCGCTGGTGTCGCCGATGACCGCGACCTTCCTGCGCTTGAGCACATTCAGCGCGTAGTCATTGGCGGCGTCGATCCATTGCCGGTTGGTGTTGATCAGGCGGAATGCCCGCGGGTATTTCTTCGGGTTGGTCAACTCGTCCACAGTGCCGATCACCAGGTTGGGCAAGCCCGCCTTGGCCACGATCGGCACCGTCGCCAGCGACTCGCCCGAATTGACCGGGCCGATGATGAAGTGCACCTTCTCCTGGAAGGCCAGCTGCTGCGCGAAGTTCACCGCCTTGGTCGGCTCGCCCCCGGTGTCGCGGGTGATCAGCTCGAGCTTGCGGCCGTTGATGCCGCCAGCCTTGTTGATTTCGTCCACAGCGAACTGCACGCCCTGGTTCTCCGCGATCGCGGCAGAAGACAGCGCACCTGTCAGGGATGAAAGCCAACCGATCCTGATCGGCTCCTGCGCCTGGACCGCGCTGGTGGATGCAAGCAGCGCCGCCGCCGGCAGCAAGGCAACCCAGCGGGTCGGGGTCAAAGTGGTCAACGTCTCCTCCTGTGGACTCGGTGTCGGATGTCGGCCGCCATATTCCGAGACGCATCGCGCCGTTGTCAAGGAAGCGGGCTAGAATCCGGGTTCGACGCACCGGCGGGACGACCGCAGTGAGCAAAAAGACGGGCACATGGACTCTGTAATCCGCATCGGCGCAGGCTCGGCTTGGTGGGGCGATCGCATCGAGCCTGCGCGCCTGAACGCCGAGCAGGGCGAGCTGGACTACCTGTGCTTCGAGACGATGGCGGAGGCCACCGTCTCAGCCGCGCAGGTGCGCGTGCGCCGCGATCCAAGCTTCCCGGGCTACGACACCTACCTGGACGACCGCATGCGTGCGGTGCTGCCGGCCTGCCTGAAGCGCGGCACGAAGATCGTCACCAACCAGGGCTGGATCAACCCCGACGGCGCGGCGCAACGGATCGTCCACTGGCTGCGCGAATTCGGGGCCCGCCGCGTGAAGGTCGCCGCGATCAACGGCGGGCTGATCACCGATCGCGTCCTGGAGCTGACCGACAAGATCCTGGAGAACGGCCGCCCGACCGCGACGCTGAAGGATACGCTCGTGTCGGCCGAGGTCTATCTCGGCGCAGAGCCGATCGTCGCTGCTCTGAAACAGGGCGCCAGCATCGTGGTGTCCGGGCGCGTGGCCGATCCGTCGATCTTCATGGCGCCGATGATGTACGAGTTCGGCTGGGACGCACTCGACCACCGCAAGCTGGGCCCGGGCAACGGCATAGGCCACTTGATGGAGTGCGGTGCGCAGGTCACCGGCGGCTACTTCCCCGATCCCGGATTCAAGGACGTGCCGCAACCGTGGAACCTGGCCTTCCCGATCGCGGAGGTGGCACCCGACGGCAGCGCGGTGATCAGCAAGGTAGCAGGCACCGGCGGCGCGGTGAGCCTGATGACCGTCAAGGAGCAGCTGCTCTACGAGGTGCACGATCCCGCCAACTACCTCACCCCGGACGTGGTGGTGGACTTCACCACCACGCAACTCGAGCAGGTCGGTCCCGACCGCGTACGGGTGACCAGCATTTCGGGCAAGCCGCGCACGCCTACCCTCAAGGTGTCCATCGGCTGCACCGAAGGCTTCATCGGGGAGGATATGTTCTTCTACGCCGGCCCGGGGGCGCTGCGCCGTGCCCGCCTGGCCAAGCAGATCCTGGAGGAGCGCTTCAAGCTGGTCGGCTTGCAGGCCGAGGAGGTGCGCATCGACTTTCTCGGGCTGAATGCCATTCACGGAGCGATGACGCCGCCGGACCAGCCCGAGCCTTACGAGATCGCGGTGCGGGTGGCGGCACGCACCAGGACGCGCGAGGAGGCGATCAAGGTCGGACGCGAGGTCGACGGCATGGCCGTCTCGGGTGTGGGCATGACCGGCAAGCGCGTGCCGCACCAGGACCGCACGCGCGAGGTCATCGGCGTCTGGTCCTCGCTGGTGGCGCGCGAAAAGATCGCGCCCTCGCTCACTTTCTACGAGAGCTGATCGATGCGCGTCATGCTGCAGCACGCGGCCCATTGCCGCTCGGGCGACAAAGGCAATACGTCCAACATCATGATCATCGCCTATGACGAGGCGCTGTACCCGCCGCTGAAGGAGCAGTTGAGCGCGCAGCGCTTCAAGGATTTCTACGCCGGGGTGGTCACCGGGCCGGTGGAGCGCTACACCATCGATCATCTGTGGATGATGAACTTCGTGTGCCAAGGCGCGCTGGGCGGCGGCGTGTCGCGCAGCCTGTGCCTGGACAACTACGGCAAGTCGCTCTCCTCGCGCATCCTGGCGTTCGAGCTGGAGCTGCCTGAAGCGCTGCGGCCGCGTCTGCGTGGGCTGTGAGGACGGCCGCCCCCCGGCTTCGCGCTGCAACGCCTTATGTCTACCATACAGCCGGGAACAAGCCAGCGGCGCGGCGGTCAGGCCGGCTTCGGCAGCGCAATCCCGCTCAATGCCTGATAGACCTTGATCACCGCGGCATCGTCCTCTTTGCCGTGGCCGAGCCGCGCGGCGTCCTCGAAAATGGCATGCGCCGTGCGCGCCAGCGGCGTGGGAAAGCCTTGCGCGGCGGCGGTTTCGAGCAGGATCGACAAATCCTTGCGCAGGATGTCGATCGCGGCTCTCGGTGCATAGTCGCCGGCCAACACTCGCGGGATGCGATCATCGAAAATCCAGCTCGCCCCCGAGCTCGCCCCGATCACCTCCGCCATGGTCCGGGGATCCAGGCCGAGCTTGATCGCCAGCGCCATCGCTTCGCTCGCGGCGACCAGGTTGACGCCCGCCAGCATGTTGTTCACCACTTTGGCCCGCGAGCCGTCGCCCGCATGCTCGCTCACATGGAAGCAACGTCCACTGATCGCCTCGATGACCGGCGCGAACCCGCGCAGCACCTCCCGCGGCGCCGCGGCCATGATGGTCATCTCGCCCGCGCGCGCCTTGGCCGGCCCGCCGGAGCACGGCGCATCGATCATCAGCAGGCCGCGCCGCGCCAGGCGCTCGGCCAGCGCGGCGGCTGCGGCGGGCTGGATGGTACTGCTCATGATGTGCACCCCGCCCGGCCGCAAGCCTTCGGCCAGCCCGCGCGGCCCGAACAGCACGTCCTCGGTCTGAGCCGCGTCCACCACCAGGGTGATGACCACGTCGCTACGCCGTCCGACCTCGAGCGGCGACGCGCATACCATCGCGCCGGCTGCACGCGCCTCGGTCTCCGCTTCCGGCCGGATGTCGCGCACGAAGGTCGGAAAGCCGCGGTCGAGCAGCCGCTTCGCCACGTTCATGCCCATGGCGCCAATGCCGATGACGCCTGCTCGTAACGTCTGATCCATGCAGTCGCTCCTACGCGCATTACTCAGTTTGCCTGCTTCACCTGCGACAATTTGCCGCACCCCACTCTAGACAGACTATGAGGTACATCAAACGCTGGGGGCGATGGCTATCGCACGATGGCATCGTCATCCACCGGCAAAAAGGAGTCGCCAATGCAATCCCGCACCACACGCGCACTGTTGCTTATCCTCGCTCTACTGGGTGCCGCCGCTGCTTTGCCCGCGCGAGCCGCTGATCCCTTATTCGTCAACCTTACGTCGGACGACTGGCACCGGGCGTATATGGCGCTGACCTTCTCCCAGAAGGTGCTTGAGGCCGGCCATCCCGTCACAGTGTTCCTCAATATCGACTCGGTCAAGATCGCCGCGAAGAAAGCCGGCAAGCACAAGGATAACCAAGCGCTGTTATCGGCGCTGGTCAAGGGCGGCGCGACGGTCTTTGCCTGCCCGCATTGCGTCGAGCATGCCGGAATGAAGCCGGGCGACCTCATGGATGGAGTGAAAATAGGCACTCCGGAACTGGTCCAAGGGGCGCTGTTCGAGCCGAGCACGCGCTCCCTGAGCTGGTAGCGCGGCGGAGCGCTTCGAGCGCGCGCGGCGCTCGCGCGGTCTGAGTTCTCGGGCCGCGCGAGCCGCTTTGCTCAACCTGTCGGCGCCAGTCGGCGCCAGATCAAGATGCCATCCCGGTACACCTCCCGCACCCTGTGGAACGGGATGAACTGCTCTTCCCCATGCAAGCCGATCACCTCGAAACCGAAGCGCTCGCCCGGCTCGAAGCGCACTGCCTCGAACGGCACGCGCTCGAGGCGATCGGCGACCTTGTCCAGGTAGGCGATCTCGAAGCGGCCCTTCTCGAACTCCGGGTCCCAGCGGATGCGATGCAGCAGATCCTGAATCGGGAGCATGGCCGTTGTCTGTCCTGCCGAGCATAATAGCCGCTGCCCGAATCGCCGGAGGTGCGTAGTGCCCGTCAGCCCCTTCCTGCCCGCTCACCGTCTCGCCGCGCTTATCCGCGCCCGCAAGATCGGCTGCCTCGAACTTCTCGACCTGTACCTGGAGCGTGTCGCCCGCTTCAATTCGAAGCTCAACGCCATCTGCGTGCTCGACGCGCAGCGCGCTCGCAAGCGCGCGCGTGCCGCCGATCGTGCGCTGGCCAAGGGAGATCTGTGGGGCCCCCTGCACGGCGTGCCGATGACGATCAAGGAATCGTTCGACGTGGCCGGCCTGCCGACCACCTGGGGCCGGGCCGAGCTGAAGGACAACCTGCCGGCGCAGGATGCGCTGGCGGTGCAGCGCTTCGCGGCCGCCGGCGCAGTGCTGTTCGGCAAGACCAACGTTCCGACGCTGCTGGCGGACTGGCAGACGTTCAACGCGATCTACGGCACCACCAACAATCCCTGGGACGTGACGCGCGTCCCGGGCGGCTCCTCGGGCGGCGCCGCGGCCGCGCTCGCCGCGGGCATGACCGGGCTGGAATGCGGCAGCGACATCGGCGCGTCGATCCGCAACCCGGCGCACTACTGCGGGGTCTACGGGCACAAGCCGACCTTCGGGATCTGCTCCTCACAGGGCCAGGTGCTGCCGCCCTACATTCGCGAGTCCGACATCGCGGTGATCGGCCCGCTTGCGAGAAGTGCGCGCGACCTCGAGATCGCGCTCAGGGCCATCGCAGGCCCGGACGAGATCGACAGCATCGGGTGGAAACTGCAGTTGCCCAAGCCGGAACAGAAGAGCTGGCGGCAGTGGCGCATCGGTGTCCTGCTCAGCGCGGACACAGCCGAAGTGGATCGCAGCGTGCAGGACGCGATCCAGGCAGTGGCCGACTTCGCCGCGAAGAAAGGGGCCAAGGTGAGCGACCGGGCACGCCCGGACATCGATCCGGCCGAGGCACATCGAGCGTTCATCCGCCTGCTACGGGCTGCCACGACGCGCTCGCTGACCGATGCGGCGTTCGCCCGCAGCGTCGAGGCCGCGAAGCAGGTCCGGCCCGACGACGACAGCTACCCCGCGCTGATGGCGCGCGGCAACACGCTGTACCACCGCGAATGGCTGTATCTGAACGAGGCCCGGCACCGGATGCGGTTGAAGTGGGCGGCGTTCTTCCAGGACTACGACGTGCTGTTGTGCCCGGCAGCCGCGACCCCCGCATTCGCGCACAACCAGCAAGGCGAGCGCTGGGAGCGCACGGTCAGCGTCAACGGCAAGCCGCAACCCTCCACCACGCAGATGTTCTGGGCCGGCTACCCGGGCATGTGCTATCTGCCCTCGACGGTCGCGCCCGCGGGCATGTCGGCCGAGGGCCTGCCGATCGGCGTGCAGATCGTCGCCGGGCAGTTCCGCGACCTGACCAGCATCGCGTTTGCGCAGTGGCTGGAGCGGGACTTCCGAAGCTTCGCGGCGCCGCCCGGCTTCGAGTGAACGGGCGAACGGCGCCAGACCGGCCCGCGTGACCGCGCCCCCCTACACTTGGGCTGTCTTCACCGTGCTCGGCGCTGCGGCGCAGACCGCGCGCAACGCCATGCAGCGCGGCCTGACTGCCAAGGTAGGCGTCGCCGCTGCGAGCTGGGCGCGCTTCATCTTCGCGCTGCCGTTCGCGCTGGCGTCGCTGACTGTAGTGCTGGGTTTCGAGCGCGGGTCGATCGCGCTGCAGGCGGGGTTCGCACCCTGGCTGCTGATCGGCTCTCTGGCGCAGATGGCGGGCACCGCCACCATGCTGCTGTCGATGCGCGACCGCGCCTTCGTGACCGTGGTGGCCTACACCAAAACGGAGCCGATCCAGGTGGCAGCCTTCTCGCTGGTGTTCCTGGCCGAGCCGCTGACCGCGTTGCGGCTGAGCGCGGTGGTGCTGGGCACCGTCGCGGTCATGTTGCTGTCGTGGCCGCGCGGTCGCGGTAACGGCGCTGCGCAGTGGCACGGCGCCGCTTGGGGGATCGCAGCGGGCGCCGGCTTCGCGATGGCCGCAGTGGGCTATCGCGGCGCGATCCTGCATGTGGCCGGCGTGTCTTTCCTCTCGGCCGCGACCTTCACCCTAGCGGCGACGTTGACGCTCCAGACCATGCTCTGCCTGCTGTGGCTGGTGGCCGGGGATCGGCCCGCCCTGCGCGGCCTGTTTCGCGCATGGCGCGAGTCGGTGCCGGCAGGCCTGGCGGGAGCGGTGGCGTCACAGTTCTGGTTCCTCGCCTTCGCGCTGGAGGCCGCCCCCGCCGTGCGCACGCTCGCGCTGGTGGAAGTCGTGTTCGCACAAGCCGTCTCGTGGCGGGTGTTCAAGGAGCGCGTCAGGCGGCGCGAAGTGGCCGGCCTGTTGCTGCTGGGCGTGGCCTTGATTGCTATCCTGCACGGGTGATCGCCCAACCCACCGAACCTTATGCCCATCGCATCGCTGATCCGCACCATCCCCCATCATCCCAAGCCGGGCGTGATGTTCCGCGACATCACCACCCTGCTCAAGGATCCGGTCGGCTTCCGGCTCGCCATCAACGATCTGGTGCGGCACTGCCACGACAAGGAGATCGACAAGGTCGCCGCGATCGAGTCGCGCGGATTTATCGTCGGCGCCCCGCTGGCATTTGCGCTCGGTGCCGGGTTCGTCCCGCTACGCAAGAAAGGCAAGCTCCCCGCGCAGACGGTGGGCCGGGACTACGAACTGGAGTACGGCGCGGACCGCGTCGAGATGCATGTCGACGCCGTGTGCGCCGGTGAGCGGGTCCTGCTGGTCGACGACCTGATCGCCACCGGCGGCACTGCGCAGGCCGCCTGCAAGCTCATCGAAAGTGTCGGCGCCCTGGTGGTGGAATGCTGCTTCGTGATCGATCTTCCGGAGCTGGGCGGCCGCGCCAGGCTGGAGCAGGAGGGCTACGCGGTGCACGCGCTGGTGCAGTTCCCGGGGCACTGACGGCGCCGGCCGGGCGGCGCCTACTGCGGCCGAGCGGACGCAGTGCCGGCCAGTGCTGGCGGCATCGGGAGCTTGTCGGCCTCGACCAGCCAGCCCCGGGCCCGCGCCAGCCATCGGATGTGGTCCACACGCTCGGACAAGTGCGGGTGCGTGAGCATGAATTGCGGAAGCGACTCCCCCACCCTGCCTTCGCCGGTCTGGAGCCGCTCGAACAGGTCCGTTGCGCCGGCCACGTGGCCATAGGTCGCGGCAAGCGCCGCGAGCGCAGTGTCGTCCGCCTGTTCTTCCTGCGAACGGCTGAAGGTGAGTTGGGTCAACAGACCGGCCCGGCCGAGCACCGAGCCGGCGACGGATTGGCCGGCCGCGGAGGAGACGAGCGAGAGCATCGCCCCGATCGCCACGCCACGGCCGATGGAGGCGATCGGGTGGCGGTGTTTCACGTGCGCGATCTCGTGCGCCACCACCATCGCCAGCGCATTCTCGCTTTCCAGCTTTGCCACCAGGCCGCGGAACACCACCACGTTCCCGCCGAGCGTGGCGAAGGCATTCACCGTGGCGTCGTCGGAATAGTGCATGCGGATCTTCATGTCCGCCGCAAGCCCGCTTGCCGCGCTCAACCGGTCGGCGAGCTGTTGCAGCGCCAGGCGTTGTGGCGAGTCCTTCGGTGCAGAAGTGGAGAAGGCCTGAGCCAGCTTCAGTTCGCTGGAGAACGGAAGGTAGCGGGCAACATAGCCTGCCCCGAACCCGACCGCCGCGGCCAGCAACACGGTCAGCGCCACGATCGCGACAGTCAGCGAAAAGAAGTCCCGCAGCGGATGCTTCTCGCTGACGTTGATCCCCTCCGGGATCTCGGGATTGTCGAACTGCACCGCTACTTCAGTGCCGTCCCGTATGCGAGCAGCTCTACGGCGCCCATGGAGCCCTGCTGCCGGCCAGGGATGGCCAGCGTCTGGAACTTGACGTTGATGATCATGCGCGCGCCGCGACGCTGCGCCTGATCCTTCATGCGCAGCACCGCTTCGCGCCGAGCCCGGTCGAGCAGCGATTCGTACGACTTCAGGCGGCCGCCGAAGATGCTCTGCAGGCTCGACAGTGCGCGCTTGAAGTAGTCTTCCGACACCACCACGCTGCCGCTCACCAGCGCAGCATCGCGATCGCCGGCCGCGCTGGACGGCATGCGGTTGGTGAACACCAGCACGCCGGCCAGCTCGCGCTCGCGCTTGCGGATGGATGCGTAGTGGCGCGATTCTGCGACCCGTCCGGCGAAGAAGCCGACCGTGAGCAGCGTGGCGAAAACGATCAGGTCGACGAGGTTCATCGCGCTATTCCAACACCACTGCGGTGCCGTAGGCGAGCAGCTCGGCTGCGCCCTGCGTGATGGAGGAGGTCGAGAAGCGCACGTTGAGCACGGCATTGGCCCCCACCGCCTCGGCCTGCTTCACCATGCGCTCGAGCGCCTCGTCGCGCGCTTCGTTGAGCAGCTCGGTGTAGCCCTTCAGCTCGCCGCCCACGATGTTCTTCAGTCCGGCGAGCAGATCCTTGCCCGCGTGCTTGGCGCGCACCGTGCTGCCCTGAACCAGACCGAGGTGCTTGCTCACCCGCTTGCCCGGCACCAGCTCGATGTTGGTCACGACCATG
>Ga0335070_10000458_pt1 | contig 45292 bp, 43 predicted proteins | sample Lox_Sample_13_FD_206722 | JGI IMG/M metagenome (GOLD analysis project Ga0335070, IMG submission 206722) | Soil microbial communities from Loxahatchee National Wildlife Refuge, Florida, United States - Lox_Sample_1.3 | ecosystem: Environmental > Terrestrial > Soil > Wetlands | place: USA... | reverse complement strand
CCCGACCCCTCCACGCCAACATCCGTCCCTAGGTCCCTAGTTCGTAGGTTTCTTGACGTCGAACTTGCCGGAGCTCGGAGACCAGGCGATCCCGGCGATCAGCTCAGCCGGCGTCGTTTCGAGCGACCCCGCGAGCTTGACGATCGTCGCCAGGCGCGGCTCGCGCCCGGCCCGCTCCAGGAGCGAGATCTCGGTCCGGTGCAGGTCGCAGCGATTGCCCAGCTCTTCCTGGGAGATGCCGGCCTTGGTGCGGGCTTTGCGGAGGTTTGCGGCGAAGCGTTCTTGGGGGTTCACGCGGGAGATTCTGGCCGGCGACGACAAGAACTCTACAGACAGAGGATTTCGCGCCATTGGGCGTGGGCCGCCGCTTCCGCTACCTTGCAGTGAAGATTTCGGCGCGGTTTCACGAATATTTACACAGAAACTGTTGAGCGCCGGTATGCCATGTGTTATACCCACGCAAATCGGAAAGGCGCCCGGGAGACCCTCGGCCTGATCGGCCGAGCCCGCTGGCGGCAAAAGGAGGAGTCATGAGCGACGCGGTCGATCCGCATCTGGCAGGGCCCGGCGGGCCACGGACCAGTTCTGTCGCGACCGAACTCGTTTGCCGCGACTGCGGATACACGACGCCGTTGCAGGACCGCGCTTTCAAGTGTCCGGCCTGCGGCGAAGGGCTCGACATCGACTACGACTACGAGCGCGCCAAGGCGCTGATCGCCGAGCGCGGGCTCGAGGGCCGGCCCTGGAACATCTGGCGCTTCGAGGAGCTGCTGCCGATCACATCGCGCGCGGCGCAGGACCGGGTCGGCCAGTTTGCCGGCCAGACGCCGCTGATCCGGGCCGACCGCCTCGGCGCCGAGCTCGGCCTCCACAACCTGTACCTGAAGGACGACTCGACCAACCGCCCGACCCTGTCCTACAAGGACCGGGTCGTGAGCCAGGCGATCGCCCGCATGCTCGAGCTCGGCAAGGACGAGGTCGGCTGCGTCTCGACCGGCAACGTCGGCACCGCCGTCGCCGCCCTCGCCGCCAAGGCCGGCGCTTCCGCCTACATCTTCTACCCGGGCAACATGGAGAAGGGCAAGGCGAAGGCGTGCCGGGCGCTCGGCGCCCGCGTCTGCCAGCTCGACGCCAACTACGACCAGGCCAACCGCGCCTGCCGCGAGCTCTCGCTCGCTAGCGGGATCGAGTTCGCCAACATCACCCTGCGCCCGTTCTACGCCGAGGGGGCGAAGACGATGGCCTTCGAGGTCGTCGAGCAGCTCGACTGGGAGGCGCCCGACCACTGGGTCATCCCGGCGGCCGGCGGCACCCTGTCCTCGCGCGTCCACAAGGGGCTGAACGAGCTCGAGATCGTCGGCCTCGCCGAGACCTCCGGCTCGAAGATCAACATCGCCCAGGCGGGCGGCTGCTCGCCGATCGTGACCGCGATCCGGGGCGGCGGCGAGCTCGAGCCGCAGACGCCGGAGACCGCCGCCCACTCGCTGGCGATCGGCGCCCCCGGCGACGGCAACCTCGTGCTCGACGCGGTCCGCACCCGCGGCGGATACGGCGCCGGCCCCTCGGATCCGGAGATCTTCGAGGCGATCGACCTGCTCGGCGCGACCGAGGGCATCCTCACCGAGCCCGCCGGCGGGACCACGATCGCCGCCACCGCGCGCCTCGCCCAGGAAGGCAAGATCGGCGCCGCCGAGACCGTCGTCGCGGTGATCAGCGGCAACGGCCTCAAGACCCTTTCCGAGCATCCCGACAAGCCGTGGCCCGAAATGGTCGCCTGCGACGTCGACACCATGGGGGCGATGCTCAACGACTTCCGCCAGGCGGCCGCGGCCGCGCTGCACTGAGCGGAAGGGGGGGCGGGTGACTGGCGCGATCCCGGCGCGCAGCCGGTCACCGCGCCCGCCGTTGTCACCTCCCGGGTGACGAAGATCACGCTGCGGGAGGCGGCCGATCGGCGAGGCTGGCCGTGGGGATGAACGGGTTGCCACATGTGGAGGGGGTCTCGCATCGGACCGTGCGGGCGCGCGGGGTGGACTTCCACGTCGCCGAAGCGGGGAGCGGGGACGACGTCGTCCTCTGTCTGCACGGCTGGCCCGAGCACTGGTACGAGTGGCGCCACCTGATGCCGGCCCTGGCCGACCGCCATCGGGTCCTCGCCCTCGACCTGCGCGGCTACGGCTGGTCGCAGGCGCCGCCGCGCGGCTACGAGAAGGAGGAGATGGCGGACGACGTGCTCGCCGTCCTCGACGCGCTGGGGGTCGAGCGGGTGAAACTGGTCGGCCACGATTGGGGCGGCTGGATCGGGTTCCTGCTCTGCCTGCGGGAGCCGGCGCGCTTCGACCGCTACCTCGCGCTCAACATCTTGCCCCCGTGGACCAGCGCCCGGGCGATGTTGCCCCATCTGTGGCGTTTCTGGTACCAGTGGGTGATCCTCAGCCCGGTGCTCGGCTACCGTCTGCACCGGAGCGGGCGGTTCGTGCCCAAAGTCCTCGTCGGCGCCTCGGTCCGCAGGGAGCCCTGGGATCCCGAGACGTTGCGCGCATTCGCCGACCGCTACACCGAGCCGGGGCGTGCGATGGCGCCGGTCCAGACCTATCGGGTCTTCAACCTGCGTGAGGTGCCGGCGATCATGCGGGGTCGCTACGCGCAGGCGTGGCTAACGGTGCCGACGCTGATGCTGTTCGGCACCGGCGACCAGGCCCTGCGCCCGGAGCTGCTCGACGGCTACGAGCGCCACGCCGAGGCGATGGAGATCGAGCTGGTCGACGGCTGCGGCCACTTCATCGCCGACGAGATGCCCGACCTGGTCGCCGCCCGCGCCCGCGAGTTCCTCGCCTAGCTACGCCCTGGGGGCTAGGCACGGATGCGGGCCTCCTCGAGGTCGAGGTCGCGTTCGATCTGGCGCATCGTCGTGTTGCGCAGGCGGCCGGCGCTGCGCAGGTTGAGCAGTTCCTCGCGCTCGATCCCGATCAGCTCGCGGCGCAGCTCGCCGTAGTCGGCGACGCGCTGCTCGCGGGCGGCGTGCTCGGTTTCCTCGCCGGCGAGGACCGCTTGGCACATGCGGAAGCGGCGGCGGTAGAGGTCGCGCAGCCGCTCCAGCTGTTTCTCGGAGGCGCGGTCCTCGTCTTCCATCTCGTCGAGCCGGTCGAGCGCCGACTGCGCCGCCTCCAGTCGCGCCACCGCCTCTTCGTCGCTCCAGCGTCGCGGCTCCTCCAGCTTCAGGGCGCGGACGACGTAGGGCAGCGAGAGCCCCATCCCGACCAGGGTGACGAGGATCAGGGCGAAGGTGAGGAAGATGATCTGCGGCCGGCCGCTGACGCTGAGCGGTACCGCCAGCGCCGCCGCCAGGGAGACGGCGCCGCGCATCCCGCTCCAGCCGACGGCGAAGCGCTGGCCGAGGCTCTCGCCGGCGTCCTCGCCCATCGCGAAGACGAAGGCGAGGCGGAGGCCGATCGAGGCGGCGGTCAGGGCCGCGATCGGCCCGATCAGGTCGCCGATCCCTGAGGAGGAGGCGTTGAGGGTGTCGACGACGCCGGGGAGCTGCAGGCCGAGGAGCACGAACAGGGTCGTCTCGAGGCCGAAGATGAGGACGTCCCAGAAGGCGATCGCGGTGAGGCGGAGGTCCGCGTTCTGGGAGCGCGGCGCCCGGTAGCCGCCGTAGAGGCCGGTGGCGACGACGGCGAGGATGCCGGAGACGTGCAGCTGCTCGGCGCCGACGTAGGAGCCGTAGGCACCGAGCACCGAGATGAAGATCGCCAGCTTCACGTCGCTCTGGCTGTAGCGGGCGAAGAAGTCGAGGAGGAAGCCGACGACGAGCCCAACGACGATGCCGCCAGCCGAGATGCCGACGTATTCCAGCGCTGCGCTGCCAAGGCTGAAAGCGCCGCCGGTGGCGACGCCGACGGCGATCCGGTAGAGGACGAGGGCGGTCGCGTCGTTGAGCAGCGACTCGCCGCTGACCAGCAGCCGCACCCGCTCCGGGGCGCCGAGGCGGCGGAAGATCGAGATCGGCGCGACCGCGTCGGTCGGGGCGAGGATCGCGCCCAGCACCGCCGCTTCGGCCCAGCCGATGCCGGGGACGAGCGCGTGGGCGACGACGGCGACGACGGCGGCGGTGAGGAAGACGAGGACGACCGCGAGCATGGTCAGCGGCCGGATCAGCGCCTTCAGCTCCAGCGGCGAGGTGCGCCAGCTGGCGGAGAAGACGATCGGCGGCAGGAAGACGAGGAAGACGACGTCTGGTTCCAGTTCGACGTCGGGCAGGCCGGGGACCAGCGCGATCGCGAGGCCGCCGATGACGAGCACGATCGGCGCCGGGATCTGGGCGGCGTCGGCGAGGCGGACGAGAACCGCCGCCGCCAGCAGCAGGATCAGGATCGACTCGATGTCGTGCATCAACACATAACATCGCCTGCCGTGGACGAACTGCTCTCACCCGCGCTCGAGAACCTCGACCACGTGCGCGGCGAGCGCGGGGCGGAGCTGGAGCTGGTCATGTTCGGCGACTTCCAGTGCCCGTTCTGCCTCGGCGCCCAGTCGATCGTGCGGCGGGTCCGCGAGCGGCTCGGCGAGCGGCTCGCCTTCGCTTTTCGCCACCTGCCGATCCCCGAGAAGCACCCGCTGGCGCCGATGGCGGCGCAGGCAAGCGAGGCGGCCGCCGCTCAGGGCGCCTTCTGGGAGTACCACGACGCGCTGTTCGCGGCGCAGCCGCGCCTCTCGCGTAAGACGATGCTCGACGTCGCCGCAGAGCTCGGCCTCGACGCCGGCCGGCTCGGCGAGGAGATCGACGCCGAGGCCCATGCCTCGCGGATCGAGCGCGACCTCGCCTCGGCGCGGGAGAGCGGTGCGACCGGTACCCCGACCTTCTTCTGCAACGGGGTCCGCCACCTCGGCGCCTACGACGCGAGCTCCCTGATCGAGGCCCTGGAAGCCTGATCGGGCCGCCGTTATAGTCCCGCGCCTCTTGAGCTTTCGGGGACTTTGCAGGCGGGGGGTAACCGGGTTTGTCCTGATGCTGGCGGTTGTGGCCATCGCGCCGGCTGCCGCGAGTGCCGCGCCGGGCGCGATTGCGGGAGTTGTGACCAGTGAAGAAACGCACGCGCCGATTGGCAACGTCGAAGTCTGCGCCTTCGCCGACGGCGAAGAATCTGAACCCGAAGCCTGTGCGCCGACCTCCGTGGTCGATGGCAGCTACCTGATCTCGAACCTTGCGCCGGGGACCTACGAGGTCGAATTCTGGCCCCGCTTCGCCCTTGACGAATACGCCTACGAGTTCTACGACGACCAGCTCGATCTCGAGCACGCCGACCCGGTCGAAGTTCTGGACGGCGCCACCACGGCGGGCATCGACGCCGAACTGGCGGCTCCGAGCAGCATCGGCGGGAAGGTGCTCGGGCCGCTCGGCGAACCGCTTGAAGAAGTCGAAGTCTGCGCCGTCCCTGAAGGCCCGGGGTACGAACGCTGCACGCTGACCGAAGAAGAAGGCGAATACCTGCTCGACCGCCTGCCCCCGAACTCGTACAAGGCCTGGTTCGATCCGTTCCTCACGGGCCTCAACCTGCTCGAACAGTTCTGGGACCACAAGCCCACTTCGGAAGCGGCAGAAGCAGTCGTGCTCGGCCCGGGGGAAGCGGTGTCCGGGATCGACGCTGACCTCGAAGCCGGTGCCGAAATCCGCGGCACGGTGCGTTCGGCGGCGACCGGCTCGCCGCTCGGCGGCATCGTCGTTTGCGCCTTCAAGGCCGTTACCGGCGAGCTATGGAGCTGCGACAAGACCAGCCCCGGCGGCAGCTATTCGCTGTGGTGGTTGGAAGGCGGCCTGTTCAAGGTGGGCTTCGCGGTCGACCGCCACGACTTCCTGCCCGATCTCTTCCCGCAACCCGAACCGCAGGGCTACCCGACCCAGTTCTACAACGGAAAGACCACCCTTGCCGCGGCCGACGTGCTGACGACCAAGCCGCCGGCGGCGATCACCGGGATCGACGCCAGCCTCGGCTCGCCGCCGGTGGTGCCGGCTCCGACGCCGATCGCGAAACCCGAGCCGAAGCCGTTGAAGTGCAAGCGCGGCTTCACGAAGAAGCGCGTCAAGGGCAAGGCGCGCTGCGTCAAGGTGCACAAGCACCGCAGGCACCATCGGGCTCGCTGACCGGCGCCGTTCCTAGACTCGGAGCGATGCGGGCTTTGGTCCAGCGCGTCAGCCAGGCGGCCGTCGACGTCGAGGGCGATCGGGTGGCGCAGATCGGCCCCGGGCTGCTGGTGCTGCTCGGGATCGGAGTCGGCGACGGTGAGGCGGAGGTCGACCGGCTCGCTGACAAGGTGCGGGCGCTGCGCGTCTTCGACGACGCCGAGGGGCGGATGAACGAGCCGCTGGCCGAGCGGGAAGTCCTTTGCGTCAGTCAGTTCACCCTCTACGGCGATACCTCGCGCGGCAACCGGCCGAGCTACGTCGGCGCCGCGCGCCCCGAGCTCGCCGAGCCGCTCTACGAGCGCTTCTGCGAGCGGCTCGGGGCGGCCAAGGGCGTCTTCGGGGCCTGTATGGGGGTGGCCCTGATCAACGACGGGCCGGTGACCGTGATGCTGGAGGTCTGAGGTGCGCTGGGCGGCGCTGGTTGCGGTTGGGCTGGCGGCGGTGGCGCTGAGCGGCTGCTTCGACGGCACCGTCCGCGAAGCGCCGCAAGCTCGGGGGAAGCACGGGGGCGGAAGCCAAGGCCACCAGGGCGGCGACAAGAAGGGCGGCGGCGAAGGCGAGCAAGGGGGCGGCGGGGCTTCCGGCGACGGCATCAGCTTCGCCGCGGTCGGCGACACCGACATGGGCGACACGCCGATCCTGCCGCCCGAACCGGCGAGCTACCTCGATCCCGTCAAGGGCGAGCTGAAGGGCGACGTCGTATTCGGCAACCTCGAGGGGACGCTGACCGACGTCTCCGAAGACGTCAAGTGCGGCGGCGCCGCGCCGGGGACGTGCTTCGCCTTCAGGGCGCCGCCCCACTACGCGAAGTACCTGGCGCAGGCCGGCTTCACGGTGATGAACCTGGCCAACAACCACTCCTTCGACTTCGGCGAAGCGGGCCAGGAGGAAACGATCGAAGCGCTGCGCGGCGCCGGGATCGAGCCGACCGGGCTGCCCGCCGAAGCGACCATCGTCAGGGCCGGGGGCAAGACGATCGCCTTCCTCGGCTTCGCCCCCTATGACTACACGAACTCGCTCACCGACCTGGAAGGCGCGCGGGCGCTGATCGCGCGGGCGCGCGAAGCGGCCGACCTCGTCGTCGTCGCGATCCACGCCGGTGCCGAGGGCAGCGACGCGACCCACGTCACCGGCGAAGAGGAGATCTACCTCGGCGAGGACCGCGGCAACGCCGAAGAGTTCGCCCACATGGCGGTGCGCGCGGGCGCCGACCTCGTCCTCGGCTCCGGCCCGCACGTCCTACGCGGGATGGAGATCTACCGCGGTCGCCTGATCGCCTACAGCCTCGGCAACTTCTCCGGCTACGAAAACTTCAGCATCGAAGGAGTGCTCGGCGAGACGGTCGTTCTGCACGCGACCCTCGCTCCCGACGGCAGCTTCCGCTCCGGCCGCCTCGCCTCGGTGCGGATGATCGAAGACGGCCGACCGGTGCCCGACCCCGAAGGCGCGGGCGCAGCCCTGGTCGCGCAGCTATCGAAGGAAGACTTCGGCTCGCACGGAATCGACCTCGATTCCGAAGGCCGCTTCAGCCGCTAGCCGGCGGGCCGTCGCTGAGGTCGTCGTCGGCGACCTGGAGGTAGAAGCCGCGGCTGCCGCCGGGCACCGTCACCTCCCTGATCCGCTCCGCGCGAAGCTGCTCCTGGGGGCCGACGCGGGCGAGGAAGTCCGGAACCTCGGCGGGATCGATCTCGGAGAAGCCGACGGTGACGATCTCCCGCGGGTTGTCGAGACTGACGCCGCTGACGACGCGGGTCGGCACCCCGAAGCCTTTGTCGGGCATCCAGGCGGCGCGGAAGTCGGGGTACTCGAGGCCCTCCTGCAGGCGGCGAACGAGGACGGAGATGATCATGGCGGCTGATTCGACGGGGGCGCCCGGAGTCCTCGACCGGGGCGCGCGCCCCTGCGGTCCGCCGCGTGGGCGAAGATCCGCCCCGTGCTGCCCCCATTGCTGCTGATCAACGGCTACGCCGCGACCGGCGCCGACTGGGACCCGACCTTCCTCGCCGAGCTGGAACGCTCCCACCGCGTCATCCACCCGGACAACCGCGGCGTCGGCGAGATGCCGCTGGGCGACGCAGAGCTGACCGTCGAGGCGATGGCCGCCGACATGGAGATGCTGCTCGATCGCGAGGGGATCGCGCGGGTGCCGGTGGTCGGCTGGTCGATGGGAGGCTTCGTCGCCCAGGCGCTGGCCTTGCGCGCCCCGGAGCGGGTCGCGGCGCTGGCGCTGATCGCGACCGACCCCGGCGGCGCCGCCGCGGTGCCGGCAGCGCCCGAGGTCTGGCAGCGGCTCGTCGACCACTCCGGCACGCCCCGCGAGCAGGCAACCCGCCTGATCGATCTGCTCTTCCCGCCGCCGCAGGCGGAAGCGATCGACGCCGAGTTCGGCGAGGTGGTCGCCGCCGCGCGCGGGGCGCTCTCGCCGGTGACGCTGCGCGCGCAGGAGGCGGCGATGGAGGCCTGGCACCGCGAGGAGCAGCCACCTCCCGGCGGGGATGCGCCGCCGACGCTGGTCCTGCACGGTGGCGCGGACGTCGTCATTCCACCGACCAACGCCGCCGCCCTCCTCGCCCGCTGGCCCACGGCGACCACCGAGCTCTTTGAGGGCGCCGGCCACGCCGTCATGGCCCAGGAGCCGCAGCGCGTCGCCGCCGCAATCCAGGCCCACTGCGCGGTATTCACCCGTACCTGAAGCATTCGACGGGCTATAACCTGGAAAAGCGTTCAGCCGTGGGTCTAACCACCGAGCCGGAAGGCCTGCCGCGCCAGGTCTGAGGCTGCGCCGAGGCGCCGCGGCCGCGACCAACCGGCGACGGCGTAGGCGACGGTGAGGAAGTGATTGCCGCGGACGGCGAACAGGGTGCTGAGGGCCGGGACCCAGCTCGCCTCGTGTTCGCCCGCCGACGGCGTACCGACTCCCGCCACGGGATGCGGCACACGCGCCGGGTCGGGGGCGCCGAACTGGGCCTGCTCGACGATCCGGTTCTCGTAGCGCTGGTGGGCGGCGTGGGCGGTGTCGAGGTAGACGTTGACGTCGACTCCGTGGCCGCTGAGGCGGCAGCGCGAGAGCGGCGGCCCCGGTCGGGCGGCGACACCGACCCGCCGTCCCGTCTGTCCCCGCAGCGCACGGCCCAAAGCCGCGCAGTCGGCGTCGGAGAGGCGAGCGGTCCCAGCCGCTTCGCCGCCGACCCGTTCGCCTCTGATGCCGCGCGGCGCCGGCGCCGCGCCAGCCCGGTGCGCCGCACCGGACATGGCCTCGCCCCCGCACGCCGCCAAGGCCAGGGCGCTGCAGCTCAGTGCCAGGAGCAGAAATGCGTGCGCACGTCCCATTCCTTTCAGCTACCCGGCATCCCCGCGGCGGATTCTTTGCAGTCGAAGCGTCCAGAGCGCGCTCGATGAGCGCGCCGCTACGGTCGATAAGCGTGGATATGCAGGGAGAGAAGAGAGGGAGAGAGGACCTCGGATACACCGCGCTGCTGCTCGCCGGCCTCGGCGCCCTCGTCGCCCTCGGCCTGCTCGGGGTGCCGGTCGCGACCGCGATCCTCTTCCTCTTCGGCGTCGCCGCCGTCGGCGTCGTCCTCTACGCCGTCGGCGTGATCGTCGCCGGTCACCGCCAGGCGGTCGCCCGTCGTCGTCGCCGCCGCGCTCAGCGCGCCGGCGCGCCGGCTGCCCCCGCGCCCGTCCCGGTGCCGGCGCGACTACGCTCTCCGGCCTGACCTCCGCGCCAGCAGACGCGAAGCCAACCGGTCTCACCGAGGAGGAGGCCGAGCGCCGCCTGCGGGAGCGCGGGCCGCTGCCCTCCGAATCGACGAGCCGCTCCTACCGCTCGATCTTCGTCGGCAACACCTTCACCGTCTTCAACCTGATCCTCGCCGTCTTCGGCGCCGCGACGATCGCCTTCGGCAACCCCAAGGACGCGCTCTTCCTCGGCATCCTCGTCGCCAACACCGCGATCGGGACCTTCCAGGAGGTGCGGGCCAAGCGCGCGCTTGACAGTCTTGCGGCGCTCGTCGCGCCGGCGGCGACCGTCGTCCGCGACGGCGAGGCACGCCAGGTCCCCGTCGCCGATGTCGTCGTCGGCGACCTGGTGCGGATCGCCAGCGGCGACCAGGTCGTGGCCGACGGACGGCTGCTGGCGAGCGAGGGGCTGGCGCTCGACGAGTCGAACCTGACCGGCGAGTCCGAGCCGGTCGTGCGCCGGTCCGGCGACGAGGTCCTCTCCGGCTCCTTTGCGGTCGAGGGCGGCGGCGAGTTCGAGGCGACCGCGGTCGGTCCTGACAGCCGCGCCGCCCGGCTCGCCGCCACCGCCCGCACCTTCCGCCACCCGCGCTCGCCGCTGGAGAAGGCGATGGACCGGCTGCTGGTGATCCTGGTCGGGGTGATGCTGCCGCTGGGGGTCGCCCTCGGCGTCTCGCTCGCGATTCGCGACGTCAGCCAGGCCGATGCGGTCGAGACGCTGACGGCGGCGATCGTCAACATCGTCCCCGAGGGCCTGATCCTGCTCGTCTCGCTGACCGCCGCGGTCTCGGCGGCGAAGATGGCGCGGCGCGGGATCCTCGCCCAGCAGCTGAACGCGATCGAGTCGCTGGCCTCGGTCTCGGTGATGTGCACCGACAAGACCGGGACGCTGACCGAGTCGGCGCTGCGCGTCGTCGCCCAGGTGCCGGCGGCAGGGGTGGAGGCACCCGAGCTGGCCCGCTCGCTGGCGCTCTACGCGGCGAGCACCGAGTCGCGAAACCTGACCCTGGAGGCGGTCTTCGAGGCGAAGCTGGCGGGCGAGGTCGCGCCGGTGGTGGCGAGCGCCGCCGTTCCCTTCTCCTCGCGGCGGCGCTGGAGCGCGCTGGAGCTGGACGGCGAGCGGCTGGTGCTGGGAGCGCCCGAGGCGCTGCTCGACGGCAGCGGCGGCGACGCGGCGCTGCGCGAGCGGGCGGCGAGCGAAGCCGCCACCGGCCGCCGCGTCCTCGCCCTCGCTGCCGCCCACGGTCCGCTGCCCGAGCCGGCGCCCGACGCGCCGCTGCCGCCGGGGCTGGCGCCGCTTGGCATCGTCGTCCTCGCCGAGCAGTTGCGGCCCAACGCCGACGAGACCGTCGCCTTCTTCGCCGCCGAGGAGGTGGCGCTGAAGGTGATCTCCGGCGACAACCCGGCGACGGTCGGCGCAATCGCCCGCGACGTCGGCGTCCCCGCGGAATCGGCGGCTCTCGACGGCGGCGCCCTGCCGGCCGACGATGCGGAGCTGCTCGCCGCGGTGCGGGCGGCGCCGGCGATCGGCCGCATTTCGCCCGAGGACAAGGCGCGGGTGGTGCGAGTGCTGAGCGAGGGCGGCGAGTACGTCGGCATGCTCGGCGACGGCGTCAACGACGTGCCGGCACTGAAGCAAGCGCGGCTGGCGATCGCGCAAGGGTCGGGCACGCAGATGGCGCGTTCGGTCTCCGACCTCGTCCTCGTCTCCGGCGAGTTCGGCGAGGTGCCGCCGATGGTCGGCGAGGGCCGCCAGATCCTGCGCAACATCCAGCGCGTCGCCCGCCTCTTCGTCAGCAAGGCGATCTTCACCGCGTTCCTGCTCGTCACGATCGCCCTCACCAGCGGCGTCTTCCCGCTGCTGCCGCGCCAGTTCACGCTGACCTCGTCGGTGACGATCGGGATTCCGGCCTTCTTCCTCGCCCTCGCGCCCTCGACCGGGCCCTGGCGGCCGGAGGGCTTCCTGCGCGCTGTCGCCCGCTTCTCGATCCCGGCCGGGCTCGCCGCCGGCATCGGCATCCTCGTCGCCTACCTGCTTGCCCGCCACGCCTTCGACCTCTCGCTCGAGCAGGCCCGCACCGTCACCTGTGCGACCGTCGTCGCCGCCGGCCTCGCGATCGTGATCGCGCTCGAGGACGAGCCGGGCTGGCGCCGCTACGCGGTGATCGGCCTCTGCGCGCTGATGGCGGCCGGCTTCGTCCTCGTCGCCGCCGTCCCCGCCGGCCGCGACTTCTTCGAACTGGCGACCCCGACCGGCGGCATGGTCGCGGCCTGGGCGATCGGCGCGGCGACGGCGATCGGCCTGCTGGCGGTGGCGCTGCGGGTCGTCGCCCTGCTCGAACGCCGCGCCGCCCTATCCTCGGCCTAGATGGGCGACCTGACCTACTCCGCGATCTGCTCGCTCGACGGCTACGTCGAGGACGCGAGCGGCGGCTTCGAGTGGGCGGCTCCCGACGAGGAAGTGCACGCCTTCGTCAACGAGAAGGAGCGCGAGGTCGGCACCTACCTCTACGGGCAGGGGATGTACGAGACGATGGCCGTTTGGGAGACCTGGGACGTCGACGCCGAGCCCGCGGTGATCCGCGACTTCGCCGCGATCTGGCGGGCGGCGGACAAGGTCGTCTTCTCGCGGACGCTGAGCGAGACGAGCACCGAGCGCACGCGGCTGGAGCGGGAGCTCGACCCGGCTGCGGTGCGTGCGCTCAAGGATTCGAGCGAGCGCGACCTCGGCATCGGCGGCGCAACTCTCGCCGCCAGCGCGATCGGCGCCGGGCTCGTCGACGAGATCGGGCTGCTGCTCGTCCCGGTACTGGTCGGCGGCGGCAAGGCAGCGCTGCCGCGCGGCGTCCACGCCCAGCTCGAGCTGCGCGAGCAACGCGCGTTTCGCGCCGGCGCGATCTATCTCGGCTACCGAGTACGCCGCTAGTCTCCAAATAGGGTCACTTAATGGTCAGCGAGGTCCTTTGCCTCGCCGAGCAAGGAGGTCGGAGATGAACAGTCAGGTTCCAGCCCCGAAGCGGAGCGCCGGGATGAGATGGGAGGACATCGCCGTCTACGCGCTGATCCTCGCCGGCATCTACTTCCTCGTCGGCGTCCTCTTCTTCTACGGCGGCAAGGAGAAGATCCTCGACGGCATCGGCGCCCCGGCGGGGATCGAAAAACAGTTCGAAGGGACGTTCCTCGCCACGATCCCCGGCATCGACGCCGCCTGGACGATTCTCGGCATCCTCGAGCTCGGGATCTTCATCCTCATGGTCGTCAGCCTCGCCACGCTGGAGTTCCTGCCCGACCGTAAGAAGCCGTTCCTGCTCAGCGGCCTCGCCCTCTCGATCTTCACCTTCTCGATCCTCGCGATCGGCGAGAACGTGACCGGCGAACACGAAGGCGTCCAGGGCCTGTTCCTCTACGCAGGCGCAACCGGCGTCCTCCTCTTCCTAGTGCTACACATGCCCCCCTACGGGGCCAAGGCCTGGCTTAGCGGGAGGGTGCGAGGTGATTGAGCGGCTGGCAGACGCACCCGCCGGCGTCTCGGCCTTCCGCGCCTCCGGCGAGGTCAGCGCCGACGACTACCGTCAGGTGCTCGAGTCCGACCTCGGCGCCGCCGCCGAGGCGGGGGAGATCCGTCTCCTCTACGTCCTCGACTCGGACTTTTCGATGACCGCCGGCGCCTACCTCCAGGACACCAAGCTCGGCCTCGGCATCGGCTATGCCCATCACTCGGCCTGGAAGCGCACCGCGATCGTCACCGACCTCGACTGGCTCCGCCGCTCCCTTCACGCCTTCGCCTGGATGGTCCCCGGCGAGCTGCGAGTGTTCGCGATCGACGAGCTGGAGGAGGCGAAGGCCTGGGTTGCGGGCTAGACCCTGCGAGGCGCGGCTAGTCTCTCTGCCTGCGCGTGACGACGGGAGGCGGGGAGGGATATGGGCGGCGTGGCTAGGCGGAGGTGGCTGCTGGTTGGGGTGGCGGTCGTCGCCTGCGGCGCAGCCGCGTTTTTTCTGAGTCGGGCGCTCGGGGGCCAGGGTGGGGAAAGCCAGAGCGTCACCCGTTCCCCTGTCCCCGCGACGCACCGGGGCGCGGCCGGAAAGGTCCGAGCGGCGGCTCGGAGCGCGCATCCCGAATCCGGGAAGCCCTGGCGGACGATGCCTCCGGCGACCGTTTCGCCCCCTCGGCAGAGCCAACCGCTGAGCGGGGTGACGATCAGCGTCGATCCCGGCCACAACGGCGGCAACTTCAGCCACCCGGAAGAGATCGCGCAGCCGGTTCCGGCCGGCGCCAGCGGCGCGACCAAGGCTTGCAACACGACCGGGACCGAGACCGACGACGGGGCGCTGACCGAGGCGCAGTTCAACTGGGACGTCGCCCAGAGCCTGGTCCCGCGCCTGCGTGCCCTGGGCGCGAACGTCGTCCTGACCCGGCACTCGAACGAGGGCGTCGGGCCGTGCGTCGACGAGCGGGCCGAAATCGCCAATCGCGCCGGGGCGGCGGTCGCCCTCTCGATCCACGCCGACGGCAACTACTCCGAAGGCGCTCGCGGCTTCGACGTGATCCACGCGGAGACGGAGGAAATGGTCGCGCCGGCGATGGCGGCTCCCTCCGCGAGGCTCGCCAAGTCGGTGCGCGACGCCCTCCTCGGCGCCGGCGTGCCGCCCGCCAACTACGTCGGCGAGGACGGGCTCGACGCCCGCTCCGACCTCGCCGGTCTCAACCTGGCACGGGTGCCGGCGGTCCTGGTCGAGCTCGGCAACATGCGCAACCCCGAAGAAGCGGCCAAGCTGGAGAGCTCCGCGTACCGGCGGAGGCTCGCCGCTGCGCTTGCCGCCGGCATCGTCGCGTTCCTTCAGCGGCGCTGAGCCGATTCGACTGCCAACGCCTATATGGTCAGGGCCCGATTCGGTAATAGACGATGAACTACCAGGATCCCTACGACCGGCCCCGAGACGACGCCTTCTGGCAGGACGCTGAGGGCACCCCTCCCTGGGCCAGGGTCGTGGCGGTGCTGATCCTTGCTGCAGGGATTGGCGCTGCGATCGCGATCTTCGTCTCCCGGTCCTCCGGGAGCTCCGAACCGGTTGCCAAGGTGGTTACGGTCGAGAAGGCGCTCGCGCAGCCAGCGCAGGAAGCGGCGCAAAGTCAGGGAAAGGCCGCCCTTCCGGAAGCGACGCGGGGCCCCGGACACGAAGGGTCATCCGGCGGGGGCGGCTACCTCGGGCCTGAAGCCGACGCCTCCTTCGAAGCCCTCGCCTCCTCGCTCCCGGCCTCCGTCGGCCTTGCCGTGCAGCCGCTGGGCGGCGGCGAAACCCGTGAATTCGGCGAGCTGCGGGAAGGCGAGCACGCTTGGAGCAGCATCAAGGTCCCGATCCTGGCGACTGTCCTGCGCGAACAGGGCGAATCCCTGGGGCCCGAAGAAGAAACCTGGGCCGAGAGCGCGATCACCGCTTCCGACAACGAAGCGGCGGCGGCGCTCTTCGGCCAGATCGAAGGAAGGCAGGGCGGGCTCGACGGAGCCAGCTCTGCGGTTGGGGAAACGCTGCACGCGGGCGGCTCCACGGGCACCGAGGTGGCGACCGCACCACCGCCTCCTGGCGCCGTCTCCACCTACGGCCAGACCGAGTGGCCGGTGGGGGAAGCAGCTCGCTTCTTCGCTGCGCTCGGACGCTGCGAAGTCCTCGGCCCGCAGGGCACCGAATACGTCGAGTCGCTGATGGAAGACGTGATCCCCGAACAGCGCTGGGGTCTCGGCGAAGCCAGCTTCCCGTCGGGCTGGCGGGTGGGAATGAAGGGCGGTTGGGGGCCCGAGGCGGAATCCGGCGGTGGCTACCTGGTCCGCCAGTCCGGCCTGATCCAGGACGCCGACGGCGGCGTCGCCGTCGCAATGGTCGCCCTTGACGACTCGGGCAGCTACCCGGCGGGGGCGGCGGACCTGACGCAGATCGCGCAATGGCTGGCGGGGAAACTGAAGGGCCTCGGACCCCATCTCTCGAGCTGCACCGGCTGACCTACGGTTCGAAGTAGACCGCGGCACCGACCGGACCGGTGCAGATCACCGGGGTCGAGACTTCGCAGCTCATCGTGATCGTTTCGTTCGCTTCCCTGTCCTCGGCGATCAGCTCACCGCGGTTGCCTTCCTCGTATTGGAGGTGGATCTCTTCGCCGACTTCGCAGGAGACGTTTTCGACGCTGAGCTCGCCGCCGTGGCACGGGGTTAGCCCCCCGGCTGCAGCAGCGCCAGCTTCGGGAGAGGTGGGTTCCTCTCCCTCGGCCTGCGGCGCCCTCGCTTCCCGGCGCTCGGTGACGGTCTTCACCTTCGCGCCCTCGCCCGAGCTGTCGTTGCTCGAGAGGATGAAGGCGAGTGCGATCAGCACGCTGGAGACGGCGACGGCGCCGACGATGACGGTCGCGGCGCGCATCTAGTAGACGCGCACGGCTTCCATCGGAAAGGTGACGAAGGCGTCGTTGCCGCCAGTGCATTCGACGACGTCGTATTCGAGGACGCATTCCATTCCGTACGATTCGTCGGTCGTCGGGCTGAAAGCGGTTACGTAGGTGTACGTTTCTTCGCCGTAGGCTTCGTATTCTTCCCAGTAGGAGACGAAGACGTTCTCCGCGAACGGGCAACTGGTGGCTTCGTTTGCCGAGATGTTCTTGTCGCAGGACTGCGTCGCTGCGGCGGAGTAGCTCGGTTCGGGGGTGGGTTCGGGCTCCGAGGTCGGAGTGGGAGCGTTCAGATTCTGCCCCGTCGCCTTTGCCGAGTCGAAGTAGACAGCCGCTTCGTTGCCGCCGGTGCAGGTGACGAGGCTGGAGCCGCTGCAGGTCATCTCGTAGGTGAGGCCGGTTACCGGGCTGTAGGACTGAATTTCGTGGGCGCCACCCGCTTCTGCGTAAGCCGAACGGGTGTTTTCGGCGAACTGGCAGGTCGTCACGTCGTTCACCCACAGGCCCGTGGTCCCCGGGCAGGTCTTGGAACCGGCGGGCGGCTTGGGCGCAGGCTTCTTGTGTTGATGTCGTTTCGCGGAGCTGCCGGCGTGGGCGACGGTGCGACTCGCCGGGGAGGTGCTTTCCTGGTTGAACACCCCGGTCGCAGCGAGGACGGCCGCCACGATCCCGACCATCGCGACGATCGCCAGCAGGATCAGCGCCAGCGGGTTTCCCGAGCGCTCGCGCGGCGGCGGTGGTGGGGTGACGTAGCCGTAGGGGGGAGGCGTTTGGGAGTGCGCGAAGCCGGCGGCTGGGGGAGGCGGCGGCGTGATTGGGCCGACGGCGGTAGCCGCGTGCGTCTGGCCGAGCACCACAGTCGGGTCGGAGTCCCCGCTCGAGTCCTGGGCGGCGACCAGGGCCTCGGCGAACTCCCGGCCAGAAGCGAAGCGCTGCTCGGGGTCGATCGCGAGGGCGGTCTGGAAGCAGGCGTCGTAACGATGCCCGAGAGCCGGGAGCACCTGGCTGACTAGGGGGCGGCTGTCGCTGGCGTGGGCCCAGCGCACGGCGAGCTCGTTCTCGCCCGTGAAAGGAGTTCGGCCGGTGAGCATCTCGAAGGTCAGGCACCCCAGCGCGTAGAGGTCGCTGCGTGGGCTCGCCTCCTGACCCTGGATCTGCTCGGGGGAGAGATAGCCCGTCGTCCCGATCGTCGACCCCGTCCTGGTCAGGGCCTCGATCGCCTCCGGCGGCTTCGCGATCCCAAAGTCGGTCAGGTAGGCGTGGTCCTCGCCGGCGACTTCGCGGAGCAGCACGTTCGCCGGCTTGACGTCGCGGTGGACGAGCCCGGAGACGCCGTGCAGGGCATCGAGCGCCCCGGCGAGCTGGGTTGCGATTGCGATCGCGTGCTTGGGCGTCAGGCGACCGGTGGAGTCGAGCAGCTGTCTCAGATCGTGCCCGTCGATCCACTGCATCACTAGGTACAGGCGGCCGTCGTCGTCGTCGACGTCGTAGACCGTGACCACGTGCGGGTGGTCGACCGAGGCCGCCAGCTTCGCCTCGCGCAGGAAACGCTCGCGGTACTCCGGCTCGCTGGCGATCTCCTCGCGGATCACCTTGAGGGCGACGTCGCGGTCCAGCGATTGTTGGCGCGCCTTGTAGACGACACCCATGCCACCCGCTCCCGCGACCTCGACGATCTCGAAATCGCCAAGCCGATCTCCGACCTTCAATCCCTCTGCCATGGTCTCCTTCAGGCTTTCTTTAGGTACTGGTGTGGGCAGCCTACCCGTACATCTCTCAAGTGACTAATCCGAAGCAGAGTGCTCAGGCGACCATCGGGCGTGAGAGCATGCCGGGCGTGGCTGGGCGGGAAACGGAGCCGAAGGGCTGGGAGATCGAGGTCGGGGGGCTGCGGCTGCCGATCGAGGCGACGATCGAGCTCGGGCGCGATCCCACCTGCGTCGTCCCGCTCGAGGACGAGCGAGTCTCCTGGCGGCACCTCCGCATCGCGCCGAAGAACGGAGCGCTGGAGCTTGTCGACCTCGACTCCAAGAACGGCACCTTCCTCAACGGTCGCTTGCTCGATCCGGGGCCGGTTCAGGTCGGCGCGGACGCCCTGATCCAGGTCGGCAGCATCAGGGCTCGGCTGCGGCGGGTGGCGCCGGCGGCGAAGGTGGAGAGCGGCATCTTCCGGCGGATCCCGATCAGGGGCCGCACCCTGCGAATCGGTCGTGCCCCCGACAACGAGGTCCCGCTCGAGGAGCCGAACGTCTCCTGGCATCACGCCGAGCTGCGGCCCGGCTCCCCGCCGACGATCGTCGACCTCGGCTCACGTAACGGCGTCCGTCTCGGCGAGCGCCTGATCAAGGGGGCCGAGCCGCTCGGGCCAGGGGCGATGGCGGGCATCGGACCGTTTGGGCTGCGGGTCGAGCACGACGAGCTCGTGATCGGCGACGAACGCGGCGCCCGCCTGACCGCTGCCGGCGTCTCCGTCAAGGTCGGCGACCGCACGATCCTCAAGCCCACCGGCCTGACCGTTGCCCCGGGCGAGTTCATCGCCCTGATCGGCGCCAGCGGCTCGGGCAAGACCACCTTGCTCAAATGCCTGGCTGGCGTCAAAGATCCCAGCTCCGGTCAGGTCCTAGTCGGGGCGGACCCGGTCGACCTGCGCCTCACCGACGTCGGTTACGTGCCGCAGACCGACGTCCTCCACGACCGCCTCACCGTTCGCGAGACGCTGACCTATACGGCGCGGCTGCGCCTGCCGTCCGACACCAGCCGCGCCGAGTGCGCGGTGGCGGTCGAGGAGGTGCTCGAGGAGCTGCGACTCGGCGAGCATGCCGAGACCTTCGTCAACCGCCTCTCGGGCGGACAGCGCAAGCGCCTCAGCTGCGGCGTCGAGCTGATCGGCCAGCCGTCGATGGTCCTGCTCGACGAGCCCACGAGCGGCCTCGACCCGCCGCTGGAGCGCCGCCTGATGTCGACCCTGCGCCAGCTCTCCGACCGGGGGCGCGGCATCGTCGTCGTCACCCACGCCACCAGCAGCCTCGCCCTCTGCGACACGGTGGCGGTGATGGGGGAGGGAGGCCACCTCCTCTTCACCGGGTCGCCACGGGAATGCCTGGAGCGCTTCAACGTCGGCAGTTACGACGAAATCTACGGCGCAGCCGAACTGCTGGAGCCGCCGCCGGCCCCCTCGCCGGGTCCGGCCCAGCCGAGCCGCGGCTCGTCGGGGCCGCTGCTGGCCGGCCGTTCGCTGCTGCGCCAAACCTGGACGCTGGTCGGCCGCTACGCCCACACCCTGGGCCGCGACCGGCGGACGATCGGGGCCCTGCTGGGGCAGGCGCCGCTGATCGGCTTTCTGATCGCGATGCTCTACCCGCGCGACGTCCTCGCCCTGCCCGACACCTCGCCGACCCGCAGCGCCCAGTTCGTCTTCCTGCTGGTGACCGCGGCGCTGTGGCTGGGGCTGATCGACTCCTGCCGGGAGATCGTCCGCGAGCGAGCGATCATCCTCCGCGAGCTCGCCGTAGGCGTGCGACTCGACGCCCAGATCATCGCCAAGTCGATCATCCTCTTCTCGATCGCCGCCGTGCAGTGCCTCCTCTTGCTGGCCGTGGTGGCGGCGTTGCGGCCCTTCCACTCCTCGCTCAGTGCCTACGGCGAAGTGCTCGCCCTCCTCGTCCTCACCAGCTGGGCGATGGTCGGCCTCGGTCTGCTCGTATCCACGGTCGCCCGCAGCGTCGACCAGGCGACGAGCGTGATCCCCCTCCTGCTCATTCCCCAGCTCCTCTTCGGCGGTGCGCTGGTGGCGCTGGAGCGGATGGGCACCGTGATCAAGATCCTCGCCGACCTCACCGTCAGCCGCTGGGCCTTCGCCGGCGCCGGCAGCGCGATCGAGCTCAACTCCCGCCTCGCCGAAGAACCAAGAGCCGCGAAGCTGAGCGGCTACGGCACCGCCTTCTTCTCGATCCGCCCCGCCGTCGCCGCCCTCGTCCTCCTCGGCCTCACCGCCGCGGCCCTCCTCGGAGCGGCGCTCCTCCTCGCGCGGCGCAGCCGCGACGTCTGAGGGGCGGTCCCGTGCGCTGCCCTAGCGGTGCACCGGGCCGACCCGGACGTCGAATCGCTCACCGAGCGTGTCGAGGGACTTGCGGTAGCGGGGAGAGTCCCAGGGCTGGGTGGCGAGGAGGGCGGTGGCTCCGGCGATCTGCCGGGCTTTCGGGTACCAGCGGTCGTAGTCCAGGCCGCAATCGAGCATGACCTTGGGCGGCAGGGTGCGGGCGATGCGACCGAGGTTGTACATCGACAGCGTGAACGAGGCCCAGATGATCGCGGCCCGCGACTTCGTGGCGAGGTCCTCGACGTCGAGCTCGTACAGTCGCGCGGCGCGGAGCTTGTCGCGGAACATTAGGTGCGTCAGGTAGTAACCGGCGAACGAGGTGAAGGGCCCGGTGACGCTTGACCGCAGCTGGATCGAGAGCACGTTGCCAGTGTCCGAGGCGAAGGGCTCGTACGGCCGTCGCGGCTGGGCGAGGTAGCCGGTGCAGTTGACGACCAAGCTGTCGGTGGGGATCGCCAGCGATCGGCCCTCGCGCAGGGCGATCGCAGGTCCGTCGGTCGTGTCGAGCACGTCATCGAGATGCCCGGGCTCGATGCGCCTGACCCCGGCTCGTACCTCGGCGAGCTCCGCGTCGGACAGGTAGGCGCCAAAGAAGTTGGCGTGCTCGGCCGATGGGCTGATGCCGTAGGTGTCGGCGAACCACGCGGCGACGTCTTGCTCGTTGGTGCCGTCGAAACGCAGAGCGACCTGGCGCAGCATCGCGTTGATGCGGGTGCCGGCGTACCAGCGCCTCGGGCCGGTGGGGAAGAACGCCTCGCGGCGGCTGAACATCGTGCCCGAGCCCGCCAACATGTTCAGCTCGCGACCGGGGTATTCCCGGCGCAGCATCAGGGTGACGTCCATCGCGGTCTTGCCGCTGCCGACGATCCAAACCGGGCTGCTGTCCTCGGGGCGCTCGGCGATCAGGCCCGACAGTGCCTCCGGGGTGGTCGAGCGAACGGCGGCGCTCGAGAGCGACAGCGGCGAGCTGGGCAGGACGTGGTTGCCGTACGCCTTGATCAACCGCTTGGTCGTCAGGGTTTCAATCCGCCCGTCCGAGTCCCGCACCGTTACCTTCACGGTGTCGTCGACCTCGCTGTGCTCGACGTACTCGCAGCCGTAGCGCTCCTCGAGATCCACCTTCGTGCGCGCCACCTCGACGCAGTAGCGCAGGTGGTCGAGCACCTCGTCGCGCGTCGCCAGGTGATCGGCGGGCTTGCCCAGCCGCCAGGCGATGTCGCCGGCAGTGAAGATCGGGTGGGGCTGGTGCAGTCGGACGAAGTCGTAGGTGTCCACCCACATCCCGCCAGCGCCGGGGCGACTGTCGACGAGCACGACCCGGGCCCCAGGGGAGAGGTAGCAGCCGGCAACAGCCAGCGCATTGAGCCCGGCGATGCCTCCGCCGACGACGATCAGCTCGCTGGTCTCTTCCACGCTTCCCCCTCGACCCTCGACGATCCGAGTCCGCACAACGCTAACGGAGACCGTTGGACAGAAGCGACGAGGGCCAAGAAAAGGCGAAATCGATGCCGGAGGAGGGACTCGAACCCCCGACACGCGGATCATGATTCACGCAAGATAAGCGGCGATGCGGCTCCTCCGCCGCTGCTCGTTCTGCCGGGTGGTCTCTGTTCTGCCGGAACTCTTGAGTTCGGTCCACCACCCGGTCAACCGTTCCCACCGCGCCCGGAACTAAAAGAGGGGAGAGGATGAGGACTCTCGCCCCTTGATGTCTAGATAGGTGGGCAGCCCGAACGCTGACGTAAGCTAGGGAGGAGCGGTTATGGCGAATAAACGAGAAATCGAGCTGGTCTTCGAGCCCCAGGACGAGGGCGGCTACCACGTCTACGCGCCCGACCTTCCCGGTCTCCACACCCAGGGCGACGACATGGACGACGCGATGGCGAATGCCAACGAGGCGGTCGCCCTCTACGTCGAGGGCCTGCGCGAAGACGGCGAGCCGCTCGACAGCGGCGTGATCCGCCGCTCGATTCCCCTGCCGGCGTGAGCCCGCGCCAGCCGGTCGTCTCCGGCGAGCGCCTGATCAAGGCGCTACGCAAGGAGGGCTGGGAAGTCGTCCGTCAGCGCGGAAGCCACGTCCGCTTGAAGAAGTCCGGGCGCAGGCACGCGCTCGTCGTCCCGCTGCATCGAGAACTCCGCCGTGGCACCCTCGCCGGGATATTGCGCGATGCCGACCTCAGCGCTGATTGGCTGAGACAGCATGCGTCTTAGCTTGAAGCGCTAGCTGGCCCGCCTACACACGTTGTGAACGTCGTAGGCCCATCCGAGGCAGCCAAGGGCTGTGGTTGTCGAAGCTCGCGACCTCAGAAGAACCCGATGACGCTGACGCTGCTCTCGGGCCGGCGGGGCGGCTGGCGCTGGTGGAAGCGACTGAGTCGGGATGAGACAGACGGCGGCAGCTTCCGCCTTCTGCATGGCGCCCGGAACCGCCCACCGCTGGTTGCATCGATGGAGGGCCGCCAGCGCCGGGGAGATCGCCTCGAAAGTGCTCAGCGGTTGGCCAAGCAAGGTGAGGTATTGGCTGAGAGTTCTAAACTCCCTGTGTGCGAGGTGAGGAGGCGGCCGGGGCTGAAACGGAGTGCTCGCGCTCTGCGTTTGTGCTGATGCCTTTTGCAGAGAACTTCGACGTCGCCTTCGACGGTCTGATCCGGCCAGCGCTCGAAGAGGTCGGATACGAGGTTCGTCGTGCTGACAGCGTGATCGACCAGCGCAATGTTCTCTCAGACATTGTCTTAGGAATTGACGGCGCAGAGCTGATCGTTGCCGACCTTACCGGCCAAAATCCGAACGTCTTCTATGAGTTGGGAATCGCCCACGGGCTAGGCGTGCCAACGGTGATGATCGCTCAAGCGCTAAAAGAAGTTCCGTTCGACTTGACGAGCTATCGGGTCAAGGAGTACTCGATGCGCTTTGACGAAGCCGAGGGACTCCAAGAGTTCCTCCGCGAGGTTGGCGAACAGGCAGCGGCGGGTGGCGTCAAATTCTCTAGCCCGGTCGCTGACTTCCTCCGTGACGGCGCTGCCAGCGAGCGACTCCGCAAAGTGGCGGAGGGGGGTGAGCCTTCGAGGGGACCGCAACGAAACACCCCCTCGAACGGAGATCGTGATGACCGTGAGGAGCGGGACGATGAGGGTGAGCCGGGAGCACTCGACCTGCTCCATTCCTACCTGGGCTCGGCTGAACGAGCGCAGACCGGACTCGATCGAATCACTGTGGCCGGGGTAGAGATTGGGACGAAAATCGAAGGTCATTCGGCCGCCTTCGATGCTCTTGGGAAAAGCGATGGCGCGGGGAAGGTAGCGAAGGCCCACCGAATATCGGCCCAAGTCGCGGAAGACATGAACGAGTACGCGAACACTCTAAAAGAGGAGCTACCTGACTACGAAGACGCCGCCGAGGAGATGCTGCAGAGCGGGATCGGCTGGCTGGACCGAACGGGAGCCGAGCAGGACCCAGCGGAAGTGCACGGCTTCAGAATTTCCTTGGCCCGTTTGTACCTCGCGACCAGCGGCGCCAAGGCCGCCCAGGTCCAGTACCGGGAGGAGATAATCGCGGCCAAGGGCCTGACCAGCCAACTCGATCGAGCCGTGGACCGGGTGTACAGCCTAATTGGCCGGATCATTACGACGATCGAGAAGACCGAGTCCTTTGCCAGTCGCGGTGCCGATATTGCCCAGGAGGTCCTCGGGGAGGGTCCGCTCTGGGTGGTTGCGGAGTCACCCCTGGAGTGCTTCGCCGATGCCCGGGGGGAACACCGGCAGGGTTTCGCTGCGATTGTGCTCGCGATCTTCGATCGGGGTGTGAGCGAGCGCATGCTGCCACACACCGACGAGCCACTACAGCGGGGCACCGTTGTCGGCAATGAACTAGATGAGAAAGAGATATTCCCTAGGACCTGGGTCCGTGATGCCGCCACCGGAGCCATGCGGGAGGCTTGGGAGAGTTCGCCACGCTTCGCTGGCAAGGTGCTCGACGCTGTCGAGGCCCAGGGTGATGACGATGAGGTGGCTGGTGACAGCGTGTAGAGGGTTCCCGGCTCGCATCGGTCGGTGCCTCAGCTTGTCGTCACCAGGGGGATGCCGGAGGAGGGACTCGAACCCCCGACACGCGGATTATGATTCCGCTGCTCTAACCAGCTGAGCTACTCCGGCGGGGAGGGCATCGTAGCGATGGATGGGCGTACGGGATGGGCGGCGATACGGCCGGTGATGGTCGGGTTTCTGCTGATCGTCGATGCGGTTTGCGTGGCGGTGCTGGCGCTCGTGCATCCGCGTGGGTGGGTGCCGCCGTTGATCGCCTTCGGGGCGCTGCTGGTGGGCTTGGTCTGGTTCGAGGCGTGGAGCATTCGTCACCGCCACGATGACGAGTAGGTTTCCGTGCGTGAGCACGGAGCTCGACAGAGCGGTCAGGACCGTTGTGCGCCAGTGCATGGGCGTCTCGCCCGGCGAGGACGTTCTCGTGGTCTGCAACCCGGTGACCGAAGAGCTGGGGGCGCTGATGCGGATCGAGGCGCAGGGCGACGGCGCCGACGCGACCCTGGCGGTGATGTCCGAGCGCGACTCGCACGCCGCGGAGCCGCCACGGGCGATCGCCGCCGCGATGGCGGCTGCCGACGTGGTCCTGGCGCCGACGATCCAGTCGCTCTCCCATACCGCCGCGCGCAAAGCCGCCAGCGAAGCCGGGGTGCGGATCGGCACCTTGCCCGGCGTCACCGAAGAGATGCTGATGCGGTTGATGACCGGCGACCTCGACGAGATCCGCCGCCGCAGCTGGGCCGTCGCCACGGCGCTCAACAGCGGCTCGGAGGCACGCATCACCTGCCGCCATGGCAGCGACCTGCGGATCGGGATCGAGGGCCGGTTGGCGATTGCCGACGGCGGCGAACTGAGTAGTCGCGGTGCCTTCGGCAACCTGCCCTGCGGCGAGGGCTTCATCGCGCCGCTCGAGGGTACGGCGGAGGGCACGCTGGTCGTCGACGGCTCGATCGCCGGAGTCGGCCTGCTCGACACCCCGACCTCGCTGACCGTGCGCGAAGGCAACCTGACTGAGACCACCGGCTCCGACGGGGCGGCGCTGCTGGAGCTGCTCACCGTCCACGGCGAGGACGGCACCAACGTCGCCGAGCTTGGGATCGGCACCAACGAAGAAGCGATTCTGACCGGCAACATCCTCGAGGACGAGAAGATCCTCGGCACCTGCCACGTCGCCTTCGGCGCCTCGGCCGCGATTGGCGGCACCGTCCAGGTGCCGGTCCACCTCGACTGCGTGATCCTCGAACCGACGGTGGAAATCGACGGCGAGGCGATCGTCAGCGGGGGCGAGCTTCTGGTTTGAGGTTGGGACGGGGGCGGAGGGGTCCTCGTCGCAGCAACAGCGGGGAGGCTGCGTCGAGGACCCCTCCGCCCCCGACTCGAGCCCCACGCCTGCATCTGGCCATCAGCGGCAGGCCGTCGGTTCCTGGGTTAGCTTGCTAGGGATGGGTGCGCTGCTTGGGGTTCCAAACGTTTCCGAGGGTGGGGACCAAGAGGTGATTGACGACCTCGCCGCCGCTTTCTCCCGCGGAGCCGTGCTGCTCGATCGGCATTCCGACGCCGACCATGGCCGCACGGTCTTCACGCTTGCCGCCCGGCCGGGCGGCGGTCTGCTCGATTCGCTCATTGCCGGCGCCGCCGAGGCGATCGAGCGGATCGAGATGGACAACTACGACGGCGCCCACCCGGCGGTCGGCGCGCTCGATGTCTGCCCGCTCGTCTGGTTCGACCCCGCGGACCGCGAGCGGGCCCGCGAGGAGGCGCTTGCGGTCGCGAGCCAGATCGGCGGACTCGGCGTCCCGGTCTTCCTCTACGGCGATCTCGCCCGCGGCCCCGAGCGCACCGAGCGGGCCTACTTCCGCGGCGGCGGCCTCGCCGAGCTCTGGCTGCGGATGGAGTCCGGGGCGCTGACGCCGGACTTCGGCCCGGCGGCTCCGCACCGGCGCGGCGGCGCGACCCTGGTCACCGCCCGCCCGCCGCTCGCCGCCTTCAACGTCGAGCTCGACAGCGGCGACGTCGAGGTCGCCCGCTCGGTTGCGGCGGCGCTGCGCGAGGCCGGTGGCGGCCTGCCCGGGGTGCGGGCGATGGGGCTGCTGCTCTCCAGCGGTCGCGCCCAGGTCTCGACCAACGTCCACGACCCGCTCGCGGTGCCGCTCGGCGCGGTGGTCGAGCGGGTGCGCGAGCTGGCGGCGCCGCTCGGCGCCCGGCCGGTCGAGGCGGAGCTGGTCGGCCTGCTGCCCCAGGCGGCGCTCGCCGGCTATCCCGAGGACGTGCCGATCCGCGGCTTCGACCCCGAGCGGCACCTGATCGAGCCGCGCCTCGCGGCGCTCGGCGCCTAGCGCTCGCCGCGGCCCGGGGCCGTCCGCGATCATCTAGATTCCGGGCATGGCCCAGACGAGGAAGAAGCGCCAGCGCAAGCACCGCGGCACCCAGGGCGGCCGGATCGACACCAAGCCGCGCGGCGGTCGTCCCCGCAGCCGGGCCGAGGCGAGCGCCCGCGCCCGCGCCAAACGGCCGGCCCAGAAAGCCGATCTGCCGCCGACCTGGCGCAGTTCGGCGATTCGCGGTCTGATCGCGGGAGCGATCTTCGCCTTCCTCCTCCTCGTCCTCTTCAAACGGCCGATCGGCGCCGCCCTCGCCTTCGGCGCCTTCATGCTCGTCTTCTACATCCCCGCCGGGTACTTCATCGACATGACCCTGTGGCGGCGGCGCGAGCGGCAGCGGATCCGCGAGCGCGAAGCGTCGAAATGAGCCTCGAGGTCGAGATGCTCACCGTCGGGCCGGTCGCGGAGAACTGCTTCCTGGTCCGCCGCGAGGGCTCCGACCGGCTGCTCGTGGTCGATCCAGGGGAAGAGGCCGAGCGCATCCTCGCCGCGATCGAGGCCAGCGGCGCCAAGGCCGAGGCGATCCTGATCACCCACTGCCATTTCGACCACATCGGCGCCGTCGCGCCGGTCGCCGCGGCCACGGGGGCGCCGGTCTATTGCCCCGAGATCGAGGTGGGGATACTGGCTGACATCATGAGCTTCGTCCCCTACCCGGGCTTCGGGCCGTTCGAGAGCTACGACGCCGATCAGACCGTCGCGGGGGGCGAGACGCTGTCGCTGGCCGGGCTCGAGCTCGACGTCGTCTTCACCCCGGGGCACAGCCCCGGCCACGTCACCTACGCGGTTCGCGACGAGGACGCCCTGTTCTCCGGCGACGTCCTCTTCCAGAGCTCGGTCGGCCGCGTCGACCTGCCCGGCGGCGACTGGCCGACGCTGCTCGCCTCGATCGGCGGCCTGCTCGACGAGTACCCCGACGACACCGTCGTCCATCCCGGCCACATGGGGCTGACGACGCTCGGCGCCGAGCGCGCCACCAACCCGTTCCTCGCCGAGCTCGCCCGCTAGGTCAAAGTGGCCAGCAAGTTCCAGGCTCCGCGCGGCACCTTCGACGTGCTCCCCGAGGCGGCTCGCGGTCGCGCCCGGGTCGAGGCGACGGCGGCCGGGATCCTCGCCCGCGCCGGCTACGAGCCGATCCAGACGCCGAGCTTCGAGGACACCGACCTCTTCGTCCGCGGCGTCGGCCGCTCGACCGACATCGTCAGCAAGGAGATGTTCACCTTCGAAGACAAGGGCGAGCGCAGCCTCACCCTGCGCCCGGAGGGGACGGCGCCGATCTGCCGCGCCTACCTCGAGCACGGCATGCACAAACTGGCACAGCCGGTGAAGCTCTCCTACGTCGGCCCCTTCTTCCGCCACGAGCGCCCGCAGGCCGGCCGCTACCGCCAGTTCCACCAGATCGGGCTGGAGTGCATCGGCACCGACTCACCGCTGGCCGACGCCGAGGCGATCATGCTGCTCTCCGACCTGCTCGGCGAGCTCGGCGTGCCGGGGGTCGAGCTGCGCCTCGGCAGCCTCGGCTCGCTCGGCGCGCGCGTCGCCTACCTGGAGGAGCTGAAGGCGCACCTGCACGCCCACGAGGGCGAGCTTTCCGAGGACGTGCGCGAGCGGATCGACCTCAACCCGCTGCGCGCCTTCGACTCCGACCACGAGGGGACGCAGGCGGTGATGGCGAGCGCGCCGACGATCGTCGAGCGGCTCGAGGGCGAGGACGCCGAGCACTTCGCCGAGGTGCGGGCCCAGCTCGACGCCGCCGGCATCGCCTACGCGATCGACCCGACCCTGGTGCGGGGGATCGACTACTACACGCGGACCATCTTCTCCTTCGTCTGCGACGCGCTCGGGGCGCAATCGGAGGTCGGCGGCGGCGGCCGCTACGACGGCCTGATCGAGCAGCTCGGCGGGCCGGCGACGCCGGCGGTCGGCTGGGCGGTTGGGATCGAGCGGATCCTGCTGGCGCTGGGCGAGGACTTCGAGGGCACGCCGCGCGCGCAGCGGGTCTTCATCTCCTTCGACCACGAGGGCGAGGACGGCAGGCGAGCCCTGGTCCTCGCCAGCGAGCTGCGCCGAGCCGGATTCGCCGCCGAGTTCGACCTCGCCGGGCGGGCGGCGAAGGGACAGCTCAAACACGCCAACCGGATCGGTGCCGACTTCGTCGTCTTCCTCTCCGTCGAGGGAGGCCCGGCGCTGCGCGACATGAGATCGGGAGAGCAGCGGCCGGTCGATCTCGGCAACCTTGTCGACGAGATGACCGGAGGGGAAGCATGAGCGAGTCGCTGCCGCTGCGCGCCAACGGCTATCGCGACGCCTGGTGCGGGGACGTCCTGCCGGGCCGCGTCGGCTCGCCGGCCCGGGTCGCCGGCTGGGTGCACCGTCGCCGCGACCACGGCGGCCTGATCTTCATCGATCTGCGCGACCGCACCGGCATCGTCCAGCTCGTCTTCCATCCCGACCGCTCCGGCGCCGCCTTCGAGCTCGCCCATAAGCTGCGCGCCGAGGACGTGCTCAGCGCCGCCGGCGAGGTGGTCAAGCGCGAGCCGGAGACGGTCAACGCCGAGCTGCCGACCGGAGAGGTCGAGATCGCGGTCGTCGAGGCCGAGCTGCTCGCCGACGCCGAGACGCCGCCGTTTCAGATCGAGGGCTATGCCGGCGACGCGGGCGAGGACACGCGGCTGCGCTACCGCTACCTCGATCTGCGCCGAGAGGCGATGCGCGAGGCGCTGACGCTGCGCCACCGGGTCGTCGCCGCGATGCGCGAGTTCCTCGACGGCGAGGGCTTCGTCGACGTCGAGACGCCGGTCCTGACCCGCTCGACGCCGGAGGGCGCGCGCGACTTCCTCGTGCCGTCGAGCCAGCAGCAGGGCTCCTTCTACGCGCTGCCGCAGTCGCCGCAGCTGTTCAAGCAGCTGCTGATGGTCGCCGGCTTCGAGCGCTACTACCAGGTGGCGCGCTGCTTCCGCGACGAGGCGACCCGGGCTGACCGTCAGGCCGAGTTCACCCAGCTCGATATCGAGATGTCCTTCGTCGGGGTCGACGACGTGATCGAGGCCAACGAACGGTTGCTGGCGCACGTCTTCGAGCGCGTCGGTGGCCCCCAGATCGCGACCACGATGGAGCGGATGGGCTTCGCAGAGGCGATGGACCGGTTCGGGACCGACCGGCCGGACCTGCGTTTCGGCCTCGAGCTGGTCGATCTCGGCGAGGAGCTGGCGCAGACCGAGTTCAAGGTCTTCCGCTCGGTGCTCGAGTCCGGCGGCGCGATCCGCGGCATCAACGCCGGCAAGCGCGAGCTGCCGCGCTCGGAGCTCGATGGGCTGATCTCGCGCGCCCAGGAGCTGGGGGCGAAAGGCCTGGTCTGGGCGTTCCGCGAGGGCGAGGGCTGGCGCTCGCCGACGGCGAAGTTCCTCAGCAAGGCCGAGCTGGCTGGCCTCAACGCGCGCCTGCACGCCGAGGAGGGCGACCTGCTGCTGCTCGTCGCCGACAAGCGATCGGTCGCCAACGCGGTGCTCGGCCAGCTGCGCCTCGACCTCGGCGAGAAGTTCGGCTTGATCGACGAGCGCGAGAACCGCCTCGTCTGGATCGTCGACTGGCCGATGATGGAGTGGAACGAGGACGAGCGCCGCTGGGACGCGATGCACCACCCGTTCACCGCGCCCGAGGGTGAGTTCGACCCTGAAGACCCCGGCGCGGCCCGCGCCCAGGCCTACGACGTCGTCTGGAACGGGCAGGAGCTCGGCGGCGGCTCGGTCAGGATCAACCGCGCCGACGTCCAGGAGGCGGTCTTCGGCGCCCTCGGGATCGACGCCGAGACGGCGCGAGCGCGGTTCGGCTTCCTGCTCGAGGCGCTGCGCTACGGGGCGCCGCCGCACGGCGGCATCGCCTATGGCGTCGACCGCATCGTCCAGCGCCTCTGCGGCGCCGACTCGATCCGCGACGTGATCGCCTTCCCCAAGACCGCTTCGGGCTTCGACCTGCTGACCGGGGCGCCAGCCCCGGTCGACGATCCGCAGTTGCGCGACCTCGGCATCGCAATCCACAAGCACAAGCTCGCCGGGCACTGAGATGGCCCTCCGGGACTGGATTCCACGCAAGTGGCGCCCGGCTCCCGGACCAGGCCAGACGCCTGTCCAGATTGACGATCCCCGCTTCGATAGCTGGGAGATCGTCCGCGACTTCGCCGACCTGCGCACCGCCCGCGCCTGGCACCAGGCGCTGATCGAGGCCGGCTTCGATGCCGTCCTCACCTCCGACTGGCCGATCGACCGCTTCGGCCACGGCGACATCTCCCTCCGTGTTCCGGCCGAGCGCTGGAGCGAAGCCGAGTGGCATCTCTCCAACCTCGACGACTGACGTCCTCGGGCGTTCCCATTGCCGCCTGGCACGGTCCGCTCGGTGCCCAGGGCGCGGTGCTACGGTTGCGCCAAGGCTCGAGCCCGTACGAGAGCCGTCTCACCGTTTGACCCAACACAAACGGCGCGGGAGCCACCGTCTCCATGGCCCCTAGGGGTCGGGAGCAGGCACCCACCTTCTTATGAAGGGATCAAAGCTAGAGGCGGCAACGGCGGGCTGGGGCCTTATTTCTTGGTCAGAGGGGGGAGAGCCTGATCGCGTGGCGCCTTTAGGTCGCTATGCGATCAAAACGCGCCTCAGAGTCCGTGGACGCCGTGGTCACGTCCCTTGCCGAGCGTCAGCACGGAGTCGTCAGCGCGGCGCAGTTGCGTGCGCTTGGCGTTGACCGCCAGGTGATTCAGCGGCGAGTCTCCCGCGGCGCGCTCCATCGCCTGCACCGCGGCGTCTACGCGGTGGGGCGTCCGACCGTGCGCTGGGAGGGGCGGCAGCTGGCGGCCGTGCTCGCCTGCGGGCCACAGGCCGTACTAAGCCATCGCTCCGCAGCACAGGTCTGGGGGCTGATGCCGCGGTTCGCCATTCACCCGGAAGTGACCCGGCCGACCCAATATCGTGGCCACGCCGGCATCCTCCTCCACCGTTCGCCGCTGCGGCGCAGCGAAGTGGCTGAGGTCAGTGTCATCCCGGTCACCTCTGTGGCGAGGACGATGCTCGACGTCGCGGCCACCGTCGACAAGTGGGCGCTGGAGAGAGCCTGGAACGAGATGGAAGTGCGAGAGCTGTGGGATCCCGTCGGGATTCCTCGCATGATCGCCCGGCACCCCGGGCGCCACGGCGTCGTCGCGCTGCGGGAGGCGATGTCGTCACAACGGCCGACTGGACGCGTCCGGAACGAGTTCGAGTGGAACTTCGTGCGTTTCGTCGACGACTACTCGCTGCCGCGGCCCCGGCTCAATGCCCATCTCGCCCTCCGCGGGCGCTTCTTCGAGATCGACGCGTTCTGGGAGCCGCAGCGGCTGGCCGTCGAGCTCGACGGTGGCGCCGTCCATTCCACCCGGCGGGCCTTCCAGACGGACCGCGAGCGCGACCGGATCCTCCTCGCCGAGGGCTTCCGCACGGCACGAGTCACCTGGGATCAGTTGCGCGACGAACCGGCTGAGATCGCGGCGGACTTGAGGCAGGCGCTGGCGCCGGGCCCTCACCCGCACCGACATGGCAGGTAGGTGTGGATGAGGGCCCGGCTCTCGATGGGTTGTCGTGGGGGATCGTTCGTCCGCTGTCCCTAACCCGCCCCGAACGCCGGCCCATCCGCACACCTACCTGCCCTGTGGGCGTGCGGATGGGCCGGCGCCTGCAGCCCTCCCGTCTACCCTTAATGCGATGGATCGCGAGCTTTTCGAGCACTACCTGGCTGACACCACGCGGCGTGGGCCCGCGGTCGACGGTGCCTTCACGGGCGCGGCCGGGGGCGCCGCCTGCGGCGACCTGTCGCGAATCTCGTTCACGGTCGAGGGCGGCCTGATCGGCGAGGTCAGCTTCGACACCGAGGGTTGCGGTGCGACCGCTGCCGTCAGTGCCGCCGTCGCCGAGTCGATCGACGGCGCTCCAGTCCTCGACGCGGCCCGTCTCTCCATCGACGACGCCGCCAACCTCCTCGGCGGTCTTGAACCGGCCAAGCGCCATGCGGCGCAACTTGCCACCGACGCCCTCCACCGCGCTCTCAGCGCCGCCGCTTCCTCCCAGCTCCCGCTGGCGATGGATGACGGTCGCGTCGCGGTTGCCGTCTCCGGCGGCGTCGACAGCGCCGTCGCCGCGCTGCTCGAGCGCGAGCGGGGCAACGAGGTGGTCGCGATTACGGTCAAGCTCTGGGCGGATCCGGAGACCGACGGGACCAAGGCCTGCTGCTCGCCGGAGGCGGTGCTCGGCGCCCGCGCGGTCGCCCACTCGCTCGGCATCCCGCACTTCACCCTCGACCTCGAGCAGGAATTCCGCCGCCGCGTCGTCGACCGCTTCGTCAGCGGCTACGCCGAGGGCCGCACGCCGAATCCCTGCGTCCTCTGCAATGGCGAAGTCCGCCTCGGCGCGATGATCGACCTCGCCGAGCGGCTCGGCGCCGAGCGACTGCTCACCGGGCACTACGCGCGGATCGTCGAGGACGGCGAGGGACGGCTGCTCGCCGCCGGCGCCGACGAGGCCAAGGACCAGAGCTACATGCTCGCGGCGCTGACGCCGCGGTTGCTCGACCGGCTCGGCTTCCCGCTGACCGAGCTGACCAAGGCCGAGGTGCGGGAGATCGCCGAGCGCCACGGGCTGCCGGTCGCGCGCAAGGCCGAGAGCCAGGACCTCTGCTTCCTCGCCGGCCAGGGCAAGCGCGGCTTCTTGCGGCGCCACGGCGGCCTCGTCGACCGCGAGGGCGACGTGATCGACCGCTCCGGCCGGCGCCTCGGCCGCCACCGCGGCCACCACAACTTCACCGTCGGCCAGCGCCGCGGCACCGGTGTCTCGCTCAACGAGCCCGCTTACGTGATCGCCACCGACGCCGCCGCCAACACGGTCACGATCGGGACTCGGGAGGAGGTGGAGACGCGCCGGATCAGCATCCGCGACGCGGTCCTGCACCGCGACGGCGCCCGCGTCGACGCGGTCCGCCTCCGCTACCACTCGCGCGCTTTGCCGGCCAGCGTCGGCACCCCGGCTCGCGGCCGCCACGACGCCCTCGAGATCGAGCTCGGCGAGGCCTTCGCCGGTGCCTCGCCCGGCCAAACCGCCGTCCTCCTCGACGGCGAGACCGTCGTCGGGCACGGCACGATTGCCGCGGCCGCCTGAGTATCAGCGTTTTATTTAGGCTCCCTCACATGAAGGCCCAGGAGATTCGCGACACCTACCTCGAGTTCTTCGCCGAGCGCGGGCACAAGATCGTCCCCTCGGCCTCACTGGTGCCCTCGGTCCTCGACCCGACGGTGCTGCTCACGACGGCCGGGATGCAGCCCTTCAAGCCCTACTTCCTCGGCCTCGAAACGCCGCCGGCCTCGCGCCTTGCCGACGTCCAGAAGTGCTTCCGCACGACCGACATCGAGGAGGTCGGCAACACCGCCCGCCACCTCACCTTCTTCGAGATGCTCGGCAACTGGAGCTTCGGCGACTACTTCAAGGCCGAGTCGATCCCCTGGGGCTGGGAGCTCTCGACCGAGGGGTTCGGAATGGACCCGGAGAAGATCTGGGTGACTGTGTTTGGCGGCGATGAGGAGCTCGGCCTCGGCCCCGACGAAGAGGCGATCGAGATTTGGCGCGCGACTGGCGTGCCGGACGGTCGGATCGTCCGCCTCGGCCGCGAGGACAACTTCTGGCAGGGCGGGCCGACCGGCCCCTGCGGCCCCTGCTCGGAGCTCTACCTCGACCGCGGCCTCGAATTCGGCGCCGAGGGCGACCGCCCGGGCGACGACAGTGACCGCTTCCTCGAGTTCTGGAACCACGTCTTCATGAGCTACGACCTGGCCGAGGACGGCAGCCTGACCGAGCTGCCGAGTCGCAACATCGACACCGGCATGGGACTCGACCGGATGGCGGCGATCCTCCAGGACGTCCCGTCGGTGTACGAGGTCGACCACGTCCGCCCGCTGGTCGAGCTCGCCGAGGAGCTCTCTGGCGCCAGCTACGCCGACGGCGGCAAGGTCACCCGGGCGATGCGGATCATCGCCGACCACGCCCGCGGCGCCACCTTCCTGATCGCCGACGGCGTCGTCCCCTCCAACGAGGACCGCGGCTACATCCTGCGCCGGATCATGCGCCGCGCGATCCAGCAGGGCCGCGTGATTGGCCTCGAGTCCCCCTGGCTCGGGCAGTTCGCCGAGCGCACGATCGAGCTGATGGGGGAGAGCTACCCGGAGCTGGGGGCGGAGCGGGAGACGATCGCGCGCTGGGTCGGCGACGAGGAGGAGAGCTTCGGCCGCACCCTCGAGCGCGGCACCGAGCTGCTCGAGCGGCTGATCGCCGAGGCGAAGCAGAGCGAGACCTCCTGGATCGACGCCGCCGAGGCCTTCAAATTGCACGACACCTACGGCTTCCCCTACGACCTGACCAAGGAGCTGCTCGCCGAAGAGGGCCTGGCGGTCGACGATTCGGGTTTCGAGGAGCTGATGGAGGAGCAGCGCGCCCGCGCCCGCATGGGCGCCGCCACCGCCCACGGCTCCGAGGACAGCCACGCCCGGGTGCTCGGCTTCGTCGGCGGCGCGCCTCCCACCGAGTTCGTGGGCTACGAAACGCTGCACACGACAACCGGCGTTGCCTCGGTCGATCCCGAGCAGGGGGGCGCTCTGGTCAAGCTGGAGCAGAGCCCCTTCTATGCGGAGGGTGGCGGCCAGGTCTCGGACTCCGGTGTCCTGCGGTGGGGGGATGGTGAGGCGGAGATCGCGGACGTGTACCGGATCGGATCGGATCAGGTGCTCGAGGTCCGGACCGCCGGCGCCGTGCTGGAGCCAGGCGCTCAGGTAGAGGCGGAAGTGGATCGTGAGACCCGTCACGCGACGATGCGCAACCACACCGCGACGCACCTCCTCCACGCCGCGCTGCGCGAGCGTCTCGGCACCCACGTGCGCCAGGCCGGCTCCAAGGTCGACCCGGAGAAGCTGCGCTTCGACTTCACCCACGGCCAGGCGCTGAGCACCGAGGACGTGGCCGCAGTCGAGGACCGGGTCAACGAGTGGGTCAAGGCGAGCCGCCCGGTGCGCTGGCTGGAGATGGAGCGGCCGGAGGCCGAAAAGCTGGGCGCGATGGCGCTGTTCGGCGAGAAATACGGCGAGATCGTGCGCGTGGTCGAGGTCGACGGGGTCTCGCGCGAGCTCTGCGGAGGCACCCACGTCGCCAACACCGCCGAGATCGGCATCTTCAAGGTCTCCGCCGAGGGCTCCAGCGCCGCCAACGTGCGCCGGGTCGAGGCGATCACGGGACCTGCCGCCATTGACTTCTTCCGCGAGCGCGAGGCGCAGCTGCGCGAGGCCGGCGAGCTGCTCGGCAACGCGCAGGACCCGGTCGCCGCCGCGGGCAAGGCGGCGGAGCGGCTGAAGGAAGCCGGCGCCGCCGCCCAGAAGGCGGGAGCGGCGGCCCTCGGCGACGAGGCCGAGGCGCTCGCCGGCGCGCCGGTCGAGATCGCCGCGGCAGGGGAGGGCGTGAAGCTCGTCGCCGCGAAGTCGGCTGCCGCGACCGACCCGAAGGCGCTGCTCGACCTCGCCAACCGGATTCAGTCTAAGCTCGGTGGGGTAGGGGCGGTCGTGGTGCTGGGCGGAGCCTTCGGCGAGAAAGCGGGGCTGGTGGCGTTGTCCTCCAAGGACGTTGCCGGCCGCGTCTCGGCGGCGGACCTGATCCGCGAGGCGGCGCCGCTGATCGGCGGCGGCGGTGGCGGTCGTGACGAGATGGCTCAGGCGGGTGGGCGAGATCCCGAGAAGCTCGACGAGGCGCTGGCCGCGGCCCGCGCCGCGGTGGAGCGGGAGCTGGGCTGACCGCGATGCGCGTCCTCGCCCTCGACCACGGCACGGTGCGGATGGGCGCGGCGCTCTCTGACCCGAGCGGGACCCTGGCGACGCCGCTGCCGGTGATCGAACCGCCGGAGCCGCGCGCGGTAGCCGAGCTGGTCGACGAGCACGGGGTCGAGCGGGTCGTCGTCGGGCTGCCCGTGCACCTGAGCGGCGAGGAGGGCAGCCAGGCAGCGCTGGCGCGCACTTTTTGCGCCGAACTGAGGGCCATGCTTCCGGTGCCGGTGGAGACCTACGACGAGCGCCTGACCACCCGTATGGCCGACGCCAGCCGCCGCGCCGGCGCCTCCGCCGCGCGCGACTCGCTCGCCGCCGCCCACATGCTCGAGGGCTATCTCGCCTCGCAACCTACGGAGGAGCCGCGATGAGCGAGGACTGGCGCAGCGACGACGCCTTCGCCGACCCCGACGACCCGGCCGCCCGCGAGCGCGAGGAGCGGCGCCTGGCGCGCGAGGAAAAGCGTCAGAAGAAGGCCGCCAAGCAGGCCGAGAAGGAAGCGGCGAAGGCACCGCCGCCGGAGCCCGAGAAGCCGGCCGAGCCGCCGAAGCCGCCGCGCACCCCCGAGCAGGAGTTCTGGGACGAGGACCCGCCGACTCCCGAGCCGGAGGCGGCGCCGAAGGCCGGCGACGATGCCGCGCCGCCGCCCGCTCCTCCCAGCCCCGCCGCCGAGGAGCCCACGACCGGCGACCAGAAGGCGGCTGCGGCCAGCGCGGCGGCCGCAGCCGGCGCCGCCGCGGCCACCTCCGAGCCCGCGACGCCGCCCGAGGTCACTCCCGAGCCGCCGCGCGAGCAGACCTGGGAACACGAGTACGAGCCGCGGCAGGCGCCGGCTGAGGACTGGGGGTTTCACGAGGAAGGCGATCCGGCGATGACCGGAGCCGCCTCGGGCGGCCGCCGCGCCGGCAGCGAGCGGGGTGGGATCTTCGGTCGCTTCGCCCGTCACCCGGCCTTGATCGCGGTCGTGATCGTCGCCGTGCTCGTGATCTGGTTCCTCTGGGCCCTGTTCCAGCCCTTCCACGGCGACGGCAGCGGCAAGGTCGCGGTGACGATCCCGAAGGGGTCGAGCGTCAGCGAAGTCGGCGAACTGCTCGAGAAGGAAGGCGTGATCGGAGGCTCGACGCTGTTCGGCCTGGTCGACACCTCGACCCTGTTCCAGATGCGGGTGACGCTGGCCGGCAAGCGTTCCGACCTCTACGCCGGACACTTCACCCTCAAGCACGATATGAGCTACGGCGCGGCGATCGACGCCCTTTCCCAACCGCCGGCGAAGCGGGTGACGACGGTGACGATCCCCGAGGGCTACAGCCGCTCGCAGGCGGCGCAGCTGGTCGAAGAAGACGGCGTCCCCGGCAGCTACACGAAGAAGACGGTGAAGTCGAAGTACTTGAACCCGGCCGAATACGGCGGCAAGAATGCGAAGAACCTCGAGGGTTTCCTCTTCCCCGACACGTTTGAACTGAAGCCGAAGGCGCCCGTCGCCGACCTGGTCCAGCTCCAGCTCGAAGACTTCAAGCGGAAAATCAAGAAGGTGAACATGAAGTACGCCAAGTCGAAGAATCTGACGGTGTTCGACGTGGTCACGATCGCCTCGATGATCGAGCGCGAGGCCGGCGTCGCGAAGCAGCGCAAGCTGGTCTCCTCGGTGATCTACAACCGCCTGCACGAAGGGATCCCGCTCGGGATCGACGCGACGATCCGCTTCGCCACCGGCAACTACACGAAGCCGCTGACCCAGTCCCAGCTGGAAACCAACTCGCCCTACAACACGCGCACCAACCAGGGCCTGCCCCCGGGCCCGATCAACAGCCCCGGGCTCGCCGCCCTGCAGGCCGCCGCCCATCCGGCGAAGACCGAATACCTCTTCTACGTCAACAAGCCGAACACGTGCGACGAACTGTCCTTCTCGAAGACCAACGCGGAATTCGAAAAGGACGTCGCCGCCTACGAAAAGGCGCGCGAAGAAAACGGCGGCAACGAGCCGTCCACCTGCGGGGAATAGGCGCCTGTGCCGCGGCTTGCCGTGATCGGCTTCCCGGTCGGGCACTCGCGCTCGCCGGCGATGCACAACGCGGCGCTGGCGGCGATGGGGATGGACGATTGGAGCTACGAGGCGATCGAGGTCTCCCCCGAGGGGTTCGCCGAGCTGCTGGGAGAAATGGCGGCGGCCGGTTTCGCCGGCGCCAACGTGACCGTGCCGCACAAGCTCGCCGCCTTCGCCCTTGCCTCCACGGCGAGCAGGACCGCGAGTGAGATCGGCGCCGCCAACACCCTCAGCTTCGAGCAGGGCGGCGGCATTCGGGCCGACAACACCGACGCGCCGGGCCTGGTCGCGTCACTGCCCGAGTCGCCGCAGGGGCGCCGCGCTCTTGTCCTCGGCGCTGGCGGCGCGGGGATGGCGGCGGTCTGGGCGCTGGCAGAGGCCGGCGCCGACGTCGAGATCTGGAACCGCACCGTCGCGCGAGCGGAGCAGGTCCAGATCGAGGTCACCGCGCGCGCCGAGGAGCTGCAGGTCGAGATCTCGGTGCAGACCGTCCAGGCCGAGGCCGATCGGGGCCCGGACGCAGAGCTGCTCCAGGAGCGGTACGACCTGATCGTCAACACCACGATCGTCGGGCTTCAAGGGGAAGACCCATTCGAGAGCCTGCCGCTGCGGCGCGATCGATTTGGCCCCGAGCAGGTGGTCGTCGACATGGTCTACGGAGGCGGGCCGTCGCTGCTGCTCGCCGCGGCGGCTGCGGCAGGCGCCGAGACCGTCGACGGCCTTGAGGTCCTCGTCCAGCAGGGCGCGCTCTCCTTCGAGATCTGGACCGGCCGCAAACCGGATCTCGACGTGATGCGCGCCGCCGCGCGTGGCGAGTCGCGCCGATAGCCTTCGCGCCATGAACATGACGCTGCGTTTCTCGCTCGCGGCGGCGCTCGGCGCCGTCTGTCTCGCGGTCCTCGCCCCCAGTGCATTTGCAACGACGACCTACTACGCCGCTCCCTCTGGGAGCGGCAGCGAATGCACCGAAGCGGCCCCTTGCGAACTGAAGAAAGCGGAGGAAGTGGGGTTCACGGCGGGCGACAAGATCGTGGTCGAGCCCGGCACCTACTCGCTCTCGGTCGAACTCGCCTTCCGCAGTGTCGACGTCGGTGGGGTACCCGGACAGCCGGTTCCGGTGATCCAGACCAACGGCCACGCCGTGCGCGCCGGCGTCGGTGCGGCACCTGCCTTCCACGATCTGCGCATCGAAGGCAGCGGCTTCTTCGGCCCGCGCGAAGGCAGCGGCGAACGGATCTTCGTCTCCTATACGGGAAACGAAGACGCCTGCAATCTGCTTGACGGCGGCGTCTTCCGCGACGTCGTCTGCTGGGCGCACGGCGGCCACAGCGGAACCCACGCCATCGGCCTCGAAGCCGACGGGGAAACGGTCGAAGTGAGCTTGCGCAACGTGACCGCGATCGACGTCGATCCGGGGGGCTCCGGGCTCTTTGGCGAAGGCTCGGCCGGAGGCGTCCTCACCGTGTCCGCCACGAACGTGATCGCCCGGGCCAGCCAGGGGAAGGACATCACCGCCGAATACGAAGGGTTCTCGGGGGCCCACCTGACGCTGCACAACTCGAACTACGCGACGATCTTCGAAGAGGAACCGCCGTTCACCGCGATCACTCCTCCCGGCACCAACGGCAACCAGACGGCTTCGCCCCTCTTCCTCGATGCCGCCGCCGGCAACTTCGCCGAGGCGTCAGGTTCGCCGACGATCGACGCCGGCAGCGACGATCCGCTCAACGGCGCAACCGCCCTGGCGGGGGAAGCGCGGACCCTGCCTCGCTGCCTCGGCGGCGTCTCGGTGACCGACATCGGCGCCTACGAGTTCGTCCCGACTCAGGTCTGCCCGACGGAATCGAGTTTCAAGTTCGGCAAGCTGAAGCTGAACAAGAAGAAGGGCACGGCGACGCTCGAACTCAAGGCCCCCGGTGCCGGCACCTTCACCATTTCCGGAAAAGGTGTGAAGAAGGTGACCCGGACGGTCGGGGAAGCGGCGAGCCCGAAGCTCACGATCAAGCCAGTCGGCAAGTGGAAGAAGAAGCTGGAAAAGTCCGGCGGCCTGAAGGTGAAGATCAAGGTCAAGTTCGAGCCGAACGGCAACGCCCCGCTGACCAAGGGAAAGAAGCTCACGCTGAGGAAGACCACCGGGTAGATGACTGCCTTCCGCTTCACCACCGCCGGCGAGTCGCACGGGCCTGGGCTCGTCGCGATCGTCGAGGGCATGCCGGCCGGGCTCGAGCTCGACCGCGAGGTGCTCGACCGCGATATGGCGCGGCGCCAGCTCGGCCACGGCCGCGGTGGCCGGATGCGGATCGAGACCGACACCGTCGACGTCCGTTCAGGCGTCCGCCACGGGCGCACGCTGGGTGGACCGATCGCCCTGCTCGTCGCCAACCGCGACTACGCCAACTGGGAGGAGCGGATGAACCCCTGGCCGGTGGAGGGGTTCGCGCCCGACGAAGTCCACCTGCCGCGGCCCGGTCACGCCGACCTGGTCGGCGCCCAGAAATACGGCCACAGCGACATCCGCAACGTGCTCGAGCGGGCCAGCGCTCGCGAGACCGCGGCGCGGGTGGCGGCGGGGACGATCGCCCGCGCATTCCTCACCGCGCTCGGCGTCGATGTCCACAGCCACGTGCTGCAGATCGCCTCGATCCGGGCGCCCGAGCGGGAGGACCTGACCGCGGCCGACTTCGCCGCCGTCGACGAGGACCCTGTCCGCGTCCTCGACCCCGAGACCAGCAAGGCGATGGTCGCGGAGATCAACCGCCTGCGCAAGGCGAACGAGAGCCTCGGCGGCAGCTTCGAGGTGATCGCCTTCGGCCTCGTCCCTGGGCTCGGCTCCCACATCTCCTGGGAAGACCGCCTCGACGGCCGTCTCGCCGGCGCCGTCGCCTCGATCCAGTCGGTCAAGGGGGTCGCGATCGGCGAAGCCTGGGACGTCGCCGGCCGCCCCGGCTCGGAGGCCCACGACGAGATCTTCTGGTCGGAGGAGCGCGGCTACTTCCGCGAGACCAACCACGCCGGCGGCCTCGAGGGCGGGATGACGAACGGGCTGCCGCTGCACGTGCGGGCGGCGATCAAGCCGATCTCGACCCTGACCAAGCCGCTGCGCTCGGTCGACACCGAGACCAAGGAACCGGCCCAGGCGCTGCGCGAGCGCACCGACTCGACCGTCGTCCCCGCCGCCGCCGTCGTCGCCGAGGCGATGGTCTGCCTCACCCTCGCCCGCGCCTACCGGGAGAAGTTCGGCGGCGACCACATCGACGACGTGCTCGCCGCCGTAGGGGCATACAAGCAGCGCATCGACTGGCGGGGGTGAACCCGTGAGCCGCCCGGCGATCGTCTTCATCGGGTTCATGGGCGCGGGCAAGAGCACCGCGCTCGCCGCCGCCCGCGCCTCCGGCCTGGAGACGACCGAGATCGACGACCTGATGACGGCTGCCCTCGGCAAGCCGATCGACGAGGCGTTCAGGGAGGACGGCGAGGAGGCCTTCCGTGCCCGCGAGGCCGAGGTGGTCGGCGAGCTGCTCGAGAACGCCGGCGGCGGCGCGATCGCGCTCGGCGGCGGCAGCATCCTCAACCAGCGGGTGCGCGCGGCGCTCGACCGCCACGTGGTCGTCTGGCTGCAGGTCGACCCGGCCGAGTCTTGGCGCCGCATCGCCCACAGCAAGCGACCGCTGGCGACGAGCGAGGACGACGTCCGCGAGCTGCTGGCGGCGCGGCTGCCGCTCTACGAAGAGCTGGCCGACGCGGTGGTGCCGATGGGCGACCACGAGATCGTCGAGCGGGCTCTGCCGACGATCCAGGCCCTGGCCGAGCTCCCCGCTGGCACCCGCATGCTTTGGGCGTCGAGCGAGTCCGGCGAGTACCCGATCTACGTCGGCTCGGGGCTGATGGGCGCGATCGAGGGCGGCTGGTGGCCACTCGAGGGTCGCCGTTTCCTCGTCGCCGACACGACCACGGTCGAGCTCTTCGGCGGGCGACTGGGGCCGCTGGCTGGCCAGGACGCGACCCTCTACGGCGAGCAGACGAAGACGATCGCCCAGGCCGGCGCGATCCTCGAAGCGCTGGCCGACGCGGGGATGACCCGCGAGGACCACGTCGTCGCCGTCGGCGGCGGCGTCGTCGGCGACGTCGGCGGCTTCGTTGCCCACCTTTACCAGCGCGGCGTCCCTGTCGTCCACCTGCCGACGACCCTGGTCGCCCAGGTCGATTCGGCGTACGGCGGCAAGACCGGCGTCGACCTGCCGCAGGGCAAGAACTACGCTGGTGCCTATCACCTGCCCGCGGCCGTGCTTTCCGACACGACGACGCTGGCAACGCTTCCCCGTGAGGAGCTGGCGGCCGGCTTCGTCGAGGTGCTGAAGACCGGGCTGCTAGCCGGCGGGGCGCTCTGGGAGCGGGTGCGGCTGATCGAAGACCTCGACGAGGCCGAGCTCGACGACGTCATCTTCGCCTGCGCTCGCTTCAAGTGCGAGGTGGTTGCTGCCGACGAGCGCGACGGCGGCCTGCGCCACATCCTCAACCTCGGCCACACCGTCGGCCACGGGATCGAGGCGGCGACCTCCTACGCGCGCTACCGCCACGGCGAGGCGGTCGGTCTCGGCCTGCTCGCCGCGCTGCGCCTCTCCGAGGCGCCGGCACTGCGCGAGGAAGTCGAGGCGATCCTCGCTCGCCAGGGGCTGCCGACGCGGATCGAGGACGGGGGCGATGCGCTGCTCGACGCGATCATCGACGCCCTCGGCCGCGACAAGAAGCGGACCGCGGCTGGAGTCGGCTTCGTACTCCTGTCCGAGCCAGGGGCGCCCCGCACCGGGCAGCTGGTCGACCCCGCTAGGGTGCGCGAGGCCGTGGAGGAGCTCTTCGCATGACCACCACTCGCAACCGCGTCGCGATTTTGCACGGGGTCAACTTCGACATCCTCGAGCGCCGCGACGCCTCGATCTACGGCGGCCAGTCGCTGACCGCGCTGGAGGCGCAAATCGCCGGCTGGGCGCGGGAGCTCGGCCTAGAACCGATCTTCTTCCAGACCAACCACGAGGGCGAGTTCGTCGAGTACCTGCACCGGCTGCCCGACACCGCCGACGCGGCGCTGATCAACGCCGGTGCCTGGACCCACTACAGCCGCGCGATCGGCGACGCGCTCGCGGTCGCCGCGCCGCCGACGGTCGAGGTCCATCTCTCCGACGTCGAGTCGCGCGACGACTGGCGCAAGGAGTCGGTCTTCGACGGCCTCGTCCTGGCGAAGATCTCCGGCAAGGGCGCCGACGGCTACCGCGAGGCGCTGGAGCTGCTCGCCCGCGAGCTCGGGGCGAGCGCCTGATGCGCGGGCGCGGCGACCGCCTCGAGGCGGTGCTGGCCGAGCGCGAGCTCGACCGGATGCTGGTCACCGACCTGACCAACGTCCGCTACCTGACCGGCTTCAGCGGGACCAACGGGGCCTGTATCTGCGGGCCCGGCGTGCGGATCTTCCTGACTGACTTCCGCTACACCGAGCGCGCCGCCGCCGAGGTCGAGGGCTGGGAGCCGGAGACGGTCGAAGGCGACTGGCTGGGGGCGATTGCCGCCCGGCTCGAGGGTCGCAGCGGCTTCGAGGACGACCACATGGCGGTCCGCACGCTGGCGAAACTGAAGGAGAAACTCGCCGACGAGGTCGAGGCAGTGCCCGCCGGCGGGGTCGTCGAGGCGCTGCGCCGGGTCAAGGACGAGGGCGAGCTGAAGGCGATCGAAGAGGCCTCCAAGGTCGCCGACGAGGTTTGGCTGTGGAGCATCGAACGCGGCCTCGCCGGCCACAGCGAGCGCGACGTCGCCCGCGCCGCCGAAGCGCGGATCCGCGAGCTCGGCGGCGACCCCTCGTTTCCGGCGATCGTCGCCGCCGGCCCCAACGGCGCCCTGCCGCACGCCGAGCCCGGCGAGCGGACGATCGGCAAGGGCGAGCTGGTCGTCTTCGACATGGGCGCCCAGCTCGACGGCTACTGCTCCGACGGCACCCGCACCTACGCCACCGGCGACCCCGGCGAGGAGGCCCGCGCCGTCTACGAGACGGTGCTCGAGGCCCAGCTCGCCTCGCTCGACGCCGTGATCGCCGGGACCACGGGCGAAGACGTCGACGCCGTCGCCCGCAAGATCATCGACGACGCCGGCCACGCCAAGCACTTCGGCCACGGTCTCGGCCACGGTGTCGGTCTCGAGGTCCACGAGGCCCCGCGCCTCTCGCCCAAATCCGACGACGTCCTCGCCCCGGGAGAAGTCGTCACGGTCGAGCCGGGGATCTACCTCCCGGGCAAGCTGGGCGTGCGCATCGAGGACTTCGTGGTGGTGACGGAGGACTCGTTCCGGAACCTGAGCACGCTGCCGAAAGAGCTGACGATCGTCGAGTAGGGCGGTGCGAAGAGGTTGGGGCCTGACCCGCACACCCACACGGGCAGGTAGGTGTGCGGGTCAGGCCTTAGTGCGAGGCGGTTTGGCGGGACGCGAGAGCGTTGTCGACTTTTCCCGGCCTATAACCCGGGA
>Ga0335070_10000457_pt1 | contig 45398 bp, 39 predicted proteins | sample Lox_Sample_13_FD_206722 | JGI IMG/M metagenome (GOLD analysis project Ga0335070, IMG submission 206722) | Soil microbial communities from Loxahatchee National Wildlife Refuge, Florida, United States - Lox_Sample_1.3 | ecosystem: Environmental > Terrestrial > Soil > Wetlands | place: USA... | reverse complement strand
CCGGCGCGCGACCCGCGCGCCGGCATTCGCGAGCGCTTCGAGGCGACGGCCGCGCTGCTCACGGCGGCGCTGCGGCGGCTCGGCGTCGACGCGCGCGTCGGCGAGGTGGCGGGCGAGTACTGCCCCGGTCCGCACAGCGTCAACGCCCGCGGCCGGCGCAAGCTCGCCGGCGTCGGCCAGCGCGTGGTGCGCGGCGCCGCGCACGTCGGTGCCGTGATCGCCGTGCGCGAGAGCGCGCGCGTGCGCGCCGCGCTCGAGCCGGTCTACGCGGCGCTCGAGCTCGACTGGGACCCGACCACGGCGGGGAGCGTAGAGGACGAGATCGGCCCGGTTTCGCGCGACGAGGTCGCCGCGGCGCTGCTCTCCGAGCTCGCGACGCGCTTCGACGTCGAGCCGGCGCCGGCGGGACGCTTCGAGGCCGCGCTCGCGCGCGCGGCCGGCATCGAGGCGCGCTACGCCGTCGGCGACGGAGTCAGGCCGCGGCGCGCTTGAGCTTGTAGCGCATCGGCAGGCGCTTCACGCCGCCCACCAGCGCCGAGTGCAGCCGCTCGATCGGCCCCGACACCTCGATCTCCTCGATGCGCGGCAGCAGGTGCTTGTACGCGATGGCGAGCTCGAGCCGCGCCACGTGCGAGCCCAGGCAGAAGTGCTCGCCGATCCCGAAGCCCAGGTGCGGATTGGGATCGCGGTCGATGCGGAACTCGTCGCCGTCCGGGAAGATCTCCTCGTCGCGGTTCGCGCTCGGGTAGAACAGCGCCAGCGCGTGGCCAGCCTCGATGCGCTTGCCGCGCAGCGCGAAGTCGCGGGTGGCGGTCCGCCCGAAGTGGATGATCGGGCTGGTCCAGCGCACCACCTCCTCGACGGCGGGGGCGATCAGCCGCGGGTTGCGCTGGAACTTGCGGAGCTGCTCCGGGTGCTCGATGAAGGCGAGCATGCCGCCCGTCGTGCCGTTGCGCGTGGTCTCGTTGCCGGCGATCACGATGATCAGGCAGAAGGTCAGGACGTCGATCTCCGGGATGCGCTGGCCGTCGACCTCGAGGTGGGCGAACAGCGTGATCAGGTCGTCGGCGGGCTTCCGGCGCTTCTCCTCCACCAGCTTCGTGAAGTAGAGGAACAGCTCCGTCATCGCCTGCTGCGCGCTCTCCTGCGGCGTCTTGCCCGGCGTCTGGTACTCGGGGTCGCCGGCGCCGATGGTGCGGTTGGTCCAGTCGAAGAGCAGGTTCCAGTCCGACTCGGGCACGCCGAGCAGCCAGGCGATCACCGCGATCGGCAGCGGCGCCGAGACCTCGCGCACGAAATCGCACTCGCCGTGCTCGCCGGGCCCACTCTTGTCGAGCAGCTTGTCGACGATCTCCTTGCCGATGCGCTCGATGTCGGCGTGGATGCTCTTCAGGTAGCGCGGCGTGAAGCGCTTGCTGATCAGCTGGCGATAGATGCCGTGCTTCGGCGGATCGAGCTGGATCAGCGTCGGCGGAAACGTGTTCGGCAGCTCCGGCTCGTGGCTCAGCACCAGGCGCGGCCCGTTCAGGAACAGCTCCGGCTGCTTGCCGATCGTGACGATGTCGGCGTGCTTGGTGATCGCCCAGAACGGCATGCCCTCGGTCTTGTCGAACCAGTGGACGGGATCCTCGCGGCGCAGCCGCTTCCAGAGCGGGTGCGGATAGCCGTGCGCGGCGTAGTGATCGGGGTGGATCAGGTGGAATCCGTCGAACGATCCCATCGCAGCGTCTCCTCCGTCCTGGCGCGGGCGGGAGCATAGGGAAATCAGCTCGCCACGAGCAGATCGGGGCGCCGCGCTCGCGACTGAAGGGCCCGGCCTGAAGAGGGCTCAGCCTAGGGAAGCGCGCTCCGCGCGGACTCGACCAGGACCGGGGGCCAGTCGATCTCGGAGTTGCCCTCGGGGTGGACGACCACCTGGCCGGCCACCTGCAGGTGGGCGCCGATCGCCGGCGAGGGGCCAAAGCTCACCACGGTGATGCGGCGGCCGGCCTCGTCGAGCGAGTAGACGCTCTCGCCGCGGAAGTCGATGCGCTGCTGCGCGACGACCCCCGCGACGGTCACCCGGGTCCCGTCGAAGTCGTCCGGGGAGTCGGTGATCGCGACGATCGAGGTCAGCGCATCCTCCGCCGCCGCCGCGCGCGGGAAGGCCAGCCCGCCGACCGCCAGACCGGCAGCCGCTACGACCAGAGCCAGGGCCAGCGTCCTCATCGGCCTCATTCTGCCCCCCGGCGAGCCGGGGCTGCAAGGGAGAAATACGTTTCTGTTGCGCCAATCCCCCGGACGGGTGCAGGATGGCGCGATGCGCTCCTTCCTCGTCTCCCTGCTCACGGTCCTCGCGGCAGCCACGGCCTCCGGCCAGCTGGTCGACGCCGACCTGGCGGCCGCCCAGAACGGCGGCGGCTGCTATCCGACCGGCCTGCATCCCGCCCTCTTCGACATGATCACGCTGGTCGACCCCGAGTGGGCGCCGCTCGTGAACGGCACCGTCGTCGACTCCGATCCGATCCTCGTGCATGCGACGGCCACCGGCATGCACGGCGACACCGGCGGCGACTTCCCGGCCACGCACGTGCGCTCCGACGTCAACTACTTCCTGCAACCCGATCCCGAGGACGAGCACTTCCTCGGCACCGCGAACGGCGGGAATCTCGAGTTCGAATGGGAGGCGGGCGCGCTGCCGGCGTGGGCGTGGGCCGGGGCGGGCGATCGCGTCGTGGCGCTCGGGCGCTGGATCTTCGATTGCGGGCATCCCGATCCGAGAGCGGGCAACTGCTCGCAGACCGTGACCCAGGCCTGCGCCATCGACAGCGACTGCGCGGCGCCCTCGTGCCCGACCTGCTCGGGCGCCGAGACCTGCCAGAACCAGCACTGGGGCTACAGCAGCGAGCTGCACCCGCCCTACGCCGAGGCGGTGATCCGCCGCGAGGGCGCGATCCTGGAGGGCTGGCGAGATCGGCGCGCGGTGCCTGCGACGCGCGCGGACGTCTACGTGAGCGCGGACGCCGGCGGCGCGGGCGATCGCTGCATCCTCACGCACCAGCCGGACCCGAACGATCTCTTCGACACCGAGTGCTTCCCGCTCTCGCAGCCGGTCGCCCAGGTGAACCGCCAGGACTTCGCCTTCGACCTCCCGCTTCCGCCGCGACCCCGCCACGGGATGCTCGTGACGCGCCGGGAGCTGCGCCCGGCGCCGGGCGGCGTGCCGGCGCGGCTGCGGGTCAAGCCGCTGCTGTGGGGCCCGAGCCCGCATCTCGAGGTGCGCGTGCTGCTGACCGGCGATCCGAAGCACCCCGACGCGCCGCTGCCGACCGGCTTCGCGGGCTCGCTGTGGGCAGGCTGGCGCAACGATCCGACGCGCCTGACGCACATCCGTGTGGAGATCACCGGCGCCGTGATCCGCAACGCGCTGCAGCGCGTCCATCCCATCTCGCCGCGCCTCTGCAGCGTCGGCCACGCGCCCTGCGAAACCAACGCCGACTGCGCCGCGGGCGTGTGCCGCGGAGCGGGCACCGCCAAGGCCTGGCACCTCCAGGTGGCCGCCGACGGCCATTGGACGGAGCTCGCAGGGCTCGAGAGCGTCTCGGCCGGCGACGTGATCCCGCAGTCGATCCGCTACGACGAGTACCTGCCCGCCGACGGCGCGCTGCACCTCGAGATGGACGGCGTCGCCCGCGAGTGCGTCACGTCGATGTTCGGCAAGTCGCTGAACACCGACATCCTGGAGCTCGGGCTGACCAACGGCATCGCCTGCCTGAACTCGACCGAGCACAGCGCTGGTCGCATCGACGTCCGCTATCCCGGACCGGACTTCGGGAGCGGCGCGGGCGTCGCGGACTACGAGTCGGTCAGCAGCGGCGGGGAGGGCGGCCACTGCTCGGCGACCTCGCTCCAGCAGTGCGTGGTCGACGAGGACTGCCCGGGCATCGAGAGCTGCGTCGCCGAGGGCGGCGCGGTGGCGCTGCGCTACCGCATCGAGAAGCTGCCCGCTTGCCCGCATCGCGATCACGGCGCCTGGTGGGACCGCGACCACGACGAGGACGACTGCGAAGAGCGCTGATCGGGCTGCCTTCACTCCCCGAGCGCCCGGATCAGCTCGGCGACGAGCTGCTCGGTGCCGTCGTGGTCGTTGTCGTCGGGCACCGAGAGCCCCAGGCGGACCACGACGAGCTTCGCCGACGGCACCACCACGACGTGCTCGCCGCTGTGGCCCTCGGCCGCGTAGGCGTCGGCGGGGAGCGAACGCCACGGCCGCTGCGCCGCGTCGCGCGGATCGCCCGCGTTCAGCCACCAGTGCGCGCCGTAGCCGCCGTTCGGCGCCGCCGGCGTCGGCGTCGTGACGTAGCGCACCCAGCCCTCGGGAAGGATGCGCCGCCCGCTCCAGACGCCGTCCCGGCGGTGCAGCTCGCCGAAGCGTGCCCAGTCGCGCGCCGTCATGAAGGCGAACGAGGAGCCGATGAAGGTGCCCGAGACGTCGGGCTCGAAGAAGGCGCTCGTCATGCCCGCCGGATCGAACAGGCGCTCGTTCGCGAAGCGCACCTGCGCGGCGAGGTCGCGGCCGTGCAGGTCGCGGAGCATGCGCGCAACGATGTTGGTGGTGCCGCTCGAGTAGCTCCACACGCGATCCGGCGGAGCGGCGAGGCGGCTGCGCGCGGCAAAGGCGCCGGTATCGGGCTGCGTGAAGAGCATGCGCGAGACCTCGCTGGTCGGGCCGTAGCTCTCGTCGAAGGCGAGGCCGCTCGACATGCGCAGCAGCTGGTCGAGCGTGATGGCGCCGCGCGGATCGCCCGGGCCCGACCACTCCGGGACCGGCGCGGGCGCGCGCAGCGCGAGCCGGCCGTCGCCCACCTCGATCCCGATCAGCGCCGCCGTCACGCTCTTGGCCATCGACCACGAGAGCATCGGCGTCTCGGGCGCGTAGCCGGGCGCGTAGCGCTCGGCGACGAGCCGCCCGTCGTGCGCGACGACCACCGCGGTGGTGTGGCGCGCCGGGCCGGCGGCGGGCTGCGCGAAGGCGCGCTCGATCGCGGCCGCGACGCCGGGCGGCGCCGACGCCGCGGGAGCGGCTGCGCCGAGCGGCCAGGGGATCTCCGGGTCGAGCCGCGGTCGCTCGCCGTTGAGCGACGCCCCGAGCACCGCGCCGTCGGTGCCGCCGGGGAGCAGCGTACAGCCGAGGCCGCGACGCCGGATCGCACGCGCGCGAACCAGCCCGAGCGCGGAGCCGTCGGCGCCGTGCGCCGACACCGAGGTGTGTAGCACCGGCCCGAGCGGCGCCGCCTCGTAGCGCACGTAGTCGCGCAGCACCGCCTCGGGGTCCTGCTTCGAGATCAGCGCGAGCGAACAGACGACGTGCGTCGCGAAGCCCGCGCCCACCGAGGCCCCGACCCAGAGCCAGTGCGCGCCCCACGCGAGTGCGGCCGCCGGTGCCACGAGGAGGAGCTTGCGCATCGGGCCGGGAGTATGAGGGTCCTCGCGGCCCCGCCGCTACGCCAGCGGAGCCGGCTGCTGCGCGAGCGCAACCGGCCGCTGCTGGGAGCGGGCGGCGCGCGCGCGGAGCATCTCGCGGTACGAGCCGAGGTCGCGTCGCGCCGGCTCGGTGCGCTCGATGAAGTCGCCGAGCACCTCCGCGAAGCGGGCCGGCTGCTCGGCGTGCAGGAAGTGCCCCGCGCCCTCGAAGATCTCGAGCCGGCTCCCCGGAAGCATCTCGTGGGCGGCGTAGGCGTGCTCGACCGGGATGATGCCGTCGCGGTCGCCCCACGCGATCAGCGTGGGGACGCTCTCGGCCAGGTAGAGCCGGTCGATCGCGCTCACTGCCTGCCCGCCGGGATCGATCACCGCGCGCACGGTGCGGACGAACGCATGGCGGTTCTCGGTCTCCGTCAAGGAGGCGTAGGCACTCCACATCTCGGCGACGTGCGGGGCGCGCACGCCGCGCTCGCGGAAGAACGCGATCACCTTGTCGCCGCGCTCGCGCACGAAACGCGGGAACAGCAGCGGCATCACGTACTCGGCCGCCGGCAGCGTCAGCGCTCGCAGCAGCCAGCTCACCTCGCGGCCGAGCCCGCCGCTGCCGACCAGCACCAGGCGCTCGCACAGCTCGGGATGCTGGTAGGCGAGCTGCATCGCCACGCCGCCGCCGAGCGATTGTCCGACCAGCGTGGCCCCCTCCACGCCGAGCGCCCCGACCAGCAGATCGCGGAGCCCGCTCGCGTAGGCGCCGAGCGAGTAGTCGCCGAGCGGCTTCGCCGACTCGCCGTGGCCCAGCAGGTCGGGCGCGATCACGGTGTAGTCGCGGGCGAGCAGGCGCATCACGTCGAGCCAGGTGCGCGAGCTTCCCGCCATGCCGTGGATCAGCACCACGACGGGGCCCTCGCCCGCGATGCGGTAGCCGACTTCGTGGCCGTGGAGCGTGACGGTTTGCAGGTCCATGGATTCCTTCGATCCTCGGGTCAGTGGGGGCTCGAGCCGCTCGACGCCGCCTTGCGCAGCGCTTCGAACTCGACTGCCAGCGCCTCGACCAGATCGTGCAGGTCGGGCAACGCGTCCCAGTCGGCGTTGAGCCCCCAGAACAGGCTCCCGTTGTAGCTGAACAGCGCGACGCCGAGGGCCTGGTTGCGGTAGAGCGGGACGAGCGGATACACCTCGACCAGCGGCGCTCCGAGCAGGTAGCCCTGGAGCTGCGGGCCCGGGACGTTGGTGACGACGACGTTGAAGGGCCGCGTGAGCGCGGTCAGGCGCGCGAACTGGACGAACAGCGACGTCAGGCCGAGGTCGCTGATCTCCTCCATCACCTCGACCCCCTTCGCCTGCTTCGAGGTCTTGAGCTCGAGGGTCGTCTCGATCACGCGCCGGAGCCGCGTGCGCGGGTCGCGCTCCGCGAGGGGCAGCCGCGCGGACAGCATCGCGACGCGGTTGCCGAAGGCGCCCGCCTCCTGCTGGGTGCGGATGTTGACGGGGATCATGGCGCGGAAGTCGAGCCGCGCCACATCCTCGCCGCGCCCGCGCAGGAAGCGCCGCAGCGCGCCCGCCACCGTCGCCAGCACCACGTCGTTCACGGTCCCGCCGAGGCGGTTCTTCACGTCCTTCACGTCGGCGAGATCGAAGCGCAGCCAGTCGAAGCGGCGGTGCGGACCGATCTCGACGTTGAGGGGCGTCGGCGAAGAGGTGTGGAACGCCGCGGCGAGCGCCTCGGCGACGCCGGCGAGCGCGTCGCGCAGCGAGCGCGCGCTCTCGCGCGGATGCGTGAGCCCGTGCTGCGCGGCGCGGAGCGCGGCGAAGCCCCCGCCCAGCGTACGGCGCAGCTCGCCGAGCGCGAGATCGAGCGGACCCGGCGCCGGCCGCGGCCGCCAGCGCCGGCGCTTGCGCAGCGTCGAGTCCGGGTGGGTCGCCATCGACGTGGCCATCAGCTCGGCGCTCCCGACCCCGTCGATCATGCAGTGGTGCGTCTTGGTGATGATCGCGAAGCGGTTGTCCGCCAGGCCCTCGACGACCCACAGCTCCCAGAGCGGCTTGCTGCGGTCGAGCGGGAGCGACATCACGTGGCCGGCCAGGCGCTTGAGCAGGCGCTCGTCGCCCGGCGCGGGGAGGCTGGTGTGGCGCAGGTGGTAGTGCAGGTTGAAGTGCGGGTCGTCCACCCAGACGGGATGGTTCGTGACGGGGATGCGCGCGATGCGCTGCCGGTAGCGCGGCACCAGCAGCGACTCGACGAGCGCGCGGATCCGCTCGATGTCGATGCCGCCCTCGGGCCGCGCCAGCGGTCCGGCGTCGAAGATCGCGACGGCACCGACGTGCATCAGCGCGTTCTCGTCCTCGATCCCGAGGAAGGAGGCGTCGAGAGCGGAGAGCCGCTCGTAGTGGTGCATCTTGCCTCACTTAGAGGGCCGCAACTCGCACGACGCTGCGGCAGCGCCGGCCAATCTAGCACCAGCAAGCCTCGTGCCAGAGCGGAGAGTCGGCTGGCCGTCAGGGCGCGAGCATGGCGGACTCCATCGCGACGCGCGCGACCGACTCGATCGCGATCGCGGCCAGCGCGGCGCCGTAGTCGAGGTCGATGTTGGCCATCGTGTCGTGGGTGTCGTGGTAGCCGCTGCGGTTGATGTCGTAGTTCTCCATGAAGAGCACCACCGGCACGCCCGCGTCCGAGAAGATCTGCCCGTCGGTGTTGTAGAGGGTGCTGTGCGGGTCGCAGGGCGGGCGCACCTCGGCGTGGAGCGCGAGGTGCCGGGCGATCGCGGGAACCTGCGCGGCGCTCGCGCTGCGGCGGCCGTGGCTCGCGCCGCGTCGCGACGACCGGCGGTTCCAGGCGCGCGTGCTCGCGCTCCAAGCCTCGGTCGCTCGGTGCGCCTGCTGCGCCAGCCGCATCGACTCCGCGCAGGCTCCGGGGGCGATCTGGAATACGTCGCGACTGCGGTCGTTGTTGTGGGCGATCATGTCGAGCACGTAGACGCCTGCGACGCGCGCCTTCGAGAGGTCGTGCGACCCGCCGTCCGCCAGACGCAGCTCCAGCCGTCCCTCGACGAGCGCCTGGCAGAGATGGCGGGCGCCCAAGCAGTCGGCCGGGAACTCCTCGCCGGTCAGGTGGACGAGCCAGACGTCGCACGCCAGCGCGCCGGCCCGGGCGAGCTCGAGGAAGATCGGCGCGCCGAGCATCAAGGCGGCGGTGGCGGAGTGGTTGTCGTCGGCTCCGGCCGCCGCGAGCCGCGCGCCGTCTCCGCCCTGGCTCTCCTCGTAGCAGTCCTCCATGTACGCGGTGTCGTAGTGATCGGCCAGGATCACCGCACGGCTCCGATCGCGTCCCGGGATGACGGCGATCAGGTTTCGCTCCGCGGCCTCGCCCCTGCGGTTCTCGAGCCAGCCCTCCATCCAGGGAAAGTCGAAGTCGGTCTGCCAGCGGAAGGGCAGCTCGCCGACGAGCGCGCGGCCGGCCATGCCGGCGGCGGCGATCGCGCTGCGGTAGTGGCCGAGCAGGTGGTCGCCGAGGGCGGCGAGATCGCGGCGGCGGTGGTCGAGGCGGGCCTGCGTGACGCCGTCGAGCACGCAGTCCGCGTTGTTCTTGGTCCGGTAGCGACCCTCCGCGAGCGACGCGATGGTCTTCCAGTAGGCGACCTCGAAGGACCTGCGCGCGCTCCGCGCGTAGGTCAGCGCAGCCGGCGGCGGCTCCGGCTCCACCGCGAGCCGCGCCTGCAGCTCGCCCACCAGCCGGCTGGGAGGCGGACACGCGGCGGCGAGCGCCGCGAGCCAGTCGTCGAGCGTCCGGTGCTTCGGCGCGGTCAGCAGCGCGCGCGCGAACGAGCGCGGCAGCGGTGCGGCGCCGAGCAACGCGTGTGCGTCGAGAAGCTTCTGGACGTTGACGCGCTCGGCGGCGGGCAGCGCGATCGCGGCGAGATGCGGCTCGCGCTGCAGCAGGCGCGGCCACAGCTCGACGGTCCGGCCGCGAGCGGGGTCGGCGTCCTCGCATGCGGTGAGCACGCCGAGCGGAGTGTCGGCGAGCAGCGACGCGCGGCCGCTGCTCGGCTCGACCAAGGCCACCAGCGGCCGGTGCCAGTGGACGGCGTGGCGGCCGACGCACATCGCCGGGTACTGGAAGCGATAGCCGAACGAGCCGCCGCGTCGCACCGCGTGCAGGGCGCTCTCGATGTCCGCGTGCGTGGCGCAGGGGCCGTCGAGGAGGCACTGAAAGTCGGTCGACCAGAGCTGGGCGTTGCGCGCCATCGGCTTGCCGTAGAGGCGCACGTCGTCGGGCAGCGCGCTGAAGAGCACGTGCGTGAGGAGATCCTCGCGATCGGTGAGCGCGAGCTCGTCGTCGTGGCGCAGCACGCGGGCCCAGCGATGCGTGCGCTTGAAGCGATCGCGCAATGGCCCGTGGCTCGGGTGCAGCGCCGGCTGCTCGGGGGTGGCCTCGTGCAGCCATCCCGACTGCGGCACGCGCAGGCCGAAGGGGCCCTCGTGCCGGCCGACCCCGTGCAGGAGGGGGATCTGCTGCGCGCAGGGAAGCTGCTGCGCCAGCTTCTGGTAGGGCTGGGCGCCCCAGAAGAGCAGGCTGCCGGGAAACGGCAGCAGGTGGAGCTCGCCCGCCAGATAGGCGCGCTGCACGGGCGGCGGCAGCTCGGCGAAGGGGCGGAAGCTCAGCAGGAAGCGGATGCGGTCGAGCGGCTCGCTCGCGTCGAGCTGCAGCGGCCGCGTCCACGCCGGCAGCGGCCCTTCGCGTACGCCTCGATCGGCCGCATCGCTCGCGATCGGCAGGAAGCGGAAGCCGGCCCCGCGCAGATCGCGGAGCTCCACCTCGGGCACGCCGTACGCGGCGCGCAGCAGGCGGCGCAGGAAGTCGAGGCCGCGCGCCGCAGGCGCCTCGACGCCCGGCGCTGCGAAGAAGCCGCCCCAGAAGGCGCGAGCGGGACCGAGCTCGCTGGCGCCGAGCAGGGTCCAGCGCACGCGGCCCTTGTCGTCCTGCGTGCGGGTCAGCGCGAGCGACAGCAGCAGCACGAAGCGCTCGTGCGAGAGTCGCCCCGCGCTGCGCGCGAGCGCCTCGGGCCAGTACGGATTGTCGGCGAGCTTCGCCTTCGAGATCCCGTGCGCCGCGCGTCCGGCGGCCAGGTGTCGCATCGCGTCGAGCAGCTGCTGGGCGACGTGCGCCAGGCCGGGAGCGAGCTCGAGCGCCTCCTCGTACTCGGTGACGCGCCAGCCGAACGGATCGTCGTCGCCGAAGAGGGCAGGGTCGACGGCCCCGTAGGCGCGCCGCCCGAGGCGCGGGGGCGGCATGAACTCCGAGTAGGCGGGAATCGGATAGCGGCCGGCGCCCGTGAACCAGGGCCAGTCCGCCAGCAGCCGTCTCCAGCCCACCATGCGGGGCGCGTCCGTCACTGCGTCGATCCGCTCATCGAGGTCCGATAGCATAGGCGGCCTGCCGCGGGAGACCGCTCATGCCGCTCGCGCCCGGCTTCCCGGAGCTCGACTTCGACCGCTATCACCGCGAAGAGCTGCCCGCGCTCCTCGCGGCCGGGCGCGCCGCCATCGCCGGCCGCGCCGCCTCCGGCCGCGGCAGCCTGGCCTTCCGGCTGCGCGGCGGGGGCGCCTACACTTATCGGAGACGAGACGACGGCGTCGAGATCCTGCCCGGCGACGGCGCCGCCGACACCGTGATCGAGCTCGATCGCGACGCATGGCAGGGCCTGGTCCACGAGCTCGAGGCGCCGGCCGGGCTGCTGTACGCCGGGCGCCTGCGCTGCGCGCGCGGCCACGCCATGCAGCTGATGGCCTGGGAGCCGGGGCTGCGCGCGCTCTACAACGGGCGGCCGCTCTACGAGCCGGGGCGCATCGAGCTCCGCGACCGCTGCGGCCTCCCGCTCGACGTCGAGCGGAGCTTCACGCTCGGCGACGACCGCGCCGACCGCGCGCACTTCCTGCGCTGCGCCGGCTACCTGTTCGTGCGCGGTGTCTTCGACGCCGGCGAGATCGCCGCGTTCCTCGCGGAGTCGGAGGCGCTGCGCGGCGAGGCGCGCAAGGGCGACAAGCTCTCCTGGTGGGGCAAGAACGCCGGCGGCGAGGAGATCTTGTGCCGCGTGACGCGCGCCAACGCGAAGCCGCGCCTCGCCACGCTCCCGAGCGACCCGCGCATCCTCGCGCTCATCGGGCTCGCCGGCGAGCCGCTCGCCCACAAGAAGGGCGAGGGCGAGGGCGTCACCGTCATCTACAAGAACCCGGACATGGTCGAGGGGCTCGGCGACATCCCGTGGCACCGCGACTGCGGCATGGGCGGCCACGCAGTGATGTGTCCCGTGCTGATCGCCTCGATCTACCTGACCGACGCGACCCCCGAGACCGGCGAGCTCACCATGCTGCCCGGCTCGCACACGGCCTCGTACACCACGATCCATCCGAACCATCCCGACGCGCCCAAGGGCGCCCGCTTCCGCGCCCGCCCGGGCGACGTCTCGCTGCACTTCGGCGACACCATGCACGCGGCGCCGCCGCCCACGGCGAGCGGGCTGGACCGCTACCGGGTCAGCGCCATCGTCGGCTTCGCACGCCCCGACGCGCAGCACCATCGCGGCGAGAAGAGCTACAACGACGTGCTCCACGGTCGCGAGGACGGACAGGTCGAGCACCTGGAGCGCGTCGCGGATCGCGCGTAGCCCGGAACCCGACGTGGTGCAGGGAGTTGTCGCGACGCCTACCGGCGCGTGACGGATCCGCGAGAAGAACGCGGCGCCGCAGGCCCCACGAGCGCGGTAGAATCGCGGCCCGATGCGCCGCTCCTGCACCGCGCCGCTGCTGACGCTCGCGCTGCTCGCTTCGGCCGCACCGGCAGGGGGCCAGGCGCGCAGCCTCGCGCCGGGAGCGGCGCAGCAGATCCGGGCGCTCCTCGCCGACAAGGAGGGCCGCTCTCCGGCCCAGCGCAAGATCGGCTCGCAGCTGCTCTACACGGCGCGCATGCGCAGGGGCTTGGCCGCCGCGCCCGGCGTCTCGGCGCTGCGAACCGACGTCGACGTCGACGCCGAAGGACGCGCCCTCGTCGACCTGCACGCCGACGTGACGCCGCGGCTGCTGGCCCAGATCGGAGCGCTCGGCGGCAGCGTCGCCAGCGCGCACCCCGGGCTGCGCAGCGTACGGGCGCGTGTCCCGCTCGGTGCCCTCGAGGCCATCGCGGAGCTCGACGAGGTCGGCTCGCTGCGCCCCGCCGACCGCGCCTACACCCGCGCGATCGACGTCAGCCGGGGCGACGTGGCGCATCGGGCAGACGCGGTTCGCTCGACCTACGGCGTCGATGGCACGGGCGTGCGGGTGGGCGTGCTCTCGGACGGCGTCGCTTCGCTGAGCTCGCTCGAGGCGTCGGGCGATCTGCCGCCTTCGGTCACCGTGCTGCCGGGCCAGGCCGGCAGCGGCAGCGAGGGAACCGCGATGCTCGAGATCGTGCACGATCTCGCCCCGGGCGCGCAGCTCCTGTTCGCCACCGCCTTCAACGGCCAGGCGTCCTTCGCGAGCAACATCCAGGCGCTCCGCCAGGCGGGGGCCGACATCATCGTCGACGACGTCGGCTACTTCGCCGAGGCGGTGCTGCAGGACGACAACGTCGCGGCCGCCGTCGACGCGGTGGTCGCCGACGGGGCGCTCTACTTCTCTGCGGCGGGAAACGACGGGAGCGTCGACCACGCCGCGGGCGGGACCTGGGAGGGCGACTTCGTCGACAGCGGGACCCTGCTCAACGGCAAGCCCGCGGCCGACTTCGGAGGCGGCGTCGTCGGCAACGCCGTCACGCGCGGCTCCACCGCCGCCTACACGCTCCACTGGTCGGACCCGAAGTGGGCCTCGGGGAACGACTACGACCTGTTCCTGCTCGACGCCTCGATGACGACGATCATCGCGGCCTCGACGAACGTGCAGAACGGCAACGACGCACCCCTCGAGCTGATCGGCGCGCTGGCGAGCGACGTCGGCGACAAGCTGGTGGTCGTGAAGCACGCGGGCCAGGCGCGCTTCCTCCACCTCGACCTGCTGGGCGGCCGGCTCGCGATCACCACGCCGGGCGCGATCGGCGGCCACCCCGGCGCCCGCTCCGCCCGCGCGGTCGCTGCGGTCGACGTGCGCAGCGCCGGCGGGCCCGGAGGCACCTTCGACGGCAGCGAGGCCGTGCAGTTCTACAGCTCGGACGGACCGCGCCGGATCTTCTACGAGGCCGACGGAACGCCGATCACGCCCGGGAACGTCTCGTCGACGGGCGGGGAGCTGCGTGCCAAGCCGGATCTCGCGGCGGCCGACTGCGTGCACACGGCGACTCCCGGCTTCTCGACGTTCTGCGGCACCTCGGCGGCCGCACCGCACGCCGCCGCGATCGCGGCGCTGCTCTGGCAGCTCGGGCACGGCGCAGGCGCGACCGCCGGCGACATCGGCAAGCTGCTCGAGGCCGGCGCCCTCGACATCGAGGCGCCCGGCCCGGACCGCGACGCGGGCAGCGGCCTCGCGGCCGCGCTGGCGTCGGCCGATGCGATGGCGGACAGCTGCCACGACGGCATCGACAACGACGGCGACGGCCTGGTCGACTTGGCCGACCCCGGCTGCGCCAGCCCCAACGACCCCTCCGAGCGCAATCCGGCGGCGGCTTGCGACGACGGCAAGGACAACGACGGCGACGGGCTGATCGACTACCCGGCCGATCCCGGCTGCTTCGACGCGACGCCGTACTCGACGGAGAGTCCGGCGTGTCAGAACGGATTGGACGACGACGGCGATGGCGGCATCGACTTCGACGGCGGCGCGGCCGCGAACCATGGCGTCGCCCTCGGCCCGCCCGACCCGCAGTGCACCAGGGCGGTCCGCAACTTCGAGACGCCGAACCCCTGCGGGCTCGGTGCCGAGCTCGCGCCGCTGTTGCCGCTGCTGGCGTGGTTGCGCCGGCGGCGCCTCAGAACGCCATGAACTCCTGAACCGCGTACCAGTGGCCGCCGCTGTTCACGGCTCCCAGCCCGATGTAGGCGAAGGTCGGGTTCAGGATGTTCCGGCGGTGCGCCGACGACCCCATCCAGAGACGCACCATGGCGTCGGCGGAGACCGCGCCGTAGCCGATGTTCTCGCCAACCGTCCGGGCGCGGCACGAGCGCATGATCGTCGCCATCGACTGATGCTTCAGCACCTTGGAGCGCGCCAGGTACGCGGACCAGCGCTCCGCGAAGCCGTCCGCGCACGCCCACGGTCGCAGCGGCCGCAGGCCGCGCCGGGTGCGCTCCGCGTTGACGAGCTGGAGGATGCGGCTCTCGTAGGCGTTGCTGGTGGTCGGCGCGGCCGCCTCGCGGCGCTGCGCGCCGCCCGCCGGGGCGGCGTGCGGCGCCGGCGCCGGGCCGATCACGAGCGCCATCGCGACGGCGACCGTCACGAGAAGCGCGCGCAGGGAGCGCTGCACGATGGGATCCATCGGCGATCCGTATCGGTCGATCGACCCGCCGGCCTGTGGCCTACGGGAAGATCCAGCCGAGCCCCAGCTGCACGCTCACGTGCGGATTGCCGTACCCGTACCCGTATGCGGGTGCCGGTGCGTAGTACTGCGGCACCGGCACGTAGACCGGGGGGGGCGGCGCGTAGTAGACCGGCGGCGGCGGCGCATAGAAGCCCACGACCGGCGGGCCGTAGAACCCGGGCGCCACGAATACCGCGCCGTGGCTGCGGTAGTAGTGGCCGTGCCAGTGGCCGTGCCCATGACCGTGTCCCCAGTGGTCGTCGTGGTCGGCACGAGCGGCCGGCGGGGCGGCCACGAGGAGTGCCGCGCCCAGGGCGGCGGCGATGACGGGCAGGAAGCGCGAACGAAGTGGCGGTCTCGGCGAGATCGAAGCGAACATGGAATCCCCCCGGTTTCGAGCGGCTGATTGCGCCCGATTCGACGGCGGCCTTGCACGCCGATTCAACCGCGCTCGGGCCGATCCAGCCGCACGAGATGATGGACCCGAGGCGGCCGCTCGCGCAAGGGCTGCACTTGCACGGTCTCCCTGCGCCCTGCTGGGGCGGCTTCCCGCGGGCGCCGCACCAAGCCTCAGTTGGCGGCACGGCCGGCGATCGTCTTGCAGCAGCGGAAGCCCAAGTGGTAGTTCTCGTGGCTGTGCGCATCCATGACCCGGCTCCCGTGCCAGAACGGCGCGCGCCAGCGGCACCAGTCTTCGTGCGCCCGGAAGTCGTCGAAGACGAACCAGCTCCCCTTCATCTCCGTGTAACCGAGCTGGCGGCTCCCGCGGCTCGCCATCTCGCTCGCGTCGAGCGGGAGGTTCATGTGCTCGGCGGCGTTGCCGTTCAGATCGTAGACGCCGAGGGGGCTCCTGCAGGCGGGGAACGAGCCGGTCGGGAAGGTGTTCGAGCCGCACAGGTTCCAGCCGCCTCCCTGGCAGCCGGGGCTCTTGTGGCTCGAGGTCGCGCAGACGCCGCGCCGATACTCGGGCCCGTAGCTCCACGACTTGGCTGGAGCGTCGGCGCGGTTGTGGGCCTGGCGCATTCGCTCGATCGCAGCGCCGGGACTCGCGCCGCGAGCGAGGTCGAAGCGGTAGTCCGGGGGCTCGAGCGCGCCCGCGCACGCGCCCTCCCACTCGTGCGCGTCGCAGATGCGCTTGCCGACGGCCTCGCACAGCTCCGCCGCCTCGCGCGCGCGCACCCAGACGACCGGATAGGTGCACGGGATGTCGGGGAACTCGAACTGGTCGATGCACGCCGGCGCGTCCTCCGGCTTCTGCCGCGCCGGGTCGTAGAGCGGCGCCATGTACTTGCCGCCGCAGATCCGCTCGAACGCCGGGTCCGCGTAGGATGCACCGGCGTCGTCGACCCGCTCCCGGCACTCGGCCTCCGTGACGGGGTGGCGCGCGACTGCGGGATTGCCCTGACCGAGGAACCCGGAGCGCGCGAAGATCCTGCGCACGGCAGCGAGCTGCTCGGCGTCGAGCCCGTGCGTCTGCTGGAGCTGCTCGAACAGCAGCTCGTTGCGCGCGGCGAGCTCGCGGTCCGCAGCGCGGACCGCGGCGACTGCGAGGAGCGCGAGCGCCAGAGCGAAGCACGCGAGCGCGCCGGCGCGGCTCATCGCGAGCGCCGCAGCAGGTAGAAGAAGTCGCGGTTGTCCGGGAATCCGACGAAGCGCGGCAGGTACTGGCCGCCGGCCGCCTTGTCCAACACGCTCATCCCTGCGATCAGGTGCTGGATCAGCAGCCTCGCGTCCTTGCGGTGGTAGAGCGCGAGATAGGTGTGCTCGAGCGCGTTCATGTCGAGCAGCATGGCGTAGCGGCAGCCGTAGCCCTGGAAGACGGTCGCCATCGCCGAGGGCGTCGCGCTCGAGAAGTATCCATACACTAGAAAGCGACGATCCGCGTGCTCCTGCAGACACGCGCCCGCGCGCAGCGTGCGCAGCTTCTTGTCCTCCGAGCCCGACCAGTTGCCGGCTCCCCACACCGTGACGAGCGCGCCGGGCTCCGAGCGGCCGCTCGCCTCGTCGCGCTCGATCAGCGCGACGCCGTTCTGCCGGGCGTGGCGCACCCGCTCGAGGTCGCGGTCGTCGCGCTCGCTCCACGTCTCGAGCTCGACGCGCCCGCTGTCGAATACGACGACCGTGGCGAGCCCGGGCTGGAGCTTGCTCAGCACCGCGCCGTCCTCGACGAAGCCGTAGTGGCTCCCGTGGTTCACCTGCGCGAGCGCACCCCAGCGCATCACGCCGTGCAGGCGCTTGAAGCCGCCGGTGAAGGTGGCGGCGACGCGACCCTGCATCGCGGGCGAGAGCATGCCGGTGCGCACCAGCGGTGCGGTCGTCCCGATGCCGTCCGGCCCCGGCAGCGCGTCGTTGCGCACGCGCGGCTGGACGCGCTCGGACCAGTCCACGCGCGGGTGCTCGGTGCCGAGCGAGAAGCCGAGCTCGAAGTCGTCGAGGTCGAACGCGACGAGATAGGCGAGCGCGCCGGCCTCGATCGAGTCGAGGGCGTTGACCGGGTGCGCCACGCCCGTCATCACGTCCGGGGAGATCGCGGCGGGCGTGACGGCGCTGACGAAGATCCCCGGGTTGTCGGGTACCGGATACCAGTGTCCGACGCCCATCTTGCCGCCCGGCTCGCGGGTGCTGGCGAGACCGAGCTCGACGGGGTCGACCAGCTTGTCCTCGTACTGCGGGGCGATCCGCGGCCAGGCGGGCTCCCCGCGCAGCCGCACCTCGCGCCCGGAGTCGCGGGAGAGCGGCGCGGTCTCGAGCCAGGCGTCCTTGAAGAAGGTGTCGCGCACGAGGTCGGTGATCGCCTCGCCGCCCCAGACGTGATCGCGCAGCAGATCGGTGGCCCATTCCTTCGCCGTGCGGTGCCCCGCCTCTTCCTGGCGCAGGTAGAGCCGCTCGCCGCACAGCGGCACGTACGGCGCGCTCGAGGCGTTCGCGGCCTCCAGACCGTCGCGTGCCGCGGCGGACCACAGCTCGCACGGCGTCGGCTGGCCGCCGTCGCTCACGAGGACGAGGCCGGAGCGATGCGCGGGATCGAGCCGGAGCTGCTGGCGCGGTGCGTCGGGGTTCTCCAGGTGGTAGGTGCCCCCTTCCTCGCCGCCGTCCCATTCGAGTGTCAGCAGGAACCACGCGTGGATGCGGGGATTCAGGTCGATCAGCGTGGCGCGGCCGCGCCGCCCCGCGCCGTCGTCGACGTCGATCGAGCTGGTGCGCCGGAACGGCTGCAGCTCGACGGCGCTCTTGGGCCGCTCGGCCGCGTACTCGTCGAGCTGCGTGCGGAGCGAGGCGGGCTCCGTGCCCGCACCCGACGCCAGCAGCAGGAGGGGCATGAGGCGCAGCGCCACAGCCGGCGCGCGCCTGCCCGAGGGATGGGCGTGCGCAGTCAATGCTCTCGAATTCCCGCGCTGATTCGGGGTTGAATTGCCAGTCTATTGCATGTCCAATGGGCCAGCCATCCGCTCAGTCAGCCGACCGTCATGGCCGATGCGGTATTCGAGCGGCGATCCGGCCGGCGAATCGGGGTCGGAAGGCGATCGGGCATTCCAGGATCGGTCCGTTCCAGGATCGATCGTTGGGGGGACGCGATGCAGGTGTGCGGGGCGGTGCTCGCGTCGTTGCTCTTGTGCGCGCCGCTCGCCGGCGCGGACTCGACTGCGGGCGCGCCGCGCACGCTGAAGCTCACCAGCATCCCGCCGAGGCCCACCGACGGCGTCACCGGATCGCAGTTCGCGAGGCAGACCGAGGGCTGGCCGGAGCCGGAGCGCCAGCGCGCCGCCCTCGCGGAGCTCGAGCGCGGCAACGTGCCGCGCTCGCTGACGGAGCTCTGGCCGATCGAGCTGCGCTACCAGCCGCCCGCGGGCGACGCGATCACGGCGACGATCTGGGTCACCCCCGACTACGTCGCGCTCGGCCGCGACGACGACTTCCTGTACATGCCGCTCGCCTGGCCCGCGGCGACCGGCGTCGCGGAGCGCTTCGGCTGCGTGCTCCCCACGCGCAAGATGGTGGATGCCATCTACCGCCAGGCGCCCGTCCACCTCGAGCCGCGGCCGCTGCCGGCCGGACCGCAGATGCGCTCGAACGCCTACGCGCTGCGACACCAGCAGCTGATCGACGCGCAGCGCGCCGGCGTGCCGCTCAGCGAGCTGATCGCCGGGCACAAGAAGGACGTGGTGCTGAGCAACCGGCTCTTCGCCCTGCCCGACCGGGTCGCGATCTACGGCTGGCACCGCCTCGACGGCCAGCCGATCCAGCCGCTCAGCACGGTGCACGGCGCGCGCTACGCCGACTACAGCCATGGCGTGCGGCTGGTCTGGAACCAGGTCTGGATCGACGGCGTCCCGCACTCGATCTACGACGTGCTCGCCGACCCCGCCCTGGCGCCGCTGCTCAGCGACGAAGGCGCGATCCGCGATCCGCGCGGCCTCCTGGACCCGGTGCGCGCGTCGATCGCGGCTGCGCCGACGTTCGCGGCCTCTGCTAGACGCTGACGAGTGTCCCCACCTCGCCCGCCAACACGCGGACGGCGTCGGCGAGCGCGCCGATCGCGGCGGGACGGCCGCTGCGCTCGGCGAAGCGACACGCGGCCTCGACCTTCGGTCCCATCGAGCCGGGCGCGAAGTGGTGCGCGCGCAGCTCGCGGGGCGTAACGCGGCGCAGCGGGCGCTGGGCGGGCGACGGCCAGTCGGCGTAGACGGCTGCGACGTCGGTCAGCAGCAGCAGCGCGCCGGCGCCGAGCTCGCTCGCGAGCAGCGCCGCGGTCAGGTCCTTGTCGACGACCGCCTCGACGCCGCGCAACGCCCCGCCGGCGGTCGCCGCGACGGGGATGCCGCCGCCGCCCGCGCAGATCACGACGACCCCCGCGCCCGCGAGCCGGCGGATCACGCCGAGCTCGCGGATCCGGCGCGGCTCCGGCGAGGGGACGACGCGGCGGAAGCCGCCGTGCACGGCTGCGATCGACCAGCCGCGCTCGCGCGCCTGCGCCGGTGCGCCCTCGGCGTAGAGCGGGCCGATCGGCTTGGTCGGGGCGGCGAAGGCCGGATCGCCGGGGTCGACCTCCACCTGCGTCAGCAGCGTCGCGATCTCGCGCCCGGGCAGCAGCGGCGCCAGCTCCTGCTCGATCAGGTAGCCGATCAGCGCCTCGCTCTCGGCGCCGAGCACGTCGAGCGGGTCGGGCCGCGAGACGGCCTCCGCCTGGAGCGCGAGCCAGCCGATCTGCGGGCCGTTGCCGTGCGTCACCACCACGTCGTGTCGCCTGGCAAGCTCGGCGACGGCGGCGGCCGCGACGCGCACGTTGGCGCGCTGCACCGACGCTTCGGGGCGCTCGCCGGGCCGCAGCAGCGCGTTGCCGCCGAGCGCGATCACGATCAGCACGCGGACCCCTCGAGGGCGCCGTCGAGCAGCGCCGAGAGGACCGCCACCTCGGTGTGCAGCCGATTCTCCGCCTGGTCGAAGACGACCGAGCGCGGGCCGTCGACGACCTCGGCCGTCACCTCCTCGCCCCGGTGCTGGGGCAGGCAGTGCATGAAGACCGCATCCGGCTTCGCCGCCGACAGCAGCGCCGCGTCCACCTGGTACGAGCGCAGCGCAGCCAGCCGCTCGGCGCGCTCGGCTTCCGGATCCCCCATCGAGATCCACGCGTCGGTGTAGACCGCGTCGGCGCCGCGCACCGCCGCGCGCGGGTCGCGGCCCAGCTCGAGGGCCGCGCCGGTCGTGCGGGCCAGGCGCTCGGCGCCGGCGACCACGCCCGGGTCGGGCGCGTAGCGCTCCGGCGTCGCCACGGCGATCCGCATGCCGGCGAGCGCCGCCGCCTCGATCAAGCTGTGCGAGACGTTGTTGCCCGCGCCGACGTAAGCGACCCGCAGCCGTTGCAGCGCGCCGCGCTGCTCGCGCAGCGTGAGCAGGTCCGCCAGGCTCTGACAGGGGTGGTGCGCGTCGGTGAGGGCGTTCACGACCGGGATCGCCGAGGCCGCGGCGAAGCGCTCCACGTCGGCGTGCGCGTAGGTCCGCACCACGAAGGCGCGCGCGTAGCGGCTCAGCGTGCGCGCCGTGTCCTCGATGGTCTCGCCGCGGCCGAGCTGGAGATCGCCCGGTCCGACGCCGATCGGCGTCGCCCCGAGCCGGGCCACGGCGGTCTCGAAGGAGATGCGCGTGCGCGTCGAAGGCTTGTTGAAGTAGAGCACGACCGTCTCGGAGCGCAGGCGCTCGCGCGCGCGGTAGGGCTCGCGCTTGAAGTCGGCCGCGAGCTCGAGCAGCCGCGCGAGATCGCCCGGCGAGAGGTCGCTGGTGCGCAGCAGGTGCCGGAGCATCGGCTAGCGGCTCGCTGCGCCGGCGCGATGCGCGGCGAGGAAGGCGTCGACGATCGCGCCGAGCCCCGGCTCGCCGACCTCCTCGAGCTCGTAGCGCACGCGCAGCACCGGCTTGGTGAGGCGGAGCACCGCGGCGAGGTCGATCGGCGTGCCCGAGACGACGACGTCGGCGGCGGAGTCCTCGATGGTGCGGCGCAGCGCCTCGCGCTGCGCCTCGCCGTAGCCCATCGCGGGCAGCACGCGCCCGATGTGGGGGAAGGCGGCGAAGATCTCGGCGATGCCCGGCGCGGCGCTCGCGCGCGGGTCGACGAGCTCGCCCACGCCGGCGCGCGCGGCGGCGACGAAGCCCGCCCCGTACGACATCCCGCCGTGCGTGAGCGTCGGCCCGTCCTCGACCACCAGCGCGCGGCGCCCGTGCAGCGCGGCGGGCTGCTCGAGCCGGGGCGGCGAGGCCGTGCGCACGATCCGCGCGCGCGGATTGAGCGCCCGCACCGCGTCGATCAGGCGCTGCACGTCGGCGCTCGCGGCCGCGTCGACTTTGTTCACCACCACGACGTCGGCCATCCGCACGACGCTCTCGCCGGGGTGGTGCGTCGCCACCTGGTCCGGGCGCAGCGCGTCGACGAGCGCCAGGTGCAGGTCGGGCCGCAGGAACGGGAAGTCGTTGTTGCCGCCGTCCCAGACCAGCACCTCCGCCTCGGCCTCGGCGCGCGCCAGGATCTCCGCGTAGTCGACGCCCGCGAAGACGACGGCGCCGGCGGCGACGTACGGCTCGTACTCCTCGCGCTCTTCGAGGGTGCAGCGGGCCGCGTCGAGGTCCGCGCGCGTCGCGAAGCGCTGCGCGCGCTGGCGCTCGAGGTCGCCGTAGGGCATCGGATGCCGCAGCGCCGCCACGCGCCGGCCGGCGCCCGCCAGCCGCCGCGCGATCCAGCGCGCCGTCTGCGACTTGCCGCAGCCGGTGCGCGCCGCGGACACCGCGATCACGGGAAGGCGCGAGGCCAGCATCGTGGAGCGCGGCCCGTGCAGGACGAAGTCGGCCCCGCAGGCCAGCGCGCGCGAGGCGAGGTGCATCGCCTCCGCGTGCGCGAGGTCGCTGTAGGCCAGCACCACGCGCGCCACGGCGTGGCGCCGGCAGAGCGCCTCGAGCTCGCTCTCGTCCTCGATCGGAATGCCGGCGGGGTAGAGCGGCCCGGCGAGCGCCGGCGGATAGCGCCGCCGCGAGATCCCGGGAATCTGCGCCGCGGTGAACGCCACCACCTCGCGGGTCGGATCGCCGCGATACAAGACGTTGAAGTCGTGGAAATCGCGGCCTGCGGCGCCGAGGATCAGGACCCGCTCGCGCTCGGCGCCGGCCGTCATCGCATTCCCTCGCAGCGCGCGACGCCGCATTCTACCCTCGCAGCGGCGCCCCGCGCCGGCCGGCTCCCGCTGAGGCGGCGTGGCGCGGCGCGTGGCGGAACGTCTCGACCGCGGCCGGGCGCGAGTCGAATCCGTCCCATGCTCCGCGGCACGATCCTTGCGGTGCTCCCGCACAGAGGGCTGGCGTGACGCGACCGAAAGCGATCCAGAAGTCGCCGCGGGACTGGCCCGTCGAGCCCAATCTGCGCGACTACGCGGCGACCTGCGCCAGCTTCAGTTGGAGCTCCGCGCGCCGCGAGCTCGACGGCCTGCCGGGCGGCGCGGGTCTCAACATCGCGCACGAGGCGGTGGATCGGCACGCCGCGGGCCCGCTGCGCGACCGCGTGGCACTGCGCTGGCTCGGCCGGCGCGGCGAGCTGCGCGATCTCTCCTACGCCGCCCTCCGCGCGGAGACGGGTCGCTTCGCGAACGCCCTGCGCGCGCTCGGCGTGGGCAAGGGCGAGTGCGTCGCGTCGCTCGCCGGGCGCATCCCGGAGCTGTACGTCGCGGCGCTCGGCACCCTCAAGAACCGCAGCGTCTTCTCGCCGCTGTTCTCGGCGTTCGGCCCCGAGCCGATCCGACAGCGCCTTGCGCTCGGCGCCGCGCGCGTGCTCGTGACCACCACGTCGCTGTATCGGCGCAAGCTGTCCGGGCTGCGCGCGGACCTGCCGAAGCTCGAGCACGTGCTCGTGGTCGACGACGAGCCGGGCAAGCCGCTGCCCGACGGCACGCTCGACCTGCGCCAGCTCCTCGCCGGGTCGCCGGCGGACTTCGAGATCGCGCCGACCGACCCCGAGGACGCCGCGCTGCTGCATTTCACCAGCGGGACCACCGGCGCACCCAAGGGCGCGCTGCACGTCCACCAGGCCGCGGTCGCCCACTTCGCGACAGGCAAGTGGGCGCTCGACTTCCATCCCGACGACATCTTTTGGTGTACGGCCGACCCGGGCTGGATCACCGGCACCTCGTACGGGATCGTCTCGCCGCTGCTGCACGGCCTCACGTCGATCGTCGACGAGAGCGATTTCGACGCGGAGCGCTGGTACGGCATCCTGGAGCAGCAGCGCGTCACGGTCTGGTACACCGCGCCGACGGCGGTGCGCATGATGATGCGGCTCGGCGCCGCGGCCGTGCGCGGGCGCGACCTCTCGCGGCTGCGCTTCGTCGCGAGCGTGGGCGAGCCGCTCAACCCCGAGGCGGTCCGGTGGGGCGTCGAGGCCTTCGGGCGCCCGATCCACGACAACTGGTGGCAGACCGAGACGGGCGGGATCATGATCGCCAACTTCGCGGCGCTCGAGGTGCGGCCCGGCTCGATGGGCCTGCCGCTTCCCGGCGTGGAGGCCGCGATCGTGCGCCGCGGCGCGGGCGGCTCGATCGAGGTCGTGGAGGCGCCCGACCAGCAGGGCGAGCTCGCGCTGCGGCCGGGCTGGCCGTCGATGTTCCGCGGCTATCTCAACGACGAGGCGCGCACGCGCAAGTGCTTCGCGGGCGGCTGGTACCTGACGGGCGATCTCGCGCGCCGCGATCGCGACGGCTACTTCTGGTTCGTGGGCCGCGCCGACGACGTCATCAAGTCCTCGGGTCACCTGATCGGCCCCTTCGAGGTCGAGAGCGCGCTGCTCGAGCACCCGGCGGTCGCCGAGGCCGGCGTGATCGGCAAGCCCGACCCGATCGCCGGCGAGATGGTGAAGGCCTTCGTGGCGCTGCGGCCGGGCGCCGAGGCGGGCGAGGCGCTGCGCCGCGAGCTGCTGGCGTTCGCCCGGCGGCGGCTCGGCGCAGCCGTCGCGCCGAAGGAGATCGACTTCGTCCCGAGCGTGCCGAAGACGCGCAGCGGCAAGATCCTGCGCCGGCTGCTCAAGGCGCGCGAGCTCGGCCTGCCCGAGGGCGACGTCTCGACGCTCGAGGTGCCGGCGTGAAGCCGAACGCCGAGCCGATCTCGCTCGAGCCCGCGCACGCGCTCGAGCTGCTGCGCGGGATGCTGCGCATCCGCCGTTTCGAGGAGGCCTGCGCCGAGCTCTACGCCGCGCAGAAGATCCGCGGCTTCCTCCACCTCTACATCGGCGAAGAGGCGGCAGCCGTCGGCGTGGTGCAAGCGCTGACGGGCGAGGACGCGGTGGTCGCCACCTACCGCGAGCACGGTCACGCGCTCGCGCGCGGCGTGCCCGCGGGCGCGATCATGGCCGAGATGTACGGCCGCCTCGAGGGCACCTCGCGCGGGCGCGGCGGCTCGATGCACCTGTTCTCGGCGGCCCAGCGCTTCTACGGCGGCAACGCCATCGTGGGCGGTGGGCTGCCGCTCGCGGTGGGACTGGCGCTCGCCGACCACCTGCAGCGACACCGCCGGGTGACGGCCTGCTTCTTCGGCGAAGGCGCGGTGGCCGAGGGCGAGTTCCACGAGAGTCTGAACCTGGCGGCGCTCTGGGAGCTGCCCGTGCTGTTCTGCTGCGAGAACAACCTGTACGCGATGGGCACGGCGCTGGCGCGCTCCGAGTCCGAGACCGACCTGTGCCTCAAGGCGGCGAGCTACGAGATTCCGGCCTGGCCGGTGGACGCGATGGACGTGCTGGCCGTCGAGGACGCTGCGCGGCGCGCTGCGCTCGCGATACGCGGCGGCGACGGGCCCGTGTTCCTCGAGCTCCAGACCTACCGCTTCCGCGCGCACTCGATGTACGACCCGCAGCTCTACCGCACCAAGGAGGAGGTCGAGGCCTGGAAGGCGCGCGACCCGATCCCGGCGTTCGCGAAGCGGCTGCGCGCCCTCGGCCTGCTCGCGGACGCCGACGAGGAGCGCCTCGAGCGCGAGGTCGCCGAGGAGGTGGCGGCGGCGGTGGCGTTTGCGGAGGCCGGGACGTTCGAGCCGGTCGCGGACCTCGAGCGCTTCGTGTACTCGGAGCGGACGTCGTGACGGAGGCTGCCGCGCGCACCACCTATCGCGAGGCGATGCGCGAAGCGCTGCGCGAGGCGCTCGCGCGGGATCCGCGCGTCTTCCTGATGGGCGAGGACGTCGGCCGCTACGGCGGCTGCTTCGCGGTGAGCCGCGGGCTCCTCGAGGAGTTCGGCCCCGAGCGGGTCCGCGACACGCCGCTCTCGGAGTCCGCCTTCGTCGGCGCCGGCATCGGCGCGGCGCTCGGCGGCATGCGGCCGATCGTCGAGATCATGACGGTGAACTTCAGCCTGCTCGCGCTCGACCAGATCGTGAACAACGCCGCCACGCTGCTGCACATGTCGGGTGGGCAGCTCAACGTCCCGCTGGTGATCCGCATGACCACCGGCGCCGGCCGCCAGCTCGCGGCTCAGCACTCGCACAGCCTCGAGGGCTGGTACGCCCACGTGCCCGGCCTGCGCATCGTGGCGCCCGCCACGCTCGACGACGCGCGCGGCATGCTCTGGACGGCGCTCCAGGACCCGGATCCGGTGTTGATCTTCGAGCACGGCTCGCTCTACGGCATGGAGGGCGAGCTGAGCGGCGGCGGCGCGGCGGTCGACATCGAGCGCGCCGCCGTGCGGCGAGCCGGGCGCGACGTCACGCTGGTGACCTACGGTGGAACGCTCGGCAAGACGCTCGAGGCGGCCGCGACACTCGCCAGCGACGGCATCGAGGCGGAGGTGATCGACCTGCGCAGCCTGCGCCCGCTCGATGCCGAGACCGTGCTCGCCTCGGTGCGCCGCACCCACCGCGCGGTGGTCGTGGACGAGGGCTGGCGCAGCGGGAGCCTCGCTGCGGAGGTGTGCGCGCGCATCGCCGAGCAGGCCTTCTACGAGCTCGACGCGCCGCCCGCGCGCGTCTGCAGCGCCGAGGTTCCGATGCCCTACGCGCGCCATCTGGAGGAGGCCGCGCTGCCGCAGGCCGCCGGCGTCGTGGCTGCGGTCCGGGAGGTGATGGGCCGCCGTGGCTGAGTTCCGCATGCCTTCGCTCGGCGCCGACATGGAGGCCGGCCGGCTGCTCGAGTGGCGCGTGCGCCCGGGCGACCGCGTGAAGCGCGGCGACATCGTGGCGCTGGTCGACACCGACAAGGCGGAGATCGAGGTCGAGGTGTGGGAGAGCGGCGTGGTCGAGGCGTTGCTGGTCGAGCCGGGCGTGAAGGTGCCGGTCGGGACCGTGCTCGCGCGGATCCGCGGCGAGGGCGAAGCGCCGGCGGCGGGGCCGCCCGCGCCCCCGCCCGCCCCGCGCCCCGGCGAGCGGCGCGTCGCGCCGCTGGCGCCTCGCGTCCCCGCGGAGCGCGGGTCCGGGGGGTGGGCGACGCGCGGGCGGGGGCGCCTCCGGCGCCGCCGCCGGCGCCGGCCCGCGTCGAGCTGCGCGTCTCGCCGCTGGCGCGTCGCGTCGCCGCGGAGCTCGGGGTCGACGTCGCGCAGCTGCGCGGCACGGGTCCGGGTGGCGCGGTGACACGCGAGGACGTCGAGCGCGCCGCCGCGGCGCGCGCCGGGACAGCCGTGCCCGCCGGGATAGCCGCGCCCGCCGCGACAGCCGTGCCCGCCGCGGCGCCGGCAGCGGGCGACCGGCGCCTCGCGATCCGCCGCGCGATCGCCGCCGCCATGGAGCGCGCCAACCGCGAGATCCCGCACTACTACCTGGCGACGTCGATCGACATGAGCCAAGCGCTCGCCTGGCTCGAGGCGGAGAACGCGCGGCGGCCGCTGCCGGAGCGCCTGCTCGTCGCGGCGCTGCTGCTGCGCGCGGTCGCGCTCGCGGTCGCGGACGTCCCCGAGATGAACGGGACCTGGGAGGGAGGCGCGCTGCGCGCCTCCGCGGAGGTCCACCTCGGCGTCGCGGTGTCGCTGCGCGGCGGCGGCCTGGTCGCGCCCGCGATCCGCTCGGCGCAGGCCAAGGACGTCGGCGTCATCATGCGCGAGCTGCGCGATCTGGTGCGGAGGGCGCGCGCGAGCGGGCTGCGCAGCTCCGAGATGGGCACCGCCACGCTCACGGTCACGAACCTCGGCGACGCCGGCGCCGATGCCTTGTTCGGAGTGATCCATCCGCCGCAGGTCGCGCTGGTCGGCTTCGGACGCGTCGCCGAGCGTCCCTGGGCGACGCGCGGTCGCGTCGAGGCACGCCCCGTGGTGGGCGCCTCGCTCTCCGCCGATCATCGCGCCAGCGACGGCCACCGCGGCGCGCTCTTCCTGGCCGCGATCGACCGGCGGCTGCAGCGTCCGGAGGCGTTGTGACGCGCGAAGAGATCCGAAGCGCCGTGCTCGAGGCGCTCGCCGCCGTGGCGCCGGAAGCGGACCCCGCGTCGCTCGACGCGTCCGCCCCGCTGCGCGAGCAGCTCGACCTCGACTCGATGGACTTCCTCAACTTCGTGATCGGGATCCACGAGCGCACCGGCGCCGAGATCCCGGAAGCCGACTACGCGAAGCTCGCGAGCCTCGAGCACGCCGTCGCCTACGTCGAGGCGCGCTGCGCGGGCGGGGGCTGAGGCAGGGAGGACAGGATGGACGACGCGTTCCGCTTCGCCGACGAGCTGGGGCCCGCGAAGATCGTGCACGTGCACGAGCCGGGGATCGGCTTGCGCGGCACGCTGGTCGTCGACAACGTCGCGACGGGGCCCGCGATCGGCGGCCTGCGCATGGCCCCGGACGTCGACACCCAGGAGTGCTTCCGGCTGGCGCGCGCGATGACGCTCAAGAACGCCGCCGCGGGCCTGCCGCACGGCGGCGGCAAGTCCATCCTGGTCGGCGACCCGCGCATGCCCGCCGAGCGCAAGGAGCGGCTGGTGCGCGCGATGGCGTGCGCGCTCGCCGACTGCCGCGACTACATCTTCGGCCCCGACATGGGCACCGACGAGACCTGCATGGCGTGGGTGAAGGCCGAGATCGGCCGCGCGGTCGGCCTGCCGCGCGAGCTCGGCGGGATCCCGCTCGACGAGCTCGGCGCGACGGGCTTCGGGCTGGCGCACGCGGCCGAGGTGGCGGCGCGCCACGCCGGCTTCCCGCTCGCGGGCGCGCGCGTCGCGGTGCAGGGCTTCGGGGCGGTCGGCCTGCACGCCGCCCGCTTCCTGGCCGCGCGCGGCGCGCTGCTGGTGGCGGCTTCCGACTCGCAGGGCGCGATCCACGCCCCCGAAGGCCTCGACGTCGAGGCCCTCGCGGCGGAGAAGCGCGCCGGCCGCAGCGTCGCCGAGCATCCGAAGGGCCGGCGCATCGAGGGCGACGACCTCGTCGACGTGGAGTGCGAGATCTGGGTGCCGGCCGCACGCCCCGACGTGATCCGCGAGGACAACGCGGCGCGCCTGCGCGCGCGCCTCCTGGTGTCGGGCGCGAACATCCCGACCACGGATGCGGCCGAGGAGATGCTGCAGCGGCGCGGCGTGCTGAGCGTCCCCGACTTCATCGCGAACGCGGGCGGCGTGATCTGCGCCGCGATGGAGTACCACGGCGCGACGCAGACGGCCGCCTTCCAGGCCATCGAGGAGCGCATCCGCGCCAACACCGAGGAGGTGCTCGCCGATGCGAAGCGTCGGGGTGTGCTGCCTCGCCGCGCCGCCGTCGACCTGGCCGTCTCGCGCGTGCGGCGCGCCATGGGCTGGCGCCGCTGGTCGATCTTCTGATGTACCGGATCCGCTTCCACGGCCGCGGCGGGCAGGGCGTGAAGACGGCAGGGCGCGTGCTCGGCAGCGCCTTCTTCGCCGATGGCTTCGAGGCGCAGGACGCGCCGCGCTACGGCGCGGAGCGTCGCGGCGCCCCGATCTTCGCCAGCGTGCGCGCGGCGCGCGCGCCGATCGCCGAGCGCGGCCCGATCCGCCAGCCCGATCTCGTGGTCGTCGCCGACGAGAGCCTGGTGCCGGTGGCGGCCGCGGGCGTGCTCGACGGCATCGGGCCCCACAGCACGCTGCTGATCCGCAGCGCAGAGACGCCGGACACCTGGCGCGAGCGGCTGCGCGCGACCGGCCCGCTGCTGGTGCTGGCCGCGCAGGCGGGCGACCACGAGGCGGCGCGCTTCCTCGGCGTCGCCTGCGCCGCGGCGGCCGCGCGGCTCGTGGGCGTGATCTCGCGGGCGTCCCTCGAGCAGGCGCTGCGCGCGGAGGTCGCCGAGTTCGGCGCCCTCGCGGTGGCGCAGAGCCTCGAGCACGCCATGGCCGCCTGGGAGGCGATGGCGCCGCACGCGGGCGCGGTCGCCGAGGGCGTGGAGCCGCGCGCCGACACGCTCGCGGCGCCCGCCTGGATCGACCTGCCCTTCGAGCCCGCGACCGTCTCCGCGCCGTCGGTGCACGGGACCGCGACGAGCGTCCAGGTGCGCACCGGCCTCTGGCGCACGATGCGGCCCGTGATCGATCACGAGCGCTGCCACCGCTGCACGTGGATCTGCACCACCTTCTGCCCCGATGCCGCGATCGGCGTCGACGCGCAGGGCGCGCCGGCGATCGACTACGACCACTGCAAGGGCTGCCTGGTGTGCGTGGCCGTCTGCCCGCCGCACGCGATCCGCGCCGTCCCCGAGCGCGACGCGGAGCGCGGCGCAAGCGCGCCGGCCGCGCCGTGAGCCGCCTCCTCCTCACCGGCAACGCCGCGGCCGCCTGGGGCGCGCGGCTCGCGCAGGTCGACTACGTCCCCGCGTTCCCGATCACGCCGCAGACCGAGATCATCGAGACGCTCGGCCGCTGGATCGACGCGGGCGAGCTCGCGGCGCGCCTGGTGCTCCTCGAGTCCGAGCACTCGATGGTCACCGCGGCGGCGGCCGCCGCCGCGACGGGTGTGCGCGCCTTCACGGCGACCTCGAGCCAGGGCCTGCTCTACGCGATGGAGATGATCTTCACGGTGCCGGGCTGGCGCGCGCCGTTCGTGCTGGTGAACGTGTCGCGCGGGCTCGCCACGCCGATCACGCTCGAGCCCGACCACAGCGACGTGCTCGCCGCGCGCGACAGCGGCTTCCTCCAGCTCCACTGCGCGACCTCCCAGGAGGTGCTGGATTCGGTGCTGATCGCCCATCGCTGGACCGAGGACCCGCGCGTGCGGCTGCCGGCGATCGTCAACCTCGACGGCTTCCACCTCTCCTTCACGCGCGAGCCGGTCGAGCTGCCGGACGCCGCCGCGGCGGCGCGCTTCCTGCCGCCCTTCGATCCCGAGAACGTGCGCTTCCGCGCGAGCCGTCCGGTGAGCCAGGCCGTCGCGGTGCTGGGCGGCGGGCCGTACTCGTACTTCCGCTACGAGATCCATCGCGCCGCGGAGAGCGCGCTCGCGGTGTACGACGAGGTCGCCGGGGCGTTCGCGAGCGCGTGCGGGCGCCTCTGGCCCGCCGTCGAGACCCATCGCGCCGAGGACGCCGAGGTCGTCTTCTTCCTGATCGGGTCCTTCGCCACCAAAGCGCGCGACGCCGTCGACCGCCTGCGCGCGGCCGGCGTGCCGGTCGGACTGGTGCGGCCGCGGCTGCTGCGCCCCTATCCGGTCGAGGCGATCCGGCGCGCGTTGCGCGGCAAGCGCGCCGTCGCGGTCGTCGACCAGAACCTGTCGATGGGCAAGGGCGGCGTGCTGCACGCCGAGCTGGCCTCCGCCCTGTACGGCGAGCCCGACGCGCCGCGCGTGCTCGCGAGCTTCATCGGCGGGCTCGGCGGCCGCGACATCGCGCTCGAGGAGTTCCGCGAGATGGCGCAGATCGCGGCGCGCGCGGCGGCCGACGGGCGCTCGCCCGCGCCGCGCCTGCTCTACACCGAGGGGGAGCTGCGCGAGGTGCGCAAGCTGCAGGGCATCGCGCAGGCCGAGCGCGACGACCTCGCGCGCGGAGGGAGCGAGCCGTGAGCGAGTCGCGCTTCCGCCGCATGAACGACCTGCCGTCGACGCACCTGCTCGGCGCCGGCACCGCGATGTGCGCCGGCTGCGGCGGACTGCAGGCGGTCCAGGAGATCTACGACGTCCTCGGCGAGAAGACCGTCTTCGTGAATGCGGCGGGCTGCATGACGCTGCTCTCGACCTATCCCTTCACGCCCTTCCGCGGCTCATGGCTCTACACCGCGATGGCGTGCGCGCCAGCGGGCGCGCAGGGCGTGCGCGACGCGCTCGACCTGCTGATCGCCAAGAAGCGGCTGCCGCCCGAGGAGGACCTCGACGTGGTGGTGCTCTCGGGCGACGGGGCCGCGTACGGCATGGGCCTCTCCTCCACCTCCGCCGCGATCGACCGCGGCCTCGACTTCCTCTACCTCTGCTACGACAACGAGGGCTACGGCAACACCGGGCAGCAGGCCTCCGCTGCGACGCCGCACGCCGCCGCGACCGCGGGGTGCGGGGCGCGGGCGGGGCATGCAGGCCAGAAGAAGGACCTGTTCGCGATCTGGGCGGCCAACCGCCCGAGCTACGTCGCCACCGCGATCGGCGCGGAGCCGCTCGACCTCGCGCGCAAGATCGAGAAGGCCCGGTCGCTGCGCGGCCCGCGGCTGATCCTGGTGCTGGCGCCCTGCCCGACCGGCTGGGACTTCGACCCGGCCGAGATGGTCGAGATCGGCCGGCTGGCGGTGGCGACGGGCGTGTGGCCGCTCAAGGAGTGGGAGGCCGGACGCGTCGTCCACACGAAGGTGCGTCGGCCGCGCCTGCCGGTCGAGGAGTACCTGCGGCGCCAGGGCCGCTTCCGCCACCTGTTCGAGCCCGTGCGCAACGAGGCCGCGCTCGCGGAGATCCAGGCGGGAGTCGACGCCTACTGGGCGGGCGTCTCGTGAGCGCGCATCGACGCGGCGAGCCGCGCCTGCTCGACGCGCGCCGCGTCCGCGAGGTCTACCGCGCGATCGCGCCGGCCTACGACCTGTGGGGCCGACTCACCGAGTCGAAGGCGCGCCAGCGCTGCCTCGAGCTCGCGCGGATCCGCGACGGCGAGGCGGTGCTCGAGGTGGCGGTCGGCACCGGGCTCGCCTTCGCGGCGATCCTCGCCGCGAACCCGAACGGGCGCAACGAGGGCATCGACCTCACCGAGGAGATGCTCGCCCGCGCCCGCCAGAAGGCCGAGCGCAGCGGCACGGCGCGCTGGCGCCTCGCGCTCGGCGACGCGCACCACCTCGACTACCCGGACGCGAGCTTCGACGTGCTCGTCAACAACTACCTCTTCGACCTGCTGCCCGAGTCCGATGTCGCGGCCGTGCTGGCCGAGTTCGCGCGGGTGCTGAAGCCCCGCGGCCGGCTCGTCATGGTCGACATGACGATCGGCGAGCGCTGGTACCAGCGCGGCTGGGAACTCGTCGCCCGGCTGAATCCGGCCTTGCTCGGCGGCTGCCGGGGCGTGTCGCTCCGACCCCATCTGGTGTCGGCGGGCTTCGCGGAGGTGCGACGCGAGGTGGTGAGCCAGCTCGGCTTCCCGTCCGAGATCCTGTCCGCCGTGAAGCCCTAGTCGGGCTCGTGGGTCTTGCGGTAGCGCTCCTTGGCGCGGCGGCCCTGCTGCTCGAGCAGCGGGCGCAGCAGGCGCGGCAGCTCGGGGACCAGGTAACCGGCCGTGGCGAGGATGCCCGAGAGGCGCGGAATCGTGCGCTCGAGCCGTCCATCGACGGCGCACTCGACCACTGCCTGCGCCACCTGCTCGGCGCTGCTCATCGGCTGCGAGAACACCACGTCGGGCACCGAGTCCAGGTCGCGCGTGATGAAGCCGGTCTCGATCGGCCCGGGCGACACCAGCGAGACGCGCACGCTCGTGCCGCGCAGCTCCTCGGCGAGCGCCATGCTGAAGCCGCGCAACCCGAACTTGGTGGCCGAGTAGGTGGCCTCCTCGGGAAGCGGGACCTGGCCCGCGATCGAGGCCACGTTCACGATCGCGGCGCGCTCCTGCTGCCTCAGGATGGGGAGCGCGAGGCGCGTCAGAAGGATCGGCCCGCGCAGGTTCACGTCGACGATGCGAGCGAGCTCGGCGGGATCGACCTCGGCCACCGGGCCGCGGTGGTTGTAGCCCGCGTTGTTCACGAGCACATGGAGCGCACCGGCGGCGTCGACGGCACCCTCGACGAGCGCGCGCAGCTGCTCGGGGTCCGACACGTCGGTCGGAATCGCGAGGGCGCGCTCGCCGATCTCCTTGGCGACGGCCTCGAGCGCCGGCGCGGTGCGCGCGGCGAGCACCACGCGCGCGCCCTCGGCGGCGAACAGCCGCGCCGCGGCGGCGCCCACACCCGACGAAGCACCCGTGATCAGCACCGTCTTGCCCGCGAAGCGTCCCGCCATGGCTCGGATCCTCCTCTGCGACGGACGGTACCGCGGCGGCGCGCGCTCAGCCGATGCGCTGGATGCGCGCGCCCTCGAGCTCGCGCATCACGGGCGCGAGGATCGCCTCCTGGCGCCGCGTGCGGCGGTGGAGGTAGGGGATCAGCGCGGCGTCGCGCTCGGGCCCGGCGCCGCGGATCAGCTCCTCGAGGGCGCGGTCGGCCTCGGCGCGGCCGGACGGACGGCCGCCCAGCAGGCTCGCCACCTCGTCGAGATCCTCGGCCTCGAGCTCGGGACCCATCCGCGCCAGGCGCTCGCGGTAGGTCGCGAGGCGCGCCTCGCGGTCGGCGCGATACGCCTCGAAGTCGGCCGCGTCGGGTCGCGGCGCCGCGCTCGGCTCGGTGGCGCGCCGCCCGGGCGCGGCGGCCTCGAGCTCGAGCCCGCTGCGCTCGGCGATCACCTCGAGCGGGCCGCGCGTCCAGACCAGATACCACGCCAGGTACTGCACCAGATCGATCCCGGGCGGCGGCGCCGCCGTCAGGTGGGCGACCGCCATCGGGGTCACCGCGCCGAAGCGCACGGTGTGGTAGTCGAGCGCGCGGCGGTCGACCGCTGCGCCGCGCAGCGCCTCGTAGCGGCGGATCGCGCGCGAGAGGTCGCCGAGCGGCTCGGAGAGGTCGCGGCCGCGCATGCCGCCGAGGTCGGCCGCGGGATCGCCGAGGCAGGCGAGCTCGAGGTCGATCACCGCCGTCACGCGCCCGCGCTCGAACAGGAACTGCCCCGCGTCGCAGCACACGAAGGCGTCGCGCGTGCGGTCGCGCGGCACCTCGCGCCGCACCCAGCGGATCAGGAACTCGATGGCGGGCTCGGGCCGCCGCTTGTTGCGGCGGTAGGCGCGCTCCCAGGCATCGAAGTCGAGCAGTGCGCGCTGCTCGGGCGTCGCGGGCCGGCGCAGCCCCACCGCTTCGAAGGCAGCGACGTCGATCTCGTGCATGCGCGCCAGGATCTCGACGTAGTGGTCGAGCACCGCCTCGCGCTCGGCCTGGCTCTCGGCCGTCGCCAGGTTGGCGCGGCCCGCGCAGCGCTGCATCACGATTCCGCGCGGCTCGGGGCAGAAGCCGAACACGTGGGGCACCGGGATGCCGTGGGCCTCGAGCACCTGCAGCACGCGCAGCTCGTGCTCGAGGGCGTAGACGCCGTGGTCGGTCTCGCCGCGCTCGCCGCGGAAGTAGAGCGGCACGCGCTCGCCATCGCGCTCGAGGTCCAAGAACCAGGCGGGCCGCCAGCGCGGCTGCCGCTCGGCGCGCACGATCCGCCCGCCGAGCTCGCGCTCGATCCAGGCGCAGGCGCGCTGCCACTCGGCGGGGAGGGGACCGGTCAGGTGGGCTTCTCCGAGCGCCGTGCCACGGTCAGCACCGTCGGCAGCAGCAGCGGCAGGGGCCAGCGCAGGATCCGCTGCTGCGCCTCGACGCGGAAGCCCGCCGCCTCGACGCGCCTGCGCATGCGCTCGCTGGTGGGCCAGTCGAAGGGCTCGCCGATCCACGTCGAGGTCTCCGCCGCGACGTGCGAGAAGACCTCGAAGGGCGGATTGACGAGCGCCACCAGCATCCAGCCGTTCGGCACGAGCACCCGGTGCAGCTCGCGAAGCGCCGCCAGCGGATCCGGGAACCAGTGGAAGGCCTCGGTCGAGACCGCGGCGTCGCAACTCGCGTCGCGCAGCGGGAGCTGCAGCGCGTTGCCCTGGACCCAGTGCACCGCGGGCGCGCGCCTGGCGGCGCGCGCGAGCATGCCGCGCGAGAAATCGACGCCCACCACGTCGCAGTCCGGCAGGGTGTCGCGGATGCGCGAGGCGAGCTGGCCGGTGCCGCAGCCGAGGTCGAGGACCCGGCGCGGCGACCTGCCGCGAAGCCGGCGCAGCACGGCGTCGTGCTCAGGGCGGTAGGTGAGGCGCTGCACCCAGGGCGCGTCGTAGAAGCGCGACCAGAGGTCGAAGAGCCAGCGGTCGGGCCCGCGGCGCTCGGCTCGCTCCGCCATGGCGGCCAGCTTGCGCCCCAGCTGCCGGCCGATCAAGTGGCTCGCGGCCCCCTCTTGAGCGCCGGGCGCGTTCGGTCGATCCAGACGGCATGCGGCTGTCCCGAATCGCGCTCTGCCCGATGCTCCTGGCGCTGCTGCTCGGGGTGGCGAGCGGCTGCTTCGTGGGCGACGAGCTCAATCAGGCCAAGCACCTGAGCGACGGCAACCGGCCCGCCGGGGCGCCGAGCGCTCCCGCGCCGGCGGCCGGCAAGGACGCCGCGGCCAAGCCGGGCAGCGGGGACCCCGCCAAGCCGCCGGCTCTCAGCGGCGCGGCCTGGTGGAAGACGGCCAAGTCGCTGACGTCGGAGTCGGCCGACGCCAGCATCTCGCCCTGCGAGCTGCGCGGCCGGGTCGAGTACATGCTCCACGAAGACTGCCTCGCGCGCGGCGGGCGGACCCGGTAGCAGCGCTAGCATCGCTCGCATGAGCCTGCGCACGCCGATCTGCGACCGCCTCGGCATCGACGTCCCGATCTTCCTGGCCGGCATGGGCGGCGTCGCCTACGCCGAGGTGTGTGCCGCCGTCTCGGAGGCCGGCGGCTTCGGCACGCTCGGCATGGCGAGCGAGTCGCCGGCCGGGATCCGGCGCGAGATGCGCCGCGTCCGCGAGCTCACCGACAAGCCCTTCGGCGTCGACCTGCTGGCCGCCCTCCCCGATCAGATGCTGCAGTCCGTCGGCATCGTCATCGAGGAGGGCGCGACCGCGTTCATCGCCGGGCTCGGCGTCCCGGGCCCCGTGATCGAGCGCTGCCACGCCGCCGGCCTGCTCGTGATGAGCCTGTGCGGCAAGGTGCGACACGCGGTGGCCGCCGAGGCGGCGGGCTGCGACGTCGTCGTCGCGCAGGGCACCGAGGCCGGCGGGCACACCGGGCAGGTGGCGGGCATGGCGCTGATCCCGCAGATCGTCGACGCGGTCTCGATCCCGGTGCTCGCGGCCGGGAGCATCGTCGACGGCCGCGGCCTCGCCGCCGCGCTCTCCTTCGGCGCGCAGGGCGTCTGGATGGGAACGCGCTTCATCGCCTCGCACGAGGCGCACGCCGCCGAGCGCTACAAGAAGCGCATCACCGAGATCCGCGAGGAGGACACCGTCGTCTCGCGCTGCTACTCGGGCAAGCCGATGCGCGTGATCCGCAACGCCTACGTCGACGACTGGGAGCGGCGCGCCGCGGACATCCTGCCCTTCCCCGCGCAGATGGCGGTCTCGCGCAGCAACGACGTGCTGGCCGCGCTGCGCGGCCCGGACGTCGAGATGAACCCGGAGCGCGACTGCATGCCGTGCGGCCAGGGAGCCGGCGCGATCCGCGAGATCCTCTCGTGCCGCGAGATCGTCGAGCGCACCGTGGCCGAGGCGCGCGAGGTGATCGGGCGGATCTCGGCGCTGCTCGGCTAGCCGGCCCGCGGGGCGATCACGGCGTGGGCATGCACTCCGGGTGCGCCGCGAACATCGCCCGCGTCCGCTCGACGTTGGACTCGGCCATGCAGCGCTCGCGCATGTAGGCCGCGCGGTCCGGGTCGTCGTAGCCCTCGCCACTCGCCTCGCAGAGCTCGGGGAGCATCTCCTCCCAGCTCGACTCGGCGCTCAAGAGCGGCTCGCGCAGGTCCGCGATCACCACCGACTTGCAGTACGCGAAGGCGCGCCGGTGCGCGGCCTGCGCAGTGTCGAGCTTCGTCGTCTCGCAGGCCCTCATCTGGGCGGGCTCCGTCAGGTCGTCGCAGCTCGGCACGTTCGCCGGAGCCGGCGCCGCCGGAAGCGGTCGGGCGTTCGGCAGGATCTTGTACGGCTCGGTCTTCAGCACTGCGAGCGCGCGCTTCGAGCCGATCTTCTGGAGCAGGCGCTTCACGTCGGACAGCGTCGCCGTCCCGCAGCCCCACCAGACCGTCGTCAGCAGCGCGTCGCCCGAATTCGGAAGCTTGTCGCGCTCGGAGCGATACAGCGCCCCGAGCTTGTCCGCGACCTCGACGAAGGCCCCGCAGTCGCGGCTCCAGCGGTCCTGGGTGCAGAGCCGCCCGTACTCGTCGATCGCCGGGCACACGGCGCTCGACGCCGGCGGGGGCGGAAGCTGGTCCTGGGCCGCTGCGGAGAGAGCGGCTGTGGCGAGCGCGGCGGCGACGGCGAACCGCGCGGCGCGGAGCGAGGGCTTCGGCTTCATCGCGAGAGCTGTACCCCAGGCGCGGTGCCGGCGCCGCTGCGGCGCCACCCCCGCGAAGGACCGGGAGGCCGTCTCGAACCGGGATCGACGTGGTCAGCGGCTTCGCCGGTTGGCTCGCGTCGCGGCGACGAGCGCGGCACCTGCGGCGAGCTGCAGCGCCGTGGCTGACGGCTCCGGGGCCGTGATCGTCCACTGCCAGTCGTAGCTCGCTCCGGCGCTCCCCCCGTTGAACGCCGCCGTGAAGCCGTAGGACGCCGGCGCGAGCGGAACGACGGCGAAGGAATGGGACCCGTCGGCCGCGAAGAGCTGCGAGTCGAGGCTCGCATACACCGGCGTGTCGAAGATCTTGGTCGCGGCGTTGAACCCGCCCGTGTGCCCCGAGATCTGGACCACGATGCTCGTGATCACGAGCCCGGGCGGGAGGTCGATCGAGAACACGTCCCCCCAGTCCGAGACCGCAGTGGCGGTACCGCGGATCACGTTGTCGCCGGAATCGAGCGACCCGAGCGGTGTCGGCGCGGTCTCGTCGTTCGACGGGATGTCGCCGTCCGACACCTCGTCGTAGCTGAGGGCTCGCGCCGCGAGCGGACCCCCGAGCAGCACGATCGCGGCCACCAGGACCGGCTTCGCCATGCCCCGCCATACCTTCGTCACGTCCGATTCTCCTCGGTGCAGGGCTATCGCAGCCGAGCTGCGCGCGTCCGCTGGAAGTCCGCGAGCATCATAATGGTTGCGGCGGATCCATCATCCCCGTGATCGAGGGCCCTCGTTCCGCCTGTGGCAATCCGCCGCAGCCCAACGGCGGAGCGCCGCGCCGCACGCCCTCCGAGGCGGCACGCCTCTTGCTCTGCGCCACGGAGGGGGAAAGGGAGGACCGATGGCTCCGCCCGATCCGACTGCCGACCTCGATCCGCACCGCCTCGCCGAGCTCGACGAGATCGTCGCCCGCGGGCGCGCGGCGGCCGACGCCTTCCGCAAGCTCGACCAGCAGGCGGTCGACGCGATCGTCTGGGCGATGGTGGTGGCGGGGCTGAAGGCCGCCGTCGAGCTGGCCGAGCTCGCGATCGAGGAGACCGGCTTCGGTGTCTTCGAAGACAAGGTGGTCAAGAACTACGTCGCCACCGAGTTCCTCTACGACTATCTGCGCGGCCAGAAGACGGTGGGCGTGATCCGCGAGGAGCCGGAGCGCAACCTCCAGTACGTGGCGGAGCCGATCGGCGTGGTGATGGCGATCCTGCCGGTCACCAACCCCACCTCGACGGCGCTGTTCAAGGCGATCGTCGCGGCCAAGACGCGCAACGCGGTGATCTTCCGGCCCTCGCCGCGCGCGATCCGCTGCGCGGTGCGCTCGGTCGAGATCCTGCGCGCGGCCGGCGAGGCGGCCGGCATGCCGCCCGGCGCGCTGCAGGTGATCCCGGACGCGCCGCGCGAGGTGACCCACTATCTCTTCCTTCACCCGCAGATCGACCTGATCTGGACGACGGGCGGGCCGAAGATCGTCGAGCTCTCCAACAAGGCCGGCAAGCCGGTGATCAGCGTGGGACCCGGCAACGCGCCGGTCTACCTGCACCGCAGCGCCGACGTGCGCAGCGCCGTCGTCGACATCCTGATCTCGAAGACCTTCGACGCGTCGGTGATCTGCCCGGCGGAGCAGACCTGCGTCGTCGACGAGGCGATCGCCGATGCGGTGGTGGCCGAGTTCGAGCGCATGGGCGCGCGCGTCCTCGCGTCCGCGGAGGTCGAGCAGCTCGCCAAGCTCGCGTTCCTGCCGAGCGGCGATCCCAACATCGAGGCGGTCGGGCGCTCACCGGCGGAGCTCGGCGCCAAGGCCGGCTTCGCGGTCGAGCCGCACCACAAGGTGCTGCTGGCGCCCCTGCCGGCGGACCTCGACGCGCTCGGCGAGCACCCGCTGGTGCACGAGAAGCTGATGCCGGTGCTCGGGCTGGTGCGCTCGCCGAGCGTCGAGCACGCGCTCGCGGCCTGCGACCTGGTGACGCGCCGCGGCGGGCTCGGCCACACCTCGGCGGTGTACGCGCGCGACCGCGACGTGGTCGACCGCTTCGCGGCCGCGATCCGCACCGGGCGCATCCTGGTGAACGCGCCGACCGCCGTCGGCGCGCTCGGCGGCGTCTACAACTCGCTGACGCCCACCTTCTCGCTCGGCTGCGGAACCTGGGGCGGCTCCTGTACCACCCACAACGTCAACGTGGAGGAGCTCCTCAACGTGAAGATCGTCTCGCACCGCGCGACGCCGCCGCAGTGGTTCCGCGTCCCCGCCGACACCTACTTCAACGCCGGCGCGCTGGAGAACCTGCGCGCGGTCCCCGGCAAGCTGGCGGTGATCGTGACCGACGTCGACGGCGAGCGGCGCGGCGTCGCCGAGGAGGTGCGCAAGTACCTCGGCGCACGCACGGTGCACGTCTTCTCCGAGATCGAGCCCGAGCCCGACGAGCGCCAGGTGCGCGCGGGCGTCGAGACGCTGCAGCGCCTCGCGCCCGACTTGTTGGTCGCCGTGGGCGGCGGCTCGGTGCTCGACGCGGCCAAGGCGATGCGGCTCTTCCACGAGAGCCCGGAGCTGTCGGTGGCCGAGCTGTCGCTGCCGTTCCTGGATGCGCGCAAGCGCGTCGCCCGCTACCCGCAGCTCGCCCACCGCGTCAAGCTGGTCGCGATCCCGACCACCAGCGGCACGGGGTCCGAGGTCTCGCCGGCCTGCGTGGTGAGCGACGGCGCGCGCAAGGTCACGCTGGTCGACTACTCGCTGGTGCCGGACATGGCGATCGTCGACCCGCACCTCGCGATGAGCATGCCCCCGTCCGTGACCGCCGACACGGGCATCGACGCCCTCACCCACGCGCTCGAGGCGGCCGTCTCGATCTTCGCCTCGCCCTACACCGAGGCGTTCTGCGTGCAGGCGACGCGGCTGATCCTCGAGCACCTGCCCGCGGCGGTGGCCGACGGCTCCGACCTCGAGGCGCGCACCGCGATGGCGAACGCGGCGACGATCGCCGGGCTCGCCTTCTCGAACGCCTTCGTCGGCGTGAACCACGCGCTCGCGCACGCCGTCGGGGCGCGCTTCGGCATCCCGCACGGGCGCGCCAACGGCATCTTCCTGCCGCACGTGCTGCGCTACAACGCCTCGATCCCGAGCAAGTTCATGCCAGCGCCGGGCTACGCGGCCTACGTCGCACCCGAGAAGTACGCGCAGCTCGGCTGGGTGCTCGGGACCGGCGGACACGGCGAGGCCGAGCGCCGCGAGCGCTTCTTCGCGCGCGTCGAGGCGCTGCTCGACGCGGTCGCGATCCCGCGCTCGCTCGCCGCGGCGGGCGTGGCGCGCGCGGACTTCGACGCCGCGCTGCCCGAGCTCGCGCGCGCCGCCTTCGAGGACCCGAGCCTGCGCACCAACCCGCGGATGCCGCTGGTGCGCGAGCTGGTGGAGCTGCTCGAGGCAGTGTGGCGCGGGCGCTGAAGTCGCCCGCGACGCTCCGGCGTGTTGACAGCGGCCGTGAAATCCGCGAACGGTGAGCGCCGATGCGTTCGCTCGCGCTGGCCCTCGTCGCACTGCTGCTGTCGCTCGCGCTCGGCGAGGTGGCGCTGCGCGCGGCGGGCGTGCGGAGCCAGCGCGCGCAAGCCCTCGTCGACACCTGGGCGCAGCCGAACCCCGTGCTCGGCTGGGAGACGCGGCCCGGGAGCACGCACTCCGACGAAGCCGGCCACGCACCGACGAACTTCTGGCCCGACGGCGAGCGGGCCAGCGGGAAGGATCCGAACAAGCCGGCGCGCAAGCGCGTGGTGCTGCTCGGCTGCAGCTTCACGGAGGGCCAGGGCGTGCGCGACGACGAGACCTACGCCTGGCTGCTCAACGAGCGATACCCGGAAGTCCGCTTCGAGAACCGCGCGGTGGCCGGCTACGGCACCTACCAGTCGCTGCTCGAGTTCGAGCGGCTCGAGCGCGAGTGGAGCCGGCCGCCCGACCTCGTCGTCTACGGCTTCATCGGCGACCACCGGCGGCGCAACGTCGCGACCCTCGAATGGGTCAAGCGGCTCGAGGTCTCGGATGCGCTCTACCTGGTGCCGCCACACGTCACGCTCGAGGCCGGCGAGCTCGCCTTCCACCCGCAGTCCTTCGTGGCGTGGTGGCCGCTCGAGCGCGGCTCGGCGTGGCTTCGGGCTCTGCACGACCTCTGGCTGCGCATCGAATACGCCGGCCGCGGCTCCGACAAGCTCGAGGTCACCCATCGGCTGATCGCCCTGCTGGCCGAGCGCGTGCGCGAGGCGGGGTCGAAGCTCCTGGTGGTGCTGCTCGCCAACGTGCCGCCCGAGACGCCGGCGTTCCTGGCGGATCGCGCGATTCCACACGTGGATTGCGTCAACCCGGACTACGGCCGGGACAAGACTCTGCAGGTCGGCGGCGTCGGCCATCCGAGCGGCCGCCAGCACGCGCTCTGGGCCGGGTGTTTGGCTCGCTACTTCGACGCGCAGGGCCTGTTCCGCGCGAAATAGACCTTGTGCCCAGGGCGGCTTGACGGGAGATCCGGGGCGCGCGCAGAATGGCGGGTTGTCGGTTGCCTGCCTCGGAGGACCTGCGCATGGCCGCCTCGAGACCGCGGCGCGAGCACACCTACCTGACGTTCGTGACGGACAGCTCGCGCTGGGACCGCTACGTGCCGCGCGCCGACGACATCATCATCTCGACGCCGCCGAAGGCCGGCACGACGTGGACGCAGATGATCTGTGCACTGTTGGTCTTCCAGCGCAGCGAGCTCTACCGCCCGCTGAGCCAGATCTCGCCGTGGCTCGACTTCCGCAGCTCCGATCTCGACGAGATCATCGGCGATCTGGACGCGCAGTCGCACCGCCGCTTCATCAAGACCCACACGCCGCTCGACAGCCTTCCGTACTTCGACGAGGTGACCTACCTCTTCTGCGGCCGCGACCCGCGCGATGTGTTCCTCTCCTTCCTCAATCACTGGGACAACATGAGCGATGGATTCATGCGGCGGGTCGCCTCGGCGGCGGGCGGGGAGGAAGTACCGGCGAAGCTGCCCGAAGACCCGAACGAGCTCTTCCCGATCTGGATGACGGTCGGCGCCTCGCCTTGGATGTCGGACGGCTTCCCGTTCGGAGGCGTCCTCTACCACACCCATACGTTCTGGGAACACCGCGCGCTCCCGAACGTGCACTTCCTCCACTACGACGACCTGAAGGCCGACCTCGGCGGCCAGATGCGGAAGCTGGCGCAGCGGCTCGGCATCGCAGTCGACGAAGACCGCTGGCCGCAGCTCGTGTCCGCCGCGTCGTTCGAGAGCATGAAGGAAGGGGCGGCCCGCCTGGCGCCGCTCGCCGAAGTCGATGCGTGGAAGGACAGCCGCCGCTTCTTCCACAAAGGCGAGAGCGGTCAGTGGCGCGGCGTGCTGTCGCCGGAAAGCCTCGAGGTATACGAGAAGGTCTTCGCCGAGCTGAGCCCGCCGTCGATGGCGACCTGGATCCAGGGTGGAAGCCGAGCCGCGGGTGACCCGAAGCTGCTGTAGCCGCCGCGAATCGAGGTATCGGGTGAAGTGCTCCCGTCTCTTGAACGTGTCGCTCGCAGCGCTGCTGCTCATGCTGGCGCCTTCGGCGGCTCGCGCCGCCGTCTACGTCGTGAACAGCACCCAGGATCTGCCCGACGACGACGTGGGGGACCGCGTCTGCCACGCGAGCAACGGCAAGTGCACGCTGCGCGCGGCGATCATGCAGGCCAACTTCACCGCGGGCGCGGACACCATCACCCTGCCGGCGGGCACGTATCAGCTGACGAGAGCAGGTGATGACGATGCGGCGGTGCTCGGCGACCTCGACGTCACTGACAGCTTGACGATCAACGGCGCGGGCGCGGGCGTCACCATCGTGGACGGCAACGGCGACGTCACGGGGGATCGCGTCTTCGACATCCAACCGTCGGCGACGGAGACGATCCTGAACGGCATCACGATCCGCGGCGGCAAGCGCTCGGGGACCTTCGACGAGGGGGGCGGTCTGCTCTGGACCGCCGCAGGGAGCGACCTCCAGCTCAGCAACGTGAGCATTGAAAACAACGCGTCTCGGTATGGGGCGGGCTTCTTCGCGAACTTCGATTCCACAGGCAGCTCCGTCGCGCTGGACCACGTCGTCGTGCACGACAACGTGGCGGGGGCCGCCGCCGGAGGTCTGGGGGCGAGTCTCGGGGACAATGCCCGGTTCGACCTGCTCCACAGCCAGGTCTACGCCAATACGGCGTACCAGGGCGGCGGCGTCTACTTCCAAGACACCTCCATCACGTACGGTATCGATCATGCGCACATCGAGGACACCGAGATCCGCTCGAACATCGCCTCTCTCTCGGCGGGCATGGAGAGCCACAGCGGCGACGCCACCCATCCCGTGACCCTGGTGAGGAGCCACCTGCACGACAACCACGCCAGCGTCTACGGAGGCGCGCTCGGGAACTACGGCTCGATGACGCTGACCGACAGCACCGTCGATGCGAACGTCGCCGACATGAAAGGCGGTGGCATCTACGATTACGAAGGCGGCTTGATCAACGTCGTGCAGAGCACGCTCAGCGGCAACTCGGCCCAGACGGGCGGCGCCATCTTCGTCGAGCTCTTCATCCATTCCAAGGCGGGGGTGACGCTGACCAACAGCACGGTGAGCGGGAACTCCGCCGTGGTCGACGGCGGCGGGATCTACGCCCAGGGCGGTCAGGTGGGACTGTTCAATGCGACGATCGCCGAGAACCTGGTGGACAAAGCCTTCCCGGACAACGGTGGAACGGGCGGGGGCGTGTATGCGGTGAGCCCCGCGCTCGTCGCCGCGCAGAACACGCTGATCGCGTACAACCGAAAGGCCAGCCTCGCCGCCCTGGGCCAGGAGGACGACTGCAACGGTCCGTTGACCTCGGGTGGCTTCAACCTGATCGAGCTCAGCGACGGCTGCTCGATCTCCGGAACCACCGCCGGCAACGTCACCGGCCAGGATCCCCTGCTCGGTCCGCTGCGGATCAACGGCGGCCTGACGCAGACGCGGGCGCTGCTGCCGGGGAGCCCCGCCATCGGCGCCGGCCAAACGCCTGATTGCCTCGACGCCGCCAGCGCCGTGATCACCACGGACCAGCGCGGCAAGCCGCGTCCGTCCGGGAGCTGCGACATCGGCGCGTACCAGGCGCCGGAGCCCGAATCGAGCGCGCTCACCCTGGCTGCGATCGGCGCGCTGGCGGCGCTCGTCGCCACCGTGCGCGAGGAGCCGCGGCACGAGCGCCCCCGGCGCGGCTGAGGCGCCTCTCTCCGAAGCGGCGCGCCCGCCGCCGCGGGCCGCAGACGGCTGGTGGCTCACGCGCTTCGCCATCCTGCGGCTGCTCGGCTGCGTCTACGCCGTCGCGTTCCTGTGTGCCGCGCAGCAGCTGGTTCCGCTGATCGGCTCGCAC
>Ga0335070_10000456_pt1 | contig 45455 bp, 44 predicted proteins | sample Lox_Sample_13_FD_206722 | JGI IMG/M metagenome (GOLD analysis project Ga0335070, IMG submission 206722) | Soil microbial communities from Loxahatchee National Wildlife Refuge, Florida, United States - Lox_Sample_1.3 | ecosystem: Environmental > Terrestrial > Soil > Wetlands | place: USA... | reverse complement strand
GCCCCCGTCGGTCATCTGGACGACGCCGCAGCCGAGGTCGGGCTCGCGCGCGAGGTCCCTCATCCGCGAGCCCGCGGCGGTCACCAGCAGCCGCCGCCCCGCCAGCTCGGCGAAGGCCGCGCCCCGAAGCACCGCTATCACGGGGCCGGCGTCGGCCACCGCGGGCACGAGGTCCGTCACGTCGAACGAGAGGTTCCCGGCGTTCCGCTCGGCCCAGCCGCGCTGCCACAGGATCTCCGCCGTGGCCGCCAGATCGGCGAGCACGCGCCACAGCGCGGCGTTCTCGCGCACCGGAGCGGCTTGGTGGCTCCTCACTCCTCACTCCTCACGCCTCACTCCTCACTCAGCCGCGAGCCGTAGGCGGGCGGACGTCGGCCGTCGGACGCCGGACATCAGGGCTTGCCCCGACGCCGTGACGCCTGACGTCCGATGCCCGCCTCACCTGCCTTGCCTTTCGCGGGCGAGGTCCCCGACGATCCCCAACACCCGGTCGACCTCCTCGGGCGTGTTGTAGACGTGCGTCGACATCCTCACCCACCCGTAGTCGTACTCCGCCACGTGGCGTACCCGGACCGGCCCGCGGTCCCACAGCGCGCGGATCAGGTCGGCGGTGGGCCAGCCTTGGACGGTGAAGGAGACGAGCGGGGCTCGGAGCGCGGGGTCGGTCGCGCTCTTGAGGCTCACGCCGGGGATCCGCGACAACCCGGCGTACAGGCGTTCCGACAGCTGCCTGCAGCGCGCCCAGATGCGGTCCTGCCCGATGAGGCCGTTGAAGTCCACCGCCGCCTGGAAGCCGACCAGCAGCGACTCGTTCAGCGTGCCCTTGTGGTCGAAGCGCTCCCCCTTGATGGAGAGATCGTCCCAGCCGCCCGAGGCGATGGTAGGCCACAGGCGGTCGAGCCACGGCTCCGCGATGTACAGCAGGCCGCTCCCCTTGGGGGCGAGAAGCCACTTGTGCGGGCTGGCGCAGTAGAAGTCGCAGCCCGCCGCGGCGAGGTCGAGGGGCAGGAGCCCCGGTCCGTGGGCGCCGTCCACCGCCGTGACGATGCCGCGCTCCCGCGCCAGAGCGCACAACTCGCGCAGCGGCTGGACCAGCCCGTTGGTGAAGAGGATGTGGCTGACCATCATCACCCGGGTGCGCGGCGTGAGGTGCGAGCGCCACGCGTCCACGATCTCGCCGGCGCTGCGCGGCGGCACCGGCAGCGGGAACTGCGTGAGCGTGAGGTTGCGGCGCCGCGCCACCAGTTGCCACGGGCACATCCCGCCGACGTGCTCGTGGGTGGTCATGAGGATCTCGTCGCCGGGCGAGAGGTCGAGGCCGTTGGCGACGTAGTTCATCGACTCGGTGGTGTTGCGCGTGAAGACGAGGGTCTGGGGCGGCGCGCCTACCAGCGCCGCCGTGCTGCGGCGGAGCGCCGCGCCGTCGAAGCCCTTCGCGTCGAACACCGTCTCGAACGCCCGCAGGTGCTCGACCACCGCCTCCACCACCTGCCGCGGCGAGGCGCCGATCGTCCCGGTGTTGAAGTACACGCCGCGCGGAGAGATCAGGAACTGGCTGCGCACCAGCCGCCAGTACTCCTCGTCCGGCGGCCCGTCCCACGCCGCCGGGAGCGACGGCTCGGTCGCGGCCGCGTGGGCGCCGTCCGACCGCCCGATCCCGCCGGAGCCGCCGCGACGCCGCGGCCCGGACCGGACCGCCGTCAGCCACTCCGCACCCGGAAACGCGAACGCGGCCCCGAGTGCGGCCGCGTCCCGGACGAACTCCCTCCGTCCGCTCACTGTCCCCCTCCCGCCGCGGGCGCCATGGCCCCGAACCACAGCGCCGCCAGGATGAACAGCAGCGTGACCCACCCGGCGAGCCCCAGCCGCGAGGCGACCCGCTCGGCCGCCGGGTGCTTCGTGCCGTCGGCCAGGCTCTGCTCCGCCACCCACCCCATCCGGTTGGCGAGCGGCGCCACCAGCGCCAGCGCCACGATCGCCGCCAGCACCCCCGTCGCCTGCATGCCGACCAGCCAGGTCGCGCCCGCGTCCGCGCGCTCCCGCGTGGCGAACTGCATCGTCAGCACGATGCCGGTGAGCGTCGCCACCACCGCGGCGGGCGCGACGACCCAGCGCTGCAGCTTGGCCAGCGTCCGCCACACGTGCGCCCACGTCTCCAGCGCGACCTCGCGGGAGAGCGGCGCCCACACCACGAACGTCAGCTGTCCGCCGAGCCAGATCGAGAAGGCGACCCAGTGGAGGAACCGCAGGAAGAGGCTCATCGGGGCCCCCGCGGCCCCGCCGCCTTCACCGCCACGAGGGAGATCTCGACCTTCCCCCCGCCCACGATCCCGCTCACGGCCACCGTCTCGCGGGCCGGCGGGCCCACCGGGAAGTACTCCGCGTAGGCGCGGTTCATCTCGTCGTAGTCGCCGATGTCCGCGAGGTAGACCGTCGCCTGCACCACGTCGCGGAACGTCACACCGGTCTGGTCGAAGAGTTGGCGGAACGACGCGAAGATGTTGCGCACCTCGGCCGTGACGCGGCCCGTCGCCAGCGCGCGCGTCGAGTCCGTCACGCCGACCTTCCCGGCGAACCAGTACACGTTGCCGTACCGCACCGCCTGGCTGTAGGGGCGGTTGGGCACGACGTTGATCACCTCGACGCCCTGCGCCCCGGGCCCGCCCGCCAGCCCGCCGGGCTTGGGCGGCACGCAGCCGGCGAGCGCGAAAGCGAGCGCGGCGAGTTGCGCGCGGCGCAGCGGCGCGCTCACGGCAACTGCCCCACCGGCTCGTCCTCGAAATCGGGGGTGATGGCCCGCCGGCCGCCGTAGCCGCCGTCCAGTTCGTGCCAGTACGTCACCGCGTCTTCGCCGAGGCGCCAGCACAGGAACACCAGGCGGGCCTCGTAGCGGCAGTAGAAGTCCACCACCCCGTCCTCGTAGCTCTTGAGGTGGCACCCTACCTCGTCCAGCTCGCGAACGTATCCGTCGATGCGGCGCGCCACGGCGTCGATCTCCGCGTGGAGCCGCGCCTGTCCGGGCGCCGCACCCTGCTCCGGCTGCGCGGCGAGCGCCGCGACCTCGTACTCTGCGACCAGCTGCCGCCACTTCGGGTGCTCCGCCACGACGTCGCTGACGATCCGGCTCACCAGCGGCAGGGTGCGGTTGGCCTCGGCGACGGTGAAGACCTTGACGCTCATCGCTCCCTCGTGCGGGGCCGCTCCGGCCCCCGCCTCATCCCGCGTCGCGTCCCGCGAGGGCCGCGTGCGCGGCGCGGTATCCCGCTTCAATGAACGCTGCGGTGCGGTCGAACGCAAACGTCGCGTGCGGGTCGACGGGGGGCGTGACCAGCACCAGCGGCGCGCGCCCCGGCGCGAGGCGCCACCCGGCGATGGTCCGCAGCCGCTGATCGGCGAGCGCGATCGCCAGCGAGCGGTCCATCAGCTCGACCAGCGCCGGCACCGGCCGCTCGCCGGGCGCCGGGCCGAACGGCACCGGCCCGACGTCCACCGCGACCACCAGGTCGGCGCCCGCCCGCGCCGCGACCTGCAGCGGCAGCACGGCGCGCAGTCCTCCATCCGCGAACCGGCGCCCCCCGATGCGCGCCGGCGGGAAGTAGGGCGGCAGCGCCATGGAGGCGTACACGGCCTCCGCCACGCTGCAGTCGGTGCGCCCGGCGACGCCGAACGTCACCAGCTCGCCGCTGTCCAGGTCGGTGGCCGTCACCCGCAGGGGGACGAGGAGCCGCGCGAAGTCGTCGACGGGGAGGATGCGGTGCAGCAGCTCGCGCAGCGGCTGACCGCGCAGCACGCTGGAGGCGTCCAGCCCCCGCAGCAGCACGTCGACGCGCGCCGGGGCGATCATGTCCTCGGCCCGCACCCGCATCGCCGTGCGCACCAGCTCCTCGTACCGCATCCCGCCGGCGGCGAGCGCCCCCACCAGCGCCCCGGCGGACGTCGCGATGATCTCGGCCGGCGCGAGGCCGCACTCCTCCAGCGCCCGGAGCGCGCCGATGTGCGCCATCGCCTTCATCCCGCCGCCGGAGAGGACGAGGACGACGCGCTCCGGCTTCACTCCGCCGCCGCTCCCCCTCCCGCCCGGCCGAGGCGGTGCGCCCTCCGGCGCTCCGCCGCCCGGTACCGCTCCTTCTCCTCTCCCGTCTCGGGGAGCACCGGCGGCACCTCCACGGGACGGCCCGCATCGTCGATCGCCACGAACGTCAGATAGCACCGGTTGGTGTGGCGCCGCACGCCCGTGACCAGGTCCTCCGCCTCCACCCGCACCCCCACCTCCATCGACGTGCGGTGGGTGTAGTTCACCATCGCCTGCATCGTCACGAGCTCGCCGAGATGGATCGGCTCGCGGAAGTCCACCCGGTCCACCGAGACCGTCACGCACGTGCGGCGCGCGTGCCGCGTCGCCGCCACCCCGCCGACCCGGTCCATCATCCCCAGCAGCACGCCGCCGTGCACGTTCCCCACGTGGTTCGCCATGTGGGGCATCATCACCTCGGAGATGATCGATTGCGACTCGCGGGCGGGCTTCGGGTCCATCAGTAGTCCACGGGCCTCAGGTAGTACTCGCCGATCGCGGTCTGGCTCACCATCGCCACGGTGGGGAGCCGCCGCTTCCAGTGCGTGCCCTCGAGCCTCCGCCGCACCGTCTCCACCTGGTCGGCCGCGAAGCCCAGGGCGACCACCTCCTCCGGACGGTAGCCCCGCAGCAGCCAGAACAGGATCCGGTCCGCGACGGCGTACGCGATGCCGAGGTCCCCCTCGTCCGTCTGCCCCTTCACGAGGTCCGCCGTGGCCGGCTTCTCGACGATGGCGGCCGGGACGCCCAGGTGCCGGGCCAGCGCCCACACCTGCGTCTTGAAGAGGTCGCCCAGCGGATTGATCGGCGGCGAGTCGTCGGCGTGCCAGGTGAAGTAGCCGAACAGGCGCTCGGTCTTGTTCCCGGTGCCGAGCGGCAGCGCCCGCAGCTTGGCCGACTGGTCGAACAGCACCACCATGCGCATCCGCGCCATCACGTTGCCGCGGCGGTTCGCATCCGCGTCGGGCTCCGCGCCCTGCAGGTACGCGTCCACCGCGGGGGAGATGTCCACCGTCCGGCTGCGGATGCCGAGCGTCTCGGCCACCAGCTTCCCGTGCGCGAGGCTCTCGGGGCTCGACGTGCGATAGGGCATCAGGAGCGCCGTGACGTGGTCCTTCCCCAGCGCCCGGACGGCGAGGAAGGCGGTCACCGCGCTGTCCACGCCCCCCGAGACCGCGACCACGCCGTCGGTGAAGTCGCGGCGTCGGGTCACCTCCTCGCGCAGGAACTCGACCAGCCAGCGCTCGAGGAGCGCGCAGTCGACGGCCAGCGGGTCGTCCCGCTCGACCAGCGCCCCCGTCGCCAGCGGCAGCGCGGCCGACGGCACGACCTGGGGCGGCGGCGCCGCCCCCTGAGCCGCGTCCCACGCCACCGGCCCGGCCGGGCGCTCCAGCGAACGCAAGAGGTGCGGGAGCTTCGCCTCCAGGTCGGCGAGGAGGGGCAGGTCCGCGCGCGCCCGGCCCACCTCGGCGAGGTCCAGCCGCGCCGCGACGACGGCCTCCTCCCACAACGGCCCGCGGGCCGCCACCTCGCCGCGCGGGGTGACGAGCACCGAGCCGCCGGCGAAGCCCTTCCCGCCCTCGAAGCCGACCAGCTGGCTCACCACCGTCCAGACGCCGTGCTCCTCCGAGATCTCCCGGCTGATGCGCTCCCAGCGGGCCACGTTGGCGGGCTGCCGGAGCGTCAACTCCTGCGGCGCCGCACCCCCGGCCGGCGACGCGGACAGGATCACCACCAGCTCGGCGCCGCCCAGCGCCGCGAGGGTCGGCGTGAGGGAGTGCCACGCGTCCTCGCAGATGAGGAGCGCGGCCTTCCCCCAGCGGGTGTCGAAGGCGCGGACCACCTGTCCCGCCTCCACGAACCGCTCCTCGTCGAACACCCCGTACGTCGGCAGGAACACCTTGCGGTGGACGTGGCGGATCCCGGCGTCGCTCCCTCCGAGGGAGGCATAGAGCGCCGAGTTGTACAGGCGGCGGCGCCACTCCTCGTAGAAGCCCACCGCCAGGTCGAGGGGCGGCGCGCCCGACTCCCGGTGCACGCGGGCCAGGTCCTCGAACAGCGCGCCCGCCGTCAGCGCCAGTTCGCGCGCGCCCCCTTCGACGAAGTAGCCCGTGAGCGCCGTCTCGGGGAGGACCACCAGTTGCGGGGGCTCCGGTCGCCGCCCCAGGTCCCGGAGGATCGTCCCCAGCCGGGCGAGGTTCTCGGCGTAGTTCCCCTTGCCGGGCCGGAACTGCACGATGGCGAGCCGCAGCATGGATACGAAGATACGTTCCGCCGCCGGGGGCGCGAGCCTCACGCCCCGCCGTGACGGCCCTCACCGACACATGGGCGGAGGGGCCGCATCTTCGCCCCGCCTCCCGCGAGCGATCCACACCGGAAGACGGAGAACCCGCCTATGCACCTCGACCCCTCCCCCGCGCCGACCCGCACCAGCCCTTCGCACGTCTATCGGAAGCTCCAGGCCGCCGTCACCCTCCGAGGCGTCGTGCGGCTGATGCTCGATGAGGGGCCGGTCGAGGTCGAGCCACGGGTCTGGTACAAGGAGAGGGGTACCCGCTGGCTGGAGGCCCGCCGGAGGGACAGCGGCGAGCACCTGGTCGTGCGGGTGGACGACATCCGGGACGTGATGGCCTACTGAGCGGCGCGGGCGTCAGTGCGCCGGGAGACTCCCCGCCGCCTCCGCCAGCTCCTCCAGCAGCCTGATCAACTCGTCCAGCTTCGGGTCGAGCGCGCCCGCCAGATCGGGGTGCACCCTGCCGTAGGGCCGCAGACCCTTGGCGTGCAGGTCCTCCAGGCGGGTCGCCCACGTCTCCGCCACCGCGGCGAGCCGCCGCCCCGGCGGGATCGGCCGCTCGGCCGGCAGGCCCAGGGAAGTCTCCAGCGCCTCGACCGCCGGGACGATCCGGACCGCCAAGGCGCGGATCGCCTCCTGCGCCTCGCCGGGGCGCGCCACCTCGGGCCACGCCGCCACCGCCGCCATGTCGTGCCGCAGCATCCGCAGGCTGGTGCCGAGCCGGCGCACCTGGTTCGCGTTGAGGAGGCCCGCTCCACGCTCCTTCACCGGGCTAGAACCTCAGGTAGACCGCCGCGCCCGCGGCGATCCCCGCCAGCGCCACGATCCCCATCGCCAGCGCGACCTGGCGCCGGAAGCGACCCGCGCCGAATCCCACCCCGATACCAAGCTTCACGAGCGTGTTGACCACTGCTGCCAGGGCGACCGCCGCGGCCGGGGTCCGCCAGGCGTCCTCGCCCGGCCCGAGGCGCGAGAGGGCGATGGTCACCGCGTCCACATCCGCCACGCCGGAAATACCCGCCGCCGCGTAGGTCCCGCGGGCACCGAGGTACACCTGCGCCGCCCGCACGCCGAGCAGGATGAGCGCGAACACCGCCCCGAACGAGAGCGCCGCGCGCAGGCTGAACGGGTTGGCGAGGTGGTGGCCCGGGGCGACCTGATCCCCGGTGCCGCTGCGGGAGAGCCAGTACGCCGCGATACCCCCGACCACCGCCATCGCGCCCGCGACGGGCAGGAGCCGCGGCAGGATCCCGGCGTTCACGATCCCGGCGAGCACCACGATCCGCAGGCACATCACGCACGAGGCCAGCACCACGGCCGAGGCGGCGGGGCCGCCGAGGCTCTGGTCCGCGCGGGTGCGCTCCGCCATCGAGTACGTCACCGCGGTGCTGGAGACGAGACCGCCCACCGCTCCGGTCACCGCCAGGCCGCGCCGCTCGCCGAGCAGCCGCATCGCCACGAAGCCGGCGAAGGAGAGCGCCGAGACGAGGACGACGATCAGCCAGATCGCGAACGGGTTCAGCACCCCCCAGGGACCGAACCCCTCGTTGGGCAGGAGCGGCAGGACGATGATGCTGATGACCGCCAGCTCCAGCGTCGAGCGGACCTCCTCGCCGGTCAGCGCGCGCGAGAACGCCTCCAGTCGGGGCTTGGCCGCGAGCAGCACCGCCACCCCTACGCCCGACGCGCCGGCCAGCACGTACTGCCCGCCCCCCGCCAGCGCGCCGAGGAGGAAGGTGGCGATGGCCGCCATCTCCGTGGTCGCACCCGGCCCCTCGACGGCCGAGACGCGCCAGTACGAGACCACCGTCACCGCCGCGACCGCCACGAAACTCGTCACCACCACCGCGATCCCCCAGGCCGGCGCGAGGATCGCCGCGACGGCCCCCACGAGCGCGATGAGGGGGAAGGTGCGGACGCCCGCGAACGCTTCCCGCCCCTTGCGGGCCTCCGCCCGCTCACGGTCGAGGCCGATGAGGAAACCCACCAGGAGCGCGACCGCCACGCCCTCGACGGAGGGCAACAGCTCGATGTTCACGGAAGGACCCTCACTCCGGCGGCCCCAGCAGCCGCTCGACGATGGATCCGGCCAGGTACGCGCGGCCCCGGAAGCCGGTGCCCCTCACTCCGACGGCGGCCAGGTTCGCGGGAGCGGCCACGCCCCCACCCCACATCGCGAACACCGGCAACTCGCGTTCCTTGTCGATGTAGACGTAGCCGTCCTCCCCGACCGGCACGCCCTCGGCGAAGCCCATGGGACCGGGCACCGGCGCGAATGTCCGCCGCTCCGCGTGCCAGGTCACCTTCCACAGCGGCACGCCCCCCGCGACCGTGTCCGATGCGACCCGGAACTGGGTGATCAGCATGCCCCGCACACCCCCCGGCCGCTGCGTGTCGTCGTAAGAGAGCGTGTCCACCCAGACCGAGCCCCGCGGGGCCGGCCACACCGGCAACCGCGGGATCAGACGCGCCAGCTCGAGGGGCAGGGCCGAGGGCAGCGCTTGCCGGCAGGGAGGGAGCGCCGGGTCGCACCCGGGCTCCGAGTGGCTCACCCGCCCCCGGCGGTCGAGGGTGACGTAGTAGGGGAGCGTGTCCTCGATGGCGTACGGCTCCACCTCCCCCCGGCGACCGCCCAGGAGGCTTTCCTTGATGACGCTGTCGTGCCACACCAGATACCGATCCTCGCGCACCGCGAACCGCAGTTCCTTCCGCTCCTCGTAGCGCACCACGACCGCACTGTCGGTCCGCGTCTCGGCCACGTACTCCATCTTGAACGCGAACGAGTCGGGCCACACGTACGTCGTGGGAGTCGGGGCGTTGCGGCTCTCGTCGCGGCAGGCGGCCAGGACGGTCCCGACGGAAAAGACGGCGACGACTACTCGTAGTGTCATGCTAGTGTAATGTCGGTGTGCGGTTGGTGCTGATGCAGCAGCAGTAGTCTCCATATGAGGTCGCAAAGGTACGGGCCGGCCTTCCCGCAGCGCAAACGAGCGGGGCCCAGAGCCTGGGAGGCCCTGGACCCCGCGTGTCGCACCGGACTCGCGTCCGGCAATTCCGCTCGGTCCGCCAGGCGGCGAACAAGACCGTTCGAAGAACGTCGTACGCGCGGAACTCGGGGCGGTGCTGTGCGCCCCGAATGTGGATACCACCGCGCGGGCGAAAGGTTTCACGCGCCGGCGTCGAACAGGTCCGGCTGCTCGCGCAGCTCCGCCGGGTCCACGGCCCGCTGGCCCAGGAGCCGCTGGAGGGTTCGCGCGCTCTCGGGGGAGTGCCCCTGGTAGTGGTTGTTGAAGTAGGAGTGGACGGCGCTCACCTTCGCCGCGAGCGCCGCCAGCGCGGCGGCCCACTCGGCGATCTCGTGGCCGCGGTCCACCACCACGGCGGAGTAGTCCTCGATGCGGCGGTCGGGCCCCATCCACCGGACGTAGGCGAAGTCGGTGGTCGGCTCGGCCGCCAGCTCGAGGAGGCGTTCGCGCGGGACCCAGCGGCCGTCGGCGAGGGCGAGGGCGACGCCGTGGTCGCCGAGGAGACGCAGCACGGAGGGCTCGAGCCACCCCGCCTGGCGGAACTCCACCGCGAAACGCACGTCGGAGGGGAGCCGGGGCAGGAAGCGCTCCAGCGCGCGGCGCCGCTCGGGGCCGAAGTCGGGACCGAGCTGGACGAGGACGGGCCCGAGCTTCCCTCCCAGGAGCCGGGCGTGGTCCAGGAAGGCGCGCAGGATCCCGTCGGCGTCCTCCAACCCCTGCTCGTGGGTGATCGCGCGCGGCAGCTTCAGGGCGAACCGGAACCCGTCGGGGACCCGGCCGGCCCAGCCCTCGACCGTCTTCGCCGCCGGGATGGCGTAGAAGGTCGAGTCCACCTCAACCGTCCCGAAGGCGCGCGCGTAGACTTCCAGGAAGTTCGCGGGGCGCGTCCCTTTGGGATAGAATGGTCCCACCCAGGCGTCGTAGTTCCATCCCTGGGTACCGACGAGGATCTGGCCCATTGTTTGCTTAATCAGCACCGTGCCCTTCGCTGAGGCAACCGCCATGTCCAAGCGTTCCTTCGTTCGCGCAGCGGCCGTCGCCGCCCTCATCCTGGTCCCGGCCGTGGCCCTGGGCTACGGCGCCCTCATCCACAACCTCATCCTCACCAAGGGGCTCGGCGACGCCAAGTCGCTGTCGAACACGCCGGTGAAGAACACGACCCTCCCCGGGGTGACCGTCGCCGACATCAACCGCTTCCGGCTGTGGTTCTACAACCAGGCGCGGGCGCTGCCCGACACGGCGGCCCGCAACGGGTTCGTGCGCCGCTACCCGACGGCGGCCTCCTTCGACGCCAGGGCGTTCAAGGAATTCCTGATGATGAACGGCCAGGCCGAGGTGCTCGGCGTGGATTCGTTCGCCGCGGTGTACCGCGGGCGGAAGCCCGCCGACGCCCATCAGGACCCGTACCCACAGTACGGTGAAGGCAACTCGCTGCCCCTGCTCACGGCCCTGGCCATGGGCACGCTGTACGTGGACTTCGACCGTCGCAACCAGGACCGCCTGCTCTGGGGGCCGGACGGCAAGGCGCGGATGACGACCCGCGGCGACACCGTGCCGTACGACCCGATGACGCTCAACATGGGTCCCCTGACCGGTCCCACCAGCCAGGCGCACGCGCACTACGGCCTGAACCACATGCCGAAGTCGAGCGACCCGGCGGTGATGCGCTCCTCGCCCTACAACTACGTCGTGGCGATCGGCTTCCCGGGCCCGGTGGAGACCTACGCCGAGCAGAACACGCAGATCTACACCGACCTCTCGCTCCTGGCGCTGCTCGAGGGCGGATCGGGCATGCAGACGCTCTCGGCGATCTACGCGGGCTCCGCGTTCCATTACCTGGAGGACGTCGCCAACGCGGTGCACACCCTCCAGGGCGGCACGCCGGGCATCGAGAACGACATCACCCTGGCGCGGCTCATCCGCCAGGTGAAGTCGGGCTTCGGGCTGTGGGGGAAGGTGCCCACCAAGCTCGAGCTGTCGATGGACATCCTCGCGAACCTGCACACGCTGTCCGAGAAGCTCTTCCAGGTCGAGTTGTCCGAGGCCCTGATGATGGCCGCGGAGAACAACCTGGCGGCCATCCCGGAGTCGATGCGGGACGCGCCGGTGGCGCTGGCGGGCACCGACACCTCCAAGCTCGTCGAATACCGCGGGCTGGTGAACGGCGCGATGCGCGACTCGAAGTACCCGGAGTTCGGCCGCCTGCTCGCCGCCGGCGTCGTGGACAACAGCTACGAGGACGGCGCCGAGATCCTGCGGTTCACCCGCGCCCTGGCGAGCACCACGGTGCGCCGGGCCAGCCTGCGGATCGACTTCGACACCATCCCCGACGCACGGGTGTGGGACTACGTGGCGAGCCGCGCGTCGACCAACACGCAGAATGCGCTGCGCCGCTTCAACGGCCTGCAGATCAAGGGGCTGGTGCGCGCCAACGCGGCGGTGCGGGCATGGTGGTACGCGTACGGCCTGCTCGCCAACCCGCCGGCGAGCAAGAAGACCGAGGCCCGCAACATCATCCTGGGCCGGCTCGTCTCCGAGCAGCTGGCCTACCTGCGGGCGGCTGAGGGGCGCCGGAACACCTGGCTCGCCTCGCACGGCGGCCTGCGGTGAGGTGACGCGCACGCTCGTCATCGACACCGATCCGGGCATAGACGACGCGCTCGCCCTGCTGCTGGCAGCACGGGCGAGCGCGGCGCGTCTGGGGGCCGTGTCCGTCACATACGGCAACACGACCCTGGAGCGCGCGGTGCGGAACGCGCGGCTGGTGCTCTCGCGTGCGCCGTCCGGGGCGCCGGTGTTCGCCGGCTCGGACCGCCCGCTGCGCCGCCCCCTCGTCACCGCCAAGGAGACGCACGGCCCCGAGGGGTTGGGCGATCACGCCGACCTGCCGGCGCCCGCGCCGACCACGCCCTCGCGACGGGGGCTGCTCGACGCCCTCCGGGCCGCGGGCGGCGGGATCACCCTCGTCACCTTGGGGCCGCTGACCAACCTCGCCAACGCCCTGGCCGAGGACGCCGCCGCGGTGCGGCGGGCCGTGGTCCGCCACGTGATGATGGGCGGGAACGTCGCCGAGGCGGGCAACACCGGACCCTTCTCCGAGTTCAACGTCTGGTGCGACCCCGAGGCCGCCGACGCGGTGTTCCGGTCGGGGCTGGGCACCGAGATGGTGGGCCTCGACGTGACGCGCCGGCTCGTCCTGCCCGCCGCGGCGGTGGCGAAGCTCGCGACCCACGCCGACGCCGAGGCGCGCTGGCTGGGCCGCCTCCTCGGCTTCTACGTGCGCTTCCACGAGGAGTACGAGGGCCTGCGCGGGGCGGTCATCAACGACCCGCTGGCCGTGACGCTCGCCCTCCGGCCGGAGTGGGGGCGCGTGGAGCGGTTGCCGATCCGGGTGGACCTGGGCGAGGGACCGGAGCGGGGGCGCACGGCCCCCGGCGGGCCGGGCGACCCGGTGCTGAGCGTCTACCGCGAGGTGGACCTGCCGCCGGTCCACCGGCTCCTGCTCGAACACCTCTTCGGCCGGTGGCTTTCGGCGGGCGATCTCCACCCGTAGTTTAGCCGCACCATGCTGCCAACCTCATCGTCCACACCGAAGGTGGCCCTGGTCGGCGCCGGTGGGATCGGGCGCGGGTGGGCTGCGCTGTGCGCCGCGAACGGCTGGGAGACGGTCCTGTTCGACACCGACGCGCGCGCGGCCGACACGGCCCTGGCCGAGAGCGCCCGGCGGGCCCGCGCGCTGGTGGCGATGGACCGCGCCGACGCCGGGTTGGTGGACCGCGGCCTCGACCGGATGCAGCTGGGGCGCTCGCTCCTCCAGGCGTGCGGCTCGGCCGACTGGATCATCGAGTCGCTCCCCGAGGACCTGGCCCTCAAGCAGCGCGTGCTTGAGAACATCGGGCAGGTCGCCGGGCCCGAGGCCATCATCTCCTCCTCCTCGAGCGCCCTGCCGATCAGCGAGTCCGCCGCCCGCTGCCGCGAGCCGGGGCGCTGCGTCCTCGCCCACCCGCTCAACCCGCCGGAGCTGATCCCGCTGGTCGAACTGGTCCCGGCCCGGTTCACGGCGCCGCGGACGATGGAGGTCCTGCGTGACTGGCTCCGCGAGCTGGGCCGCATCCCCATCACGCTCAAGCGCGAGGTGCCCGGCAACGTGGTCGGGCGCATCGCGGGCGCGGTCTGGCGGGAGTGCATCGACCTGGTGCTGAACGGGGTGGTGGACGTGGACGACCTCGACCGGGCGGTGTCGCTCGGGCCGGGCCTCGGCTGGGCCGCCGCCGGCCCGCACCTCACCTACCACCTCGGCGCGGGCCAGGGCGGGGTCGAGCTGTTCCTCGAGCAGCTGCTGCAGGCGTTCGAGAACTGGTGGGGGAGCCTGGCGCAGTGGACGCGCCTGGAGCCCGAACAGGTACGCGCCCTCGTCAACCAGATCGAGCAGGCCTACGGGGACCGCATCGGGCCGCTCGGCGAGGCGCGGGACCGCCGCCTCGCGGCGATCCTCCGCGCCCTCGAGGAGTCCCGCCGGGCCTAGACGCCGGCGGTCGGCCCGGCACCACCCTCAGCGGCTCGCCGCACCCACCAGGAGCGCGGCGGCCAGCTCGGCCCCGATCACCCGCTCGGGACCACCCGGCCCGCCGAGGAACAGCGTGATCGGCCCGCCGAAGGGCTGCTTCACGGCGACCAGGAGCGCCGTCCCCGGCACCAGGCCCATCGCCTTGAGGTAGCGCAGCCGGTCTGGGTCGTCGTCGCTCACCTGCCGCAGCGACACCGGCTCCCCCACTTCCACCTCCGCCAGCGGGCGCAGCACCGGGCGCTCGATCTCCCCCTCGCGGGTGGGGATCGGCGCCCCGTGGGGATCGTAGCGTGGCTCGCCCAGCGCCACCGCCATCCGGTCGACCAGGTCTTCGGAGGCGGCGTGCTCGAGCCGCTCCGCCTCGCCGTGCACCGACGCCCAGTCGTACCCGAGCTTGGTGATGAGGTAGGTCTCGAGCACCCGGTGGCGGCGCACGATGGCCAGCGCGGCGCGCCTCCCGGAGGCGGTGAGCCGCACGCCGCGGTAGGGGCTGTGCTCGAGGTGCCCGCCCTCGGTGAGCTTCTTCACCATGCCGGTGACCGCGGCGGGGGAGAGGCCGAGCCGTGCCGCCAGGCCTGAGGTGCTCGCCGCCTCCCCCTCCTCCGTCAGGCCGTAGACCGCCTTCAGGTAGTCCTCGACCGATCGGGAGAGCGGCGTGCCCTCCGCGCGCTTGCGGCCCCTCGCGCTCACTTCGACCGCAGCAGCAGCACCGGGACGCTCAGGGCGTGCTGGACCCGCGTCGCGGTGAAGCCGAGCACCATGTCGCTCAGCCACCGGTGGCCGTGGGTCCCCATCGCCACGAGGTCGCAGCCGTTGCGCTCCACCCACCGGACGATCTCGTCGGTCGGCTCGCCGAAGGCCAGCTCCGCCTGGGCCGGGACTCCCGCGGCCTCGAACCCGCGCCGCACCTGCTCCAGGTAGGCGCGGCAGGTCTCCACCTCGGCGCCACCCGCCTCGTCGCCCCGGAAGCGGGCCTGGGGACCCGTGAGCACCCGCAGCAGCACCACCGTGCTCCCCAGGCGAGCGGCCAGCGCCGAGACGTGTTCGATGATCGTCCGGTCGGCCTGGGAGCCATCGAGCGGAAGCAGGATTCTGTCGTACATGGCGACTCCGTCGCCGAGCCTACCGGCCCATGAGGACGAGCCACGCCGACCGCACGGAATCGGGCAGCCCGTAGACGTCCAGCGCGATGATCACGGCGGCGCTCGCCCATCCCGCGGCCATCAGCGGCCAACCGCTCCGGAACGAACCCATGCGCCGCCGCGAGCTGGTGAACTGCAGCAGCGGGATCATGGCGAACGGCAGCTGCAGCGCCAGCACCACCTGGCTCAGGGTGAGGAGGTCGGTCACGCTCCCCTCGCCTCGCACGGCGACCACGAGCACCGCGGGCAGCACCGCCAGCAGCCGGGTCAGCATCCGCCGGGCCCACGGGGCCAGCCGCCACCGCATGAAGCCCTCCATGACGACCTGGCCGGCCAGCGTGCCGGTAATCGTGCTGCTCTGACCGCTCGCCAGCAAGGCGATCACGAACAGCAGGCTCGCCAGCGCCGTGCCCAGGAGCGGCGCGAGGGTGAGGTACGCCACCCGGATCCAGTCGGCGTCGGCGCCGAACTCGACCACGCCGCCCCCGGCCACCACCACCCGGTCGTGCCCGTGAAAGACGGTCCCCGCCAGCACCATGATGGCGGCGTTGACGAGGAACGCGAGCGAGAGGGCGGTGACGGCGTCGATGGCGTTGAAGCGCAGGGCGGTGCGCACCGAGCGCTCGTCCTTCCGCAGGTGCCGGCTCTGCACCAGCGCCGAGTGCAGGTAGAGGTTGTGCGGCATCACGGTGGCCCCGATGATGCCGATGGCCAGGTACGCCATCCCCGCCGAGCGCAGCCCCGGGCTCAGCAGCGCTCGGCCCATCTCGCCGAAGCTGGGCGCCACCTGCGGCAGGACGAAGAGCTCGATGCCGAAACAGACGGTGATGGTCCCCACCAGCACCAGCACCACCGACTCGATCACCCGCATCCCCACCCGCTGCAGGGCCAGCAGGAGCAGCACGTCCGCGGCGGTGATGATCACCGCCCAGAGCAGCGGGATGTGGAACAGGAGGTTGAGCGCCACGGCGCTCCCGAGGACCTCGGCCAGGTCGCAGGCAGCGATGGCCAGTTCGCTCACGAGCCACAGCGGCCAGCGGCTCCACCGCGGGTACCAGTCGCGGCAGCACTGGGCCAGGTCCCGGCCGGTCACGATCCCGAGCCGGGCCGATGCCATCTGCAGCACCACCGCCATGAGGCTCGAGAGGGCCACGACCCAGAGCAGGTCGTACCTGAAGCGCGCCCCGGCTGCCAGGTCGGTCCCCCAGTTCCCGGGGTCCATGTAACCCACGCTCACCAGCAGCGCCGGACCGACGAACGCCCTCCACTGCGACCAGAAACCCGCCCCTTTGGGGGGCACCGGCACGCTCCCGTGCAGCCCCTCCAGCGAGACCGGCTCCGGGCCGGGCGCGCCCCCGCGACCCGGGCCGGCCGGCTCGGGATCCGACCTGCTGCCGACGGAGGTGCTCACGGCTCCCGAGCCGCCAGGAACGGCGCCAGTGTTTTCAGCTCGCCGTCTGCCAAGATATATGAGTAGTTAAATACTGATTTCACTTCACCAAAATAATGGTGCGGTCTCGTTGCCTGTCAAGCGGTTGGCCCCTTGGCAAGGACGCCGGACCTACAGGTCGACGAGCTCCGACAGGTGCGCGAGGATCCTCTCGGTGAGGCCCCAGATCACGCGGTCGCGCACGAGGATGGCGGGGAAGGCGCGCTCCCCGCCGGGCACCGCGAGCCTGAACGTCGTCCGATTGGCGGGCTCGAGGATCTCGGCGACGGGGATCCAGAGCGCGTCGTCCGCCTCCTCTCCGGCGACGAGCGGCGGGAGCGAGGGGACGGCGAAGGCGAAGGGCGCGATGACCAGGGGCGGCAGGTCCGGCGTGCGCGGGGTGACCTCGTCGAGCGCGCCGAGCAGCCGGCCGTGGCGGGAGAGATCGAGGCCGGTCTCCTCCAGCGTCTCCCGCCGCGCCGTCACCTCGAGCGGCTCGGCCGCCGAGGCCCGGAACCCTCCCGGGAACGCCATCTGGCCCGACCACGGGTCCCCGGCGCGGACCTTCCGCCGGATGAAGGCGATGGCGGGCTCGTCCACGCCGCCCACGACCACCGCCACCGCCGCTCGCTTCGCGCCCTCCCGCGCACCGCGCTGCGGCTCGCGGCCGCCGAGCGCGCGCTCGATGCGACCGGCGAGGCCGGCTAGCTCGCGGCCGCCCATCCACCTCTCCCCGAGGGGATGTCGCGGACTCGTTGCCGCCCTGTGACGCCGCTCTGACACACGGGGTATAAGCTATGTGAGGGGTGAAGGGCCGTGCGCCTTGGGCTCCGCCGCATCCGTGGAATCACGCATCTTGCGCGGTTCCTTATTTTGGGGAATGGACTCAACCCGGGAGGTCCCATTCGCATCTTCGGTGTCGGATTGCTGGCCGTCGCGGCCATCGCGGCGGCCGGTCTGTGGCTCAAGCGGCAGCGTGAGCACACGGTGATCGCGACCGGCGTCTACCGGCGCGGGGAGCTGGACGGACTGCGCGCCGCCGGACTCTGAGCTTCGCCGTCGTCACGCTGGAGGAGCGGCCCGGGCAGCGACGCCCGGGCCGCTGCCGTCTCACCCCAGCGCTTCCCCCAGGAACCGCGTGGTGCGCTCGACCACGCCGTCGAGGGCCGGCGTGCTCCCCGCCCAGGGATGGCGCGCGCCGAAGGTGTGGCCCGCCCCCTCGACCAGCAGCCGCTCGGTGCGCGGCGACTTCGACGCGCGCGCCAGGACCTCCGCCTCCCGTGCCGAGACCGATTCGTCCGCCAGCCCGTGAACGATGAGCCAGGGTGCCTGCAGCCTCCCGGCGGCGGCGCGGATGTCCAGCGCTGCGGCGTTCGACTCCAGGTCGTCGAGGAGCGGGAGGCCGATCGGCAGGACCTGGCCGGTGCGCGAGTTCACGACCTCCCTCCGCCCCTCCCGTCGCCACCGCGCCAGCTCGTCCGGCGTGTACCACATGAACGACGCGACCGCGGCCCACGTCACCAGCGCCTTCACCCGGGGGTCGCCCGCGGCGCCGACCACCGCGACCCCGCCGCCCCGGCTGTGGCCGATCAGGCCGATCCACCTTGCGCCCGTGCCGGCGAGGTGCTCGATGACGGTCCGCAGGTCCGCCACGTCGCCGCTGATCCGCTGCCCGAACCAGCGCTCCGGCTGGTCCACGACCTCGCTCCCCGGCCCGACGCCGCTCCCCGAGAAGTTGAAGGTCACGGCCGTGAAGCCCGCGAGGGCGAGCCGCTCCGCCAGGAAGGGGAAGAACCCCCAGTCCTTGAATCCCTTGAACCCGTGGCAGATGACGACGGCGGGGCGGACCTCGCCGGCGCGCGCCCCGCTGCGGACGTCCACGTGGAGGGGCCCGCCATCGGCCCCCGTGAGCTCGAGCCTCGCTAGCCTGGGTGTGGCCATCGGACTATCTTCCCCCGCCCGTGACGACCCCTCCCGGCCGTTCCTCGTCTCCCTCGCCGCTCCTCGTGGCACGGGGGATCGCCGGCGCCCGCACCGAGCTGGTCATCAGGTGGGCCGCCTGGCTGGCGTCCCGCCAGGCGGGCGGCGAATCGCTGGACGGCGCGACCACCGAGCGGCTGCTGGGACTCATCGTGGACCTGCTGGTCCTGATGGTGGGACCGATGCGCCGGGAAGCCGAGGGGACGTGGTTCGCCGCCACCGAGCTGTACGGCCGGCTGGCCTCGCTCCGCGGGCTCGCCGCCGGAGAGGTGGTCGAGGAGCTGCAGCACCTGCGCGAGCTGATGGCCCGCGAGTTGGGGGACTTCTTCGTCGCGCTCCCCATCCGCCAGCAGCTGCCGACCATCCTGCGGGTCAACCGGGTGGTGGACACGGCGGTCACCAGCGCGGTGGTGGGGTACACCGACGCCCTGGTCGCGTCCATGTTCAGTCGCGAAGGGGTGCCGGTCCCCACCGCCGACAGCGTCCAGGAGGCTGTCGCGCAGATCGCCGGCATCGAGGCCGAGGTGCGGCTCCTCACCGAGCACTCACCCCGCTGAGACCTCTTCCCCCCCGTCCACATTGATGACGTTGCCGGTCACCCAGCCCGCCGCGGGGTGACACAGCGCCACGAGCGCGCTCGCGACGTCGCGCGGCGTCGTGAGGCGTCCCGACGGGTTCCGCTTCGCCGCTCCCTCCAGCAGCCGGTCGTTGCCGGGGATCTTCCGCAGCGCGGGCGTGTCGGTGACCCCCGCGCGCAGGGCGTTGACCGAGATCCCCCGGCCAGCCAGCTCGTAGGCCAGCTGCCGCGTGTGCGATTCGAGCGCGCACTTCGCCGCCGAGACGGCGCCGTACGACGCGATGGCGCGGGTCGAGCCCGAGGAGGTCATCGAGAAGACCCGCGCGCCGGCGCCGAGCAGGCCGCAGCGCACCAGGTCCTGGGTCCAGTAGACCAGGCTGTGCGCCATCACCGCCAGCGTCATGTCCATCTGCTGCTCGGTGATGGCGTCCTCGCCGATGAACGGGCGCAGCGTCCCGAACGCCAGGGAGTGGAGCAGCACCGCGACCGTCGCCTGCTCCGCCGCCAGCGCGGCCACGACCTCCGCGCGGCGCTCCGGGTCGGCGGCGTTCACGTTGAAGAAGAGCGTCCTGCGCCCGAGACCCGTGATCGCGGCCTTCACTTCCGCCGCCTGCGCGAGCCCGGCCTTCCGGTCGAGGTGGACGCCGCAGATCTCGTATCCCGCGCCGGCCAGCGCCTTCGCACACTCCGCCCCGAACCCGCTGGACACCCCCAAGACCACCGCCCACCGCGGTGTGGCGGTCTGTGCGTTCGACACCATGCGCTCCCGTTTCGGATGCGGGGAATCTGCCATCCCCGGCGGCGCCGGAGCAACCGCGGCGCCCCCTCTGCGACGGCGCGGTTGCGCCCGTCCCGGCCGAGCAGGACATTCCGGCGCGGGATCCTCGTGCGCCGCCGGCCACGGCCGGACGGCCCCACCCTCCCTCCCGGGACCCGGCCCTGAAGCGACCATCCCTCTCCGTGCGGATCGCCATCGGACTCCTGGCGGGGCTGGCCTTCGGCCTGTTCGCCGCAGCCACGGGGAGCCCTCCGCTCCTGCGGGCCGCCACCTGGGTCGAGTGGATCGGCACACTGTGGGTCAACCTGATCCGGATGGTGGTCCTCCCGCTGGTGATGGGCGCGGTGATCGCGGGGGTGGCGGGCTTCGGCGACCCGAAGCGCGTCGGCCGGCTCGGCGTGCGGGCGCTCGCCTTCTTCCTCGGGACCGGCGCGATCGGCATCACGATGGGGCTCGTCCTGGGGCGGCTCGCGATGCCGCTGGCGCTCCCCTCGGCCGAGGCCGCCTCCGCGCTGCGGAGCGCGGCGGCGGGCGCGGCCGCGGCAGGCGGCTCGGCACCGCACCTGCCGGCTCTCACGCAGTTCCTCACCGACCTGGTGCCCGCGAACCCGGCGAAGGCCGCGAGCGACGGGGCGCTGCTGCCGGTCCTGGTCTTCTCCGTCCTCTTCGGCCTCGCGGCGGCGCACCTGGACGAGCGCCGCAGGGAGACGATCACCGGGCTCGCGGACGCCGTGGTGGCGACGTGCGTGACGCTGGTGGAGTGGTTCATGGTGGCGGCGCCGGTGGGGGTGGCCTGCCTCGCGGCGCCCATCGCCGCGCGACTCGGCTGGGGGATGCTGGCGAGCGTCGCGGTCTTCATCGGCGCCGTCGTCGCGGGGTGTGCGCTCCTCACCGCCCTCGTTCTCATGCCCGCCGTGGGGCTGCTGGCGCGCATCCCCCTGGGCCGCTTCGCCCGGGCGGCGGCCCCGGCCTGGGCCGTCGGCTTCTCCACCACCTCCTCGATGGCCGCGGTCCCGGCGCTCCTGGAGGCTACGGTGGACGACCTCGGCGTCTCGCGGCCCCTCGCGGGGTTCCTCGTCCCGCTCGCCGCATCGCTCAACCGGCCCGCCTCCGCCCTCTACCAGGCGGTCGCCGCCGTCTTCCTCGCGCAGCTCTACGGCGTCGCGCTCGGCCTCCCGCAGTACGCGACCCTCGGCGCAACGATGCTCCTGCTGACCCTCTCGGTGCCTGCGATGCCGCGGAGCTCCGTGCTCTCCCTCGCGCCGGCGCTCCTCGCCGCCGGCGTGCCGATGGACGGGATCGGCCTGCTCCTCGGCGTGGACCAGGTCCCCGACATGTTCCGCACCGCCACCAACGTCGCCGGACACGCGACCGCCACCGCCGTCATCGCCCGCGGCGAGGGCGAGACGCCCGCCTGAGCGCGCCCGGACGCAGGAGGACGCGATGGCCGCCCACACGCACTACCTCTGGTTCGAGACGAAGCGGCAGCAGGAGATCATCGACATCACCGACGAGGTGGAGGCGCAGGTCGCCAAGAGCGGCATCCGCGAGGGGCTGGCGCTCGTCTCGGCGATGCACATCACCGCTTCCGTGTTCGTCAACGACCACGAGTCCGGCCTGTGGCACGACATCCTCCACTGGCTGGAGCACACCGTCGCGCCATGGGACCCGGCCCGCTACCGCCACAACGACACCGGGGAGGAGAACGCGGCGGCCCACCTGAGGAGCCTCGCCATCGGCCACGAGGTCATCCTGCCGGTGACCGCGGGGAAGCTCGACCTCGGGCCCTGGCAGCGGGTGTTCTACGGCGAGTGGGACGGGCAGCGGCGGAAGCGGGTGGTCATCAAGGTGATGGGTGACAAGTGATGGGTGAGAGGGGCTGGCGAAGGGCGGCCCCCGGGGTTTCCTTCGTGCGCTGAGGTGCGGGTCCACTCCCCTCTGAGGCTGACCGGATGACTGACGCGTCGCAGGCCGCGGTCGGGTTCTTCCACCCTTCGCGCCGGCCCTACCGCTACACCGTGCTGCTGTTCGTCGGGCTGCTGCCGTTCGGCAGCTACTTCGCCTACGACAGCATCGGCGCGATGGCCACGACGCTGATGACCGCGTGGCACACCGACCAGAGCGCCATCGGCGGGATGTACACGATCTACAGCGTCGCGGCGATCGTCTGCGTGCTGCTCGCCGGGGTGATGATCGACCGGATCGGCACGCGGCGCGCCAGCCTGATCCTCTCGGCGCTGGTCGTCGCGGGGGCGGGGATCGTCGCGCTCGCGCCGAGCTTCCCCGTCGCGGTGGTCGGCCGGCTGATCTTCGGGGCGGGCTCCGAGTCGCTCATCGTGGCCCAGAGCGCGATCCTGGCGCGGTGGTTCCGCGGCAAGGAGTTGGCCTTCTCCTTCGGCGTCACCCTCGCCATCATGCGGCTCGGCACGCTCCTCAGCTTCAACACCGAGTCCTCCATCAGCGCCAACTTCGGGTGGCAGGCCGCCCTCTGGGTCGCCGCCGCGTGCTGCGTGCTGAGCTTCGGCTGCAACCTCGTCTACTTCGCCCTCGACCGGCACGCGGAGCGCCCGCTCGGCCTTGAGGAGGCGGGGGCGGGCGACCGGATCGTCCTCGCCGACGTGAAGAAGTTCACGCGCTCCTACTGGTTCGTGGTCGCCCTGTGCGCGACGTTCTACTCCGCCATCTTCCCGTTCACGGCGCTCTCGACCGACTTCTTCCACGAGAAGTGGGGGCTGCCCCTCACGACCGGGGCCGGCGGGAGCTTCCTCGCGCAGGTGCTGCATGACTACCTGCACATGTTCTCGACCGCCGGGGGCACCACCTCGATCATCATCTTCGCCTCGATGTGCTTCGCCCCCTTCGCCGGCGGGATGGTGGACCGGATCGGCCGGCGCGGCTCGCTGATGATGCTGGGCGCGCTGCTGATGATCCCGTGCTACCTCCTGCTCGGGTTCACGATGGTGACGCCCTGGATGCCGATGATCCTGCTCGGCGCCGCGTTCGTCCTCGTGCCGGCGGCGATGTGGCCCGCCGTCCCGCTCATCGTGGAGAAGAACCGCGTCGGCACGGCGTTCGGCCTGATGACGATGATCCAGAACATCGGCCTGGCCCTCTTCCCGTGGGTCAACGGCCGGCTGCGGGTCATCACGCACACCTACCAGTCCTCCATGGTGATGTTCGCGACCCTGGGGGCCGTCGGGTTCGTGTTCGCCGTGCTGCTGCTGCGCGCCGACCGCCGGGTCGGCTCGCCGCTCGAGCACCCGGAGCGCGCCGCGGCCGCGTAGCCGCCGGAACCCGCGCCGGGAACGCGAAGCGGGGCGCCCAGCGGCGCCCCGCTCGCCGTTTGGCCCCCGCAGGCTCACTCCGGGAGGAGCGCCGCGCGGTCCCCCCGGCCGAGGGTGATGATCGCCACCTCCGCCGGCGTTCCGATCCGGAAGGGCAGACCCCAGTAGTTCGACCCGGGGTGGATGTAGAGGAGCGAGCGGCCCCGGGCGTGGGAGCCCATCGCCAGCTCGAGGAACGGGCTCGCGAGGCACCAGCCCAGCCGGGGGACCGCGAGCTGGCCCCAGTGCGTATGCCCGCTGAGCGTGAACGGCACGCGCCGCTCCGCGAGCGCAGGCCACAGCGCGGGGTTGTGGGCGAGGGCGAGGACGAAGCTCCCCGGCTCCACCCGCGCGAACGCCCTCTCCAGGTCGGGCCCCGCCTCGCCGCGGCCGCCGGCGGGATCGCCCGTCCCGACCACCGTGAGACGCGCGCCGCCGCGCTCGAGGCTCGCCGCGCCGTTCACGAGCAGCGTGAGCGGCAGCCTCTCGAGGTGCGACCGCATCGCCGCCCACCCCGTGTAGATCTCGTGGTTGCCGGGGATGGCGAACACGCCGAGGGGCGCCGCGAGCGAGCCGAACGCTGCCCGGTAGCACTCCACGTCGCCGGGGTAGTCGTCCACCAGGTCACCGGTGACCACGATCAGCTCCGGCCGCGCCTCCTCCACGGCGCGGCGCACCGCCTCGAGATGGTCGCGCCGCGTGTGCGGGCCGACGTGCAGGTCCGAGAGCTGCACGAGGCGCAGCCCCGCGAGCCCGGCGGGCAGATCGGGCAGGACGGCAGTGAAGCGGCGCACCACCAGGCGCCGGCTGCCCGCGTAGCCGATCACGGCGAGAGCGGCGAAGAGGGCTCCTACCGCGAACACGGCGCCCCGCCCGACGTCCGCGCCCCGCCCGAAGAACGACCCGGCGACAGCGCCCACCAGCCCGACCGGGGTGAGGAAGATCACGAAGAACTGCGCGTACCAGAACGTCCGGAACAGCCCGATCCGCACCACCGGTCCCGGGTAGAGGTGCCGCGTCATCACCGTCACGAGGACGGCGAAGGGGATCGCCGCCAGCAACACCGCCGCGAGGACGAACGTCGCCGCGTGGCCGGGCAGGATGGGCGCCAGCAGGAGCCCCACCGAGGTCCAGCACAGCGTGAGGATGGTGAGGATGAGCACGATCCCCACCATGAGGCCGCCGCGCCCGCCCGGTCCGGCGCGCCGCGCCTCCGGCGGCCGGGCGGGACCCGTCGCCCGGGCGCGGGCGTTCACGGCCTCGCGCCCCGGGCGCACGCCCGGCGCGCTCGCGCCCGCCTGCGCACGCTGCACCCCATCGCTCCTCTCACTCCTTGGCCTCCTCCGACGGAGGCGGAACGCTCGCCCCCTCGGCGTGCGGCGGCAAGTCGCCCAGCGCTGCCGCGACCGTCTCCCAGCCGCCCGGGCAACAGAATGCGCCGTCGTGCAGCGGCTTCGGTCACGAGGTTCGGGCTGCGACACCCCATCGTGCGCACCGGCCCTCGCTCCGGTGGGACCGATGCCCGTGACGCGACAGCTGCTCACCCGCCTGCGCTCCCTCGACGACTTGATCGAGCTCGCCGCCGAGCTCGGGTACGCGCCCGATGCGCAGGAGCTCAACCCCGCAGCGCAGCACCGCCTCGGCCTGGACGCGCCGGCGCTGGGGACGCGGCGCGCCGCCGTCGTGGGGCGCGCCGGCTCGATGGCGGTGTACGGCATCGTGGCGGGCGACACGGGGCCCGGCCCCGTCTCGGCCGGTGCCGCGCGGCTGGCGCGGGCGACGGCGGGGAAGCAGCACCTGCTCCTCGCCCTCGATACGGCGGCCACGACCCTGGTCTGCGCGGCCGCCCCCTCCGGCGACGGCCCGCGCCCGGTGCGCCAGCTGCGGGTCCCCCTCGACGACCCCAGTCCCGTGGCCGTGGAGATCGTGCAAGGCCTCGGCGCGCGGGCCCGCGAGAGTCCGCTTGCCCACGCCGCCCGCCTGGCGGACGCCCTGACCGAGGAAGGCCTCACACGGCGCTTCTTCCGCGAGTTCCGCCGGCTCCACGCGCTCGCGGCCGAGGAGCTCGACGGCGTGCCGCGCGCGAGCCCGACCGAGCGGCGCGACCTCGCCCTCGTCGTGCTGACGCGCGTGCTGTTCCTCTACTTCGTGCAGGCCAAGGGGTGGCTCGCGGGCCGCGGCGACTTCCTCCCCTCGCTCCTCGATACGGCGCTCGGCCGCGGCGAACCCTTCCACCGGCAGGTGTTCGAGCCGCTCTGCTTCGGCGCCCTCAGCGTCCCGCCGCGCGAGCGCGCCGCCGCCGCCCGGGCGCTCGGGGATCTCCCCTTCCTCAACGGCGGGCTGTTCGAGCGCCATCCCCTCGAGCGGCGCTTCCCCGACGCGGTCCTGCGCAACGAGACATGGCGGGAGCTGTTCGACGGCCTGTTCGAGCGGTTCCACTTCACGGTGCGCGAACACGAGACCACCGACGCCGTGGACCCCGAGATGCTGGGCCGCGTCTTCGAGGGGCTGATGGGCGAGGAGCGGCGCCGTGAGTCGGGGACCTACTTCACGCCGCGGCCGCTGGTCCGGGAGATCGTCGCTCGCGCGCTCGAGGCCGCGCGCGATGGGCACGGGCCGCTCCGCCTGCTCGACCCCGCGGTCGGCTCCGGCGCGTTCCTGCTCGAGGCGCTCCACCAGCTCGAACACGCGGCCGAGCCGCTCCGGCCGGGCGAGTCCACGGCCGCGCGCCGCCGCGCCCTCGTGCGGGACCACCTCTTCGGCGTCGACGCCGATCCGATGGCCGTCCGCCTCGCCGAGCTCCGGCTGTGGCTCGCGATCGTCGTGGACGACGACGCGGCGCCCGCCGACGTGGCGCCGCTGCCCAACCTCGACTGGAACGTCCGCCAGGGGGACAGCCTCCTCGCGCCCCTCGATGCCGGCGCGTGGTCAGCCGCCGCACCGAGGGCGGGGCTGCGCGCCGTGGCGGAGCGCAAGGCGCGCTACTTCGCCTCCTCCGGCCCGGAGAAGGCACGCCTCGCGCGCGGCATCCGCGCCGAGGAACGCCGCTGGGCGCTCGTGGCCGCCGACGCCGCCGTCCGCGCGCTCACCGCGCGCATCGCCGACGCCGCCGCGGCCTCCGGGCGAGACTTGTTCGGCGAGCGCGCCCAGCGGGGGCCGGCGGCGCGCCAGCGACTGGCCGCGTGGCGGCGGCAGCGGCGGGAGGTCGTCGCCCTGCGCCGGCGCATCGCCCGCGAGGACGCCCTGCCGTTCTTCAGCTACGACATCCAGTTCGGCGAGGCGGCAGCCGCCGGCGGGTTCGACGTCATCGTGGGCAATCCGCCGTGGGTGCGGGGCGAGGCGCTCCCCCGGACGCTCCGCGCCGCCCTCGCGCGGCGATACGGCGCGTGGCGGGCGCCGGCGAACCGGCACGGCTTCGCGCACCCGCCCGACCTTTCCGTGGCGTTCGTCGAGCGCTCCCTGGAACTGGTGCGGCCTGGGGGCGTCGTGGCCCTCCTCCTGCCGAGCAAGCTCCTGCGCGCCGGGTACGCCGCGCGGCTCCGCGCCCTGTTGCGGCGCGAGGCCACCGTGCTGTTCGTGGGCGACCGCGGCCACGCGCGCGACACCGGCTTCGCCGCCACGGTCTTCCCGATGGTCCTCGTCGCCCGACGCGAGGCGCCCGTGCCCGACGCCCCGGTGGAGGTGGCGCTCCTCGGCGCCGGCGGCCGGACCATCGCGGGCGCCGCCCGCCAGCGGGACCTCTCGCCCGAGGATTCGTGTCCGGGCGCCCCGTGGCTCGCGCTCCCCGGCGACCTCATGCAGGCCGTCCGCACGGCGCTCCGCGCGGGGCCGCCGTTCCGCGCCCGCTTCCGCCCGTGCCTCGGCGTGAAGACCGGCGCGAACGAGGTGTTCGTGCGCCCCTTCGCCGAGGCCGACGCGCTGCCGCTCTCGCACCGCGCGCCCGCGCTGCTGGGCCGCGACGTGGCCCCGTTCCAGCTGCGGCCGTCGGCGGCGCTGCTGGCGGCGGTGGACGCCCGCGGCCGCCCGCTGGACGCGATCCCTGCCGACCTCGAGCGCTATCTCGAAGCGCACCGCGACCGCCTGCGGCGGCGGACCGACGCGCGCAGCCCCGCGGCCCGGCCGTGGGCGCTGTTCCGCACCGACCTGCTGCGCGCCGCATGGTCGGTCGTCTGGCGGGACATCGCGCCGCGCCTGGAGGCCGCTGCGCTCCATCGCGCCGGGCCGGCCGACCCCGTCCCGCTGAACACCTGCTACGGCGCGCCGGTGCCGGACGAACGCGCGGCGATGTGGCTGGCCGCGTACCTCAACAGCCGCCTGGTCCGCAGCCTCGCCGCCGCCCTCGCCGACCGCGCCAGCGGCGGGGCGTTCCGGTTCAGCGGCGCCACCGTCGGCGCGCTCCCGGTGCCGGCCGACCCCGACTGCCGCGCCGTGCGCGCGCTCGAGAGCATCGGGCGCGAGGCGGCGCGCGGCGATCCCCATGACCCCGACGACCTCGACGCCGCCGTCGCGCGCGCCTTGGGCCTCGACGAGGACACGACCGCCCGGCTCGCGTTCCTCGGCGACGCTCTGTGCCGAGACGCTGGCCGGGATCGCTGACCCGCTCTTCCCGGCGCTGGCGGCTGCCCGCCGCACCGGGCCCGTGCCGGCGGCGCGGGCCATCCTGGGCGGGCTCCTCGCGCCCCTCGAGCGGCCGCTGCCCGACGTCGCCCCACCGCCGTGGCTCCTGCCGCACCAGGCGGAGGCCGCCCTGCGCGCGTGGGCGATCCTCGAGCGGTTCGGCGGCGCGCTCCTGGCGGACGGCGTGGGGCTCGGGAAGACCTACGTCGGCCTCGCGGCGGGCGAGCTGGAGCGCCGCCGCGGCGGCGGCGCGCTGGTGGTGGCCCCCGCGGCACTCCGGCCGGAGTGGGAGCGGGCGGCGGCCGAGGTCGCCGTGCGGCTCGCGTTCGTCTCCCACACCTCGTTGGCCCGGCGCGCGCGCCGTCTGGGCGGCGGGATCACGCTCCTCGTGGTGGACGAGGCGCACGCCTTCCGCAACCCGCGCACCCGCCGCTACGACGCGCTGGCCCGCCTCGCCATCGGCCGGCGCGTCCTCCTCCTGACCGCCACGCCCGTCAACAACTCGGCGGCGGACCTCGCCGCCCTCATCCACCTCTTCGCCGGGGCGGACGACTTCCGCCCCTTCGGCGTCGCCGACCTCCAGGAGGCGCTGCGCCGTGGCGACGACGCCTCCACGGCGCTGGCCCTCGGTGCCGTCACCGTGAGTCGCAGCCGGCGCGTGGTCGAGGCGCAGTTCCCCGCGCTCCGGGGCGCCTTCCCGCGCCGCAAGCTGCTCGCCCCGGTGCGCTACGACCTCGACGCCGCGTACGACGGCGCGCTTCGCGCGATCCTCGACGCGGTCGCCGACCTCGACGGCGACGGCGCCGCAGGGGAGCGGGGCACCGCGCTGATGGCGCTCGGGCTGCTGCGGCGGCTCGAGTCGGGCCGCGCGGCCTTCCTCGGCACCCTCCGCCGCCACCGCGACTTCCTGTGCGAGTGGGAGGCAGCGCGCGCCGCCGGGACGCTGCTCCGCCGCCCCGACTTCCGCCGCGTGGCCCAGCAGACCGGCGACGGCTCGCAACTGGTGCTCTGGCAACTGCTGCTCCGACCCTCGGGCGCGGGCCGGGCGCCGGGCGAGCACGCCTGGCGCGCCACGATCGAGCACCTGCTGCGGCTCGCCGAACGCGGGCCGACGATCGACCCGAAGCTGCAGGCCCTCGAGGACCTCCTCGCCGGACCGTTGCGCGGCCGGAAGGCCATCGTCTTCACCGAGTACCGCGACACCGCGCTCGCCGTCGCCCGTCACCTGCGCCACCGCGTGCGGCTCCTCTGCGTGGCCGGCGACGGCGCCTGGGCGGGCAGCGAGCGACTTTCCCGGCGCGAGGCGCTCGATGCCTTCGCCCCTCGCGCGCGTGGCGCCGCGCCGGCACCCCTCCTCGCCGCCGACGTGCTCGTCGCCACCGATGTCGCCAGCGAAGGGATGAACCTCCAGGACGCCTCGGCGGTCGTGGACTTCGACCTGCCATGGAACCCGGTGCGCGTGATGCAGCGCATCGGCCGCGTCGACCGGCTGCACTCGCCGCACCCCGTGGTCACCGTCGCCCATCTCGTCCCGGGCCACGGCCTGCACGACCTGACAGGCGTCCTGCGCACCCTGCGCGGCAAGCTCGACGCCCTTCCCGCCGCCGCCTCCCCCGAGCCGGACCCGCTCCTCGCGCTGTGGTGGCTCGACGCCCCCGAGCCGCTGCCGGCGGCGCTCGAGCGCGAGAGCTGGCGCCGCGTCGAGCCGTTCGAGGCGCGGGAGCGCTGGCGGGAAGCCATCCGCCTCGCACCCGTCCCGGCGGGGCCCTGCGTCGCCGCCGGGATCGCATCCGACGACGGCGCTCCCGCCGCCGGGCTCCTCCTCGCGCTCGAATGGCCGGACGGGGGGCGGGTGCCGCTCCCGTTCGTCCTCACCGGCGCCGGCGAGTGCCGCTGCGATCCCGCGGCGCTCGGCGCGCTGGCCGAGCGGGCCCTCTCGGCGGACCCGCTCTGCGCCGCCCCCGCCGACTTCGCCACCGCCCTCGCGGCGGCGCTCCCGGAGGCCCGCCGCCGGCTCCTCGAGTGGTCCGCGGCGCAGCACGGCTCGAGCCCCCGGGGACCAGGCCGCACCACCGCGCTGCGCATCATCGCCCGGGCGGGCCGGATCGCCGCCCGCGAGCGGGACGAGCGCACGTTGCGGCTGCTGAGCGCGGCCAGCGCGGCCCTCGCCGCGGAACTCCCCGCCGGCTGCGACCGCGCACTCCAGGCGCTGTGCCGCCGGGCCCACGCGGCCTCGCTCCCCGGCGCGATCGCCGCGCTCCTCGCGACCGCCCGGGGGCGCGCCGCGGGACCGGCGCCATCCGGAGCGCCACGCCTGGTCTTCGTCGCCGCCGTCGCGCTCGCCGGCCGTTGTCCGGCGGAGGCGTACGGTGCGGGCGGCACCGCGGGCCGGTCCCTCGCCGGCGCCGGCTGAGCCCCGCCATCCGGACGGCCGCGCGCGCTGCTACCTTTCGGCGTGCGCTTCCCGGTCGTCCTGTTCGACTTCGACGGCACCCTGGTGGACTCGATCCGCCTCATCATCGAGTCGTACCACCACACGATGCGCGTCCACGGCCTCGAGCCGCGGAGCAATGCCTTCTGGATCGAGGGCCTCGGCACGCCCCTGCGGGTGCAGTTCCGCCGCTTCACCGACGACGACCGGGAAGTGGAGCGCCTCATTGCCACCTACCGCGACTGGAACCTCTCCCACCACGACGCGATGGTCCGGCCCTACCCCGGCGCCGTGGATGCGGTGAAGACCCTCAAGGCCCGCGGCGCCCGCCTCGGCATCGTCACCTCCAAGAACCTTCACGGCCTCACGAAGGGCCTCGACCTGTGCGGGTTCGAGGGGCTGTTCGACGTGCTCGTCACCAGCGACGACCCCGTCGCGAGCAAGCCCTCGCCCGAGCCCGTCCTCGCCGCGCTGTCCCGCTTCGGGACGCCGCCCGCCGACGCCCTGGTGGTCGGCGACTCGCCGCACGACATCGCCTCGGGCCGCGAGGCCGGCGCCACCACGGCCGCCTGCCTGTGGGGCCCGTTCACACGCGCTCAACTGGAAGCCGAGCGGCCGGACCACTGGCTGGAGCGCTTCCCCGACCTGACCCGCCTCACCGACGGGGCGCCGGTCCGCAGCTAGGCGGCCCTCCCAGAGGCACTTGCGACCCCGTCGACGGGGTGCCAGACTGGCAGTCGCCACCTCCACTACCGTGCGTGCCATGGACGAGCTACGGGCGGGTCCACCGCGAAGCCGACGTCAGGGCAGACGGGGCCGTCCGGACCGGCGGCCCTCGCGTGGCGCCGGCCGCCCGGCGGCTTCCAACTCCGGCCGCATCCCCGATGTCCAAGTGATTGCGTGGGACCGGAGACGTGGCCCCGAGAGGGGTTCGTGAGCCGCCCGCCGTTGCGGGTCGAGTCCGCCGCGGGTGACCCGTCCGAGGCCGCCGATGTCGCGCTGGCGGCCGCTGGGGACAGCTCGGCGTTCGAGCGGCTCTACCGTCGCCACGTCGCCCGGGTCCACTCGCTGGTCCGGCGCATGGTGGGCTCGGAGGGCGACGCCGACGAAGTGACGCAGGACGTGTTCGTCCGGGCCTGGGAGAAGCTGGGGACGTACCGGGGTGAGGCGGCGTTCGGGACCTGGCTGCACCGGCTGGCGGTGAACGTCGCCCTGAACTGGCGCAAGACGGCGGCCCGGAGCCGCCAGCGGTTCGACGAGGACGCGTCGGCGGAGGCGATGGCGGGCCGGCAGGACCGGGGCCCGGAGCGGATGGACCTGGAGGAGGCGATACGCCGGCTGCCTCCGGGGGCGCGACAGGTCTTCGTGCTGCACGACGTGGAAGGGTTCCGGCACGAGGAGATCGCGGCGCTGATGGACGTGACGGAAGGGACCTCGAAGGCGCAGCTGCACCGGGCGCGGATGCTGTTGCGGGGTCACCTGGAGAGATGAGCATGGACGAGCACCTGGGCGAACGGCTTTCGGCTTACGTGGACGGCGCGCTGGAGGGCGGGGCGCTCGCGGCCGCGGAGGCGCACCTCGCGGGCTGCGCGGCGTGCCGCGCGGCGGTCGGGGACCTGCGCCGGGTCGTGGCGATGGCGCAGGCCCTCGACGACCGCCCGCCGGAGCGCGACCTGTGGCCCGCCATCGCGGAGCGGATCGCTCCGGCGCGCGCCGCCGTGGTCGTGCCGCTGGCGAGCCGGCGCCGGTTCGCGTTCTCGGTCCCGCAGCTCGCGGCCGCCGGCGTCGCGCTGTCGCTGCTCTCGGCGGGGCTGGCCGGGACGGCGGTGCACTTCCTGGGGCGCCGGGCGCCGGCCGTCGCGCAGGCGGCCCCGCAGGTCCCGGCGCTGCCGCAGCACGCGGCGGCCACCGCGGCGCCCTACGACGCCGCCATCCAGGAGCTCGAGGAGATCCTGGCCGCGCGGCGCGTCGAGCTCGACAGCGGCACGGTGCACACCGTGGAGGCGAGCCTCCGCGTGATCGACCGGGCCATCGCGCAGGCGCGGGCCGCGCTGGCGCACGATCCCAACAACCCGTACCTGAACGGCCACCTGCGGAGCACGCTCGACCGCAAGCTGCAGCTGCTGCGGCGCGCGGCGATGCTCCCGAGAGTGAGCTGAGGACACCATGAAGACCACCCTCCTGGCCATCGCGGCGGGCCTGGCGGCCCTGTCGGTCGCTCCACGAGCCCGTGCCCAGACCCTCGACACCACCGTCGCGGTCCGGGCCGGCGCGCGCCTCGAGCTGCAGAACATCTCGGGGACGGTGCGGATCCGGGGCACCCGCCGCCAGGACGTGCGCATCCACGCCGAGTACGACCGGGCGCGGATCGAGATCGACGCGTCGCCGACGCACGTCGAGATCCGCACCGTGCCGCGGCGCGGGATGGGCGACGCCGACTTCACCATCGAGGTCCCGGTGCAGATGGGCCTCACGGTGAACGCCGTGCAGTCCGACATCGACGTGCGCGACGTGTGCGGCGAGGCGGAGCTGCAGTCGGTCTCGGGCGAGGTGACGCTGGCCTGCGCCAGCGGCATCGTCTCCGTCCAGAGCATGTCGGGGGACGTGACGGTCAGCGACGTCCGCGGGCGGCTCGAGGCGACCGCCATCAGCGGCGACCTCTCGGTCAGCAACGCCCGGGCGGACGTGACGGTCCACACCGTCTCCGGCGACATCACCCTCGACCGGGTGGACGGCCAGGACATCGGCGCCGAGACGGTGAGCGGGGGCATCTCCTTCGCCGGGCCGGTCCACGACGGCGGGCGGTACCGCTTCCAGTCGCACTCCGGCGATCTCACGATCCGGCCGGACGGCGCGCTCAACGCCACGGTGGGGGTGAGCACCTTCAGCGGCGACCTGGAGAGCGACTACCCGGTCACGCTCATGCCCGGGAACCGGACGCGGATGAGCCCGCGCGAGTTCGAGTTCACCGTCGGCAACGGGAACGCCCGGCTGTCGCTCGGGTCGTTCAGCGGCACGATCTACCTGCGGCGCGGCGGCGCGGCCGCCGGCCACGAAGAGGAGGAGCGATGAGGATCGCGGTACTCGCCGGCCTGGCGGCCGTCGCGGCCCTGGCGGCCGCGCCCGCCCCCGCCGTCGCGCAGGCGCAGGACGCCGACCACTTCAGCTGGCACGGCGCCCTCGCGCGGGGGAAGACGCTCGAGCTCACCGGCATCGCGGGGTCGATCCGGGCCGAGGCGTCCACCGGCTCGGAGGTGGAGGTCAGCGCCGTCAAGCGGGGTCCCGCCGACGACCGGGCGGCGATCCACATCGAGGTGGAGCAGGACGAGGACGGCGTGACCATCTGCGCGGTGTACGGCGAGGGGGGTGGGTGCCGGCACGGCGGGCACTCGCACGTCCGCGACAACGAGGCGTCGGTGGACTTCGTGGCGCGCGTCCCGGCGGGGGTCGCCTTCTCGGGCTCGATGGTGAGCGGTGACGTCGAGGTCACCGGCCTCACCGGGAGCGTCGAGGCGAGCTCGGTGAGCGGCGACGTCGCGCTCCACCAGGTGCACGGGGACGCGCGCGCCCACAGCGTCTCCGGCGACGCGACGCTCGACCGCGTGGACGGCCAGGAGGTCGACGGCAACACCGTGAGCGGCCGGATCGAGTTCACCGGGCCGATCCACCAGGACGGGCGGTACGAGTTCCGCTCGGTCTCGGGGGACCTCACGCTCCGCGTGGAGGGGTCGCTGGACGCGCGCGTCTCGCTCAGCACGGTGAGCGGCGAGATCACGAGCGACTTCCCCATCACCATCGGGGGCGGCGGCCGGTTCGGGCGCCGCAGCATGGACTTCACCATCGGGAACGGCGGGGCGCGGCTCGAGCTGAACACCGTGAGCGGCGACTTCCGCCTGCTGCGCGCCGGCGCGGCCGGCCGCTGAGAGGAGCCGCCATGAACGCCATCCGCATCGCCTGCCTCGGCGCGGTGGCCGCGCTCGCCGCGGCCGGCCCGCTCCGCGCCCAGGCCGCGGCCCAGGACGCGAACCACTGGTCGTGGCACGGGACCATCGCCCGGGGGAAGACGCTCGAGATCCGCGGGGTCAACGGCACCATCCGCGCCGAGCCGGGCACGGGGTCCGAGGTGCAGGTCACGGCCGAGAAGCGCGGGCGCGACGACGACCCCTCCACCGTGCGCATCGAGGTCGTCCCGAGCGACGCCGGCGTCACGATCTGCGCCGTCTATCCGGGCCGCGGCAACGAGTGCCGGCCCGGCGGTGGCCGCATGAGCGTGCACGACAACGACGTCGAGGTGCGGTTCGTCGCGCAGGTCCCTGCGGGGGTCCGGTTCGACGGTCACAACGTCAACGGCGGTGTGGAGGCGAGCGGCCTCACCGCGCCGGTGACGCTGGAGACGGTGAACGGCAGCATCACGCTCGAGACCTCCGCCGGCGAGGCGAGCGCCGAGACGGTGAACGGCGGGATCCGCGCCGCGGTGCGCGGCGCGGGCCAGGGCCGCCTCAGCTTCGAGACGGTGAACGGGGGCATCGACCTCGCGGTGGCCAGCGGTCTCTCCGCCGACCTCAGCGCGGAGACGGTCAACGGGGGCATCCAGAGCGACTTCCCCATCACCCTGACGGGACGCATCAACCCGAAGCACCTCGAGGGGCGCATCGGGCAGGGGGGCCGCGAGCTCCGGCTCCACACCGTCAACGGCGGGATCCATCTGCGGCAGCTGCCGTAGCGTTCTTGCCGCAGGAACGGCCGACGACTACTATCGCCCCTCCACCTCCGGAGGGGCGATGTCGTTCCGGCCGTTCGCGATGGAGCGCTGGCAGAGCACCTGGGAGAACCGGGTGCGTTTCAACCTCTCGGAGAGCGGCGTGCATCCGCTCACCGCGGCCGAGCTGCTCGCGCTGGCGGGAGAGGATGCCGAGACGGTGTTGCGCGTACCGCTCGGCTACTCGCAGTCCAACGGCACCGAGGCGCTGCGCGCCGCGATCGCCGCGCTCTATCCCGGCGCCTCCGCCGCGGACGTCACCGTCACCAACGGCAGCGCCGAGTCGAACTACGCCATCTGCTGGCACCTGCTCCGGCCCGGCGACCGCGTGGCGCTGATGCTCCCGAACTACATGCAGACGTGGGGGCTGGCGCACGCGTTCGAGGCGGACCTCCGGCCGTTCCGGCTCCGCGAGGCACTCGGCTGGCAACCGGACCCCGACGAGGTCACGGCCGCCATCGGCCCCGGCACCCGGCTGGTCGTCGTGACCAACCCCAACAACCCGACCGGCGCGGTGCTGGGCGCGGAGGCGATGCGGCACATCGTCGCCCGCGCGGAAGCGGCGGGGGCGTGGATCCTCGCCGACGAGGTCTACCAGGGCGCGGAGCGCGCGGGCCCGCCGACGCCGAGCTTCTGGGGCGCGAGCGAGCGGGTCATCGTCGTGAACGGGCTCTCGAAGGCGTACGGGTTGCCGGGCCTGCGCCTCGGCTGGTGCGTGGCGCCGCAGCCGTTGCCGGAGGAGCTGTGGTCGCGCAAGGACTACACGACGATCGGCCCCGGCGCGATGTCGGACGCCCTGGCCACGCTCGCCCTGCGGCCCGAGGTCCGCGAGCGGATCCTGGGGCGCACCCGCCGCATCATCGGTGCGAACTGGGAGGTGCTGGCGGCCTGGTACGCCTCGATGGGCGGGGAGTTCACCTCCCGCCCTCCGGACGCCGGCGCCATCTCCTACGCGCGCTACCGCGCCGACGTCAACTCCTCGGTGCTGGCCGAGCGGCTCCGCCGCGACCACGACGTGCTGGTGGTGCCGGGCGACCAGTTCGAGATGGACCGCTACATCCGCTTCGGGTTCGGCCCGCCGCGGGCCGATCTCGAGGCTGCGCTGGGGCGCGTCGCGGACGCGTTCCACCGGGAGGCCGAGCGGCGATGATCATCGGGAACGAGCGCCGCACCTCGCCGCAGACCGCCGTCATCCGCGCCCCGTGGGACGGCGCCGAGGTCGGCCGGCACCCCCTCGGCTCGGCCGCCGACATGGAGGCCGCCGTCGCCGCCAACGTCGCGGCGGCGGAGCCGTGCCGGAGGATGAGCGCCTTCGACCGCGCCGCGTGCCTCAGGCGCGTGGCTGAGGCCCTTCGCGCCCGGCGCGAGGAGTTCGCCACGCTGCTCGCGAAGGAGGCCGGCAAGCCCGTCACCCAGGCGTACACCGAGATCGACCGCGCGCTGTTCGTCCTGGCGGACGGCGCCGAGGAGGCCACCCGCATCGGCGGCGAGGTCATCCCCCTCGACGTGCTCCCTGCGGGAGTGGGACGTCTCGGCCTTACGCGCCGCTTCCCCCTCTCGCCCATCGCCGCAATCACGCCGTTCAACTTCCCGGTGATGCTGGCGCTCCACAAAGTGGCGCCGGCCATGGCCTGCGGCGCGAGCCTCACCCTGAAGCCCCCGCCGCAGGACCCGCTCACCACCGAGCTCCTGGGCGAGCTCATCGCGGAATCCGGCTACCCCGCCGGCGGCGTGAACGTCGTGCCGTGCGAGCTGCAGGTGGCCCAGCGGCTCGTGGCCGACGAGCGGGTGCGGATGATCTCCTTCACGGGGAGCGCGAAGGCCGGCTGGGCGATCCGGGCGCAGGCGGGCACCAAGCGCGTCGCCCTCGAGTTGGGCGGCAACGCCGGCGTCATCGTCGAGCCCGACGCCGACCTGGGCCGCGCGGCCGACCGCTGCGCGACGGGCGGCTACGGGTACGCCGGGCAGTCGTGCATCTCCGTACAGCGCATCCTGGTGCACCGCTCCGTGTACGACGAGTTCCTGCGCCGTTACGTGTCGCGCGTCGCGAAGCTGCGGACCGGCGACCCCCTCGACCCCGCGACCGAGGTCGGCCCGATGATCTCGGAGGACGCGGCGCAGCGGGCGGAGCGGTGGATCCGGGACGCGGTCCGCGACGGCGCGCGCGTCGAGACGGGCGGCACGCGCGAGCGGGCGGTGCTCCAGCCGACCGTCCTTACGGCGACGCGACCCGACCAGCCGGTGAACTGCGAGGAGGTGTTCGCCCCGGTCACGACCGTCACGCCCTACGCCAGCTTCGAGGAGGCCGCCGCCGCCGTCAACGCGAGCGCGTTCGGCCTCCAGGCCGGGGTCTTCACGCGCGAGGTGCGCACGCTGATGCGCGCGTGGGACCTGCTCGACGTGGGCGGGGTGATGGGGAACGACATCCCGAGCTTCCGGGTGGACCGGATGCCCTACGGCGGCGCGAAGGCCAGCGGCCTCGGCCGCGAGGGCGTGCGCTACGCGATCCTGGAGATGACGGAGCCCCGGCTCCTGACCATCCAGACGGACTGACGCCCGCGGCGCCGGGGTGCGCGGGAGGGAAGGGGCCGGCCTACCCGGCCAGCTCGTCGATCTTCGCGGCCAGGTCCACGTCCTTGTTCGTCAGGCCGCCGGCGCTGTGGGTGGAGAGCGTCGTCACGACCGTCGTGTAGCGGATGTCGATGTCGGGGTGGTGGTCGCGGGCTTCGGCCTCCGCCGCCACCCGGTCGACGAACCGGATGCCGTCGGCGAAGGTCTTGAAGGTGTAGAGCTTCCGGATGGACCCGCCCTCGCGTTCCCAGCCGTCCAGCTTCTCCAGCGCCTTCGCGATCTCCGCCTCGCTCAGCTTCTTCACCTTCATCGTGCCCTCCCTGTCCGTCTCAGCCGCCGATCGCGTGGACGACGAGGTACGCGATCGCGGCCATCGCGGCGCTGGCCGGGATGGTCAGCACCCACGCCCACACGATCCGGCCCGCCACGCCCCAGCGCACCGAGGAGACCCGCTGGGTCGCGCCGACCCCGCTGATCGCCCCGGTGATGGTGTGCGTCGTGGAGACCGGGATCCCCAGGTGCGCCGCCAGGAAGATGGACAGCGCCCCCGCCGTCTCGGCGCAGAACCCGCCGTACGGCTTCAGCTTGGTGATGCGCTGCCCCGTCGTCTTGACGATCCGCCAGCCGCCGAACAGCGTCCCGAGCGCGATCGCGCCGTAGGCGCCGAAGATCACCCACACCGGGATCTCGTCCATCGTCGTGACGTGGAGGAACCGCAGCGGGAAGGTCGCGAAGGCCGCCTGCGACGAATACAACAGCCCCACGATGATCCCCATCGTCTTCTGTGCGTCGTTGCTGCCGTGCCCCAAGCTGAACGCGGCCGCCGAGACCAGCTGCAGCCGCCGGAACCACGAGTCGATCTGCCGCGGGTGCGCGCGCCGGAACACCCACCCCACCATCACCATCATCACCAGCCCCAGGGCGAAACCCAGCAGCGGCGAGAGCAGGATGAACAGCAGCGGCATCACCCAGCCGGAGGGGATGATGGCGTCGAGGCCCACCTTGGTGATCGCCGCGCCGGCGTAGCCGCCGATGAGCGCGTGCGACGAGGGAGGAGGGGATGCCGTTGTACCAGGTGATGAGCTGCCACGCGACCGCGCCCAGCAGTCCCGAGAGGACCACCTGCGGGTCCACGTACTGCACCTTGATGAGGCCGCTCCCCACCGTCCTCGCCACCGCCGTGCCGAACGCGAACGCCGCCCCGAAGTTGAAGAACGCCGCCCAGATGACGGCCTGGAGCGGCGAGAGCACGCGGGTCGAGACGACCGTGGCGATGGAGTTCGCCGAGTCGTTGAAGCCGTTGATGAAGTCGAAGACGAACGCGATCGCGACGATCGCGAGGACGAAGGCGACGGTGCCGTTCACGGAGCGGCCGGATCAGCCGTGCTTGATCGCGATGCTCTCGAGCACGTTGGCGACATCCTCCGCCTGGTCCACGCAGCGCTCGAGGTTGTCGTAGATCTCCTTCCACTTGATCAGCTCGCGGGCGTCCTGCTCGGTCTCGAACAGCTGCCCGATCGCATGATGGTAGATGGAGTCGGCCTCCTCCTCGAAGTGCTTCACCCGGATGGAGGCCTCCATCACCCCGTCGCGGTTCTTGAGGTGCTCGACGCCGGTGAGGAGCGAACCCACCACCTGCTGGATGACGGCCGTCAGCCGCTTCGCCGCGTCGGGCGCGGGGCCCACCTTGAACAGCTGGGTCCGCCGCGCCACGCCGTCGATGACGTCGATGACGTCGTCGAGGTCGCTGGCCAGGCGGTAGATGTCCTCCCGGTCGATCGGCGTGATGAAGGTGCGGTCGAGCCGGTTCACGACCTCGTGGGTGATCTGGTCGCACTCGTGCTCGAGCCGCTTGATCTGCTCGGCGTGGTAGGCGGCCCGCTCCGGCTCCGCGAACAGCCCCGCCAGGTGCTCGGCCGCGCCGTGGCTCCGCCGGGCGACCTCGGTGAACATGTCGAAGAAGCTCTCTTCCCGCGGCAGCAGGCTGAACGGCACCCGGCTCTCCGGCTTCAGGTCGCGGCAAAGATAGCGGCGCCCGGCAGGTCCGGCTACGCGGTTCCGGATGCCCCGGAGCGCCCCCGGCTTGCGTTTTCCGGCCCCAGCCCTATATTGCCGGTGTCACCCGAATAAACACCGAAACATGGTCGGGGTGATGTCATGCAAGTAATTGCAAATAAATCAGTTGTGAATTGTGACGTGACGGTGGCGCCCGAGGCGGTCGAGGTGCCGAAGCCGCGCGAGGGGGCGCGCTGCCCGGACTGCGGCGCGCCGGTCGTGCCGGCCTCCGGGTGCCTGTACTGCCCGGCCTGCGGGTGGGGGCGGTGTGGCTGAAATCGGGCGTACGGGGGTGCAGGCGTACGGGCGTACGGATGGGCCGTCGGACGCTCGGAGCCCCCGCGACGAGGCGCCCACCGGCGCCGGCGTGGCCGCGGCCGAGGTCTCGCCGTGGGCGGTGCTCGACGAGCGGGTGCGGGGCACCAGCTTCGTGGACCTCCCCATCGCGTCCATCCTCAACGCGCCCCAGCAGACGGGGATGCGGTTCTGGTCCCTCAACCCGTACGTGGGGTGCGAGTTCGGGTGCAGCTACTGCTTCGCGCGCTTCGCGCACCGCTACGTGGCCGAGCGGGGGCGCGAGCGGGGCGGCATCTCGGCAGCGGAGTTCCCCGACTTCCGGGGACCCGAGGGGTGGGAGGGCTTCGAGCGGCGAATCTTCGTCAAGCGCGAGGCGGCGGACGTGCTGGGCCGCACCCTCCACCCCTCGCGCCTGGGCGGGGCGTCCATCGCCATCGGCACCGCGACCGATCCCTACCAGCCGGCGGAGCGGCGCTTCCACGTCACCCGGCAGGTGCTGGAGCGGCTGGCGCAGTTCCACGGGCTGCGCATCGGCATCGTCACCAAGTCGCCGCTGGTGGTGCGCGACATCGAAATCCTGCGCCGCCTCGCCACCCGCCACGAGGTGACGGTGCACCTCTCCCTCATCAGCGTGGACGTGTCCCTGATCCGCACGCTGGAGCCGCGCTCCCCGATGCCGCCGGTGCGGCTGGTGGCGCTGCGCAAGCTCCGCCGGGCGGGGATCCCCGCCGGGGTGATGATCGCGCCGGTGCTGCCGGGCATCACCGACGGCGCGCCGCAGCTCCGCGCGCTGGTCGCGGCGGCGCAGGAGGCGGGGGCGGCGTTCGTGTGCGCCTCGCCGCTGCGGCTCTACGCCGGGGTGCGGCAGCGCTTCCTCCCGGTGGTGGCGCAGGCGTTCCCGGCGCTGCTCTCGCGCTACGAGCGGGCGTTCGACGCGTCGGGGGAGATCGGGCGGGAGTACCGCGCGGCGCTGGAGAAGCGGGTGGAGCGGATCAAGGCGGAGTTGGGATTCGAGGAGGAGGATGCGCGCACCGGCGCACCGCCGGACCGGCGCACCGAGGCGCTGCAGTGGGAGTTGCCGCTGTGAAGGCGGGCGTACAGGCGTACGGAAGAGCGGACCGCGGCCCCTACCGGGCGTCTGGGCGTCTGTTATTCCGGTCTTCCTCCCGGCACCCACTGCGGCGCCGGCCCGTCCGCTACGAGGCGCACCGCGTGCGCGGCGGCCTCGATGACCCGGGCCAGGTGCGCCGGGTCGGCGAAGCGGGTCTCGTCGCTCGGCTGGTGGTAGTCGGCGTGGAGGCCGAACGAGGAGAGGGTGTGCGCCACGACGCCCCGCCGCGCGAAGGCGTAGTTGTCGGAGCGCTCGAAGAAGTGCTGCTCGGGGCGCGGGTCGGGGACGATGGGGACCCCCGCCTCGCGGAGCGTCGGGCCCAGCGTCGAGCGCTCGAAGCCGGTGAGCCACGCCCGGCCCGGGCCGCCGGCGAGGGAGTCGGGCCGGGCGATCATCTCGATCTCGAGGTCCGCCACCGTGCGATCGAGGGGGACGGCCGGGTGGTCGAGGTACCAGCGGGTGCCGAGCATCCCGCGCTCCTCTCCCGTCACGAGGAGGAACACCACCGTGCGCTTCGGCGCGGGCCGCGCGCGGCCGAGGAGCCGTGCGATCTCGAGCACCGCGGTGGTGCCCGAGGCATCGTCGTCGGCGCCGTTGTAGATGGAGTCGCCGTTCACCGGCCGGCCGATGCCGAGGTGGTCGTAGTGCGCGCTGACGACCACCGCCTCGCGCCGCAGCCGCGGGTCGCTCCCCAACAGGATGCCGACGACGTTGACGGCGGCGAAGGGGAGCCGGTTCGCGGGCGCGAGCGTGTCGCGCGCGGCGAGGTCGGCGAGCAGCGCGACCCGGCGGCGCGGCTGGCCCTGGAGCGTGATGGTGAAGCGGGCGAGGGGGACGCGCTGGAGCCAGCCAGAGTCCCCCGCGGGCCGGACGCCCGCCGCGCGCAGCTCGGCGGCGAGGATCCGCGCCGCGGCGGCGCTCCCGCGGCTCCCGGTGTCGCGCCCCTCGAGCGAGTCGTCGGCCAGCTCGCCGAGGACGCGGGCCGCCTCGGCCGGGGCCACGGAGTCGGCGCGGGCCGCCGTTGCGCGCGCGGCCTGGCGGGCGCGGGGCGCGGGCTGCTGGGCGGCGAGCGGTGTGACGAGAACGAGGAGGAGCGCGGCGAGCGCCGCGGATGAGCGCATCGGGAAAGCATAGCCATGACCGTCCCGCAACTCCACATCGTCCTCCCCGAGCGACTGCAGCGGTTCGTCCCCGCCGCGCGCCGCGGGCTCGCCTTCGGCGTTCCCGCGCTCGACGCGCTCCTCCCCCTCGGCCTGCCACGCGGGCAGATCACCGCCCTCGACGCGCCCCTGGGCCAGGGCGGCACGGCCCTCCTCCTCGCCCTCGCCGAGACGACGCTGCGTGCCGACGAAGGGGTGGTGTTCGTGGACGCCGCGCGCACCCTCGCCCCGCAGGCGGCCGCGCACCTGGCGGACCTCGGCCCCTTCTGGGTGATCCGCCCCCGCGGCACCGAGAGCGCGTGGTGGTGCGCCGATCTCCTGCTGCGCACCGGCGCCTTCGGCCTCGTGGTCGTGGACCAGCCGCCCCCGCCGGTGCGCGCGGTGGCCGTGCGGCTCCAGCGCCTGGCGCGGGACAAGGACGCGGTGCTGGTGATACGGGACGCACCGGCGCACCGGCGCACCGACGCACCGACGGACGGCGGGACCTTCGGACCATCGGACCGTCGGACAGCGCGGTCGCCGGCCGCGCGCGTCGGCGCGGACCGCCGCGCCCGCGACGACGCGCCTGATGCCACCCCCGTACGCCCGTACGCCTGTACGCCTGTACGCCCGGTCTTCGGCGCCGCGGTGCGCCTCAGCGTCCGCGCGTCCGCCTCCGGCTTCATCCCCGCCGTGCCCGGCTCCGGCGCCGCGTGGCCCGGGCCCCGCACCGTGCGGGTCACGATCGAGAAGGGCGGCGCCCGGCGCGCCGCCGAGGTGTCCGTCGGTGCTCCCCTGCCGCATCGCCTGCGTCCGCATTGGGCGGTTCGCGACCGGCGCGGCGAGCCGGCGGCCGGGCGTCGGGGGCTCGGCGGGCGCGGCCAGCGCCACCGCGCCGCCCAGGCCGGCTGGCCCGCCCGCTGAGCCGCCGCCCGCACCGCCCCTCGCGCTCGTCACCGACCTCCGCGGCAAGCCGCACGTCGTCGCGCTGAGCCGCGAGGCCCAGCGCCGCGGCGCCGCGCGCGGGATGGCGCTCGCCGAGGCGCGCGCCCTCGTCGCCGACCTCCTCGCGCTCCCATGGGACGGCGAGGAGATCGCCCGCGCCGCCCTCGAGGTGACAACCGCACTCCTCGCCGCCAGCCCGCGGGTCGCCTGGGCGGGGGGCACGGTACACCGGTCCGCCGGTGCGTCGATGCGCCCGGCGGGGTGGGAGGGCGAGGCGGGCCTCTGGTGGGTCGATGCGGCGGGACTCGGCAGCGAGGCGAGGCTCGCGCAGCGCCTCGCGCGCCTAGCCGGTGGACTCGGCTTCGGCCGCGCGCGGGTCGGCGTGGCCGACTCGGCCATCGCGGCGTACGCGGCGACGTTCGGGCGGACGGACGCGCGGGAGTACGGGCGTACGGGCGTACGGAGGGTGCGAGGAGCGGGGTCGGCGGGGGCGAGGCCCGACTCCGCGAGCGCAGCGAGCAGCCGGAGGGCGTCGCCCCCGCCGGCCCCGCGACGCAGCGCCCGTGGCGCGCCGCACGAGCCGCTCGTACGCCCGACGATCGTCCCGCCCGGCGGCGACGCCGCCTTCCTCGCGCCCTTCCCCCTCGCGCTCCTGGAGCCGGACGAGGATCTCACCGACACCTGTCACGCGCTGGGCCTCGGGACGATGGGCCAGTTCGCCGCCCTGGACGCCGACGAGGTCGAGTCGCGCTTCGGCCCCGAGGGGCTCGCCCTCCACCGCCTGGCCCGCGGTCTCGACACCCGCGGCCCCAGCGCGCCGCGCGACGACACCCTCCCCGTCGTCGCCTGCGACCTCGGCAGCCCGGTCGCCACGGCGGAACCGCTCCTGTTCGTCCTCAAGGGCGCGCTCACCTCCCTCGGCGTCGCGCTGCGGACCAGGGGGCTCGCGGCCCGGGAGATCGCGCTCGCCCTCACCCTCGACGACGGCTCCGTCGCCGAGCGGGCGGTCCGCCCGGCGCGACCCACCTCGCACGAGGCCGCGCTGTTCGACCACTGCCGCGCCGCCTTCGACGACTGGGCGCTCCCCGAGCCGGTGACCGCGCTCGCCGTGCGCGCCACCGTCACCGTCGCCGCGTCCGGGGAGCAGGGCGACCTCCTCGCGCCGCGTTGGGCCGACCCCTCCGCCCTCGACGCCGCCTTCGAGCGGATCCGCGGCCGCGAGGGCGCCGACGCGGTGGCGAGGCCTGCGCAGCGGGATGGGCATCTGCCCTGCGACGCGGGCGAGTGGCGGATGGACGGACGGGCGGACCTTCGGACGGCCGGACGGAACACGGAAGGGCACCAGGAGCGGGGGGACGCCGGGCGACGACCGGCGCCGGGCGTGCCGTCCGACGGCCGGAGCCGGCCGTTCCCCCGCGGCGACGTGCCCGCGCCAGTCGGTGAGAGCCACCGCCGCCGCGACGCAGCGCCCGCCCGCCCCGACGAGCACGACGAGCAGTCGGAGGGCGTCGCCCCCGCCGGCCTCGCGACGCAGCGCCCGCTGCGCATCGCGCGTGGCGACCGGCCGGCCGGTTGGCACCGCTCCAATGAGGCTGAGCCCCCGCGCGAGGATGGCACCAGCCCCGTACGACTGTACGCCCGCCCGCTCGCACGCCCCTCGGAGCCGCCCACCGCCGCCGCGCTCCGCCTCCTCGCCGAGCCGGTCCCCATCCGCGTCCGCCTCGGCCGCGCCGGGCTCGAGGCGTTCCGCTACGGCGAGACGTGGCGCGACGTCACCGCGTGGGCCGGCCCCGAGCGTCTGGTGCCGCGCTGGTGGGTGTCACAGGACGCACCGAGGGATGCGGCTCCGGTGAGGAAGACGCCCTTGACCGGACTGCCATCCGCCGGACGGACCGGCGCGGCCTCCGCGCCCGCGGCCGGCACCTCGTCACCGACTCCCCTGACCGGCCCGCCGCGAGACTACTACTCGGCCCGCACCGCCGACGGCGCCCTCTGGCTCGTCTTCCGGTCCGCGGCCTCGCGGCGGTGGTTCGTGGAGGGCTGGTGGGACTGAGGCGCGGAGCGCGCAGATGGACGGACACGCCGACGCACGGGGGCGTCTGATGTCCTACGCTGAGCTCCACTGCCACTCCGGCTTCTCCCTCCTCGACGGGGCCTCGAACCCGGAGGACCTGATCCGCCGCGCCGCGGCGATCGGCGTCCCCGCCGTCGCGCTCACCGACCACGACGATCTCGGCGGCGCGGTGCGCTGGGCCGAAGCGGGCGCGGAGCAGGGCGTCGCCGCCATCGTCGGCGTGGAGCTGACGGTCGCCGGCGAGGCGGCCGAGGCCGGGGCACAAGGAG
>Ga0335070_10000455_pt1 | contig 45469 bp, 46 predicted proteins | sample Lox_Sample_13_FD_206722 | JGI IMG/M metagenome (GOLD analysis project Ga0335070, IMG submission 206722) | Soil microbial communities from Loxahatchee National Wildlife Refuge, Florida, United States - Lox_Sample_1.3 | ecosystem: Environmental > Terrestrial > Soil > Wetlands | place: USA... | reverse complement strand
CAGCTTCAACACGTCATCACACAAACAATAAGTCGCTATAATTTGAGTGTCCATAGGTTTACCTGGAAATGGTGCGGTTTCGTCACCTACCAATTTACTCGAAACCTTATGAACCCATCACCGCCATATCCATGCCAGTGGTTTTGATGGAGCAAACAAGTTGAAAGGCAACATCGACTTTGTTTCTTTTTGTGAGTTCAGCCAAAATAATGGAAATTCTTCCAGAACTGATCCCAGGGCTGGCGCAAGTGGCGGCAAAGCAAGATATCGGGGTGGGCCTGGCTTTCTTCGTTTTGAATGCCATATGGGTTGGCGTTGGTACCGGCAATGGAGCAGGTTTCGAAGAGCGAGTCAGCATAAGATGGCTTCAATCCCAGGACGATCACGGTCTCAGGGGGAGGATCCCCGTAACCCCATAACCAGAATGAATCAATGCCACTGATGGCGCGCGGCAGGTTGTAGGCAGGGCCGTAGACGTTGATCGCACCCGCTTCGCCATAGTTACCTGCCAGGATGCCCAGGCGGGAGCGCTCCACCAAAGGAACGGTATCCCGGATCTCCGCCACGGTTTTGACCATCTCGGGCCAGCCGATTTCTTCCCGATACAACTGGTGAATGGCATCGGCCCATTTCCACCAAAACGAATTGATAGGCATAACCGGAAAAGTAAACGATGCTGCACACAGCCCACCGATGACCAGGCTGTAATAGAGCCAGGAATACTGGTTACTGCGTTGGGCTGGAGCCAGATTGCGCACCTGCTCGCCGATATAGTAAGCGCCGCCGGCGATCAGTATGGGGTAGGCGGGTGCCAGGTAATAGCCACGTCCTTGCAAAACCAGAAACCCCATCAGGGGCACTGCATACATCCAGACCAGGGGACGGTAATTTGGCTTTTCGGCGCTGCGCCAGAAGAAATATAATCCCAAAACCCATAAGTAAATGGATGAGGGATTGGCCGCATTATATAGCTGGTCGATAAAGAACCATTTATAAAATCCGCCGTTTACGTCACGGGCATGCGCGGCGGATAGTTTTTGTAATGATATGAAGTCATGCTGTACCATCCAGAGCAAGTTGGGAAGAAAGACCAGTAACGCTACAGCCGCGCCAGCCCATAACCAGGGACTTTTCAGATAATGGCGAGCTGGTGTGAACAGCACACCCGCCACAAGGCCGGCTACCAGGAGAGTCATGGTCAGCTTGGTCAGCATACCCAAGCCAATCGCTGCGCCGATCGCCAGCCACCAGCGAGCGTCATTGGTTTTGAGCAGGCTGATCACGCCATAGGCCACCACGACCCACCAGAGGAAGTCGAAGGCTACGTACATGAAAATGCTGCCCTGATTGAGTGATACTCCGGAAATGACGGCTCCACCTGCAGCAATGACCTGGGCCCAGCGATTGCCCCCCATGCGCCGGACCATCAGCCCGGTCAGGACCAGGACCAATCCCTGTGACACCGCCGGAAAGAAGCGGATGCCAACCAGGGATGTGCCGAACAGGGTCTCGGCGATATGGGCAACAAAGGGCGTAAACGGTGGGCAATCAATGTACCCCCAGGCCAGGTGGCGCCCATCTTCAATAAAATTTAGCTCATCGCGGTGAAAGCCGTACTGGTTATTGGTCAGGCAATGAATGAGGATCAATGCCACTGCCATCCAGACCAGGATGGCTGTATCGTTTAGCAAGTAGCCATTCCAGGCGCGGGTATGCATAGTGCACCGATCCAGTAAATTTGTGAAGGGACGAGGTAAATTTGAAATTCTGTGAAAATCGAACCATAATCATTATACACCGTCCTTTTTTTTCCGAAAAAGGATGATACAAAATTACATATTTAAGTATGTTGGATAGCCGACGAGGTAATCCGCTTATTAGGTTACACAAACGATCCCTCAAGCTGAAACAGCACATCGACTTTGTTTTTACATTTATGGATTCAATGTCGCGATTCTGGCCGGCCTCTTCTCGCTGCTCTTCACCCGCCTGCTCGGTCGCTGGAAGGGAGCCGCCCTGGCAGCGGTAGCGGTGATCTTCTACACCCTGCTGGTCGGGGCGGGCGCCTCGGTGGTGCGCGCGGCGGTCATGGCCGAAGGGGCGTGGGGCTGCTCGGCCGCCAGATCGGCCGCCGCCAGAACGGGCTCAACACCCTGGCCTTCACCTCGGCGCTGATGTGCCTCTACAACCCCTTTTACCTGTGGGACCTCAGCTTCCAGCTCAGCTTCATGGCCACCCTCGGCCTGGTGCTCTACGCCGGCCCGCTCCAGCAGGGTTTCCTGCGCCTCGTCCGGCGCCGTTTGCCCGAGAACCTGGCCATCAGGGTGGCCGAGACCGTCGGCGAGTTCTTCCTCTTCACCCTGGCCGCCCAGCTCACCACCCTGTCGCTGATGGCCTTCCACTTCGGCCAGGTCTCCTGGATCGCCTTCCTGGCCAACCCGCTGGTCCTCCCGCCTCAGCCGCTGGTGATGGTATTGGGCGGGCTGGCGGTGCTGCTCTCCTGGGTCTGGTTCCCCCTGGGTCAGGCGCTGGCCGCCCTGGCCTGGCCCTTCGTGGCCTACACCATCCGCATGGTGGAATGGTGGGGCAGCATCCCCCACGGCGCGCTGACCTGGGCGCCCCGGATGGCCGCCTGCACCTGCTGGCTCTCGACAGCGGCTCGGACGGCGCTTTTTTGATCACCACCCCCGCCGGGCGCTCCGTGCTGATCAACGGCGGGGCCAGCTTCAACCAGCTCAGCGACGCGCTCGGCCGCCGGCTGCCGCTCACGGACCCCGGCCTGGACCTGCTGGTGGTCTCACCGCGCACCAACGCCGACCTGGACGGCCTGCCCCGAGCCCTACAGCAGTTCCCCGCCCGCGCCGTGCTCTGGGCCGGAGATCCTACCGGCGGCAAGCTGCGCGCCGCCCAGGATCTGCAACAGGCCCTGGCGGAGAGTGAGACGCCGGTGCAGACCGCCCAGGCTGGAGAGGTGATCGATCTGGGGTCGGGCGCCCGCCTGAGCGTTCTTTCAGCGGACGAGAAAGGCGCGGCCTTCCTGCTGGAATGGGACCGCTTCCGCGCCCTGCTGCCCTTGCAAACCGGAACGGAGCTTTCGCAGACAGGCGCGGTGCAGGTGCTGCTGGCGCCCAAAGAGCTGCCGGCCCAGTCCAGGGTCGACGCCTGGATGGCAGCCGTACATCCTCAGCTCGTCCTGGGCGAGCCCAAACCTGAGCTGGCGGGCTGGCAGACTCTGTCTACCAGTCAAAACGGCTGGATCGATATATCCACGGATGGGGGTCAGATGTGGGTAATGGGGGAAAAGAAGTAAACTTCCACAGTCAAAACACCTGAACACCGTGATCGATTTTTGGGATTACCAAACGTTAACAAGAATTACTGTTTTTCCGTGATGGAATCGAATTTTCAGCTTGCTAGAATGAATCGATTCGCGATATCGTTGATCCCAATCCTTTCACTGGTAATTTAGAAACATCCGCCGCTCAACTAATCTTTGCCCGGCCAGGCACCCGCAGAAGTGGCCTAATATAATTGGGCTGTCACGATTTGGCAGCCAGAAAGGTGGAAACGAAATGGAGAATACGATGGATACTCATCCAGATGGCCAGACCCAACATGGCCTGATCGAATGGGTTCGCCGGCATCGGACCGTCTGGGTCTCCCTGGGATGCGTCCTGCTCTTCCTCGGTTGTGTTTTTCCGGTGGTGTGTTATTCTGGAGGGCTTTCGTCTCATTGTATTTCCTTTATCAGGATATATGACGCGTTCTCCCGCAACGTACTTATTGCAGTGATGGTGCTCATACCGCTCCTGATTTTCGCTGTCAACCAGCTCAAATCACCAGCGAGCAAAATAATATGGGCTTCGATATGGATTTTTGCCTTTATTTTTTGTGTTCTCCGGATTCGATGGCTGCCTGATTCTCAAGTATATTTTCCACTGATCGATATTCCACTCGATATCCCATTAGGGATCCGTTTTCCTTATATACGAATATCAGGGGATCTACTTCATCCCATCAGTGAAATCCTTGCAATTCTTCCCTATATGGCATATACCGCTTGCGTTTTTCTTGCATTCTGGTTGGTTATTCGCCCTTCAGAAATCTACATGCGTTTTCGAGATTTGACCATTTTTGTGTTGGCTATATCTGGCGAATTGACTTTGCTCTATTTTATTAGTGCAATTCTCGAAACGATCCACCTAACAGACTTCGACACGGGTAAGGCGAGACTGGGAGCGGCATTGTCGGTTATTATGGTAGGGGTGGCGATCCTACTAATAGGTGAACTACTGGAGAGGCGTAATCAACTGCCAGACAAATCGGCTTAAACAATTGATCGATCCAAAATTATCACTCACATAATCAGGAGGTAATCCAATGCACAACCATCACAGGCGAATATTTCTGGTGATCTTGATTATGTTAATCGTTAGGGCTGGAGCGCCGAAATACTCCTTGACCGCAAGGGCGCAAACTGTAGAGGGACCTTCGCTCGTCTTGAAGACCGCTTCCCTGGTCACCAAAGCGGGCGGCGAATTCGACCTGGATGTCGTCATTCACACCGATCAACCCAGCCGCGGGGCGCAGTGCGAACTGCGTTTCGACCCGGCCCTGGTCGAGGTAACCAGCGTCAAGGAAGGATCATTCTTTTCAAACTGGGCCGCGTCTCACGGCGCGACCACCATCATGCTACCCGACAGGCCATCTCCAGATAACCAGAATGGTCAGGTGTCGCTCATTGGCATGGCGATCCTGGGTGGAGACGAAGGAGGTCCGACCGGTGTGGGAACGCTGCTCACTTATCACCTCCGGGCGAAAGAGGGCGCCCGGGGGAAGGCAGCCTTTTCCCTGGAGAACGTCGAGGTTGCGGATGCGGGCAGTTCGGGCATAGCGCAGGCCCTGCCCAACGTGAAACGCCAAAACGCTATCCTGTCCATAGGCCAGGGAACCGTTCCCGCCCAGCCCGGCCAATCCATCGACCTGGGCTCGGGCGCCCACCTGAGCGTACTGACCGCGGACGAGAAAGGCGCGGCCTTCCTGCTGGAATGGCAGCGCTTCCGCGCTCTGCTGCCGCTGGGGGAGGGGAAGGGCCTGCCTGAAATGGGCGAGGTGCAGGCGCTGCTGATACCAAAGAACGCGCCTGAAGGTGAGCAGTCCGCGGCGTGGATCAATGCGCTCAAGCCCAGGATTCTGCTCGGCGAGGTCCCGGCAGAGCTTGAAGGGTACTCAGCGCTCTCGACCAGCCGCTATGGGTGGATCGAGAGCGCGACGGATGGGGAGCAGATGTGGGTGGAGGGGGAGAAGAAGTAAACATCCTTTGCCGGAATACCCAACGTGATGAGGCAGCAATTGGGGGAAACCAAACGTTAACCAAAATTACCGATTTTCCGTGATGTAATCTATTTGGGATGTTGTTACACTATTTTTGATACGAATCGGTTACCTTGTCCTTAAATCATCTCTTCTGGCTTCCGCTTGAGGTTTACCAACAATCGTCATGAACCTCAGTTCGACTCCGGGGATGAAAAATGTTATGGCTCTAGGACCCTCGTCACAATCAAGAGCCAACCAATTGGAAAACCACATCGACTTTGGGTTTATGTTTTTGGTTTAAATAAAATCCAATAAGGTGGACAGGTTGATCTCCCCCAGGATATCCCTGGCCCGGTCTAATGAAATTTTTTCCACCTGATGCATGATTCCTTGCCGGCTGGTAGAATCGGGTTCATTTAATAGTGAGGTGGCATGACGCCATACTTCCTCGCGCCAATCCGAGATCAGTAAAGTGGTCATCCATTCATCCAGCGGCCCCACGAGTTTATCGAGAACACTGAATTCTGGATCGTAGCGGCCAATCACCTGGTCCTGGACGGCGTCGATCGTCTGGTGGATCACATGGTTCACGCGGTTGTGGTCGCGGTAACGTATCTGCCGGCCCTCCGGGGTTAACTCTGCCCATTCTCTTTCAAGCACTTCGGATAGGGCCAGCACGAGATCGTAGTTGATATGGGCATTCACCCCCAGGACCATGTTTTGCAACGAATTGACATGCGAATTTTTTACTGCATTAAAAGCGATCTTCCAGACCTGGGGAGTAGTGGGCACCTGATCCTGGTAAGCATCTAAAGCCTTAAAGTAATGGCTGGCGAATGTTTCCATCAGCCTGGCCACCCATTCGCCATCTTCAAATTCACCCGTATCAATCGCCAGTAAGACGTTCTGGGTCATCATCAGGTAACAGGTTAAGAATATCAAGCGCCGGTCATTTTCAAGCTCCCAGGCTTCAATCAGCTCGCGCATTTTTACCAATACCGGATGTTGTTCGACCATAATTGACCCCTAACGAACGACCCATTTTGTTTAAAAACCCGAATGCGGTGGTGCGCACATAATCCCAACTGAGGTTAATTATATTCATTTGCAAGAGATGCAAATTGAAACCTCCATGCAATCGTGCTATATTAAGATCGCCAGCGAAGCATATCCTGTTCACCCTCTCATAGGAAGCAATCGAGCTGCATCACCAGGGTTTTTTTTCATCTCAACCTGCCGGCTTTTGGGGCAGGTTTTTTTTCAACAGCTCCAGGAGGTGCCAGATGAGCGTCATCACCATATCCAGGCAATATGGCAGTGGCGGCGACGAAGTGGCTGACCAGCTCTGCCAGCAACTGCATTACACCCGGTTTGACAAACGCCAGATCGCCCAGGCAGCCCTCAATGCCGGCTTATCCGATCAGGAAATCGTCGATTATTCCGAGGAGAACTACAAGGTTAAGACCTTTTTGGATATCCTGCTGCGTCGTTCCTCTCCAGTTGCACAGGTGCGCATCTGGAAAGAGGACACCAGTGGTGCGCGAATCGCTGAGGCTCAAACCTTGAGTGAAACGGCTGCCCTGATGCTGGTCCAGAAAGCGGTAATGGCTGCCTACGAGATCGGCAATGTGGTGATCGTAGGCCGGGGCGGCCAGGCAATCTTGAAAGATTACCCGGACGTTTTGCACATCCGCATGGAAGCGCCGATCGAAGAGCGGATTTATCGGGTCAAAGCACAGATCAGGGCGGGGAAAGATTCTTACCTGGCGACCATTGATGACCGCCGGGAAGCCCAGGATTTAATCACTGCTCGCGATACAGCCTCTGCCAGCTACCTGCGCCAGTATTATGGAGTAGATTGGGCGGATCCCCTGCTCTACCATGCCGTCTTGAATACCGGCAAATTAGGGATTGAAAGAACGGTTCGGGCGATTGCGGCACTGGCAGGCAGCTAACGTATCATCTTTTATCTTACTCATACAAGGTTTTCTCTCTTTTCGCGCGAACTGCTAGAAATCGGTTTGCGAGAGTCGCCACATTGCCGGCCGAATCCTGTTTGGCCAATATCTGAAAACCCACTTATTTCATCCTGATCGAAGCTACGATCAGGTCGGCCTGGGCTTCCACGGAAGCGGTCAGGGCGGTGGGATCCGTCCAGTTACCAAGGTAGTCAAGGTCAAAATTAAACTGCACCTTGCCCCGCACCATGCAGCCGGTGCAACTGTACAGCACGGTCATATCCTTACTATTGAACACCAGCACGGTGCGGTTGATTTCCCTGCCGTCCAGCAGCACCATGCCGCGCGGCAACAGCTCGCCGTTGCCTACCCCGGTGCGCCCGATCTGGGCGTCTTCATCGCTGTGCTTGAAGGCCACCACAAACTGCGCGTTGAGATTATCCGGCTTAAGCAACAATGCGTGTCCGGTCATGGTTCCGGAGCCCGGCTCGATCTTCCATTCCGGCGGGTATTGGAAGGAAAAGCCGTAGTCCGTGCTGGTGTAGGTTAGCCAGCCCTTTATGCCACCAGCCGGGTAAGCCACCGAAGTCGGTGTGGAGCGGGTATCTGGTGTGGAGGTCGGCGGCAGCGTTTGCTGCGGAGCCGGCCCCACGATCACATTCACGTCAAATGAATTGACCGGCGGCACGTCTTTTTCCCATGGGCGGTGGTAGATCAACATCAGTTGCTGGGCGCCGTTGGCGTCAGCCCGGAAGGTCAGCGTAAGCATGGCTGGAGCGCCCGGCAGGTTAGATTTGGGCGCCGAAACCGGATCGCCGACCTCCGAGAGGATGGGCTTATCAACTGGTGACATGTCCCAACTGTAGCCAGTGGAAGGGTTGCCCTCCAGTGTCACGGTAAATGTCTGCCCGATCTCCAGGTGGATGGATTTACCGGCATCAGCAGCAACCAGCCCGGAAACAGGCTGGCTGGCCGGAGTATTTTTGGAAGACAGTGTCGGAGTCGGAGGTGGCGCGGTTAGCGCCATCACCGGCGACCTGGTGGAATCGGAGGCACTGGCCCCGATTAGAGTGCAGCCTGCTAGCGGCGATATAGCTAACAGCATCATGGACAGTAACATGCGTTTCCAAAACAGAGATTTCATTCATCCTCCCCATCTGTGATTTTACTCACAAGACTTTTCCATGCTATGGACGTTGCCTGACGATAGATAGTTCCCTTAATTATTCATCGAAATTCAATGGTCCTTTTTTAACCCGTTGGTTGCATGACAACCCTTCTGTTCCGGATATACTTAACCATGGCAACCTGTATATGTTGCGGTTTTCCTGGCGCCCTTGTGAAGGGAGTAAAACGCCAATCGTGATTGATCCATCCTGAAATTGCCGGAATGACGGACTCAACGGTTGAATTTTCTTCGAGCGATACGGATAAAAACACAAACATCACCCGCTGGATATTTGGGATATCGATCGTCGCGTTCATCTGGGTCGTTGTAACCCGGTTTACCCAGATTGAAGAGCTGATGAAGACCGTGGCCCAGGGCCGCCTGGAATGGATCCTGGCAGCATTGCTGATCGAGGTGATCAATTACGTCGTCCTGGCCGCCACCTACCAATCCGCTTTTTCAACCGTGGGAGTTCAAAGCCGGCTCCTGGATCTCATCCCCATCACGCTTGCCTCGCAGTTTGTCAATGTCGTTACACCCTCCGCAGGAGCCTCCGGCGCGGCGCTGTTTGTCGACGACGCTGCCCGGCGCGGCCAAACCCCGGCCCGCACCACCGCCGGCTTATTCTTGCAGTCAGCTTCTGTTTATTTTGCCATCACAATCATCCTGGGCGTTGGACTGGCTTATCTGTACATCCAGCACGATCTAGCTCCCTATGAAGTGGCTGCCGCTATCGCCTTCCTGCTGATCACGCTTGCCCAGGGTGGTGTGCTCATGTTAGGACATTGGCGTCCCGATCTGCTGCACCGCCTGCTCGCCTGGGTTCAAAAGGCGGGGAACGGCCTGGCGAGCAAGTTCCATCGCGCCCCCTTCTTTTCCGAAAACTGGGCGGATCAGAATACCGCGGACCTCAGCCAGGCGTCCGAGGCGATCTATAGTGACCGGAAAGGGCAGGCCCAGACGGTTGGCCTGTCGCTGGCCACGCAGATTCTCAACCTGGCCTGCCTGTTTGCCATCTTTATGGCCTTTTACGGGCCGATATCCTTCGGTCCCCTGGTCGCCGGATATGCGATGGGGATTCTCTTCTCGATCATTACGATCACCCCCCAGGGAATTGGGGCCGTTGAAGGGATCATGGCGCTGGTGTACGAATCGTTTGGCATACCGAAAGACGTGGCCGTGATTGTGCCCCTGGTCTTCCGCGGCTTGACTTTCTGGCTGCCGCTGGTGCTGGGTTTCATCTCGCTCCGGCGGGTGAAGTCTTTTGGTATTGGAGAACCTTCCCTGCCAAAAGACTGGGACGTACACCTGATCGCCCTGTTCACCGGGCTGGTGGGGATCCTCAACGTTCTTTCGGCAATCACGCCAGCCCGGGCAGATCGGCAGGCAATCAGCGATCGATTCCTGCCGTTGACCGTCCAGTATGGCGGCCGCCTGACCGCTGTCCTGTCCGGTTTTGCCTTGCTCATCCTGGCCAACAGCCTGGCGCGGCGTAAGCGCACGGCCTGGCTGCTGGCCCTGGTGGTGTTGTTGATCTCCATCATCAGCCATCTGGTCGAAGGCCTGTATTTCGAGGTGAGTTTGCTGGCGGTCGGGCTGGCCCTCTGGCTGCTGGCGATGAGGGATCGTTACCAGGCTCGCTCCGACCCGTCTTCAGTCCGCCAGGGAGTACGCGCCCTCTTTGCCGGAGCCCTGTTCACCCTGGTTTACGGAGTGACCGGCTTCTATCTCCTGGATCGCCATTATTCCGTGAACTTTAACCTCTGGGACGCGGTCAGGCAGACGATCGTGATGTACACCCGGTTCTATGACCCCGGGCTGCAGCCGGTCACGGGTTTCGGGCGCTACTTCGCCATCTCGATCTACGTCGTCGGAGCTTTTACGCTGTTTTTTGCCCTTCTGATGCTCATCAGGCCGGTGATCATCCGGCAACCGGCGACGGGAGAAGAACGGGAGCGCGCCCGCCGCATCGTGGAAGCGTACGGCCGCTCCTCCCTGGCGCGCTACACATTATTGGAGGATAAATCCTATTTCTTCAGCTCTGGCGGCTCAATCGTTGCGTACGCCCAAAAAGAACAGGCGGCTGTTGGGCTGGGAGATCCGATCGGACCGGCAGAGGATGTGAGCTCTGTCATCGCAGAGTTCAAGCAATACTGCGCGAAAAATGACTGGCAGCCGGCTTTTTATCAGGTCCTGCCGGACAACCTGGAACAATACCGGGGTGCCGGCTTGGATGTCGTGGGCATTGGCCAGGAAGCGATCATCGATCTGCGAAATTTCACCCTGGAGGGGAAATCGGCCAAAGACATACGCTCCCCCTACAACCGCCTGACCCGGCTCGGCTACCAGGCGAAGGTCTACGAGCCCCCGTTAGCGGACAGCCTTCTCGCGGAGCTGCGCAGCATCAGCGATGAATGGCTGAAGATGATGCATGGTTCCGAAAAACGATTTTCCCTGGGCTGGTTCGACGATGATTACATACGCGACAGTCGGGTCATCGCCGTGCATACTCCAGCGGGTCCGGTCAGCGCCTTTGCGAATATCAACCCGGAGTATCAGAAAAATGAAGCCACCATCGATCTCATGCGCCATCGGGAGGATGCGGAAAATGGGACGATGGATTTCCTATTCGTATCGTTATTTTTCTGGGCGAAATCGAAAGGGTATGATACATTCAACCTCGGGTTGAGCGGCCTTTCCGGGGTCGGTGAAACGCCGGACGACCCGGCGCTGGAACGGGCTTTGCATTACGTCTACGAACATGTCAACCAGTTTTACAATTTCAAAGGCCTGCACAAGTATAAAGAGAAATTCAACCCCAACTGGTCCCCCCGTTATTTGATCTATCCCGGGGCAGGCAGCCTGCTGCCAGTCGCTGTGGCGCTGGTCGAGGCCGACTCTGGAGGAAAACCAATCCCGGATAGCCCCGCGATTCCATAAATAACGTGAATCGGGATAACAGAAAGGAAATGATGGCCACGCAAGACAACCAAAAGTTTATCGAAGGGTTGAAACGCGCATGGATTGCGGAAGAGGACAGCCTGCGGCTTTACGCTGCGCTCGCCGACCATGAGAAAGACCCGGACCGTAAAAAAGCATTGGCGAAACTGGCCGCAACGGAACGAGGCCATAAGGAGCGCTGGCAAAAACGGCTGCGCGAGCTGGGCAGTGAGCCGCCTGTGTACCACGACACGCCGGGTAAACGGATCTGGCGCTGGGTGCTGGTCCAGAGTGGGACGGACAACGCGCTCGACCGGATCGAAGCCTCCGAAGCGGACGACAGCGATATGTACGGCAGCCTGGAAGCATTGGCGCCGACCGATGCTGACCGTTCGGCGATCGAGGCCGTCCAGCAGGACGAACAGAGCCACTTCCGCATGATGAGTAAGGCCGGCGAGGGTGCGCCCCAATTGCCCACCGCCCAAACCCGTTTGGATACGATCCTCCATCGCGAAAGCTGGCACAAGCACGGCGGCGGCTGGGTAGGACAAATGATATACGGAGCAAACGATGGTCTGGGCTCGGTATTTGGAATCGTCTCCGGGATGGCAGGTGCAACCGCAGGCGGGCCGGCTGTGTTGCTGGCAGGTTTGTCCGGCATGCTGGCCTCAGCGCTATCGATGGGCTCTGGGGCGTACCTGGCCAGCAAGTCCGAGCGTGAGATGAACCAGGCGGAGATCGAGCGCGAGCGCAAGGAATTGGAGACCCATCCCCAGGAGGAGAAGGAGGAGCTGTCGCTTTTCTACCAGCTCAAAGGCGTTCCGGAGGAGGAAGCCAACTCGCTGGCACAGTACATCATCTCGCAGCCCGAACAGGCGCTCAAGATGCTGTCGAGTGAAGAATTAGGGCTGACCGAGCAGGCCCAGCCGAACCCCTGGCTGGAAGCCGGGTCCGCATCGCTGTCGACCGCGATGGGCGCATTCATCCCGATCATCCCATTCTTCTTCCTGCATGGATATCCGGCCATCTATCTCTCGTTCGGGATCAGCACACTGGCGCATTTTCTGGTCGGCGCTGCAAAGACCGTGGTTACCGGTCTGAACCCATGGAAGAGTGGGCTGGAGATGATGTTGGTGGGCTTAGGAGAGGCGACGATCACGTACGTGTTGGGTCTGCTGTTTGGACCGGTCGTTAGGTAAAGACTTTTTCTATTCCTCGAATAAAATTAATATCATTCTCGTATTGTCCTTAGAAACGGAAAAACGGAAGCCATGGCCGCGTACGTCTCGGATCTCGACCTGATCCACGCCAGCCAGGGGGGTAACCAGTCCGCTTACGGGGAGCTGGTCTACCGCTACCGGGAAGCCGTGGTGGCAGTCGTCTACCGGATGTGCGGGGACCTGTCTACCGCCGAGGAAGCCGCCCAGGAAGCGTTTCTGCGCGCCTGGCAGCACCTGGGTGGATACCGGCCCGAGTACCCCTTCCGGTCCTGGGTCTTTCGCATCGCCGTCAACGCCGCCCTGGATGCCCTGCGCCGCGAAAAACCCCAGGCCGACCTGGAAGAGGTAGAGACCTCTCTCTCCCTGGCGCATCACGGCGGGCCCGACCCCGAGACTGTGGTGGTGGCCCGCCAGCGGAGCGACCTGATCCGCAAAGCGGTGCTCGCTTTGCCCCCACCCTACCGGGCGGCGCTCGTCCTCCGCGAGTTTGGCGGCCTGTCGTACGCCGAGATCGCCGCGGCCCTCGAGATCCCGTTGGGGACAGTCATGTCCCGCTTGAACACCGCCCGCAGCCAGCTCGGCCAGGCTCTCGCGGGCGTAATGGAGGCGCTATGAACGAAGCAAACCGGACCGACCTGGCTCGTGAATGGCTGGGGGCATATCTGGACGGAGAGCTGCAAGCCGAGCGGCGCAGTTGGGTGGAAAGCCACCTGGCCGGCTGCGCGGACTGCCGTGCAGAGCTGGAGCAGATGCGCGGCCTTTCTGCCCTGCTCCAGGCCGAGCCGCTGCCGGTGGGCGGGCTCTCCCCCGATGCGTTCGTCGCGGGAGTGATGGAGCACCTGCCGCAGGTGGAAGAGCCGCTGTGGAAGCGGGCGTTTTCCTTCTGCCTGCGCTACGCCCCGCTCTTCCTCTTCGTCGCCTGGGCCTTCACGCAGGCCATCGGCTGGGTCGCCGCCGCGCTGGTCGGCCTGGCCAGCCTGGTGCCGGGGGCCCAGAATCTCCTCGGCGCAGTATGGACCCTCCCAATCGGCATCGGTTTCCTCCCCGGCTGGCTCCCGCTCCCGGCTCTTCCAAAAATCCCTGGCCTGGACCAGGTCGCCCCGCTGGCAGTGTTCCAGCTCCTGACCACCGCCGTGGTGGCCATCCTTTTCCTCGCCTGGCTGGCCGGAGTCTGGTCGCATAGAAGGGCCAAAGGATTGATGACTGCTGATTGGAAATGATTTTCAATTTTCGATTTTCAATTTCCAATTGGAAAAGAAGGATTGTCGCTTTTTGAAAACCAACCACAACTCTTCACTATCTGGACAGATCGCTGACAATTGATCACTAAGGACCGCACTTATGGACCACATTCGCATCATCAAACGCGCATTTCAAATCACCCGCTTCTACCCGGCGCTGTGGCTCTTCGGGGCCATCCTGGCGCTGACCGGCGCGAGCACCGGCGGTAGCAGCGGGGGGAACGGGAGCTCTTCCAGTTCGGGAGGTGGGGGGAACGCAAACCCTCCCTCTTTCCCCCATTTCAATATTTCTCCCGAGGTGGGCAGCGCCATCCTCGCCGCAGTCATTGGGCTGATCTGCTTCGTGATTATCCTGGCGGTGATCTTCACCATCCTGCGCTACGTCTCGATGACCGCGCTGGTGCGCATGGTCGACGAGTACGAGACCTCCAACGAGAAGGTGACCGTCGGGCAGGGCTTCCGCCTGGGCTGGACGCGGGCCTCCCTCAACAACTGGCTGCTCGATTTGATCATCGGGATCGTGGGGTTCACCATCGCTATCCTCCTCCTCGCCGTGGCCTGCGCGCCCCTGCTGCTGTGGCTGACCAAAAACAATACCCTGGGGATCATCGGCACGGTCATGACCGTTGGGGCGGTCCTCCTGCTCATCATGGTGTTCATCATCGTCGGCATCGCGGTCTCGATCATCCTCGAAGTCGCCCACCGGGCGATCATCCTCGAAGGGCTGGGGATCTTCGAAGGTCTGGGCCGCGGCTGGGAGCTCTGCCGCCGCCGCCCGGGGGACGCGATCATTATGGGCCTGCTGCTCTTTGGGATCGGGCTGGTCTACGGCATCCTCATGATCCCGGTGGGCATTCTGGTCTTCCTGATCGCCCTGTTGAGCGGCGGGCTGCCCGCGGTGCTGACCTGGGCGGTCGTCAGGCTCTTCGCCCAGGGCGCCACGCCGATCGTTATCGGCGCGATTGTCGGGTTGCCGATCTTCCTGCTGGTCCTTGCCGTCCCTTATGCCTTCCTGAAGGGCCTGTTGGAGACCTTCAAGTCCAGCTCCTGGACGCTGACCTTCCGCGAGTTGGTCGCGCTGAATACTCTCGGGCCTGCGCCCGCCGCGCCATCCACGCCGGCGGCTGAGCCGCCCTCATCGGATGAACCGGCCCAGTAGCGCAAGGTTCTCCGTGATCGAAGGGGACCGTCCATGACATCGGACGGTCCCCTTTCCTGTAGTTGTGCGATCCGATATCCCTATTGAACCGGATATTCGGTTCATTGGGAATACGCGTGAAGGGGTGCATACCACGGCGGATCCCAAAGAGACGGATAATCTCGCAATTCAAAACGAGCTATAATGAAGACATTAGGGTGGATTTTTAGCGTTTAGAGAGTGAGAGGTAGAAATGACCGGTGGTAACCGGATGATAAAGGTGGCGAAAGCCATCGGGGTCATCGCATCCATCGCCGCGATCATCTTATGGATCGAGTTCATCATCACCATTCAACAGAATCCGCTGATCGTCACTCGTGAGACCTGGCTCATTGGGATCGTCATGATCATCCTAGCCGTCGCCGGCGGAGCGACCGCGCTGGCCGGCCGGCCCTTTGGGATGATCCTGGTCTTCGTGGTCTCGTTTTTCCCGGTGGGAGTCTATCTGCTGGGCGTCCCGTCGATTTTCCGCCTGATCGGGATCGCTGACCTGTTTTGGCTCATGGCCGGAATCCTCCTCTTATCCCAGCGCTACCGGGTGCAGCGGCCGCGCTGAAATAAAAAAAGTGGTATATTTGATCCTGGTTTCGATAACCCAACCTCATCCCGGAGTCCGCATGTACGTATCGATCGAAGGGGTCATTGGGGTCGGCAAAACTACCCTTGCCCGCCTGCTGCAGCCCCTGCTCAAAACCGAGCTGCTCCTCGAAGTCTTTGAAGAGAACCCGTTTCTCTCCGATTTCTACGCCGACCGGGCCAGGTACGCCTTCCAGACCCAGATCTTCTTCCTGCTCAGCCGCTATCGCCAGCAGAGCAACACCGTCCCCAGCATCCTGGCGTCCGGCCAGAGCCTGATTTCCGACTATACCTTCGAAAAAGACGCCCTGTTCGCGGGGATCAACCTGCAGGGCGACGAGCTGCAGATGTACTACCGCGTCCACGAGGCGCTGGCCGAGAAGATCCCCCTACCCGACCTGGTGGTCTACCTGAGGGCAGATACAGACGTCCTCATGCAGCGCATCGCCCTGCGTGACCGGCCCTACGAGCGCCAGATGGAGCGCAGCTACATCGACGAGCTCAACCGGGCCTACGATGAATTCTTCGCGAACCACCGCAGCCAGCACCGCCAGACTCCGGTGCTGAGCATCGATTCCAACGAGCTGAACTTCGTTGCCCAGCCAGAACATTTGCGCTGGATCGAAAACCGTATTCGCCAGGCGCTCAAGCTGTCGCCTTTCCAGCCTGAGCTGCCGCTCAGAATATAATCTCAATGTAGATTGGAGCCCTGCGCCAACACGGGGAAGGTATGCGCATCACACGGGAAACTCTGCTCAAGCTTGCTCAGGAAGCGGTCGCCGAGCGCGTCCGCGCCAACCGGGGAATCGTCACGGCGTACGTCGCCGGATCGGTGCTGACCCAGGAGCCCTTGCTGGGCGGGACAACAGACATCGACCTGTTCCTCATCCACGACAGCCGCCCTCCCTACGAGCGGGAAATCGTCCGCCTCAGTCCGGAGGTCCACCTGGATATCGTCCACCACTCCCAGGCGCTGTACCACCAACCGCGCCACCTGCGCACCGACCTCTGGCTGGGCTCAACCCTGTATTTCAACCCCATCCTGCTCCACGATACCCAGCACTGGTTCGAATTTACCCAGTCCAGCGTGCGCTCGCTGTTCTGGCAGGCCGATAACGTGATGCGCCGGTCCCGGCCGCTGGCCGAAAAAGCGCGCCAGACCTGGATGCGTCTGCAAACCGGAGAGCGCGGGCCGGTGGAAGGATTCTCGCTTTACCTGGCCGCGCTCGAAGCCGCGGCCGACGCCATCGCCAGCCTGACCGGCGCGCCCCTCTCCGAGCGGCGCTTCCTGATCGATTTCTCGGCTCGCGCCCAGGCTGTGGAACAGGCCGGCCTCGGGGTGGGGCTGGCCGGCTTGCTGGGCCAGGCAAATATAGACGTCGATACCGTGCGGGGATGGATTCCCGCCTGGAGGGCGGCTTTCCTGGAGGCCGGCAACCAGATCGAAACCCCGGTCGATCGCCAGCCCCTGCGGCTGGGCTATTACGAGCGCGCCATCGAAGCGCTGCTTTCCAGCGACGCTCCCCAAACCGCACTCTGGCCGCTGTTGAACACCTGGGTCCACTCGCTGACCCTTCTTGCGGATGGGTCGGAGCATCTCAACGCCTGGGAGATGGCCTGCGCTGCCCTTGGCTTCGCCGGGAAAGATTTCCAAGACCGGCTCGCTGGCCTGGACGCCTACCTCGATTCGATCGAAGAGACCCTCGATCGCTGGGGAGCCGCAAACGGCGTCGAAGCCAGCGCCGCCTGACCCCCACCTGTGGTGCGAGGGAGGTTCCTACCCCCAGGCGGATATTTTCCAGAAAACTGTGGATAAATCCCGAAAAACTGTGGATAAACAGTCTGAACTGTGGAAAAAGTGCTCATTCGTTCGAATAAGTGGGGCCTCACGCTAAAAACGCCCCCCCTATATATGGGGGTCGTTTTTATTAAAGCCAACATCTATTTCGGACCCTGGCGGGCTGTTGGGACATTTTCTTCTTCCCTCAATATTCCCAAAAGTTATCCACAGGTGGCTGAGGAAAACCTCTGCAACCAATTCCCCCAGATCTACCCCCCGCCTTCCAATGATACCCCTACTAGTGGGGGATCAACCCTTTTTAAGCCTTTTTCTCCACATATCCCCAGGCCCTACTATTACCACTGAATCCATTAACCATCTCATAAAGGGGTTGATTCGTGTAGGGAATCTCCCCGCTTGCATCCTCCTGAGAAGTTGGATAGAATCCATGAACGAGGTATCCAGACGAACGAGGGGATTATTTACTTGTTTCATTTCGGAGAATCCTGTAAAATTATTATTGATGACATAGATTATTGTTGTGAGGAGGATTATGCCCCCTGAAGCCAAAGTTAACACCATCGCATTGAAGGAGAAAGAAAGGGAGACCCATATGGACGTTATCAAAGTATCAGCAAACTCCCGTACGGCTGCTGTTGCGGGGGCCATTGCTGGGGTAATGCGAGAACACAAACACGCTGAAGTGCAGGCCATTGGCGCGGGCGCTGTGAACCAGGCTGTGAAAGCCCTGGTCCTGGCCAAGGGGTACCTCGAGGGGGATGGGATTCCGGTGGTGTGTGTGCCCGAATTTGTTGACGTGGATATCGACGGGAAAGTTCGCACTGCGATCAAACTGGTGATCACTCCACGTGAATAGAGTCTGCCCAATCAGACTCACCAGCTAGGCCCAAATAAGCAGGTGCGTCTATCGCTCAGATCTTGATAATTGGTCTGCCCGATAGGCGCATTTTGTTGTTAAATCCATCTTATAACGCGGCCTGGGCTACCTCGTCCGGGTCGAAGACCACTTCCTCTTTGCCGGAAATCTTTTCCATGGCTTTGTGAGTGATCAGGTCCAGGTGCCTGGGGTGGGCCACGAAATCGAGGTTGTCGGCGGGGACGCTCAGCACCGGGCAGAGGGTGAACCCCGAGATCCAGGTCTCGTACAGGGAATTGATCTGGGCCAGATACTCAGGGCTGATGGTGCGCTCGTATTCGCGGTTGCGCTGGGCGATGCGCCGGACCAGGGTGGACACCGAAGCGCGCAGGTAGATGACCAGGTCCGGGGGCGGGAGCAGCTCGGTAAGGATGTGGTATAGCTCGCGATAGGTCTCATAATCGCGGGGGTGGATGTGCCCCTGCAAGTAGAGGTTGTGGGCAAATACTTCGGCGTCCTCATAGACGCTGCGGTCGAGGACGGCTGAGGTGGGGTGGCTGAGCAACTGGCGGTGGGTGCGCAGGCGGTGGGCCAGGAAATAGATCTGGGAATGGAACGACCAGGCAGGCATGTCCTGGTAGAAATCAGCCAGGTAAGGGTTGGCTGCTTCGGGCTCGTAAAAGGGCTGCCAGTCGAGCTTCTGGCAGAGCATCTCAACCAGGGTGGATTTTCCCACGCCGATATTGCCGGCCACGGCGATGAATTTTTTCATGGCAGCCTCTGATTCGAAAGATGGAGGAGCCGGACCGGAGATTCAGGGAATCTTGCCGGCCAGCTCCTGATCGATTACGCTCTTGAAGAACTCGAAGGACTGCGCGCCGACTACCGCCAGCCCGTTGACGAAGAAGGTCGGTGTGGAGCGAATACCGAGGTTGGCTGCGTAATCGTAATCCGCCTGGACCTCGTCCTTGTATTTGCGGGTGCTGACGCAGTCGTTGAACCGGGCCTGGTCCAGGCCCAGCTCGGCGGCGTACTGAGCGTATGCCGCAGGGCTCAGCCCGGCGCGCCTGGAAAAGAGCTTCTCAGAAAAGGGGAAGTACCGGTTTTGCTCGCCGGCGCAGTCGGCGGCTTCAGCCGCCGCGGTGGCGTTGCTGTGAGTACCGGCCAGGGGAAAATCGCGGTAAACGAAGCGGATCTGGTTGGGATAGGCGGCGAGGAGCTTCTGGAAGACCTCGGCGTGCCATTTCTGGCAGTAGGGACACTCGTAGTCGCTGAATTCGATGATGGTGATCGGCGCGTCTTTGGGACCGATGCTGGGATCGTTGCCATCGGGGACTTCATAGCGGACGGGCTTCTGTCCGGCGGGGATGGCCGCGCTCGCTTCTGTAGCCTGTGCGGAACCGGGAGAGCTGGCCCGATGCGACGCCTGCCCCCAGACCAGGTAACCGGCGCCCAGCCCGGCGAGGAAGACCAGTGGGAGGAGCAGCGCGTACAGGTTGACCGGTCCGATCGAGGCTGTATTGGGGTAGCGCCGGATGGGCCGTGGGCTCCGGCGGGATTCTTCCTGGGGCCCGGCCGGCTGTACCGCTGCTTCATTGACTTCTTCTGCGGATTCTATTTCGGGTATGGGGTCTGGCTGCATCGGTATGCTACCATCCAATCTCCGGCGCTCTTCAGGAGGCCGAACCGTTCGTAGGGGTTGGATTTTGGACCAGGGCCCGCAAATTGGCGCCATAGAAGCGGGCCAGCTTCCAGCCGGCGTACGCTTCGGGGATGGGCGGATCCTTGAGCTTTTCTTCCGGATTCTTACTGGCCGCGATCCGCGCAGCCTGGACCTGCAGGTCGAGGATGTAGCGGCGCATCCAGCCGATATCCTGCGGCCCGCCGATCGGACCGTGGCCGGGGACGATGACTGCCGCGTCCAGCTCCTCAATCTTATCCAGGGCTTTCAGCCATTCGTCCAGGCTGGAGGCGGCCAGGTAGGGGTGGGAGCGGACGAAGACCAGGTCGCCGACGAAAGCCGTCTTTTCCTCGGGGAGGAAGAGGACCGAGTCATTCTGGGTATGGCCGGGACCGATCTCAATTAACTCGGCCGAGCGGACGCTGCCGTGGAAGAAGAGCCGGCCCTCGAAGCACCAGGTGGGCATGCGCAGCTTCATCTTGGGCGTCGATTCGGCCAGGGCGCGGAAATAGGTCACCCAGCGGCTGGTTTCCTCCACCGCGGAGGGGTCGGTCTCGAGCGGCAGGCGGGCTTCCATGGCCTTCATCTGCGAGAGGGCATTTTCGGAATCGTCCTGCAGTTCGGCGATGCCCTCGGTCTCCATCAGGCGGCGGGTGGTGCGGGTGCAGAGGATCTCCGTCTCGGGGGAAAAAACCTGGTTGCCGCGGATGTGGTCGTTGTGCCAGTGGCTGTTGATCACGTAGGAGATGACCCGGCCGGTGAGAGTCTCGGCGGCCAAGCGCAGGTCGGTGGCGGCCTTAGGCGTCAGGAAGGTGTCGTAGACCAGGGTCCGGTCTCCCAGATCGACGATGCCGGCGTTGCTGACCGCCGCGCCGCTGTCGAGGGCCAGGGCAGCGTAGACGCCGTCGGCCAACTGGTGAAGCTGGAAATGCGGGGAAGGGGAGAGGACCGGACTCATACATACCTCCAAAGGGAGCCACAAAGGGATAAAGTTGTGTGGCCTGAAGAGATTCTAACAGAAATTTCCGATTTGGAAGAACGAGAACCGACCTGCGGCCAACCGGTTCAGAACCCCATCGTAGGGTGCGGTCGGTTTTTAACCGCACCATCCAGGATTAATGCCCGAGATGCTGCGGTCTGGAATACGACCGCACCCCACGCGGAGGCCGTTTCGCCCATTTGTAGGGGTGCAGGGGGCACGTTCAAGGAAGCCCATTTTTTTACGAAACCCCTGCGCCCATACGCCAATCTGAAGGACGCTCCAGTTCGGGCTGGTGCGGTCGCTTCGCAAGCGACCGCACCCTACGATCTGTGAACCTGTCATCGCGGCGATCTCCGCATTGGACAGGGGATTGCTTCGCCCAGGCCTCCCTACGGTCGCCGCCACCTTCGGCAGGCAATGACTGTTCCTGTCTTGTGAAAGCCCTGGATCAATGGCCGTCAGGCATTGCGGTCATTTTGATCTTGTTGTACACTACCAAAAGATTTCCATTTCCTGGGAGCTGTACGTTTTGGAAACGATCGAATATATCGAAGCCGGACCGGAGGGTCTGGATTGGATCGCCGCGCTGGCTGTGGGAAGGGCTCAGGCGGCGCCACCAGCAGCGCCCGGCCCATTTTGCGGAGCGGTGCGCTCGATTCGCTTTCGCACAGCGCAAAGACATGCTGCATACGAAAGGAACGCTGCGCATCTTCCTCGCTCGGGGCCAGCCTGAAGCCGGTTGGCTGGGATATCTGGTCTGCAAGCCTGTCGGCTGAGATGGAATGCGAGATTGAGTCTTTGTACATCGACGCGGCCTACCGCGAGCAGGGGATCGGCGGGGAATTGATGCGCCGCATCCTGGAACAAACCTGAGACCCTATAAAATCTGGAGGCAGATTCATGGCGCAAAATTCACTATCGATCCCCTGGGGCAAAGAACAGATGCAGATTCGCCTGCCCGCGAGCTGGCAGGTGAGCGGGGTGCTCGAGCCGGCATCGCTCCCGCCGGTCGCCGACCCGCTGGAGGAGGCAGCGCGCAGCCTGTCCGCGCCGGTCGGCTCGCCGCGCCTGTCGGAACTCTACCGCCTGGGGATGAAGGTGACCCTGGTGGTGGACGACGGCAGCCGCCCGACGCCAGTTTTCTGCCTCTTTCCGGCCGTGCTGGCCGGGCTGGAGGGCGCCGGGATGCCGCGCGCCGACCTGACCATCGTCCCGGCCCTGGGGCTGCACCGCGCGATGACGGAAGAAGAGATCGCAGCCCGCCTGGGGCTGCCCGACCTGGCCGGTTTCCGCTGGACCAACCCGGCCTGCGACGACGAGGCCAGCATGGCCAACCTGGGGACGACTCGCCGCGGGACGCCGGTGTGGGTCAGCCGCGCCGTGGCCGAGGCAGACCTGGTCGTTTCCATCGGCTGCATCGAGCCGCACATCATCGCCAGCTTCGGTGGGGGGTATAAGAACCTGGTGCCGGGGGTCGCCGGCCGGGCGACGATCGCCCACAACCACAGCCTGAACTGTACCCCGCGGACCTTCAACATGGTCGGGCAGCCCATCGAGAGCAACCCCATGCGTCTCGACCTGGAGGAGGCGGCCGGGATGCTTAAGGCCCCCGTGTTTATCGTCAATGCCGTGCTGGATAGCCGCCAGCAGGTTGTCTGCGTGGTCGCCGGGCATCCCATCCAGGCGCATCGCGAGGGGGTGAAAACCAGCGCGGCGCTCTATGGGGTAAAGGTCCCCGCGCCGGCGGACGTGGTGATCACCGGTTCGCACCCGATGGATTCGGACCTGCGCCAAGGCGTGAAGGCGCTGGCGAACACGATCCGCGCCGCCCGGCCGGGTGGGGTGGTAATCACCCTGGTCAAGGCCGAGGAAGGGGTGGGGGTGTTCGGGCTGGCCAACCGCAAGCTGCCGCTGGGGCGGGGGGCGCTGAGGAGGCTGGCTCCGGCGCTGGTGCGCCTGGTGCCGCGCCTCAAGCTGAAGGGCATGGGCGAAGAGGACCGCTTCTTCCTTTACTTCGCCCTGCAGGCCATGCGCCACGGCACGCTGCTGATGGTCGCGCCGACCATCCCGGCGGTGGTGAAGGAGAACCTGCCTTTCGTCGAGTTCGCGGACACGCTGGAGCAGGCCCTGGAGCGCGCCGGGCAGAAATTCCCCGGCCAGGCGAAGGTCCTGGTTTTTCCCCACGGCGGCATCACCTACCCGGTGCTCAACTGAGGTGTGGATATCTGACTCGAATTTGTGGAGAGAGTCGAATAAGTCGCGGGCGGACGCTCCCATTGGCCGGCAGGTCCGCCCATACACAGGGACGCGGGCGGACACACCGGTCCGCCCCTACGTTGTGTAATCGAGCACCCGGTCCCGCATCTCGCCCCACTTGAGCGCGTCGGCGATGGCCTGCTCGAGGGGCAGCTCGGCCTTCCAGCCCAGGAGGCGCAGGGCGGTGTCGGCGTTGGCGTAGGCCCCGGCGACGTCGCCCGGGCGGCGGGGCACCTCGCGCTTATTGATCTCCTTGCCCCACACCTTCTCAAACGCGGCGACCATCTCTTTGACCGTCACGCCCCGGCCCGTGCCCAGGTTAATCAACAGGTAGCGGCTTTCCGGGTCCTCCGAGCGGGCAAAGGCCTGGTCAAACTGCTCGACGGCGCGCACGTGGGCGTTGGCCAGGTCCCAGACGTGGACGTAATCGCGGATGCCGGTGCCGTCGCGGGTGGGATAATCCGTGCCGGTGATCTCGAAGACCGGGTTTTTACCCAATGCGGTGTTGACCATTCCCCCCAGAATGAGGGTGGGGAAGCGGACCTGCAGGCCGGAGCGCATTTTCGGGTCGGCGCCGATCGGGTTGAAGTAGCGCAGAGCGATGCTGCGCAGGTTGTAGGCGCGGCTGAAGTCCTGGAGGACCATCTCCATCATGTACTTGGTGCGCGCGTAGGGGCTGAGCGGGCGGAGTGGGGCGCTCTCGGTGACCATGTAGCCGGGGACCGTGTCGTACACCGAGGCGGAAGAGCTGAAAACGATCCGCTGGCAGCCCAGGCGGTCGAGCTGCTGGAACAGCTCGACGGACTTGGCCACGTTCTCGCGGTAGTACTCGTAGGGGCGCGCGACCGAGTCGGGGACGACGATCAGCGCGGCGCAGTGGATGGCAGCCTGGATCTCAGGGTGCTCGCGGAAGATCCTCTCCAGGAGCGAGGCGTCGGCGATGTCGCCGTGGTAGAAGATCCGCCCGCGGGTGAACTCGACCCGGCCGGTGATGAGCGAGTCGAGGATGATGGGGGTGTGTCCGCTGTCCTCCAGCGCGGACGCGATCGTGCTGCCGATGTAGCCGGCTCCGCCCGTGATCAAGATTTTCATAGGGTAGGGTGTCCTCGTAGAGAAGATATGTTTTCAGGATAATTCGCAGGCGTCAGCGCCTGTTAAAGATCGGAACGGTTTTCCAGCAACGCGACGTAGTGCGCCAGGTTCTCCCTGGTGATCACGGTCAGCTCTTGCGGGGCCTCATGCGGGTCGACCCACAGGATGCCGGTGCACTTGCCCGGCTCGCGGATCTGCGCCTCGCCGGAGACCCAGCGGCAGAGGTAGGTCGGCGAGACCCAGTGCTGGCCCTCGTCCGGGAGGATATGGTCGACCACGTCCAGCAGCTCGCCGACCGCGATTTCCATGCCGTACTCTTCCTGGATCTCGCGGCGCAGGGCGTCGGCCAGCTTTTCGCCGAACTCGACCGAGCCGCCGGGGAACTCCCACCGCCCGCGCTCGTTCTTGGCCAGCGGCCCCCTCCGGGCGAGGAAAACCCGCCCCAGCCCGTCGCGGATCACCGCGCCCACCCCCACTCCGATGTAATCGACGCCGCGCTTCATGGGGGCAATTTTATCGGAACTATCATCCAGGGACAAGGGGAAAGGAGAGAGAAAAGTGGAACGATGTGCCTGCCGGATCGTTCTTCTTCCAGGCAGGTTTTCGGCTATAATATCTTTATGCCCGGCCCGGCCCGTTTGGTTCCTGGCCGGGCGGAGATAACGACGGGGTATTGCGAAGGATATGGCGTCACAACAATTGACGAGCGGCCGGCTGGGGATGGAGTTGGTCCTCGCCCTGGCCAGGGCGCCGGAGTGGCTCGGCTACCCGCTATCTCGCTGGGGTGGGCTCTGGTTTGCCAGCCAGCGGAACGACCCCATGGTCCGCGCGGTGCGGGCCAACCAGCGGGTGATCGGCGGAGAAAGGCTCTCCGAAGAAGAGATCGACCAGCGCGTGCGCGCGGTTTTTGTCCACGGCGGGCGCTGTATGTATGACTATTATCACCTGCTCAGCCGCCCGGAGAAAATGCTGCAGAAGGTGGCCTTCAGCCCGGAGCTGGAGCAGGCTTACCAGGGATGGCTGAAGAACCGCCATGGGGTCGTCGTGGTCGGCCCGCACATGAGCAACTTCGACCTGGTGATGCGGGCAATGGCCTATCGCGGGCTGAAGATCCAGGTGCTGTCCTACCCGGCCCCGCCAGAGAGCTACCAGATCCAGAACGCTTTGCGCCAGGAGACAGGTCTGGAGGTCACGCCGTTCTCTCCCGGCTCGATGCGCCAGGCGATCACGCGGCTACAGGAGGGCGGCATCGTGATCACCGGCATGGACCGGCCGGGCAATGATACCAGGTACCACCCGTGGTTTTTCGAACGCCCTTCTGCGGCGACGGTGGCTTATATCCGCCTGGCGCTCAAGGCGCAGGTCCCGGTGGTAGTGCTGGGCAACCAGATGCGCCCCGATGGTGTCTGTTACGTCCAGGTTTCCGAGCCGGTCCACATGCGCCCCTACCCGGACCTGGAGACCGAAGTGGTGCGGAACGCTGAAACAGCCCTGGAATGGGCAAGCAAGTTTATTTGCGATGCGCCCGAACAGTGGCTGATGTATTACCCGGTATGGCCTGAAACGCTGGAACAGGCCTGAACCCTAAACCTAGAAAAGGCAGGTGACGCCATGTATGACGCCCCCGCGCACAGGCGCGTAAACGATATCCTTCTGGGCCCGCTGGAACGGCCCGCCCTGCAGTGGCTGGCAGCTCACGCGCCGGCCTGGGTGACCCCCGATATGCTCACCGGCACAGGATTGTTCGCCTCGGTGCTCATTTTCTTCTCCTACATCGCCACGAACCTGGATAAGGGTTTCTTGTGGCTGGCCAGCCTTGGCTTCGTGCTCCAATGGCTCGGCGACAGTCTGGACGGCACCCTGGCCCGCTACCGCAAGATCGAGCGCCCGCGCTACGGCTTCTTTGTCGACCACATCGTCGACGCTATCAGCGAATGCCTGATCTTCTTTGGATTTGGGCTCTCTCCCTACGTGCGCTTCGACCTGGCCTTAATCGCCCTGATCGGCTATATGCTGATGGCCAACCTCATCTTCATCAACACCTACGTCAACGGCGTATTCCGCCTTTCGTACAGCAAATTGGGGCCGACCGAGGTTCGCGTGATCGCCATCCTGGCCAACACCATCGTCTTCTTTCTCGGCAACCCGGTGCTGAGCCTGCCCTTCGGCCTGGGCCAGTTCTCGTTTTACAACCTGGTCGTGATCGTGGCCTCGGTCGTGCTCTTCACCGTCTTCCTCGTCGTCTCGGTGTCACAGGCGATGGAGCTCAACCGTCAGGACCAGCACGCGCTGTGGCGGGTGAAGCAGCCCAAGACGCGCAAGAAAGGCCTGTTTGCCCGCGTTCGTTTGTCGCGTTCCCGCCCCGCCGCCCAACGCCGCGAGCGGCGCTCGGAGCAGGCGGAGCGCGGCCTGCCTGCCGACTGATCCCTCCACCCGCCGCTTCGCCCCGCGATGCAGATCTCTCTCCGCCCCGCCGGTCTGTTGGTCGCGCTCGTCAGGCCGTTCCATCGGCTGGCCGCCGCCTTGGGCTGGACGCGGGCCAGCTACACCCTCTTCAGCATTTTCCTGGCGATCATCGCCCTGATCCTGGTGGTCTGGTGGCCGCTGGTGGTCGAGTACGCCAGCAGCTACGACCCGCGCTATCCTTTCTGGGTCCAGTTCGACTGGCTCCTCCTGGGCATCTTCGCCGCCATGTCGCTGCTGATCATGACCGGCGCGGACCTGAAGAAGGACGCCCTCATCGTCTTCGTCGGGTTGTGCGGCGGGCTGGCCATCGAGGGCTGGGGCACCCAGACCCGCCTGTGGACCTACTACACCCTGGAGCGCCCCCCGCTGTGGATCATCCCGGCCTGGCCGATCGCCAGCCTGTCGATCGACCGGCTGGTGCGCCTGCTCGACCGGCGCCTGCCCGCGGTTGCGCCCGGGCCGCTCCGCGCTGCTTACTGGCCGGTCTTCCTGGCCTTTTTTGCGCTGATGCTGGTTTTCGTCTGGCCGACGATCATGAAGCCTTTCACTCCACTGGCCCTGCTGACCGTGGCGCTGCTGATCCTCACTCCCACCGACCACCGCTTTGCGCTGCTGACCTTCGCCGCCGGCTCGGGATTGGGCTACTTCCTCGAGGTGTGGGGCACCACCCACGCCTGCTGGACCTATTACACCCTGCAGACCCCGCCGCTCTTCGCCGTCCTGGCCCACGGCCTGGCCGCGGTTGCCTTCTGGCGGGCCGGCTTGGTGATCAAATTAGGAGTCTTCTATGAAGCTGTTCGTCCCGGGTAGGATCTGTCTCTTTGGCGAGCATACCGATTGGGCCGGAGGCTACCGCCGCATCAACGCCGCCCTGGAGAAGGGCTACGCCCTGATCGTGGGCACCAACCAGGGCGTCCACGCCGAGGTCAGGCCGCACCCCAACCAGCTTATCCTCAAGGCGACCCTCAACGACGGGACGCGCATGGGCCCCTACGCCGTCCCCATGGAGCGCGGGGCGCTGCTGGCCGAGGCGGAAAAGGGCGGGTTCTTCTCCTACGCCGCGGGGGTGGCTTACCAGGTGCTGACCCACTACCGCGTCCGCGGGCTGGAGATCGACAACTACCTGACCGACCTGCCGATCAAGAAGGGCCTCTCCTCCAGCGCGGCGATCTGCGTGCTGGTGGCGCGGGCTTTCAACCGCATTTACGACCTGAAGATGACCGTGCGCGGCGAGATGGAATACGCCTACGCCGGCGAAATCACCACCCCCTCGCGCTGCGGGCGGCTCGACCAGGGCTGCGCCTACGGCAACCGGCCGGTGCTGATGACCTTCGACGGCGATCGCCTGGACGTGACCGAGCTGAACGTGCCCAAAACCCTGTACTACGTGATCGTCGACCTGCAGGCCGGCAAGGACACCCGCGAGATCCTCTCCAAGCTCAACAAGTGCTATCCCTTCGCCGAGAACGAACTCCAGCGCATCGTGCAGAAGTACCTCGGCCCGCTCAGCGCGGAGATCACCCACTCCGCCATCGAGGCCCTGGAGCGGGGCGACGCGCCCGCCCTCGGCGAGCTGATGAACCGCGCTCAGGCCGAGTTCGACCGCCACCTCCAGCCGGCCTGCCCCTCGCAGCTCACCGCGCCGGTGCTGCACCAGGTGCTGAGCTACCCGCCGATCCAGCCCTACGTCCTCGGCGGCAAGGGGGTCGGCTCACAGGGGGATGGGGTGGCCCAGTTCCTCGTCCAGGACGAGGCTGCCCAGGATACGCTGATCGAGATCGTCGAGCGGGACCTGAAGATGCCCTGCACGCGCCTCTCGATCCGCTCGGCGCAGCGGGTGCGCAAGGCGGTCATCCCCGCCGCCGGCTATGGCACGCGCCTCTTCCCGGCCACCAAGGCGATCAAGAAAGAGCTCTTCCCGATCGTCGACCGCGACGGGCGGGCCAAGCCGGTCATCCTGGCCATCGTCGAGGAAGCGCTTAGCTCGGGGATCGAGGAGGTGTGCGTCATCGTCCAGAAGGAGGATCGCGACCTGTTCGAGGAGTTCTTCGGCGTGCCGCCGGCGATCGAGCACTTCAACAAGCTCTCCACCGCCGACCAGGAGTACTGCCGCTACCTGATGGAGGTGGGGCGCAAGGTGACCCTCATCACGCAGGACGTGCAGGAGGGCTTCGGGCACGCCGTCTACTGCGCGCGAGAGTGGGTGGGCAGCGAGCCCTTCCTGCTCCTCCTCGGCGACCATCTCTATGGCTCGGACAGCGACGCGCCCTGCTCGCGCCAGCTTCTGGACGTCTACGAGAAGGTGCGGCATAGCGTGGTGGGGCTCAAGGTCACCCCCGCCGAGGAGATTCGCCATTTCGGCTGCGCCGCCGGCGTCTGGGAGACGCCCGGCCGGGTGCTCTCGATCACCGAGTTTGCCGAAAAGCCCGATCCGGAGTACGCCGCCAAGCACCTCCGCGTCGAGGGCATGGACGAGGGGAAGTACCTGACTCTGTTCGGTCAGTACATCCTCAGCCCGAAGATCTTCGATTACCTGGAGGAGCAGATCGGCCTGAACATGCGCGAGAAGGGTGAGTTCCAGCTCACCTCGTGCATGGACCGCCTGCGCCAGGAGGACGGCTTCAGCGGCTACCTGGTCCAGGGCCGGAGGTTCGACATCGGCCTCCCCGAAGCCTACCGGCAGACGGTGATCGATTTTCGGAATGCGTGACCTGACCTTCCCTGGTTAAATCTCCAGCCTGTCCTGGCAGACAGTCCAGGCGGACTTCGCGGCCCTTTCCCTAAAATTTGGAAATAACCCCCGCCCGACCACCTCAATGCACTTGCCCCTTTACTTTGCGCGGCCGGCGGGGTTTAATGGTTTAATAAAGATATACCGATCATACTTCTTCGCGAGGAGCCACCCCGGCTGCCTTCAGCGGCGGGGTGATTGTCCAGATGATTTCTGCTCTCCCTGGACAGGCCGTTTTCTAATCACTTCCAATGGAGGTTGGGATGAAGGCGAATGATGTCTTACGGACAGAAGTGCTGGCCCTGCTGCGCGGGGGCAACGCGCACATGCCTTTCGAGGAGGCGGTGGCCGATTTTCCCCCCGACGCTTATAACCGCTTTCCACCCCAGGTGCCGTACTCCCCATGGCACCTGCTCGAGCACCTGCGCATCACCCAGTCCGACATCCTCGAGTTTGTCCGCGACCCTAAGTACGTCTCCCCCGTGTGGCCTGAGGGCTACTGGCCCGCGCCGGGCGAGCAGGCCGACCGGGCCCGCTGGGAAGAGACCATCCGCCGCTTCTGCGCCGACCTCTGCGACATCCAGGCCATCGTCGAGGACCCCAGCATCGATCTGCTGGCCGAGATCCCCCACGCGCCGGGGTACACCTACCTGCGTGAGGCCCTGCTGGTCGCCGACCACAACGCCTACCACATCGGCGAGTTCGCCATCCTGCGCCAGGTGATGGGCACCTGGAAGTGAGGAAGTCGTCAGTCTTCAGACTTCAGGAAAAACCTGGATATTGAGCAAACCGCTCTGCGGTGATCCATCCTGCCGCCCGCGTAGGGTGGGCGGAGGGGCGCATAAGCATGCATCCCTCCAGTACCTGTCGCCACACAGTCCACCATCCCGGGGCCTGGTTTTCCCCTGCCGATCTTTCCCGGTCAAAATTCCCTCCACGGGTCTCTCGGGTAGGATGAGCGTCCCCCCCAGCCCCTCGACCGGTCCCCCAGCGCCCGCTCGATATCCTTCACCCGATGGTCGCGCAGGTGGCCGTCCAGGTCGTTGGGCCATTCGGGGGGGCGGTCCTTGCCGCTGAACCAGTCATCCGGGGCGGCGCGCAGGGCGGCGAGCACCTCCGCGTGGACCTGGCGGTGCCAATCCAGCACCTCCCGCGGAGAGCGGTCGCGCCAGCGCAGGTAGATGAGGCGATTGCCATCGGTCCAATTCAGGCCGCGCTCCTCGGGTGGGCGGCGCCCGCGGCGGATGGCGCGGATCACGTCGGCTTTCCAGTGGGTGACGTGGGCCAGGGCGTCCTTCACCGTCCAGGGGTCTTTGCTCTCCGGGCGGGGCAGGGGGCGCTGCCAGTCCGCCTCGCTGAGGTTGGCGGCGAGCCGGTCCAGCAGCTCGAACTCCTGGATGGTACGCTGGATCACTTCCTCACGGGTATGGCGCATGGGGTGGGTTGCCTCCTGAATGGTTCAGGTCATACATTAACGTATAATCGAACCTGTCGCAGTTCACCCCCTCTTCGTTTGGCGAGCTTGGAGATTGCCACAGCCCCATCGGAAAGGCACCGATGGGGCCTCGCAATGACATGAAGCGGACGGGAGGAAAAAACTTCCCCCTTCCTTTTCAGGGAAGGGGGCCAGGGGGTTAGGTTAAGCGGCTGATCTGAAGATTACTTCCTCGATCCAGAAGTGCGCTGGTTCTCAATGTCTTTCAAATCGAAAATCGAAAATCACCTCCGCACCGGGATCGCCTCCAACTGGTCGATCAGCCCCTCGATCACCCGGAAGCCGCCGCGCCAGAACTCGGGCTGGTGCACGTCGATGCCGGCATTGGCCAGCAGCTTCACCGGCGCCACCGAGCCGCCCGCCGCCAGGATCTGCTTGTAGCGCGGCTTGAAGCTCTCCCCCTCCGAGCGGTACTCCTGGTAGAGCGAGAGCACCAGGAGCTGCCCGAAGGCGTAGGCGTAGACATAGAAGGGCGTCTTGTAGATGTGCGGCACCGAGACCCATTCCCAGCGGAACTCATCGGTCACGCCCACCGCGTCGCCGAACTGGCTCTTCAGGTTCTCCAGGTAGGCCGCCGCCAGCTCGTCGACCGAGGCGTTCTGGGTGGTCATCTCGTGGGCCTGGCGCTCGAAGAGGGCGAAGAAGGCCTGGCGCTGGATGGTGGCGTAGGCGTCGTCTACCTGGCGGAAGAGCAGGTCGCGGCGCACGTTCTCGTCGCTCTCCTCGGCCAGCAGGCTGTCGACTAGCATCATCTCGCCGAAGGTCGAGGCGGTCTCGGCCAGGGGCAGCGAGGCGTGCTGGGTGAAGATCGAGTGGTGCTCGGCCATCATCGAGTGGATCGCGTGCCCCAGCTCGTGGGCCATGGTGGCCACGTCGTCCGGGCGGCCCTGGTAGTTGAGCTTCACCCAGGGGGTCAGGTCCGGGCGGACCGTGGCGCAGAACGCCCCGCTCTCCTTGCCCTTGCGGATCTCGCTGTCGAGGTGGTTGTCGATGAAGACCCGCCGGGCCAGGCCGGCGAACTGCGGGTCGAAGTTCTCGAACGAGGCAAACACCCGGTCGGCGGCGGCGGCGAAGGTGTAGCTCTTGTCCGATTTGGCCACCGGGGCGTAGATGTCGTAGCGCCGCAGGCGATCCATTCCCAGCCAGTGGGCCTTCAGGCGGAAGAAGCGCTGGAAGACCCCCGCGTTCTCCTGGCAGACGTTCAGCAGCGTGTCCACGACCTCGTCGGGAACGTCGTTGGCCAGGTTGCGCGCCGCGATGGGGCTGGGGTACCTGCGCAGGTTGATCTGCTCGTTGCGCCAGTCGCGCACCAGGGTCTGGTACATCTGCCCCAGGATCGGCGCGTCCTGCCCGTAGACGCGGTACAGCTCGTGGTAAGCCTTCTCGCGCAGGCCGGCGTCGTGCTGGCGGACGAAGACCATCAGCTCCCCGCGGGTCACCTCCTTGATTTCGCCCTCGATCTCCACCCTGAACACGTAGCGGTTGGTGATCGAGTCGTACAGGGTCACCAGGGCGTTCGAGCCGGTCACGTTCTTGATGTTGATCACCTTTTCCTCGGGTTCCGTGAGGGTGTGCGGCTTGAAGTGGCGCATCTCTTCCAGCCAGTAGCGGTAGTCGCCCGAGTCGGCCATCAGGCGTTCGGCCTGCTCGTCGGGCAGCGACTTCCACCACAGGTTGAAGAAGAGGATGCGGTTTCCCAACTCGGTGAGGAACTGGTCGATCCGCGCCATCAGCGCCAGGGCCGCCTGGTTCTGGGTGTCCTCGGTGAACCACAGCCCGGCATAGGATGAGAGGGTCATCGCTTCGCTGTTGATCCCCTCCAATTGGTGGACGATCTTCATCAGGTCCTGCGGCTCCATCACCTCGTTCAGCTCCGGGCGGTTTTTTTCGAAGGCCTGGACCTTATTCTCCAGGCTGGGGAAAGCGGCTTCCAGTTCGGGGCTGTTCGGGCCGGGGTAGAGATCTTCTAAGCTCCAGCGAGTTTGGATAAATGTCTGGTTCGATACGTTCATTCTTGAACTTTCCTACCTGTTTTCTTGAGATTCAGAACTTTCCACTTCTGTTTGAGCCGCGCTGCGGATCACCTGGCGCAGCGCGTCGATGGACCGCAGCTCCCCGCTCATGGGATCGCGGTAGTACCACAGGTCCCAGCCGTTGCCGGGCCCGTGGCGGATCTGGCGGGCGATGGCGTGGATCGAGCCGCGCTCGCCGTGATATTCCAGGGTCCCGTCGGCCAGGATTTTGGCGCGGATCCCCTCGCCCGGGCCAAAATAGAGGGTTTCACCCGGCTCGAGCAGCCCGTACTCCAGCAGAGCGCCGAAGGGGATGCGCGGCTCTTTGCGCGGGCTGACGCTGTAAAAGACCGCCGGGTCGAATTCGAGCTGCTGCACGGAGCGGATTCGCTCCCGGGCCAGCTCGACGTAGAAAGGGTTGCGCTCGATGCCGATGAAGCGGCGGTGCAGGCGCACGGCGACCGCCCCGGTGGTGCCGGTGCCGAAGAAGGGGTCGAGGACCACATCGCCCGAGTTGGAGCTGGAGAGCAGCACCCGGTAGAGCAGGGCCTCCGGCTTCTGGGTGGGGTGAGCCTTCTGCCCGTTGACCTTCAGCCGCTCCTTGCCGGTGCACAGCGGCAGGTACCAGTCGCTGCGCATCTGCAGGCCATCGTTGAGCTCCTTCATCGCGCGGTAATTGAAGGTATACGGCTCGCCGTGCTGCTTCTGGGCCCACAGCAGGGTCTCGGTAGCGTTGGTGAAGCGCACCCCGCGGAAATTGGGCATGGGGTTGGTCTTGATCCAGGTCACCGCGTTGAGCAGCCAGAAGCCCAGGTCCTGCAAGGCTGTCCCCACCCGGTAGATGTTGTGGTAGGTGCCGATCACCCACAGCGTGCCGCCGGGCTTGAGCACCCGCCGGCAGCCGGCCAGCCAGGCGCGGGTGAACTCGTCGTAGGCGGCGAAGCTCTCGAAGCGGTCCCAATCGTCGTCGACCGCGTCGACCCGGGTCAGGTTGGGCCGCCAGAGCTCCTGCTGGAGCTGCAGGTTGTAAGGCGGGTCGGCGAAAACCAGGTCGATCGATTCGTCCGATATCTGCTCCAGCACCTGGATGCAGTCGCCCTCGAGCACCTGGTCCAGCGGCAGCGCCGGCATGCGGAGTGTATCGGTTTGGATGGTTTGGGCGACGGTCATCAGTTTTTCAACGGTCCAATCCAGACCCCAAGGGTTTCCGAAACCCTCAGGATCTTACCGGATGGTGGGTTGCGGGGGCGGCGGATCTCGCCCAGGCCGGGGCCTGTTCGCCCCTCCACCCACCCTACGCGGGCTTCTGTTCTCTGCTCTCCCTGTGCCTGTCCTGCCTGCACCTGCCTGCACCTGCCTGCACCTGTGGTGCGGCACAGGTGTGGTGCGGCACGGGTGGGCGGACAGTCCAGAGGACAGGCCGTTCTCTTCCTCCCCCTATTTTACCTCGAATGGGAATCCTGGAAAATCTTCAGCATCTGGGGATGGATCTGCGGGTTGGCGGCGAGGATCGAGTTGGGCGGCTGCATGAAGTCGGCCTGGCCCTGCAGGTCGGTGACCACGGCGCCGGCCTCCAGGGCGATCAGTCCCCCGGCAGCCACGTCCCAGGGGGAGAGCTTGATTTCCCAGAAGCCGTCCAGCCGGCCGCAGGCGATGTAGCACAGGTCCAGCGCGGCCGAGCCCAGCCGGCGGATTGCCTGGCAGTGGCGGGTGAAGAGGGCGTAGTTGTCCAGGTTACGCTGGATCTCTTCCCAGGGCCCGTAAGGAAACCCCGTGACCAGCAGCGAGCGGATCATCTCCGCCGTCTCGGAGACGTGGATCGGTTCGCCGTTGAGCGCCGCGCCCTTGCCCCGCTCGGCGCTGAACAGCTCGTCGCGCATCGGGTCGTAGACGGCCCCCAGGCGCAGCTCGCCCTGGCGGGCGAAGCCGATCGAGACGGCGAAGATGGGCAGGTGGTGGGCGTAGTTGACCGTCCCATCGAGGGGATCGATATACCAGCAGTCCTGGCTGGCGCCCAGGCTGCCGCTTTCCTCGGCGACGATCCCGTGGCCCGGGAAGCGGGCCTGGATCGATTGAATGAGGAAGGCCTCCGAGGCGTGGTCGGCCTCGGTCACCACGTCGATCTTGCCTTTATAGCCGATCTGGTGCTGTTTCCCGTAGCCTTCGCGCAAGATCGCGCCGGCCTGGCGAGCGAGCTGCTCGATATCGGTCCGTTGGGGGAAATTCATGGGGGATCGCTCTCAGGAGATGCCGCGCAGGCGGGTGGGTATGACGCGAACCGGCACGCTGTACTCCTGGAAAAACTGCTCGCTGGTATATCCCAGGCCCTGGATCATGCCGCCGTATTTTTTCAGGTAGGCGTCCGCCAGTTCGTCTGAAACCGGCCCATCCAGGATCTCGGCCCGCCCGTGGAAGACCTGGACGTCCTCTCCCTCGGGGCCGCCGTCGAAATGCAGGCTGACCCGCGGGTCGCGGCGGATGTGGGCCAGCTTCCTGGCATTGGCCTGGCTGAAGATGAGGAACCTCTCGCCGTCCCAGTCGAACCAGACCGGCCGCGGCTGGGCCGCTCCCTGCCCGTCCACGGTGATCAGCCAGATGCAGGCTTCGCTTTGCAGGCGCTGTCGGGCGCGCTTGCCAGTTTCGCTCGTCCAATCGATCATAAGTTTCCCCGCAATCTTGCCCTAATCTCTGCCGGGTTTTTCTTTGATCTGGCCCAGCAGGTGAAAAAGCTGGTTCAATTCTTCCTGGATCTCATCCCGGTCCCTGACCGCCTGATCGAGCAGGGCGATGAAGGCCGGTTTCTGGTCTTCGTCCAGGGTTTGCAGCAGGCGTTCCGTCCGCGCGATCTGGGTGTTCTTATGGCGCAGCTTGGCCTCCAGGCGCTGGCGGTAGCCCAGGATGAACTCTTTTTCGCCCATCGGCCGGGGTATGGTTGGGTGGTCCCGGGTCAGCACCTCGCCGATGGTCAGGAATAAGTCCTCGGTATCGACCGGCTTTTCCAGGAACCGCACCGCTCCCAGGCTGAGGGCGAAGTTCTTGTCCGCGGGGGTGATGTAGGTGGCGGAGAGGAAGATGATCGGGATCTGGCTGGTGAGCGGGTCTTTGCGCAGCGCGTGGACCAGGGCATAGCCGTCCATACGCGGCATGAGGATGTCGGTGATCACCAGGGCGGGGCGCTGGCGCTGGATCTGCTCGAGGGCTTCCTGCCCGTTGCGGGCGGTGACCACCGGGTACCCTTTAAAGCGAAGGGTCACTTCGAGCAGCTCGAGGATATTGGGGACGTCTTCGACGACGAGCAGTGGTCCGTAGGGGATGGTCATGGTTGAGATGGAATATTCTCGTATGTAGAAATCGCCTCGCGCCAATGGGGTGGGATGGGGATGGCCTTGCCGGTGTGGTAATCGAAGGTCACCATCACTGAATCGCCGCGCGCGCAGAGCTGGCCGGTCTGGGAGTCGGCCAGCTCGTACTCGAAGGCGATGCTTTTGTTTCCCAGGCGAACGACCCGCGCCCAGACGCGCACGGTCTGATCCAGCCTGAGCGGCGCGAGGTAAGCGATGTGCGCGTCGGCGACGATCAGCCCCAGGTCGAGGAAATTCTCCCCGTCCCACAGGCCGAGGCTTTTTATGTAGAGCAGGCGCGCCTGCTCGATGTAGGTAAAGTACCTGGAGTTATTCACGTGGCCCTGCGGGTCCAGGTCGCCGTAGCGGATGGGGATCTCGGTGGAGAAGCGGAAGGTGCCCATGCGGGTAATTATACACTTGCCAGAGAAAAATTGGCCCTATTCTCTGCAAAAGGTCATCCTGATTGGATGATGTCTGTCACTTGTTGGAAGGAGACAGATCGAATAGACTATAAAAGATAATTCTTGTCAAAATTACCAAAAGAGGAAGAATACCTATGCAGATCACGCGTCAGGCAGACTATGCGCTCCGAGCAATGCTCTACCTTGCCAGGCTGGAGCCCACCCAACGGGCTGCCACCAGCCAGATCGCGGAAGAACAACACATCCCGCCCTCGTTCCTGGCCAAGATCATCTCGCAGCTCTCGATCGCCGGGTTGATCCACACCTCCCGCGGCGCGCGCGGCGGTGTATCTCTCGCCCGCCCGCCCGAAGAGATCTCGGTCCTCGAGGTGGTTGAGGCAATCGACGGCCCCATCGCCCTCAACGAGTGCACTGACAACCCCGAGGCCTGTCCGTTTGGCTCGGATTGCCCCCTGCGCCCGCTGTGGTGCGATACACAGTCTGAGCTGGTCAAGAACCTGCAGAAGACCACCTTTGCCCAGTTCGTCGAGCAGCCCTCGATCGTCGACCCCCAGCCAGCCTGACCGTCTCTCCCGCGAGGGAACCTATGCCGCTTGGAATGCCGGTCAGCCGGCACTGCATCCTTGTCCTGCGCGACGGCCGGATCGTCGTCGATTGGGGCAGCCGCCGGTACCAGGATGTGCTCACCGGAGATTTCCTGACCTGCTCGGAAGGCGAGGTCAGCCATACGGCCCAGGATGAAGACCTGGAGCCGTTGCGCCGGTCTGGTCTCGTGGCCGATTTCGATGCCAGCCAGGTCTATCTCTATGCCCTGCCCGAACCCCCGCGCGAAACGCTGCAATAAATTTCTTCCTGCTGGTTTCGATGCTGAACCCTCCCGGATGTCCCGGGAGGGTTTTTTGCTGGACAGAACCGATGCGGATGGCGAAGAACAGGGTCGACACGCAGGTCGACCCCTACCATTGCCTGAAACGGTTCTCGATTCTCGTTATTCTGGGTATACTGGTATGGGAGCCCACCCATGAACCACGACCAGACCAAAAACCGGCTGCTGCTCTCTTACCTGGCCGCCTTCATCCTGATTGGCTCGGTAGCCTTCCGCGCGATCTTCACCTTTTTCTCCACCCCTTTCCTCTGGTGGATCGTCGGCCTGTTGGCAGCCTACATCGTCCTCTTTGCCACCGAATGGCAGATCACCCGGCGCTGGCGCTCGTACCTGCCGGTCTATTTCGTTCTCCAGAGCTTCCTCATCTTTGTCCTGCAGACCGCCATCGACCCCTACTTCGATTACTTCGCGGTGCTCTTTATCCCGCTCACCGTCCAGGCCTTCTGGTATCTGCCCCAGAAGATCGCCTACCGCTGGACCGCGCTGTTCGCCCTGGTCACATCGGCAGGCTCGATTGAAAGCGCCGGCTGGGGGCTCGGCCTGGGCTTTGCCTTTACCTACACCTCCGTCCTGTGCTTCGTGGTCATCGTGTGCGTGATGACCCTGCGCGCCGAGAAGGCCCAGGCCGAGAGCCAGGCGCTGCTGGGCGAGCTGCGCGTCGCCCACCGCAAGCTGCAGGAGTACTCCCAGCAGGTGGAGGAGCTGGCTGCCGCCCAGGAGCGCAACCGCCTGGCCCGCGAGCTGCACGATTCGGTCACCCAGACCATCTTCAGCCTGACTCTCACCGCCCAGGCCGCGCGGATCCTGCTCGACCGAGACCCCGGCCGGGTGGCCGGCCAGTTGGATCACCTCCAGGCCCTGGCCCAGAGCGCACTGGCTGAGATGCGCTCGCTGATCCAGCAGCTCCGCCCCCACACCATCGCCGAGGAAGGGCTGGCCGCCGCGCTGCGCCGCCACGCCGCCGAGCGCCAGAAGAAGGACGGCCTCCAGGTGGACCTCTCGATCCGCGGGGAGACCCGCCTGCCCGCCGAGGTGGAGGAAGGCCTCTACCGCGTGATCCAGGAGGCGCTGAATAACGTGGTCAAACACGCTCAGACCGGGCGCGCCGCGGTCACGGTTTGCCTGGACGAGAACCCGGCGACCGTCCTGGTCGAAGACTCCGGCAAGGGGTTCGATCCGGCTCAGGCGCGCAGGCTGGACGCCCAGCATTTTGGCCTGAGCAGCATGGCCGAGCGGGTGGAGGTGTTGGGCGGGAAGCTGATCGTCGATTCCAAACCGGGCGCTGGAACGCGTATCCGCGTGGAGGTCAATCGGATTGAGGAGGGTGAACATGCCTGAGGAACAGACCCAAAAGATTTCGGTTTTACTCGTCGACGACCATATCATTGTCCGCCAGGGGCTGCGCACCTTCCTCGAGCTGCAGGATGACATCCTCGTTGTGGGGGAGGCAGCCAACGGCAAGCAGGCGGTCGAGCAGGCGGGTCGGCTACGTCCCCAGGTAGTCCTCATGGATCTGGTCATGCCGGAGATGGACGGCATCGCCGCCACCCGCCAGATCTGCGCGCTGGGCCAGGGGATCAAAGTCCTCGCCCTGACCAGCTTCGTCGAAGACGAGCGGGTCCTCCAGGCCGTCCAGGCCGGGGCGACCGGCTACCTGCTCAAGGACGTTGCGCCCAACGACCTGGTCGAGGCGGTCCGCGCCGCCGCGCGGGGGGAATCGCGCCTGCATCCCGACGCCGCTCAGAAGCTGATGAAGCAGGTAGTCACTCTGTCCACCCAGCCCACGGCCACACCCCAGGCCGGCAGCGACCTCACCGAGCGTGAGGTCGAGGTCCTCCGCCTGGTCGCCAGGGGGATGAGCAACCGCGAGATCGCCGAGACGCTGGTGATCAGCGAGAAGACGGTCAAGACCCACGTCAGCAGCCTGCTCAGCAAGCTCAACCTCGTCGCCCGCACTCAACTGGCGATCTACGCCATCAAGCACGGCCTGGCAGAAAAGTAAAACAATTGAACTACATTAAAGCCATTTCAAGGCCATCTACAATTCCTGTTGTTTTATCAGACTAAAGTCGTAGCCTGTCCGCAGAAAGGCCGGTCGCAAGATCGGCCTTTTTGTTTCCCCGGAAACCCGCCCCCCGCCCGATTTGCCGGAGGCTGGAAATGGGTATCCTATGATCAATAGAATCAAAAAGATCAGTCCGGAGGAAAAAATGAACGCAAATACCAACCAGAAAGTAACCGCGGTCAACACCGAGATCCACGCGATCACCGTCCAGAACGCTCTCGAGAACGCCGGCATTCCTGTCACCCTGGCCGCCAGCCGCAATGGCGATTACCTGGACGTCCTGGTCCCCCGCGAGTGCGTCTACGACGCGCGGAACCTGCTCGACCCCGAGCGGCGCAGCGGCGAGATCTTCTGCGTCCCGGGCCGCCGCTAAGCCAATCCGGTACAAAACCAAAGCGAGGCTGCCATGGCAGATATCACCCGCGTTTTGATCATCGCCAGCCATCCCGCCGTGCGGGAAGAGATACGCACGATCTTCCAGCTCGCGGATGGCATCGAGGTGAGCGGTGAAGCAGCCTGCCTCAACGAAGCGGTCACGATGGCGCGGGAGCTCCAGCCGGATGTGGCCCTGGTCGACCTGGAAATGGCCGGCCAGGATGAGGATGGCTATACCATCCTCGCCCGGCTTAAAACCCAATGCCTGGCGAAAGCTGTCATCGCCCTGACCGCTCACGAATATCCCGCCGCCCGCGACCGGGCCCTGCGCCAGGGGGCCGACGCCGTGATCATCAAGGGGGCGGATTTCAATTCCATGCTGGAAGTCATTCAAAATCTGAAATGAGGTGAACGATGGCCGAAATAACCCGTACCATAGCACGATCCGGCGAGACTGCCCTGCGCAGCGACGTCAAAGCGGCCGCGACCGCGGTCCGCAAGGAAAGAATGTTTTATATCGACAATTTACGCCTGGTCATGATCGTCTTCGTCATCCTGCTGCACACGGCGGTAACTTACAGCGGGCTAGGGAGCTGGTATTACAAGGAAGCGGGCAAGCTAGATCCGGTCTCCTTCACCGTGTTTGGCCTGTCCATGACCTTCACCCAGGGATACTTCATGGGGATCCTCTTCCTCATCGCCGGGTATTTCGTCCCCGGCGCGTACGACCGCAAGGGGTTCGGAAAGTTCGTCAAAGACCGCCTGGTGCGGCTGGGCATCCCGGTGCTGCTGTACATGCTGGTGATCCATCCCTTCATCATCTACTTCATCATGGGCCTTCCCTGGGCGAGCGTTAAGCCGGCCTTCCTGGACTTCTATACCGGATACGTCACCAGCCTGGATTTCGTGGGGTCGTCGGGGCCCTTGTGGTTCGCCCTGGCTTTGTTGATCTTCTCAATCGTCTACGCCTTATACCGTCTGGCCGCCGCCAGCCGGAAACCCGCGCCCGCGGCCAAGGTGAAAGTGACCTCCGCCCGCCTGGTGGGGCTGACCCTCGCCATCGCCCTGCTCGCCTTCCTGCTGCGCCTGGTCCAACCGCTGGGGACCAGCATCCTCAACATGCAGATCGGCTTCTTCTCCCAGTACCTGATCCTCTTCCCGGTCGGGATCCTGGCCTACCGGCAGGGGTGGTTCTCCAAAATCGAGACGGCCCTGGGGATGACCTGGCTGCGCCTGGGCCTGATCGCCAGCCCGATCCTGTGGATGGTGGTGATGGTCGGCGGCGGCGCGCTGGACAGGGGCTTCGATCCCTTCATCGGCGGGATGCACTGGCAGGCTCTGGCCTTCGCCCTGTGGGAATCCTTCACCGCGGTAGCCATGTCGGTGGGGCTGATCACCCTCTTCCGCGAGAAGTACAACCGCCAGAACGGGCTGGTGAAGATCCTCTCCGACAACTCCTTCGCCGCCTACGTCTTCCACGCCCCGGTGCTGATCTCGATCTCGCTGCTGCTCCAACCGCTGGCGATGTATCCCCTGGCCAAGTTCCTCTTCGTCGGGCCCCTCGCCGTGATCGCGACCTTCGCTCTGACCTTCCTCGTTCTGCGCCGCGTGCCGCTGCTGAAGAAAGTGATCTAGGGCTGCCCAAAAAATACCGGTCCTTTGAAATGGGCCTGACCCCCTGACCTCCCTTCTCACCGGTGAGAAGGGAGGAAGTGTTTTCCATGCAATTCCACCAAACACTCCCTCCCTGTATTGTGAGATAATTTTATGGATAGGCATGCTTAAGTTGCTCAGAAAATCATGTTCCCTACTCTCGACACCCCACGATTGACCCTGCGCTCCTTCCAGAGGAGCGATATCGAGCCGTTCAGCCGCTACCGCTCGGACCCGGAGGTGGCCCGTTACCAGGGATGGGAGATCCCATATACACTGGAGCAAGCGACCCGGTTTGTGGGGGAGATGATCGCCGCGTCTCCCGGCATCCCGGGGCAGCCGTACCAGGTGGCCATCGAGCTGAGAGCCACAGGTGAGATGATCGGGGATTGCATGTTCGTGCGCCTGCCCGAAGACGAGCGCCAGGCTGAGATCGGCTTTACCCTGGCGCGGGCTTTCCAGGGCCAAGGCTATGCCAGCGAGGCGGTGGCTCGCCTCCTGGATTACCTTTTCAGTGACCTGAATCTGCGCCGCGTGCGCGCCAACTGCGACCCGCAAAACACCTCCTCGGCTCGCCTGCTCCGGCGATTGGGGATGCGCCAGGAAGGGCACTTTATCGAAAGCCTGTGGCTCAAAGGCTGTTGGGTGGACGAAGACTGGTACGCGATCCTGAGAATAGAATGGCAGAAACGCCTCACCTATTGAGGAAATTTGCCTACCCCCATCTCAATCTTCATGAGATAATCAATTCGAAAACGAAACGGTTCTCGGTTCTCGACCGAAGGTCTTTCTTCCTATGCTCATTCACTCCGCATCCCAACTTCTCACCCTCTCCGGCGGGCCGCAGCGCGGCGCCGACCTGGGCCGCCTGGGGATCATCCCGGACGGGGCGGTCCTGTTCCAGGATGAGACCATCCTCGAGGTCGGCCCCAGCGCCGATCTGCTTGCCCGCTACCCGCACGAGATACAGGTCAGCGCCGCCGGGCGCGCCGTGATGCCCGGCTTCGTCGATCCGCACACCCACCTGATCTGGGCCGGCGATCGCGCGGCCGAGTTCGAGATGCGCCTGGAAGGCAAGACCTACCTGGAGATTCTCGCGGCCGGCGGGGGGATCCTCTCCACGGTGCGCGCCACCCGTTCCGCGCCGCGCGAGCAGCTCCTGGCCGAGACGCGCACGCGGATGCAATCTCTGCTGCGTCACGGCACGACGACCGCCGAGGCCAAGACCGGTTACGGCCTGGAGACCGGCGCCGAGCTGGCCGAGCTGGAGGCGCTCTACGCACTCGACGCGCAGGGCCCCATCGAGCTGGCTCCCACCTTTCTCGGCGCGCATGCCGTTCCGCCCGAATACAAGGACCGCCCGGATGGCTTCACCGACCTGGTCTGCAGCGAGATGCTCCCCGCCGCGAAGGAGTGGGTGGAGAAGAACGTCCCTGGACGGCCGCTGCCCTTCGTCGACGTATTCTGCGAGACCGGGGCGTTCAGTCTCGAGCAGAGCCGGCGCATCCTGGTCACCGCGCGCGGACTGGGCTTCCCCCTCAAGATCCACGCCGACGAGTTCGATAACCTGGGTGGGGCCAGCCTGGCGGCCGAGCTGGGAGCCGTCTCCGCCGACCACCTGGTCAAGACCAGCGCGAAAGACATCCGCGCCCTGGCCGTCAGCGAGACGGTCGCCGTGGCGCTGCCCTGCACTCCCTTCGGCCTGGCCGAGCCGCACTACACCCCGGCCCGCGAGATCCTCGCCGCCGGCGGACTGCTGGCGATCGCCTCGGATATCAACCCCGGGACTGCCTGGTGCGAGAGCATGCAGTTCGTCATCGCCCTGGCCTGCCGCTATCTGGCCCTCACCCCGGCCCAGGCGATCGCCGCGGCGACGATCAACGCCGCCGCCGCCATCCGCCGCGCTGACCGGGTCGGCTCGCTCGAGCCGGGCAAGCAGGCCGACCTGCTGATCCTTTCCGTGCCCGATTACCGCCACCTGGGCTACCGCTTCGGCGTGAACCTGGTTCAGGAGGTGTTCAAGAAAGGGAAGCTCATTCCTACGGTAAAATAATCTCACTGTTCTCCTTTTTTACGACTCTCGGTTCTCGATTTTCAACCAAAGGAAATAGTATGCTATCTCTAACCGATATACCCCTGATTCAATCCTTGATCCAGATCCTTCCCTATATCGTCGTTCTGGCTGTGATCTGGATCGCGATCCGCTTCATCTTCCGCCTGGCCACGCGGATCCTCTTCACCGGCTGCGGGCTGATCCTTCTCCTCGGCCTGGCCATCGTGGTCTTCCGCATGTTAGGGTCCTAAAGAGTTACCAGGCTAAACCGTGGGTAAACGTCGCAAATTCTTCGAACGGTTCATGAGTGGTTCTTCAGACACTGATATTTCTTTTGATGAGGAGGAATCAAAGCATGACCCCGCCAGCTTATCAAGTAGTGATCTATTGGAGTGACGATGATACTGCTTTTATTGCTGAGGTGCCCGAACTGCCCGGCGCAATGGCTGATGGGGCGACCCGGCAAGAAGCCCTTGCGAATGCGGAAAGTGTGATCAATGAATGGATCGAAACTGCGCAGGAGTCAGGCCGTCCTGTACCGAGTCCCGGCAGAAAACTTCTTACCATTCCTGAAGCCGCCGAGCAGCTTGGGCTGAGTATCGCCATGGTTCGGCGGTATTGCAAAACGGAGAAACTTCCTGCCCAAAAAGTAGGTCGAGATTGGGCCGTTCGCCAGCGAGATCTTGAGCGGTTTGCAGCCTCCCCACGTAAGCGGGGCCGAAAGTCAGCCAATTTTCGTTAGGTGTGTGATGACTACATATTCCGATTCGCTCCACCAGTATATTGTTGATCTGTATGCCCGCCCTGACGCTGCCCTGGTCGAGGGCCAGCGGATCGCCGCGGACGCGGGCTTGCCGGCGATCAGCGTCAATCCCGAGGAGGGCCGCTTCCTGCAGGTGCTCGTCCGCGCGGCGGGAGTGCGCTGCGCCGTGGAGATCGGCACGCTGGGCGGGTTCAGTGGGACGTGGATCGCCCGCGGCCTGCCCCACGGCGGGAAACTGATCACCCTGGAAAAAGACCCCCACCACGCCGAGATCGCCCGCCAGAACTTTGCCCGCGGCGGGGTGACCGACCGGGTCGATATCCGTGTTGGCGACGCCCACCAACTGCTGGACCAGATTGCCCGCGAGGATATCGCCTGCAACGGTCTGTTTGATTTCGTCTTTATCGACGCGGATAAGACCGGCTACCCGTACTATTTTTCCTGGGCGCTGGATGCGGTGCGCGTGGGTGGGCTGATCGTCGCGCACAACGCCTTTCGCGGCGGCAGAGTTTTGGCGACCGGCGATCTGGACGAAGGCGACCGGGCGATGCAGGAATTCAACCGCCAGGTGGCGGACGAGCCGCGCGTCCTCTCAACGATTTACCCGGCCGGGGATGGAACGCTGCTGGCCGTGCGCATTGCGTAAAAGCTTGAACCACGACCCAGTCCAGGGGGACAGGAAGCTCTCTTTTAAAATAAAGGATCCCAGAACGTATCTGTCCCAAAGCTGGTAGGTTTTGAAAAAAGAGCAAGCTCGCGATACTATGGTAGTTGCCTAGACCGCCAGAGTAACCGGAGAGCTTGCCATGTCCATTGTCCTCCTGCAACTGCCCGAAGTCAAGTACAGCCAAACTGAACGTCCCCACCAATGTCCCTATTGCTCTGGAACCACCTTCCAGCGCTGGGGAGGGACAGCCAA
>Ga0335070_10000454_pt1 | contig 45490 bp, 38 predicted proteins | sample Lox_Sample_13_FD_206722 | JGI IMG/M metagenome (GOLD analysis project Ga0335070, IMG submission 206722) | Soil microbial communities from Loxahatchee National Wildlife Refuge, Florida, United States - Lox_Sample_1.3 | ecosystem: Environmental > Terrestrial > Soil > Wetlands | place: USA... | reverse complement strand
AGTTTCTCCGCAAATTTCTTTTCGAGCTTCGCCAGCTTGGGCGAAATCACGAACATGCAGTAAGGCTGCCGCGAATTCCCGTTGTAGTAGTTCTGATGGTATCCCTCGGCAACATAGAACTTCTCGGCCGGTTCGATGGCGGTCACAATCGGCTCGGAATACACCTTCGCCGCCGTCATCTCGGCGATTACATCCTCGGCAATTCGCTGCTGCTCTTCGTCGGTGTAGAAGATTACCGAACGGTACTGCTCGCCCGTGTCGTTTCCCTGCCGGTTGAGAGTGGTTGGATCGTGGACAGAGAAAAACACATCCAGCAGTTCTCGATAGCTGATCTGGTCAGGATCGAAGGTGACGCGCACGACCTCGACGTGGCCGGTGTCGCCGCCGCAAACCTGGCGGTAGGTAGGATTGTCGACCTGTCCGCCCATGTAGCCGGACTCGACATGGCTCACGCCAGTGAGCCGCTGAAAAACGGCCTCAATGCACCAGAAACATCCGCCGCCGAAAATCGCTGTTTGCTCTTTTGCCATGAGAGTTAGATGCGGAACCCCTTTGGAAGTTCCGCCATTGTAGACCAGGACTGCCCGCGATTTCTCTCGTCCTGACCCAGAAATGCGAGAATAGTATTCGCCCAATGACAAAAATTTCTATTAGCGACCTGCGCTATAACTTCAAGAAGATCGAGCGGCTCGCTCTACACGCCTGACTCCAATACTGCTGCGGCCACCTAGATCACGCAGGGCTCGAAGGGGGCTCACATCATCGATCGGGATGGCAAAAATTCTTTGCATGAGCTTGAGCACTCCGGAACCGCAGTTCTGAGGCGATTTAGTTTCTAGGTGGCTCTTTCCACCATTGCCACTGGCCATCCTTGCGAAATTTTTGGATGTTCCCGCAATACGCGCATCGGATTTCCAACGTATTTATTGAGGTTTCGGCGTGTGCCCCATATCTCCCTACGACGCAAAAGAGACAGGGCTGGCCAACTTGTAGGTTTAATACACGAGCCCCTTTTTCCACTTTCTTAATCACGACATCTACGTAGCTGAGCAACTCCTGTGCATTCGGATAACGCTTGTATGGTTCGGGAACGATTGTCTTGCTGAACAGATCGTCGTAAACGAAGAAAATGCCAGATTCTGAGTCCGATTTTCGGAGATCGTAGGTCTCTTCCGTATGGCGTTCACGCGCGAAGGAACGCCCACTGAGAATGTAATAAAGCAGTTTTCCAAGAGAATAGACATCGCTTGAAGGGGTTGGATCGACGGCTCTTCCATCTTCGAGTTCAGGTGCAATGTAGTGGCGTGCCCCCACCGCCTCCGAGCTTTGGGTCGCCCGCTCTGCGATATCGCTCAAATCGAGGCATAGACCAAAATCGCCAATGACGACGGATTCATCGTGTCTTATGAGGACATTCTGCGGCTTTAGGTCTCGATGAATGATCCCGACCCCATGGGCTGCGGCTAATGCTAAGCAAATCTGCCGAAATAAGTGAAGCCTAAAGGGAAAGGGTTTTGTTGACAGGTCGAAATGGCTGAGATCGCCTTTTTCGCAGTATTCAGCCACATAAAATGGCGATTCGGACGAATCAGAGGTTTCAATAACTCGAAGAATTCCAGGATGGGAAAGCCTCTTTAATACGTCGATTTCTCTCTGAAAACGCCGAAGCCTCTCCTTGTTCTTTAGGCGCTTGATGACGTACTTCTTAGAGTCAGAACTATTGCTCCTGCGGGCCAAATATGTCCAGGACTGTCCACCTTCGCTGAGCGATTCTAGCTCGGTCCATCCTTCTGGATTCCAATTCGCCATAACTCGGAAATTGTAATCCTAGTGGGATCTCGTGTGGAAAGATACCGATGACCTACGCGAACAAAAATTCCTTCGTCCGCAATTCTTTGATCGTATCCCGCAGCTTCGCCGCCTTCTCGAACTCAAACCGCTTCGCCGCCTCGCGCATCTCGGTCTCAAGCTTGCCGATGTAAACGTCCAATTCTTCCTGCGATTTGAAATCCGGAATGCCGTCGGCTTCGGCGCTCGTGAGGTCGGTATAGTCCGCCCCAACAATTGCCGCCAACGACATATCTACCGGACGCACGATCGACTCGGGCGTTATCCCATTCGCTTCGTTATAGGCCTGCTGAATCGCCCGCCGGCGATCGGTTTCGTCGAGCGCTTTCTTCATCGAGTCGGTAACCCTGTCGGCATAAAGAATCGCGCGGCCATTGAGGTTGCGTGCGCACCGCCCGATCGTCTGGATCAGTGACCCTGCCGACCGCAGAAACCCTTCTTTGTCCGCATCGAGGATCGCAACGAGCGATACCTCCGGCAGATCCAAGCCCTCGCGCAAAAGATTGATTCCGATCAGCACATCGAACTCACCCTTACGCAGATCGCGCAAAATCTTCACCCGCTCCAGCGTCTCGATCTCCGAGTGCATATACCGGCACTTCACCCCGACTTCGCCGTAGTACTCGGCCAAGTCCTCCGCCATGCGCTTGGTCAGCGTCGTCACCAGCACGCGTTCGCTGCGAGTCGACCGCTCTCGAATCTCGTGCAGCAGGTCGTCAATCTGGCCCTTCACGGGACGAATCTCCGTTGGCGGATCGACCAGCCCGGTCGGCCGAATAATCTGCTCTACCACCACGCCTGCAGATTTCGTCAGCTCATACGGTCCCGGCGTCGCCGAAACGTAGACCAGTTGATTCGTGCGGTGCTCAAACTCTTCGAATGTCAGCGGACGATTATCGAGCGCCGACGGCAACCGGAATCCATACTCGACCAACACCTGCTTGCGCGAGCGGTCGCCATGATACATAGCATGCAGCTGCGGCACAGTCTGGTGCGATTCGTCGATGAACATCAGAAAGTCGCGTGGAAAATAATCGAGCAGCGTCGGCGGCGGCTCTCCCGGCAGGCGCCCGGTGAAGTGCCGCGAATAATTCTCGATGCCATGGCAGTAGCCCATCGCCTTGATCATCTCGAGGTCGTACATCACGCGCTGGTGCACACGCTGCGCTTCGACGGTCCTTCCCTGCTTCTCGAGTTCCGGCTCCCACCATGCCAACTCTTTCTTGATCGACTCGACGGCACTCGCGCGCGTTTCGTCTTTCATCACGTAGTGCGTCTTTGGATAAATCGGCAGCCGGACGTAGCGCTGCTTGACCGTGCCAAACAGCGGATCGATCTGCGAGAGTGCCTCGACCTCGTCGCCGAACATCTCGATGCGGTAGGCCATGTCGTCATAGGTGGGATAGATTTCGATCACGTCGCCACGCACGCGAAATGTCCCGCGCCGGAAATCTCCCTCGGTGCGCTCATACAAAATGTCGACCAGCTTGCGGGTGATGTCCTGGCGCTTGATCTTCTGGCCCTTCTCCAGAAAGAGAAGCATGCCGTAGTAGGCTTCGGGCGAGCCAAGTCCGTAGATGCAGCTCACCGAAGCCACAATCAAGCAATCCCGCCGCTCGAACAGCGACCGCGTTGCAGACAGTCGCAGCTTGTCGAGTTCGTCATTGATCGTCGCTTCTTTTTCGATGTAGAGGTCGGCCGCGGGAACGTAAGCCTCGGGCTGATAAAAGTCGTAGTAGGAGACGAAGTACTCAACTGCATTCTGCGGAAAAAAGTTTTTGAATTCGTGGTAGAGCTGCGCGGCAAGAGTCTTGTTGTGAGCCATTACGAGCGTCGGGCGGTTGATCGCCTCGATCACTTTGGCCATGGTGTAGGTTTTTCCCGAACCGGTAACGCCGAGCAGAACCTGGTGCTGCTCGCGGTCGTAGATGCCCCGCGTGAGCGCCTCAATCGCTGTGCGCTGGTCTCCTTGGGGTTTGTAGCTGCTAACGAGGCGGAAATCCACTGTAATTCCCATTATAGGCGACGTGGGAGTGTAGCTTGCAGACCGTAGACGCCAAGCTGGACTGTGGGCTCTGCTCGGTACTAGTGTGTAATTTCGCCCGTGACGATGTAGCTTCAGGAAGTTTGTACTAGGTGTTTTACCTTAGGATGCTTGAAAAACAGGGCAAGAATCCGGTCGCACGCCGCGTTTTCCCTACCCGCAGTACTTTAGTTTTGGCCTCTTTTCCCCAAAAAATCATATTTGTTATGAGATTTCACATTTAGTTAATGGCGAGACCGGCAATTTGGCTGCGCGCATGCTTATCCAAATTGCAACGAAAGTGAAATTCGATGTGCCCGTGTCCTGGTTCCGGGTTGGACACCCTGCGTTCAGTGCGCGGCGCGCATCAGAAGGTGCCAGCAATGGACGAGAAATTCGACCAGATGGGAACTCGGGAACGGCAAATCGTTGACCTGTTGCTGCAGGGCTGCGACAACTCCGAGATTGCGCGTGACCTCAACATGGCCGAGCGCACCGTCAAGGCCTATTTCAATCGCCTCTTCGTCCGTTTCGGAATTAAAGGCGGTATCAAGCGAGTCAAGCTCGCGACTCTACTTTATAGGAGACAGTTATGGCAGGAGAGACGGGCAACCTCCGTCGGCCCAACGAACGCGAACACATCATCATTCAACGCGTAGCGGAAGGCTGCAAGAACAGCGAAATCGCCCATGCCTTGGGGACAACCGAGCACGTGGTCAAGAATGACTTGCGTTTGATTTACGACAAATTGGGGCTGTGGAACCGCGTCGAACTGGCGCTGTGGTATGAAGCGCGGCAGTTCGAGCAAGCATGCAACTAAGTTGCCGACGCCGGCGGGGGTTAGTCTTCCTCCTGGTCCCGCCGGCGTTAATTTTTTTCTGTGATCTGAATCGACCCGGCTTTACCCGACCGATGCAAATCGAAATTGCCCCTCGATCCTCAAAAACGCTGAGAGCTCTTCTCGGCGATCTCTGCGAAACCTCAGCGTCCTCTGCGCTTTAAGATTTTAAGGACTTCTATACCGCACCAGAGGCTAAAGAATGTATTTTCCCTCAGGTGTGCAGCCGCGTCCTACACCATCTCCGTTCCCCACAAATCGTGCAGGTGAACGATGCCGCGCAACTCCCCGCCGCCATCGACAACCATCAGCGAGGTGATCTTCATCTCTTCCATCCGGGCGAGAGCCGTCGCGGCAAACTCGCGCGGGCTGATGGTCTTTGGAGCGCGCGTCATGCACTGTTGCGCGGTGAGGTCGAGTGTGTCCTTGCCGCGTTGCTCGAGCAGGCGGCGGAGGTCGCCGTCGCTGATGACGCCGAGGAGTTTCTTGCCTTCTACCACCGCCGTGATGCCCAGCTTCTTGCAAGACATTTCAAAGATGACATCGGGCATTTTCGTTCGCGGAGCCACCCGGGGGACGGCTTCACCGGTATGCATCAGCGACTCGACCCGCGCCAGCCGCTTGCCCAACTTGCCGCCAGGATGCAGGCTGGCAAAGTCTTCTTCCTTGAAGCCACGTTTCTCCGAAAGAGCAACAGCCAGAGCATCGCCGAGCGCAAGCATCGTGGTGGTAGAAGCGGTGGGCGCAAGCCCGAGTGAGCAAGCCTCCTGCGAAATCGAGCAATCCAAAGCGACCTCTGCAGCAGTGGCGAGAGTCGAAGCCTGTGTAGCGCGGACGCCCGCGCCCGCCGCCGCCAGCGCATCGCAAGTCATCGTAATCATGGGCACTTGAAGTCGCTTGATCGTCGCCAGCAACTGCAATATCTCTTCTGTCTCGCCGCTCGCCGAGAGCACCAGCGCGACATCGCCGCGCACAATCATTCCGAGATCGCCGTGCAAGGCCTCGACGGGATGCAAATAGAGTGCCGGGGATCCGGTAGAACTAAGCGTCGCCGCGATCTTGCGTGCAATCAGCCCGCTCTTGCCCATGCCTGAAACGACAATCCGGCCTTGGCAGTGAAACAGCAGATTGACGGCGCGCTCGAAGTCGGCCGCCATCGGCCCAGCCAGACGATCGGCCAGGGCACGCAAGGCTTCGGCCTCGATGCGAACGACATTTACACCAGTGTTCTTCATCTAGAGATTGCGCGAAGAAAGAATGTTAGCAGACAAGCAAAGAGTGATGTGCCGCCGGAGAGATGCAAGGTGACGAGATTAGAAATGATCCTCAACCTTGTGACCGGGATGTTCAAGCGCCTGCGCCTGAATCGCTCGGTCCCATGGGCCTCCTTGCCAGTTGTCTTTTTTGCGGCCGTCGTGGATCCAGGGCGGTACCGTCATATGCAAACGGCGGCTCAACCCGTGCAGATAAGGCTCGTACACCTCGCGAAGCTGCCCGAGCTTCTCGTTCGCGCTCGGACCATCGTTGATAGTGACGCCCCGCATGGCGAGTTCGGTCTTCACTCGGTGTCGATCCTCGGCGCTGAAGCGGTTGGGATCCTGCGCACTGTACTTGGAATTGACGACTTGGGCGAGGTCAACGGCGGCATGCCTCGCCATCGCGAAGGTAAGTTTCGCCTGATCGGCGTGGATGCCGTCGACCCCGTTCATCACAAGCGAAGTAACGTCGAGCATTACCGTCAGTGCGCCCAGCCACGATTGGTTGCTGTGTTGCGAACGGAAGTAGCACAGCACCGGATAGGAAATCTGGCTGGAGAGCAGGTCGGCACACCAGCGCTCCCAGTCGCGAAAGATATCGTCGAGCACCTGCTGATCGGGGCAGCAACCGAGACGGCCGAGAAACTCGACGGCGGTCGGCGGAGAGCCAGCCCGCGCATCGAGCAACGAAATCTCAATTTCACGCGACGCGAACGAATCGTAAATAACAGGCAGGTATCCGACAACGACGCCAAGAAACGCAAAACCCATGCCAGCTTCCATTACAGAGAGGACGCGCGCAATGGTGTTAGTGGGGACAATGTCGCCATAGCCGAGGGTAAAGAAAGTTTCGCCGCTGTGATAAGCCAGCTTGCCGAAGGTGATCTTCTCGCCGCTAAGTTGGAAGTGCTCGCCCAGGCCGTACTGCACGCAGGCGAAACCGAAAATCAGGCCGAGGGCCCAGAAACCAAGAAGGAAAATAAGAGAGAGTGGACCGTAATACGCGAGAAAACCTTCGCGACGCGATGACGATTTGATGTGGCTGGCCAAACCGGTCCAGCGCGGCCAGGTAGATCGAAAAAACAGCGCCGTGATTCGGAAATGGCGTTGAATGCGCCGCGGCAGCACAACGGTTTCAAACGCGTCAAGCAGGATGGCGATGATGATGACAATACCGGCAATCGAGGCCCACACATGCATAAGGAATGAGAATCAGATGTGGCGGAGATGGTAACAGATTCATGGGAGGTAAGAGGTTAGAAGGTAGAGGTTAAAAAAACCAACGAGTCCCAAGTTCTGTTGCGGTCTTGAGATTTTCACCTCTAACCTCTTACCTCTGCCCTCGCTACGGTGTTGCATGCGCCGCTTCAATCGCCTTGCGCACCGCTTGCAGCTCTTTCAGAACGCCGCGCAGATTGCGGGAATCGAGCGCATTGGCGCCGTCACTCTTCGCTTCCTTGGGATTGTCGTGAACTTCCATGAATACGCCATCTACACCGGCAGCCACGGCCGCGCGGGAGAGAACAGGAATAAACTCTGGCTGCCCTCCGCTGGCCGCGGGGGTATCTTCGTCTCCGTGCGACGCCGAGGGCAACTGGACCGAATGTGTCGCGTCGAAGACAACCGGTGCAAACTTGCGCATAATGGCCAGCGAACGCATATCGACAACAAGGTTGTTGTAGCCGAAGCTCGATCCGCGCTCAGTGACGAAAACCTGACTGTTGCCCGCGTCGCGGCACTTCTCAACGGCGTGCTTCATGTCCCAGGGCGAAACGAACTGGCCTTTCTTGATGTTCACAGGACGTCCGCTGAGCGCGGCGGCGACGATGAGGTCGGTCTGACGGCACAGGAACGCGGGGATCTGGAGCACGTCGACGACTTCGGCTACGGCCGCGACATCTGCGACTTGATGCACGTCGGTGAGCACGGGGATGTGGACTTCATCTTTTACTTTTTTGAGGACGCGCAGGCCTTCTTTCATGCCAGGGCCGCGAAAGCTGCGGATGGAGGTGCGGTTGGCCTTGTCGTAGGACGCCTTGAAGATGAACGGGAAATTGAGCGAACGGGTCACGCCCTTGATGATCTCGGCCATCCTCAGAGCGTGATCTTCGCTTTCGATCACGCAGGGCCCGGCGATCAGAAAAAGATCGCCTGAACCCACGCGAACATTATCGATTTGGAAAGAAGAAGACAAGAATTTGTGATTTCTGATTTGTAATCGGTAATTGAAACCGACGGTAGCGAAGAACGCGCTTCCGAAGCCTGGTTCTTAAATTACAAATTCAAATTACAAATTGCAAATTTCACCGTCCCACGATCTTCGCCGGCCGCAGGAACATCTCCACCTCGGTCGCCTCCTTATGTTCGCGCCGCTTTTGACCTTGCACATAGGAGGCACCGATGAACGTCTTGAACAACGGATGCGGCTCGAGTGGCTTCGATTTGAATTCGGGATGGAACTGGCAGCCGATGAAATACGGATGCTCGGGAATTTCCACGACCTCGACGTAGGTGCCGTCCGGGCTCGAGCCGGAGATCTTGAGGCCTCCCGCAACCATCGTCTCTTCGTATTCGCGGTTGAACTCATAGCGATGGCGGTGCCGCTCGCTAATTTCGTCCTGACCGTAAATTTTGTGGGCGAGCGTATTCGGCTCGATCTTGCAGGGCCATGCTCCTAAACGCATGGTGCCGCCGAGTTCTTCGACTCCGCGCAGCTCGCGCAGTTTGTAGATCACGCGATGCGGGGTGGCTGGGTCGAATTCGCTTGAATTGGCGCCGGCAAGCCCGCAAACATTACGCGCGAACTCAATGCAGGCTGTCTGCATGCCGAGGCAGATTCCGAAATAGGGCACATGCTTTTCGCGCGCATACTGAATTGCCTTCAGCATGCCCTCAATGCCGCGTTTCCCGAAGCCTCCCGGTACGAGCAGGCCGTCATATTCTTCCAGCTGCGCCTCGTAGCTCTTATCATTTGGATCGGCAGTCTCAAGACCTTCAGCCTCAATCCAATTCACTTCGAGCTTCAAATTGTGCGCAAGCGAGCCGTGAACCAACGCTTCCTTCAGCGACTTGTAGGAATCTTCGTACTCGACGTACTTGCCGACAATGCCGATCCTCACCACATCCTTAGGGTTGTAGACGCGGTGCACCAGATCGTGCCACTTGGAGAGGTCGCGATCCTTGGCTTCGAGATGCAAATACTTCATCACCAGCGTATCGACTTCCTCATGGGCGAAGACGATCGGCACCTCGTAGATGGAGGCCACGTCTTTCGCTGTGATAACGGCCTCTTCTTCGACGTTGCAGAAGAGCGCGATCTTTGACTTGATATCTTTCGACAGGAAGCGGTCGGTGCGGCAGAGCAAGATGTCAGGCTGGATTCCAACGCTGAGCAGTTCTTTTACCGAGTGCTGCGTGGGCTTGGTTTTTAATTCCTGTGCGGCGGCGATGAACGGCACCAGCGTCACGTGAACAAACAAGGTCCTCTCGCGCCCCAGTTCCTGGCGCATCTGGCGGATGGCTTCGATGAAGGGCAGCGACTCGATGTCGCCGACGGTGCCGCCGATTTCGACCAGAAGCACGTCCACATCCTGCGCGCATTTCTTGGCCGCGGCTTTGATTTCGTTCGTGACGTGCGGAATCACCTGCACGGTCTTCCCGAGATAGTCGCCGCGCCGCTCCTTGGCAATGATCTGCTCGTACAGCCGCCCGGTCGTCCAGTTATTGTCGCGGGAAAGCTTAGAGTGAGTGAATCTTTCGTAGTGGCCAAGGTCGAGGTCGGTTTCGGCGCCGTCGTCGGTGACGAAGACCTCGCCATGCTGAAACGGCGACATCGTCCCAGGATCGACGTTCAGGTAGGGGTCAAATTTCATGATGTTGACGCGGAGGCCGCGGCTCTCGAGCAGGCATCCGATGGAGGCCGCGGCCAGTCCTTTGCCTAAAGAAGACACAACTCCACCCGTCACAAAGATGTACTTTGCCGACATCTCATCCTCACCTTAATTTTTAATGGAAAGATTGTGCAGCAGGGGTGCACGATCAATTATGGCAGAGAATTCGGCAGTTGGGAATTGTGGAAAAAAGGGATGCTTGCGAGCCTGTTAAGTCCAGAGATTACCCTTGCATTGCTCCCGCCCACTTCGATAATCCTGATTATCGAGATTATGACTCTGGCTCTCTCTCCCGACCTCGTGCGGCGCTATCTCGCCGCGCTCGGGGTGCAGACGTGTTCGCCCTCCCTCGCAGCACTTCGAGAGCTGGTTACTGCGCACCTGACCCATGTTCCTTTCGAGAACATCTCCAAGCTCCACCACCGGCAACGGGGACTGGCTGGCCTGCCGCCGATTGAACTCTATCTCGAGGGAATCGAGCGGTACCACTTCGGCGGCACCTGCTACGCCAACAACTTCCACTTCTACACACTATTGGCAAGTTTGGGATACGAGGTCCGATTGTGCGCAGCCGACATGAACAACCCCGACGTACATCTAGTAATTCTTTCGACCGTTGGCGGCCATGAGTTTCTTGTCGATGCCGGCTATGGCGCCCCATTTCTCGATCCCATTCCTCTTGATCTGAATACAGACTATGTCATTACGTTGGGTCGGGATAGGTATGTTCTGAAGCCCGAGGATGCCGCCGGACGTTCGCGCATGGAGCTCTACCGAGACGGGCTACTCAAGCACGGCTACGTCATCAAACCAGAACCTCGCCGGATTGAAGACTTCGCCGGGGTGATCGCGGATTCGTTTCGGCCAACCGCTACCTTCTTGAATAGCCTCCTGCTCGCACGCTTTTGGCAAGACCACAGCATCGTCATCCACAACTTGATGCTGGTCGAGTCCGAAAGCGATCGCTCAAAAATCCTTCCACTGGCAAGCCGCCATCAACTGATTGCCAAAATAGAGGAGTATTTCGGAATGCCGCGCTCTATCGTGGCGAAGGTCATCAGCGAACTGGGAGAGTTACAGGATCCGTGGGATTAGATTCCGCGCTTTGGCGCTGCCTCTGGGATCTAGCGATTTCGACCTACACAGTCCCCTTAATATGGATTCAGTACAACCTTCCCAAACATCTGACTTTTTTCCAGATACTCGTGGGCGGCGCGAATTTCGGAGATCGGAAAAGTCTTGGCGATGACCGGCTTGAGGCGTCCGGCGAAGACGTGGCCGAGGACTTCGTTAAGTTCGCCCATGGTGCCCATATAGGAGCCGAGGACCGAGAGCTGGCGTGAGAACAAAAAACGGAGTTCGAGATCAACTTTGGGCCCGGTCGTGGCGCCGCAAGTGACAAGCACACCATTAGGTTTAAGCGAGCGCATGCTTTCCTGCCAAGTCGCGGGGCCGACGTGTTCAACGACGATGTCAACGCCCTCGCCTTTCGTGATTTCGCGGACCTCCTGCGAGATCTTTTGCTGGTAGTGGTTGATGACGTGGTCGGCGCCGAGTTCGCGGGCCCGCTCCATTTTGTGTTCGTCGCCGGCGGTAGTGAGCACGCGAGCGTGGAACATCTTGGCGATCTGAATCGCGGCGATGCCCACCCCTGAGTTGGCGCCGAGAATAAGGACCGTCTGCCCTGGGCGAATTTTTGCGAGGCCAGTAAGCATGTGCCATGCGGTGACAAAGACCAGCGGCACACTGGCAGCTTCATTGAAGTCGAGCGAATCGGGAATGGGGATGGCATTAACCGCGGGAATGGCGAAGAGCTCGCAGTTTCCGCCGTCGACGGCATTGCCGAAGACGGTGAACTGGCGGCACTGATTTTGCAGTCCAGCCAGGCACTTCGGGCAATGGTTGCAGAAGCTCATAGGCGCGACGATGACGCGCTGGCCCACTTTAAGGTCGGTAACGTACTCGCCAACTTCAACAATCTCTCCGGCAGTGTCGGTGCCGAGAATATGTGGCAGATTGACGCCAGGGAGGCCGTTGCGTACCCAGAGATCAAGATGATTGAGCGCGCAAGCGCGCACGCCCACAAGAACTTGATCCTTGCGCGGCGTGGGGTCGGGAACAGATTCGTAGTTGAGGACTTCAGGGCCACCGAATTGGTGAATGCGGACGGCTTTCATGGGCGCTCCAGCTTTGTGGTTTCACTTTGGAACTAGATCCTAAAGAAATGTACCAAAAGCAGGTGAGTGGCACATCAACCACTGCGGTTCAACTCCGCCGCCCTCCGCGCGCTACTCACTCAAGTACTCTTGACATAAGAACGTCCCAGGTACACCATGTAGGTGGATTGACAGTCTCGGTCTTGAACGAGGTAAGCCCCGGAGTGATGACCCGGGGCTTTTAATTTTCCTACGCGTTTTCTTGACGAATTTTCTCCCCTGTCCACCTAATTTCCCTGACCGCCAGCCGATTTGACCGACCGTTGCGCCCACACTCATAATCAACCTCATGGATCTTTACGAAGAGATCGTGCGCTTGCGCAAAGACGGTCGGCGCGGGGCCGTGGCAACCATCGTCAACGTGCGCGGATCGATACCTTCGTTCAAAACGGCAAAGATGCTGGTGCGGGACGATGGGTCGATTGTCGGCACGATTGGCGGCGGGTGTGTGGAGGCTGAGGTTTGGCAGGCGGGGCGCGAGGTGATGGAGTCGGAGCGGCCGCGCACCTTGAATTTTGATTTGAACAAGGATCCGAAGAACGATACGGGGCTGGTGTGCGGCGGGACGCTGGAGATTTTTATCGAGCCGATTTTGCCGCCGGCGGAGCTTTTCGTTTTCGGGGCCGGGCATGTGGCGACGAGCGTCTATCGCGTGGCACGGATGGTTGGGTTTGATGTGACGGTTGTGGACGATCGCGAGACCTATGCGAATCGCGAGCGGTTCCCGGAGGCGCAGCAGGTGCTGGCAGAGGATTTTGATGTTGCGATGACACGACTGACGCCCGGCGAATCCTCTTTCATTGTGATCGCGACGCGTGGACATAGGGATGATATGCGGGTGTTGCGGTGGGCAGTCCAGACTCCAGCCCGATATGTAGGGATGATCGGGTCGAAGCGAAAGACCGCGACAATTTTTCGGGAATTGCAGGCGGAGGGTTTGGCGGCGGAGCTATTTGAACGTGTTCATGCGCCGATTGGGCTGGATATCGGAGCGCTTACGCCGGAGGAGATTGCAGTTTCGATCATTGCGGAGTTGATTGCTAAGCGACGGAAGGTTGAACGCGAGCTGCCGCATATGAAGTGGACTCAGCGCGGAATTGGCTCGGCGTCAGACGTAAAATCTCTAACCGCTGAGGACGAGGAAAAGGCTAAGTAGCCCTTCACGATTCGAAATGTGCCGTATTCCCGAACGACCAACGACGATCAACCAACGACTTTTTGTCCCACCTCATCAGATGTAGAACATCTCCTATGCCAAACGAAATCGAAATCAAGTTTCGGGTACACGATCATAAGGCTCTGGTCCGTTCGCTTCGCGGGGCGGGATTCCGGCTGGTCACTCGCTCTACTCACGAACTGAATTCCCTCTACGATCTACCCGGGCAGAAACTGCGCAAGCGCGGAGAGTTGTTACGGCTGCGGAAGTATGGCGACACCTGGGTGCTGACTCACAAATCGAAGGGCAAGGCTGGGCGTCACAAGGTGCGCGTGGAACTCGAGACGCGCGTCGAGAACGGTGAGCAGATGGATGCCGTGTTGCGTGCGCTTGGCTATGCGCCGACTTTCAGATATGAGAAGTATCGCGAAGAATGGAGCGACGGTAGCGGACATGCGGTGATCGACCGCACTCCGATTGGAAACTTCGGGGAACTCGAAGGCCCGGCGCGCTGGATCGATCGCACGGCGCGGGCGCTTGGAATCGCGCGCGAGGATTACATTACGCAGACTTACGCCGATCTCTTCTTTATGTGGAAGCGCGCGACTCGCAGCGCGGCGAAGGAGATGACGTTCAAGGCCGTCGGCAACTTGGGGTAATCCGGATGCTCACCTTTCGGGCTGAACATCGAGTGGAACCGTGGTCGCGAACCTTCGCCTTGACAGCCACAGTAAAACCGAAGGAAAATGTGCGGCGACTTTCGACTGCCGCCCGCACGCGCGCCCCCCTCACCGGCAGTTAAGTCCGGGCCTGTTTCCTCAAAATCCAAATTCGCGAGGATGCTTATGAACCGCCCCTGCCCACGTCGGACTTCCCTGCTCTCAACTTCGTTGCTTCAGAAAGTGACCATTGCTGTACTCACGCTGATGCTATTAGCGCTGTTGGCGGCTCAACCGGCCAGCGCCCAAAAGCAGAAGGTGCTTTACAGCTTCACGGGCGGGCACGATGGCCAAAGTCCGCAGTCCAGCCTCACTCCGCATGGTGGCAATTTCTATGGCACAACCTACAGCGGCGGACTCGGATTTGGAACCGTATTTGAGCTCTCGCCGAGCGGCGGCGGATGGACTGAAACTGTGCTGTATGCGTTCAGCGGCGGGAGCGATGGCAGGTATCCCGCTTACATGTCTGTGATATTCGACGGCGCAGGAAATCTTTACGGAACGACGGTGGAAGGCGGCACAAGCAATTCCGGAGTGGTGTTCGAACTAACCCCGAACGGACAAAGCTGGACGGCGAGCGTGCTCTATAACTTCTGCTCGCAGGCCGGGTGCGCCGACGGCGAATACCCGGTTAGCAGTCTGATCATGGATGCGGCGGGCAATCTCTTCGGAGTGACCGACAACGGAGTCTTCGAACTGAGCCCTTCGGGTGGCAGCTGGACGGAGCAGATAATCTACAACTACGGAGTGGAGAGCGAGAATTCGTCTGGCCTGACGAAGGATGCGGCCGGGAACATCTTCGGCATCATTTACGTTCACACCTTTACGAAAGAGTATTCGAAAGTGTTCGAGCTGTCGCCGAATGGGGACGGCTGGACTCCGACGATTCTCCACAAGTTTAGTGGTGTCGATGCGAATGGCACGCTCGCACTCGATCAGGAAGGAAGCCTCTATGGCACGACGGGGCCCAACAACAAGAATAACGGAACGATCTTCAAACTGACCGGGACAAATGGAAGGTGGATGAAGAAAACCCTGCACACATTTAGTGGCGGGGACGGAAATTATCCGTGGGGCGGAATTGTGTTCGATGCGGCTGGGAACATTTTCGGGACCACGCTCTATGGTGGGCAGTATGGCTTTGGGACTGTCTTTGAACTTGCGGCCCCCGCGCACAAAAACAAATACACCGAGAAGATTCTCTGGAATTTCAACAACACAAATGGAGCGGTGCCGGTAGACAGCTTGTTCCTGGATAACAGTGGCACCATCTATGGAACCACTACGGGAGGTGGGTCAAAGGGACAGGGGGTTGTGTTCCAACTGACTCAGTAGGTTGGTCCGCTCGTTGCATCGCCCCGCTCACTTTCGGCGGGGCTTCCTTTTGCTAGACATCTGGCCGAAAAAACAAACTCCTCCGCACGTAGGAGCGAGACGTTCTCCGACCTCGTGTCCGAAGGATATGCCAGTTTCAGGCAACGTGCGCCAAATGCGTGTCCTGCGCGTGCTTCGCGTGCCAGTGGCTTTCGTAGCCTAGCGTGGCGAAGTAGATGGCCTGATCGAAAAAGGAATCCATCAACCGCAGGAGTTCGAAGCCCCCCAGAATCTCCAGAGGCTTCTCGCGCATGCCTTCCATCTCCAGAAAATCCCAAAGATTTTCTTCGGTCATCATGAGCGCCCAACAGAGAGCGCTCAGGGCGACTCCTTGTTCAGCGCGGCGGCGGCCGAGCGGCGTATAGACGCGCTCGATGTCGTCTTCGGTTTTGGTAAGCAGCCAGTCGCTGAGATTGCGATAGACTTCGCGGGCACGCTCGCGAATTTCTTCCTTAGGTGCACGTTGCAAGTCGGCGGCACGGCTGGAACGTCCTACTTTTTGGATCAGACTTTCGGTGAGTTCTTCGGAATGGGACTCGATGAGACGAACCAGACGAAGAGCGATCATGAGGAACCTCCTCGGTCTTTTTCTTTATTGTAGTCCTGTGCGCGAAGGGCGGCGATGAAATCGCGCATGCGAGCGCGGCTGGGTAAGGCACTCGTGGAGACGTGACGGCCCGTCTCTATTCTTTATTCCTTTCTTTTGATTCCTCGTTGACCGTTTTCGCGACGTCAGTTAGATCAGCGGTTTCGGCACAGTCGCCTTTGTCGTCGTAGTCGCAGGCGCGTCCAGGATGGGATTGCTTGCACTTCTGGCAGAATTCGGTGGCCATGGAGCACCTCAAATGCTCGACGTATTGTATTCCACTTCGACATCCCGCGGACGATGCGGCGTCCCCTCTGTGAAGGGAACCTTCGAATGGAATCGTCGCTTCGCGATGATGTCGCCGGCCAGGACGACATCTGGATAACATGCCAACATTGACAACGAAAACTTCCGGATCAGGCGCCGTGGCACTTTTTGTATTTCTTGCCGCTGCCACACGGGCATGGATCGTTGCGGCCTACTTTGTCGCCTGAACGCACGACCTGCTGGACCTGCCTGTCGCCTGCCCCGGCCATGCGCGCCTCTTCGAGTTCGCGCTTCTTTTTGCGTTGGAAGGCCTGTTCGAGGTCGTCCATCGAGGTGGAAACGTGCTTCGGTGGACCTCCGTTGCCTCCTCGGCCTCCCGTGATCAGCGACGGTGACGTGGCGTTGGGAATTTCGGGCACCGGCTGAACGGCGCTCGGCGGACGCGGCGGGGCATCCATCGGCCGCTCCAGAATCTGCATGAGGTAGAGATAGCGCACCGTCTCTTCCTGGAAGCGGCGCATCATGTCCTCGAACATGTCGAAGGACTCGCGCTTGTATTCGACGAGCGGATCGTGCTGGCCGTAGCCCCGCAGGCCGATGCCCTCCTTGAGGTGATCCATGGAGAGCAGGTGATCTTTCCACTGCGCGTCGATCACGCTGAGCATGATCATGCGCTCGTGATAGCGCATCGCGTCGGGACCGATGAGCTTTTGTTTGGCGTCGTAGCGCTCTTTGAGCTTGTCGAAGATGGCGTCGCCTAACTCGGCGCGATTGAGCGCGTCGGGTTTGATGCCTTCGGCGTAGATGTCGACGCCGAAGCGCGTGAAGATGGCATCTTTCAAGCCTTTCAGGTCCCAGTCATCAGCGTGGCCTTTGGCGGGGCAGAACTGCTCGAGCATGTCGCCGAGGATGCCGGAGACGTAGTCTTCGATGATCAGGTCTTTCTGGTCGAGACCTTCGAGCAGGCGACGGCGCAGACCGTACACGGCCTCGCGCTGCTTGTTCATGACGTCGTCGTATTCGAGGAGGTGTTTGCGAGCCTCGAAGTTCTGGGCTTCGACAGCCTTTTGCGCGGCCTCGATGCGGCGAGTGATCATGCGCGACTCGATGGGCACCCCTTCTTCCATGCCCAGACGCTGGAGGAGATTCGACACCCACTCTTTCGCGAAGATGCGCATGAGGTCGTCTTCGAGGGAGAGATAGAAGCGCGAAGAACCGGGATCGCCCTGGCGGCCGGCGCGTCCGCGAAGCTGGTTGTCAATACGGCGGGCCTCATGGCGCTCGGTGCCAAATATGTGCAGACCGCCGGCCTCGATCACTTCTTTGTGCTCGCGATCAGTTTCGGTTTTGTAGCGCGCAAAGACTTCGTTCCACTGGTCGGTGGGAACTTCGAATTCGTTTCCGGCGTAATACCAGGTCGTGCGGTTGGGGTCGTCGACTACGGTCTCGATCTTGCCCTGCGCAGCGCGGACGGGCTGGGCCACGCCTTTTTTCACGCACTCCTGCTTGGCCATGAATTCGGGATTGCCGCCGAGAAGAATATCGGTACCGCGGCCTGCCATGTTGGTGGCAATTGTCACCATGGCTTTGCGCCCGGCCTGCGCGACGATTTCGGCTTCCCGCTCGTGATACTTGGCGTTGAGGACAACGTGGCGGATGCCTTTCTTTTTCAGCAGATCGGACAGGCGCTCAGATTTTTCGATCGAAGTCGTACCGACCAGAACCGGCTGTTTGCTCTCGTTGAGGCGCTGGATCTCGTCGGCAGCAGCAAAATACTTTTCTTTCTCGGTGCGGTAGACGATATCCGGATTTTCGATACGCAGCAGGGTGCGGTTCGTCGGAATGACCACCACTTCGAGGCGATAAATCTTGTCGAACTCGGGAGCTTCGGTTTCCGCAGTTCCGGTCATGCCCGCGAGCTTTTTGTACATGCGGAAATAATTCTGGAAGGTGATGGTGGCGAGCGTCTGATTCTCGCGCTCGATCTTGACGTTCTCTTTGGCTTCGATGGCCTGATGCAGACCGTCGGACCAGCGGCGACCCGGCATGAGGCGGCCCGTGAATTCATCGACGATGATAACCTCGCCATCTTTGACCACGTACTCGACATCTTTCTTGTAAAGTGCGTGGGCTTTGATGGCGGTTTCTACGTGGTGCTTCAGCGCCCAGTTTTCGGGGTCAGCGATGTTGCCGATGCTGAGGAGTTTCTCGACCTTTTCCCAGCCCTCTTCCGTAACCGTGATGCTGCGGTGCTTTTCATCGATAGCGAAGTCGCCAGTGAGTATTTTCCTCTGCGGGTCGTCACCGACGTCATTAAGCTTCGTGATCAGATCTTCACGTCTTTCGGAGGAGACCTTGCCTTTCTCGAGCAATTCGCGCACCTCTCCCGGACTCAGTTCTTCACCCTGGTCGAGTCTGGGGATGATGCGATTGACCTTGTAGTACTTGTCGGTCGACTCTTCGCTGGCGCCGGAGATGATGAGCGGCGTTCTGGCTTCGTCGATAAGAATGGAATCGACCTCATCGACAATGGCGAAGTTGTGCGGGCGCTGCACGCAATCACGCAGGTCGAACTTCATGTTGTCGCGCAGGTAGTCGAAGCCGAATTCGTTGTTGGTGCCGTAGGTGACATCGGCGGCGTAAGCGGCACGGCGCTCTTCATCGTCAAGATCGTGAATGATGACTCCGACCGTGAGCCCGAGGAAGGTGTAGAGCTTGCCCATCCATTCGGAGTCGCGCTTGGCGAGATAGTCGTTGACGGTGACGACATGAACACCGCGCCCGCTAAGCGCGTTGAGATAGACAGGCAGCGTGGCAACGAGGGTTTTGCCCTCGCCGGTTTTCATTTCAGCGATCTTGCCCGAGTGCAGAACCATGCCACCGATGAGCTGCACGTCAAAGTGGCGCATGTTGAGCACGCGGCGGCTGGCTTCGCGACACACGCCGAAGGCTTCTTCCAGGATCTCGTCCAGAACTTGCTGAAGCGCGTCGTACTGTTCTTTTTCGAGGCGCTTGATGCGGTCGAAATCGTCCTCGCCCTCAGGAGTAGCGGACGCATCCGCGACGGGAGGCTCGCCTCCGTTGCCGCCGAAACGGCTCATGTGTTCCTGAATGCGCTTGCGGAACTCGTCGGTTTTGGCGCGCAACTCGTCGTCGGAGAGCTTCTGCATCTCCGGTTCAAGCGAGTTGATCGCGTCGACGCGGGGCACCAGGCGCTTGATTTCGCGCTCGTTCTTGGTGCCAAAAATCTTGCCTAGTAAAGTGTTGATCAAACCTGGAATCCTTGGATGGACACACGTCCAGACGTACTAAGAGCCTAGCATATTAGATGCGATGAGGATGCGGGCGGATCAGCGGCCATCCCCTGTTTAAAGGAATGGATTCTTTATGACGAGATCGCCAAAGCGGCGCCCATCTTGCAAATCTTCGCTGTAGAGAATTTTGCAGCGGCCTTGGATAGCAGCTGACACGATGAGGGAGTCGTACCAGGAGAGTTGTTGCGTGCTAGCAAGATTAGTAGCCGCGTTGAACAAAGCCGGCGAAGAGTGCACCACGAGTAGAGGCAGCAATGTGACCGTCCAATATCTCGCTATTTGATCAAACGTCAACGGCTTCGAGAAACGTCGCATTACCGCGATGAACTCCTGCACGACCTGGTAGCTGATCATCCCGTGACCTGAATCCAGACCGTGGAAAATCAGCTCTTCCGCTCGTTTGGCCTTCGCAGGGGATGACAAGTCAAAGGTGTAGACAAGGACGTTCGTGTCGAAGAAGTGCTTAACGCCGTTCATTCATTTCTTCGCGGGTGAATTTCCGCCCGGCATCCACATAGCGTAACTGGTCCATAAGAGCCTTGTATTCGGCTGCACGACCGGCTCGCTCTGCGAGAACGTCCAACCACTCTCTAAAAAGCGCAATAAGGGTCGTGTTTCGGCTCTGAGCGAATTTGCGAGCTAGTTCAATCTTCTCGCGATCCGCGCTAAAGGTGATGTTCATACACGAAAATAGTGTACACGAGGATCGTGCAATTCGCAAACCTATCTTGCTACCGCCTGTCCCCATATTCCCTGTATCATCCCCCTTCACCTATGGCCACTTTCTACCAGCGGTTCCTCGAATCCGCCCGGAAATTCCCCAACAACATTGCCCTCGAAATTCAGCGGGCCGAGACCGTCGAGCGGGTGACATTTGCCGAGCTAACGCACATGGCGGAGAGCGTCGGGAAGTGGGTCTCCGGGCGGGTTGCAGCGCATGCGCGGGTGGCGATTCTGGCGGCGAATCATCCGCGGTGGGTGGCGGCTTACCTGGGGATTATCGCTTCCGGGAGGACGGCGGTTCCGCTGGATACTGCGTTTCATGCCGACCAGGTGAAGAAGCTGTTGCTCGACAGCGGCGCTTCCCTGCTCTTCTGCGACGCGAAGCACTTTGCGGTTTCGGCTGAGGCGGTTGAGGGGACGAAGATCGGGCTGGTGATGACCTCTGCGCCATCGGAGTGGACGATGCCGCCCGCCAAAGAAGAGGGCGAACGGACCGAAGCTCAGTTCTGGGGAGAATTGGAATCGATCTTCCAAGCGGGCAGCGATGGCTTTCAGCCCGTCGTTCCTCGCGAGGACGACCTGGCAGCGCTGCTTTATACCTCTGGAACGACAGCGGACCCAAAGGGTGTGATGCTGACTCATGCCAATCTGATCGGTGAAGCGAACTCTGTGTTTGGCGTGGTCACGATTGGGCCGGAAGATGCGCTGCTGGGGATTCTGCCGATGTTTCATGTCCTTGCACAGATGGCAAATCTGTTTCTGCCGCTGTTCAACGGATCGCGCGTTGTTTATCTCGAGACACTAAACACGACGGAACTGCTGCGGGCCTTACAGGAGCGGGAAATCACCGCATTCGCAGTCGTGCCGCAGTTCTTCTACCTGATCCACGAAAAGATCTTCAAGGAGATTAAAAAGAAGGGTAAGTTCGCGGAGCGGTTGGTGCGGACTTTGATGGCGGTAAATCGTGCTCTGCGTAACATCGGAATCAATGCGGGACGGGTTTTGTTCGGCAAGATTCACGCTACGTTTGGCACTCGTATGCGGTATCTGGTGACGGGCGGATCGCGCTTCGATCCGGCGATTCAGCGCGATTTTTACTCCTTCGGCATCGACGTGCTGAACGCCTACGGCCTGACCGAAACGAGCGGCGGAGCGTTTCTGAATCGGCCAGGAAAGATTGTCTTCGGCTCGGTCGGGCCGCCATTTCCTGGAGTTGAGGCGCGCATCGTGAACGAGGAGTTTGTCGAGGAAGGCATGCCGCGCGTGGGCGAGGTCGCGATGCGCGGGGCACTTGTGATGAAGGGATATTGGAACCGTCCGGATGCGACAACGGAGGTTTTGCGCGACGGATGGCTTTATACGGGCGATCTTGGATATTTCGACTCGGGCGGCAACCTCTTTATTACCGGGCGGCGCAAGGAAGTGATTGTGCTGGCGAATGGAAAGAACATCTATCCCGAGGAGATTGAAACGCATTACTTGCAGTCGCCGTTGATTAAAGAGATCTGCGTGATGTCGCAGGAGGAGCGACCGGGCGATCCGACCTCGGAGAAGCTCTATGGCGTGATCGTGCCGAATTTCGAGTCGCTGAGAGAAAAGAAGATCGTCAATACAAGAGAAGCGATCCGGTTCGATGTCGAGGCCTTGTCGCACAGGATCGCGTCGACTAAGCGGCTTGGGCGTTATGACGTCTGGCAGGAAGATTTGCCGCGGACCACGACACGCAAGCTGAAGCGATTCCAGATTGCCAAGCGCGTGGCGGAGCTGCGGAGGCGGGCAGGCGAGCAGGCGGAGATTGGTGTCGAGAAACCCCTGACCGATGAAGAACGCGCGTGGCTGATGCGGGAAGACGTCACTCGGGCGCTGGCGGTGGTGAAAGAAGCGTCGAGAAATTCGCTCGAGTCAATTCGTCCGGGGTACAACCTGGAACTCGATTTAGGGTTGGATTCGATGCAGCGCGTGGAACTTCTCACCGCACTCGAACAGCAGTTGGGCGGCGCTGTGCCGGAGGCGCGACTGGCCGAGATTTATACCGTCCGGGATCTGGTGCACGCCGTGCTCGAGAGTGCGGGGCGAGGGGAGGGGGGTACGAGGGCTAGCGCGGCCGCATGGGCGACGATCTTCGACGAGCCGATGACGGATCCGAGTGTGCTGCCTTTAGCCAAGCCGGATTTGCCGGCGGAGATCTTCTTCTTCGTTCTGTCGAGATTGATCGCCATGCTTGCGCAAGACCGGTTCGAATTCAAGGTGAACGGGATCGAGAACCTGCCGGAGAATGGGCCTTATCTGCTCTGCTCAAATCACCAGAGCTACATCGATCCGCTGCTGCTGGCGTCAACGCTGCCGTGGAAGATATTTCGAGAGGCGTTCGCGGTGGGAACGAGCGATATTTTCGGCGCCGGCTTCATGCGCTGGCTGGCGCGGCAGTTACGCGTGGTTGTGCTTGATCCGGACGCGAATCTTGTGCCAGCGATGCGAGCTGGAGAGTTTGGGTTGAAGCACGGGCGCGTTCTGATCCTATATCCCGAAGGTGAGCGGACGAACGATGGCAATTTAAGGATATTCCGCAGGGGTGCCGCGATTCTCTCTATTCACACGCGGGCGCCGGTTGTGCCGATTGCGATCGAGGGATTCTATGACGTCTGGCCCAGACATAAGAAGTTGCCGAAATTCGGCCCTCTGGAGATGACGATCGGGAAGCCGATGATTCCGCCGCCGGCGAGCGAGGCCAGTGAGGCGACGTATGAGCGATTCATGGCGGAGGTGAAGGCTCGAGTGGCGGAGATGTGGGCGGATTTGCGGAGGAAGAGGCGGGGTAAGGGCTAGTTCTCCTCCATTCGACACCGGCAAGAACCTCTACCACGGAAGTCACGAAGGAAAACGGAGGTTCGCTCCGTCGATTTCACCTAGGCAATCGCAACGTTGAAGCGCAACTCGCATGCCTTGCGACAAATTGACGAGCAGCTTGCAGGGGGCCTTCAACTTGTTCGGGATGACACCCGTGTGAGATTACAGAGTTGGGGGAAGGCTCCACGTAGCGGAATGGCGCCGTTAGGCATTCGCGCCGCGGGTTCGTTCGCCGAACGCTTTTACGAAAGCGTTAACTACGCCTTGGTCATACTTGGTGCCGGCTCCGGCCATGATCTCTTCTTCGGCTTTCTGCGGGGAATGGGGCTTACCGTAAGAGCTGTTGGTCATCTTCTGATACGCGTCGGCAACTGCGAGGATGTGCGCCTCGATGGGAATGTTGCTGGCGCGCGCTCCCTGATCCTGGAGAATCTGCTCCGCGACGATGATGGGAACGACGCGACGAATCGCGTTGCCCACGGATTCCGTGCGCGAATCCCCTTTGCCCTTGCGAAAGCTGGCGACGACCTCGTCATGAGTTACGTCGGCAGCCTTATAAAGTGTGTCGTTGCTGATACCGAGTTCGCTTAAATCGCGCAGGAGAATTGCAGAGCGGAGTAAGTCCATGCGGTCTGGACCGAGATCGAGGGTTTCGGCGATCTTGATGGCAATGTCGATGACGCGCTGGCTTTCGTTATCCGTGCGCTTCTCGCTGACGATCACGTGCTGCAACACAAGCAGCAGGCTGGAGAAGCTGTTGCGGAGGTCGTTGGTCATGCCCTGCGCGCGCTCGTAGAGAGTGCCCATGGCGTAACCGGTGACGGCGAGAACTCCGGCCCAGATGGCGAAGTTGAAGAGGCGCTCTTGCGGGAGGCTCACGACATAATGCTTTGGAAGCAGCGCGTTGACATAGTTGAGCGACATCACGAGCAGAACGCTGGTGAAGGCGGTGAGCGTGGCGTGGCGGCGTCCGAAGAAGTAGGCCGAGTACATCGTCGGGAGGAAGTAGAAGCACAAGGCCATCGGCAGCGACTGCGCGAAGGATTGCAGGGCGGCGGCAATCAGAAAGAGGGAGAGTAGCAGCGCGAGTTCTTTAGTTAGCTTGGTCATGTTTCTACTGGTTCACCTACCGGCAATGGCGCACACAAAGGCCTTCCTTATCGTCGGACAACTTCGGTGTTGCGGGAAGGTTACTGGGGTAATCGTAGGTCGCGAGTGCCAGAGAAGCCGTTCGACCATGCGGTGCACTGTGTTTCACAGAGTTGACGCTCGCTACTTTGCGCGCGGGTGCGTCTTGTCGTAGACGTCGAGCATGTGCTTGACGGAGAGTTGCGTGTAGCGCTGGGTCGTGGCTAAGCGCTCATGGCCTAAGAGTTCCTGGATGGCTCGGAGATCGGCTCCTTCTTCCAGCATGTGGGTGCCAAAGGCGTGACGCAGGGTGTGCGGATGAACATCCGGTGACAGACCCTTTGCAACTGCTATGCGCTTGACGATTCGGCCTACGCTGCGCGTGGTGAGTCTTCCTCCGCGCTGGTTGATTAGCAACGCTGGTGTGGACTTCTTGACTGTCGCCAGGAGTTGGTGACGCCACGGAAGGTAGCTGGAGAGAGCTTCGTGGGCGGATTCGCCGAAGGGGACGTAACGCTCCTTCTTGCCTTTGCCGCGGATGAGGATGGCTTCGTTGCTGGCGCGGATGTCGTCGAGATTGATGCCGACGAGCTCGGAGTTGCGGATGCCGCATCCGTAGAGGAGTTCGAGGAGAAGGCGGTCGCGTTCGGGGAATGAAGCGACTTCAGGCATTTTGCCGTCGAGGACGGAATTGACCTCTTCGATGGTCGGGACGCGAGGAAGCTTCTTCGGCAGACGCGGAGTGGAGACTAGCTTGGCGGGATTCTGCTCGACGATGCCTTCCTGCGCTAGCCAGCGATAGAGCGAGCGGATCGCGGCTAGCGAGCGCGCTACAGACGTCTTGCTTAGGCCTTTGTCGTAAAGATGGGAGAGGAATCCGCGGATGGCGATGTGGTCGATGGCCTTCGGATCGCGGTTGCCGATGTAGGCGGAGAACGCGTCGAGATCGCTGGTGTAGGCCTTGATTGTGTGCGTCGAGGCGTTGCGCTCGCGGAGGTGACGGAGGAAGTCGTCTGTGGCGCGCTCGACGATTGTGCGGCGGATTTGAGCGGATGTTGCCATCAGGTCGATTGAGTAATTGGGAAATTTAGTAATTGGGTAATTTAAACCCAAAAACCGCATCTGCCGTTTCAACGATGCGGCTGCGACCATTGGTTTCAAAAAATTACACAATTACTAAATTACTCAATTACCCGATTCTCTTCGCTCTTGGGTGATGCTTCGCATACACACTCTTCAACCGGTCCAGCGCCACATGCGTATAGATCTGCGTGGTCGAGATGTCGGAGTGGCCGAGAATGGTTTGGACGGTGCGGAGATCGGCTCCGTTTTCTACCATGTGCGTGGCGCAGGAATGGCGCAGCATGTGCGGGCTGGAATGGCGTCCTGCGGCTTCGCTGGCTTTGCCTACCAGTTGCCAGACTCGCTGGCGAGTCAGGCGCTTCGCGCCTATTCCTAAGAAGAGCAGCGCGCTTGATCGCTTGTTGGCGAGGATACTTCTGCCGCTCTTCAGATAGTGCTGCAAGGCTTGCTGCGCGGGCGCTCCTAACGGGACAATGCGCTCTTTGTCGCCTTTGCCTTTGACGAGGATGTAGCCGAGATCGAGCTTGAGATCTTCGAGGCGCGAATTGGCTACTTCGGAAACTCGCAAACCTCCTGCGTAGAGAAGCTCGATGATCGAAGCATCACGCAGAGCTATGGCTTGAGCGCGAGCGTTTTGCGGCATCGACGCGTTGTCAGCGGCTATTTGCGACGCGTCGGCTTCGGGCTTTGTCGCTTTTGACTTCAGCATCGCTTCGACTTCATCGCGCGTTAACGATTTGGGGAGAACTTTCCATTGCTTGGGCGAGTCGATGTTGAGGGTTGGGTCTTTGTCGATCTTCCCGTCGAGCAGGAGATAGCGGTAGAGATGGCGAATGGCGGAGAGCTTTCGGCCTACGGAACGGCTGTCGAGCTGATTAGAGAAAAGTTCCTGAATGAAGTCACGGACATCTTCGCGGCGCGCGCTCGCGAGAAGCATTTTGCGGGTCGCGAGGAATTCGGCGAATTGAATCAGGTCGCTGTTGTAGGCAGCGATGGTTAGCTTGGCGGATCCGCGCTCGACTCGGAGGTAGTCGAGAAAACCGGATAGCGCGCGGGAGCTGGCTTCTGAAAGCATGCGGAATCAGTATCGAATGCGCGCCAGAAAAAGCAGAAGTGGCGAAAGGGATTCAGGGCTGCTGCTGGTCATTTTTTTGAGCTTGCTACGGAGGTTTGCGCGGCAAAAAGTGCGACATGGTGTTGTGAAAAATAATTACCAGAAAAATAACACCCCCTCCCCCCCTCCCCCACCCCCAATTGTCGCAAAGTCTTTGGAGACAATTACTTACGTGCAAAGTATCCGGAGATAAGGAGTTAGCGCCGAAAATGAGGCTTTTTGCAATCACTTAGCCGGAAATTCCTGAGAAAAATTCGGCTTTAATTGCGAATTTATTTGGCGCCGCCAGTTTATCAAAGAGTTAACAAGCCTCCGGGATAGGACACCCGCGCTCTGGAGCGGAACACGCTGCCGAGGATCGAGCAGACGTGATCGAGCTTGGATATGGTGGCATGGATTGGGAATGGATGTCTGTGAAGGCGGTCACTGGATTTGTGAGATTTCATGACTGCTTTTTGACCGCCGAGACGCCGAGAAAAAGCCGTAGCTCTCAGGCGCTAACGCGCGGATCCTTTTTCGATGAAGTTATCGGCATGGGTAAACTCGTGCCCTTATCGGCTTTTCCCGTAACGGGTTCTCCAGCTCTAGCTTCCCCGGCTGCGGTTTCGCCAACCTCGGTTCCACCTTTGAGGCAGCTACGACTTGACGCTATTCAGGACATCCACCGCATATAGCGCGCCCTCCGGCGTCTCTTCGTGCTTGAAGTAGGCGAAGACGTCGCGGCCTGCGGCGAGGTGCTCGCGAAGGCGGGCTACCATCTTTTGGCGCTCTTCCGGCGTATAGCTCGGCTTGCGGTAACGGTAGTAGGCAAAGTCGGCGGTGAGGACATCGGGGGTGTCGCGGTCTTCGGATTCGGCTACGCAGAGGGCGGCATTGCGGGCACGGAGGGTTTGCCAGGTTGGATCGTCTTCTTTCACTGCCTCGATTCTGCTCTCTCCAAACCATGTCGCATTGCGGAATTCGAAGGCGGCGCGGACGCCTCTTGGGACGATGGCGAGGAATTCGGCCAGCGTCGCCTGGTCGGCTTTGAAGTTGGGCGGGAGCTGGAAAAGGATCGGGCCGAGGCGCTTGGCTCGCTCCAGCGGCTCGAGCGTGGCGAGGAAGCGCTTGAGGAATTCTTCGGAGCTTTTCAGGCGCTTGATGTGGGTCAGGACCTGATGGGCTTTGATGGTAAAGCGGAAGGTCTCGGGGGTTTCGGCGAGCCAGTTCTGGATGGTGGTTTCTTTGACCAGCTGGCGGAAGGTGAAATTGACTTCGACCGTGTTGAGCTTGGTGGCGTAGAAGTTGAGGAACGTTTTTTGCGCCAGCTTTTCGGGATAGAAAGCGGGCTTCCATGTTGGGTAAGCCCATCCGGAGGTGCCAACGTAGAGAGGCATTGCAGATCAGTCGTCAGTTATCAGTTGTCAGTTTTCAGTAAAGGCAAAAGCAAATCAACTTCGCTTCCGCGGATTCGCGCGGATCCATTGATGATTAGGAATTGTAATCGGTGAAGGGCGAGCCTGGTGGGCAGGCTCTCACGACCCCCAAGGATTGACCACGTCTGCTCCTGTGCGCTCGAAGTCGGCTACATTCCGTGTGGCGACGGTCAGGCCGTGGACGAGGGCTGTGGCGGCGATGAGGGCGTCGCGATCGGAGCGCGGGTTTGGCACGTGGAGCGACGCGCATCGTTGGGCGACGGCGGTGTCGATTGGCAGGATACGTCCGGAGAATGTGGGCAACACGTGACTGTCCATCCAGGCGCGAAGGATTGCGCCTTGCTCTTTGTCGCGACGGTGGATGAGCAGGATTCCAATCTCCAGTTCCAGCACCGAAATGACCGAGATGTAGAGATCCACAGAGGGTAGGCGTTCGGCCCATTTCCTGACGTTTGGATGCGTCTTCCGCGCTTTTCTTACTTCTGAAATTACGTTGGTATCGAGCAGATACATCAGGTCAGGTCCGCCGATTCGTGCAGGTTTCCTCGCAGACGAGGCGGCTCAAAATCAATCTCGGCGGCCGCCGGCATGGCCAATAAATCGAGAACGCTTTTCTGGCCTCCAGTGATCCTTTGATACTCCTCGACTGTGAGCAGGACGTGAGACGGACGGCCTCGATCCGTGATGAAGACAGGGCCTCGCTTAGCGGCTCGCTTGGCCCGGCTTGTGTCCTGATTGAAGTCTCGGCTGGACATTTTTGTGGTGGGCATGATTTCCAGGCTTCGATGTAGCAACGTGTCTACATTATAACATATCGGGATAAAGAGACTGGGTCACCCCGCTTCTGTTTACGATTTCAACATTTCGGTGCCTATCTTAGCCATCAAGTCCAAGAAGAACTCTCGCGTCGCCGGAAGTGCCTTCGCGATGCCGATTTCGAACAACTTCTTCTTAGCGGGGACTAAGTCTGACCTTGGATCGGACATCACGTACTGCAATATGCTCCATAGCGTTTTACGGTCGGCTTCATCCAACTTATCATCGTGCCATAGAAGTTCTCTCGCTGTAGCCAAGCGATCCTCCATCCAAGGATAGGGGCGACCGCACTTGTAGCAGAAATAGGGGCGCACGTAGTCCGACGGAGAATCCCAGACACCGCCGCCCCGAATTGGTGCCTTGCAATTCTGGCAGGAGTCAATGCACGGATCGCCGCACTGTTGGCAGTGTTCATCCCGGTTGAATTTATTTTTCCCGTCCGCACTCTGGATATGACCACGCATGCAAATCTGTGCTGCGTAGAAACGAGCATCAGGGTGCTCTCCCCAATTCCAGATGTCGGATTCAAGTTTCCGTTGTTCGAGAGCGTTCGCGACTTGCTGCATAATGGAGTAGCTGCGCCCATCGGTGATGACGATTTCGCCGCCAAAGTTCAGAGGCTCCGGATCAGTTTGGCGCACCTGCCACTGTTTCAACCAATCCAGCGCATCCCCGGTTGCTTTGGGCGGTGCCAGGACACGAAATTCTCCACCCCCTTCGGGATAGACCGTCGCCACTCGCTGCAACATCAACTCGTCCTGCGATCCCTTCAGAACCGCATTCTCGACGACAACCTTCAGAGCCATGCGAACGATTTTATTCGTGGCTACGGTGGATTTCCATTCTGCCGCGTCCGTGGTTCCCGCCCTTGCAAAAAACGCAAGGACGGGGCACCCACCGTTGTGGCGGGGTCAGCGGTGAAAAGCCCGGGCTACCCGCCCCGAAATCGAAAATTGAAATCTAAGAGGATTGATTCTATCGTCGGCGCTTCGTCGTTGCCCCTGCGCTCGCGGTCGTCTTTTTGGATTTTGCCGTCTCGCTCTTCGGTGCGGGCTTCTCTTCACTTGATTCCGCCTCCAACCCCGACAGCTTCGGCAGCTTCTGTTTCAGCGTTTGAACTTCGGCGAAGAGGTCTCCCATTTTTTCTACTCTGGCTAGGACATCCTTCGATTCGAACACCAGCAGGTTCGCGTCTTTTTTCTTCAGCGCTGCTTCTACTTCTTCCCAGGTAACTGGCGTCGAGACCGTCGGGTGCTCGCGGGCTCTTAGGGAATAGACCGAAATTGTCGTTTTGTGCTGGTCGTTCTGGCTCCAGTCGACGAAGACTTTGTTGGTCCGGATCGCTTTTTTCATCTCGGAGACGACCAGGTCGCGGTGCTGGTCCTCGAGCAAGCGCGCGATGGCGTGGGCAAAGCCCTTGGTCTCGTCGTAGCTGACTTTCGTGTTCAGCGGGATGTAGATTTGCAGGCCCTTTGAGCCGGAGGTTTTGGCGAAGCTCTTCAGTCCGAAGTGGTCGAAGATTTCGCGCACCCAGAGGCCGACCTGGCAGCACTGGACGATGTTGGCAGGCGGGCCGGGGTCCAGGTCGAAGACGATCATGGTGGGCGTTTCGATCGCTTTGCCGAGCGAGAGCGATGGGTGGAGTTCGATGGAGGCGAGGTTGGCGATCCAGACCAGCGTCGGCAGATCGTTGCCCATGAGGTAGTGCATGGTGCGGTTGTTGCCCTCGCTCCAGACGGGAGTGGTCTGGACCCAGTCGGGACGATGCTTGGGAGCGTTCTTTTCGAAGAAGAATTCCTGGTCGACGCCGCCGGGATAGCGCTTCATGGTGAGCGGGCGTCCTATGAGGTGCGGGATGAGGACGGGCGCGATGCGGATGGCGTAGTCGATGACCTGGCCTTTGGTGAAGCCGGTGGCCGGGTAGAGGACTTTGTCGAGATTGGTGAGCGTGAGTTGGCGGCCGGCTACTTCGACGTTGGTGGGAGTGGGCATGGTCAGTGGTCAGTGGCCGGTGGTCAGTAGCCAGTCCTCAGTGCTCAGTTGCTAGTTGCTGGTTGCGAGTTGCTAGTTGCTGTCCTTAGTTGTTCGTCCTTGGTCCTTCATACCTTCGCGAGGGCAGACACCGAGGCATTTCGGTCCCACCTACTTTATCTTGACGCTTTATCTATATTTCTAGTATTATCGAAATATGCAGACAGGCACTGATCGAAAAACTCGCGCTTCCAGCGATCAAGTTACGCGTTATGCCGATATGTTTTCGGCTATGGGGACGGAGGCTCGGCTGCGGATTGTGCAGCTTTTGCTTTCTGCTCACCCTGACGGGATGGTGGTCAGCGAGATTCAGGAGGAGTTGGAAATTCCTGGGTCGACGCTTTCCCATCACCTCGACAAACTGCGGAACGAAGAACTGGTGCGGGTGGAGCGCGAGGGCACTTACTTGCGTTACACCGCGAATATCGAAGCCTTGCGCGAAATTTTCCAATTCCTATATGCCGAATGCTGCACGCGTAGCGGCGCGCTTAAACCTCAGGACTTGATGCAGTGTTGTAAATAGGAGACGCCATCATGACGAATGTAGATGTCGACATTAAAGAGGTGGTGAAAGAGAAGTATGGACAGGCGGCGTTGCGCGTGACGGGAGGCGGCAGCAGTTGCTGCGGGTCGGCTCCGGCGCGGGAGTGCTGCGATCCGATTACGGCGAACCTTTATGACGCGTCGCAGGCGCAGCAGATCCCGGAAGAGGCGATGCTGGCCTCGCTCGGGTGCGGCAATCCAACCGCGCTGGCGAGGTTGAATCCCGGGGAAACCGTGCTTGACCTGGGGTCGGGAGGCGGGATCGACGTGCTGCTTTCGGCGCGGCGGGTTGGGCCCACGGGCAAGGCTTACGGGCTCGACATGACCGACGAGATGCTGGCGCTGGCGAACGAGAATAAGCGCAAGGCCAGGGCGGAGAATGTGGAATTTCTGCGGGGCGAGATCGAGAATATTCCGCTGCCGGACAATACCGTGGACGTGATTATTTCGAATTGCGTGATCAATCTTTCGGGCGACAAGGATCGCGTACTGCGCGAGGCGTTTCGAGTTTTGAAGCCGGGTGGGCGGCTGGCGGTTTCGGACGTGGTGACGCGCGGCGAGATGCTGCCCGAGGTACGCAAGAGCGTGCTGGCTTGGGTGGGCTGCATTGCTGGGGCGCTCGAAGAGAATGAATATCGCGCGAAATTGGCGGTTGCGGGTTTTGAGCGGATTGAGATGGAAGCGACGCGCGTTTATCGCGTGGAGGATGCGCGGGAGTTTCTATCGGCCTCGGGCGTGGATGTGGATGCGATTGCGCCTCAGGTAGACGGGAAGTTCATGAGCGCGTTCATACGCGGTGTGAAGCCGCAGAAGGCTTGCTGCGGGCCGAGTTGCTGCAGCTAAGTTTGTTGAGGCGTCCGCAAAGAGCGACTACCACGGGGTACACGGAGTTACACGGAGGACCCTCCGAGAGAGAAAGAATGGCTGCTCACCACAACGTACTTTTTTTGTGCACGGGAAATTCGGCGCGCTCGATTATGGCGGAGGCGCTGCTGAATTTTAAAGGGAAGCCCGCATTCACGGCTTACAGTGCGGGAAGTCATCCTGCGGGGGCGGTGCGGCCGGAGGCGCTGGCGCAGTTGGAGTCGGCGCGCGTGCCCGTGGCCGGACTGCGCAGCAAGAGCTGGGATGAGTTCGCGAGACCTGGGGCACCGGAGATGCACTTCCTCTTTACCGTGTGTGACAACGCGGCGAAAGAAACGTGCCCGCTCTGGCCGGGGCAGCCGATGACCGCGCACTGGGGCATTCCTGATCCGGCGGCGGTGAAAGGAACTCCGGCGGAGATCGAGCGCGCGTATCGCGAGGCATTCTTTCTGCTGGAGCGGAGGATCGGACTGTTTCTTGCGCTTCCCATGGCGGCGCTTGACCGGCTGGCGCTGAAGAGGGAGGTCGACCGCATTGGCAAGCAATAATGCGATCCTGCCTGTACTCGCGCAGAAACCGGCGCGGCGCCTCGGCTTTCTTGATCGTTATCTGACGGCGTGGATCTTTGCCGCCATGGTGGCTGGAGTCGCGTTGGGATGGCGCGTGCCCGGAGTTGTGCCTTTTCTGAATCGCTTCAGCGTGGGGACGACCTCAATTCCCATTGCGGTGGGACTGATTGTCATGATGTATCCGCCCTTTACCAAGGTGCGATACGAGGAGTTGCCCGAGGTTTTCCGCAACAAGCGCGTGCTGGGATTGTCGCTGGTGCAGAACTGGGTGGCCGGACCGCTGCTGATGTTCGTGCTGGCGATTGCGCTGCTGCGCGGATATCCGGAGTACATGGCGGGTCTGATCATGATTGGGCTGGCGCGGTGCATCGCTATGGTGATCGTGTGGAATGAACTGGCGCGCGGCGACACCGAATATGCGGCCGGCCTGGTGGCGTTCAACTCGCTTTTCCAAGTTTTGTTTTACTCGCCTTATGCGTGGTTATTCATTACCGTTTTGCCGGCGAAGCTTGGGCTGCAAGGGTCGATTGTTCACGTTTCGATCGGAGAAATTGCGAAGAGCGTCTTCGTTTATCTTGGGATCCCCTTCTTGGCGGGATTTGCTACGCGGGCGCTGCTGCTGCGGGTGAAGAGCCGCGAATGGTATGAACACAGCTTTGTTCCGCGGGTGAGCCCGCTGACGCTGATCGCGTTGCTGTTCACGATCGTGGTGATGTTCTCGCTCAAGGGGAGTTACATCGTTCGACTTCCGCTCGATGTGCTGCGCATTGCCTTGCCGCTGCTGATCTACTTCGTGGTGATGTTCCTGGTTTCGTTCTATATGGGACAGAAGCTGGGCGCGGACTACTCGAAGACGGCGACGCTCTCGTTTACCGCGGCGTCGAACAATTTCGAACTGGCGATTGCGGTGACGGTTTCGGTCTTTGGGATCAATTCGGGAGCTGCGTTTGCTGCGGTAATTGGTCCGCTGGTCGAAGTGCCGGTCATGATCATGCTGGTGAACGTGGCCTTGTATTTCCAGCGACGGTATTTCGCGGCTGAGATTGCCTGACTTTGCTCGTTTGACAACGCTTCCCTGCTCCACGTAATTTCGAATTTTGGGTTTTTGGGTCGTGGAGGCAGGATGAAGTTTCGTTTGCGGCTGTCTGTTGTTGTCTGTTTTGTTCTTTGCTCACTCTCTTTTTACTCTCTCTCCTTTGGCCAGGATCGAGCTTCCTTCGAAAAGCGAATCACCGTGAAGAAGCTGGCGAATGGGCTGACCGTGATTCTGTGCGAGCGGCCTGAGGCGCCGGTGTTTTCGTTTTTCACGCTGGTGGATGCCGGGTCGGTGCAGGATCCGCTCGGCAAAACCGGGCTCGCGCACATGTTTGAGCACATGGCGTTCAAGGGGACGGACACGATCGGGACTCGCGATTATGCGGGCGAGAAGGTCGCGCTTGCCAAGGTCGAGGAGACTTATGGGGCCTACATTGCTGAGCGCGACAAGCCCGTCGGCCGCGACGAGGCGAAGTTGAAGACGCTGGAGCAGGCCTGGAAGGACGCGATTGCGGCGGCGGATAAATTTTCGGCTGCTTATACCAATGAGTTTGGGCAGATTGTGGAGTCGGAGGGCGGCGTGGGGATGAACGCCACGACAGACTATGACGAGACGACTTATCTCTACTCGTTTCCCGTGAACCGGCTGGAGCTTTGGGCATACCTCGAGTCGTCGCGGTTCATGCATCCGGTGATGCGGCAGTTTTATAAAGAGCGGAACGTGGTGATTGAAGAGCGGCGGATGCGGACCGACAGCAGTCCGCCAGGCCGGTTGTTTGAGCAGTTTTTGGCGGAGGCGTTTGCGGCGCATCCTTATCATCGTCCGACGATTGGGTGGATCTCGGATTTGAATACGTTTTCGGCGACCGATGCGCAGAACTTTTTCGATACGTATTACGTGCCGGCAAACATGGTGGTGGTGCTGGTGGGGGATTTAAAGGCGGCGGAAGCGATGCCGTTGATCGAGAAATATTTTTCGCGGATTCCGGCGCGGCCTTTGCCGGATGAGCGGACTACAACTGAGCCTGCGCAGAATTCGGAGCGGCGCGTGGTGCTGCATGAGCAGTCGCAGCCGCTGTATGTGGAGGGATATCACCGGCCGGATTTTCGCAGTCCGGACGATCAGGTGTATGACGCGCTTTCGGATTTGATGTCGGATGGACGAACGTCGCGGCTGTACCGGGCGCTGGTGCGCGACAAGCAGATTGCTTCCGACGCCGAGGGATTTACCGGGCTGCCGGGAAACAAGTATCCGCAGCTGTTTGCATTTTTGGCGGTGCCGTTGCCGGGACACACGACAAAGGAGATGGGTGACGCGATTCATACGGAGATCGATCGGGTGAAGAAAGAAGATATTTCGGATGATGAGTTGAAGATGATCAAGACGCGGGCGCGGGCGAACCTGATCCGGTCGCTCGGGTCGAATGAAGGGCTGGCGAATGCGCTGGCTTTGTATCAGGCGCGCTATGGAGATTGGCGGGAGTTGTTTGGGTCGGTGGAGAGGATTGAGAAGGTGACAAAAGCGGATATTCGGCGGGTGGCGAATGCGACGTTTAAAGAGGAGAACCGGACGGTGGGCGTGATTGAGTTTGCCGGAGGACCTCCGGGAGCGGCGGCGGGGCCGCAGGGAGGTGGACAGTGAGGCGGACGCTGCGTTTCTTTAGTTTCTTTTTCGCCGGCTTTCTTCTCTTGGGATGCTTTGGCGTTTCGATGGCTTGCGCACAGGAGTGGAAGCAGATTCCGATTCCGAAGCTGCCGGAGTTCAAGCCGCCAAAGCCGAAGCGGATTCAGCTCTCGAACGGCATGGTGATTTTTTTGCAGGAGGATCATGAGCTGCCGCTGATCGATGGATCGATGCGCATTCGCGGCGGCGAGCATCGCGTGCCGGTGGCGAAATCCGGAATGATGGATGTTTATGGTGAGGTGTGGCGCACGGGCGGAACGAAGACACAGACCGGCGATCAGTTGGATGATTTTCTTGAACAGCGCGCGGCGAAGGTGGAGACTGGCGGGCTAGGAGATTCGACGACGATCGGATTTTCGTGTCTGAAGGAAGACTTCGCGGACGTGTTTCGTGTGTTCGACGACGTGCTGCGCAATCCGGAATTTCGCGCGGACAAGATCGAGATCGCAAAGAAGTCTGGGTATGACGCGATCTCGCGGCGCAACGATGAGGCTGGGCAGATCGCGGCGCGCGAGGCGACGAAACTGGTTTACGGGAAAGACAGCCCGTATGCGCGGGTACCGGAGTACGCGACGATTGCGGCGATCACGCGGCAGGACCTGATCGACTGGCATGCGAAGTATGTGCACCCCAGCAACATTATCCTTGGGATTGTGGGCGACTTCGATACGGCGGCGATGGAAGCGAAGCTGCGCGCGGCATTTGAGTCGTGGCCGGCGGGAACTCCGGTGAAGAATGAGGCGTTCGCGGCGCATCCGGCTGCGCCGGGATATTATCTCGTCGAAAAGACGGATGTGAACCAGAGCAATGTGCAAATGGTCGCGGTGGGGACGACGAAGAAAAATCCGGATTACTACGCGATCACGGTTTTTAACGAAGCGTTTGGTGGAGGATTTTCGTCGCGGCTGTTCAGCGATGTGCGCACGACTAAAGGCCTCGCTTACGCTGTAGGCGGCGGGATCGGAACTTCGTGGGATCACGATGGAATGATTCGCATGATGGTGATGACGAAGAGTCCGACCACGTTCGAGTCGATCACGGCGATTGATGACGACATTGCAGCGCTGGCGAAGAGTCCGATCAGCGATGCGGAGATTGGGCACGCGAAGGATGCAATTCTGAATGGGTTCGTGTTCCGGCTCGATTCGCCGTCGAAGATTCTGCAGGAACAGATGGCGTACGAGTTTTTTGGATACCCGCTGGATTTTCTGGAGACTTTTCAGGAGAAGATCGGGAAAGTGACGAAGGAAGACGTGGCGCGGGTAGCGGCGAAATATCTGCACAAGGATCAGCTCGCGGTGCTGGTGGTGGGAAATGCTGGCGAGTTCGATAAGGCGCCGGCGTCGCTCGGAGCGGTGCACAAGATCGATATTTCGATTCCCGCGCCGCCGGCGGGACTTGTTCCGCAACAGGGGCCGGGGCAGTAAGAAAGTTCTCGGTTCTCAGTTCTCGGTTCTCAGTTAAACCCCCTTTACTGAGAATGAGTGCTGATGCACTCACGATCCACAGACGCAGCTTCGCACTATAACTTGGGCACCAAACAAACGACCTCTACGCGGAGGCGGAGTCTTCCTCTGAAAGGGGTTTGGGCTGGACGGTTTGGACTCGGCGGACTTCGGCAATCAGTTCGCGAGTCGCATTGTCTTTCGTGACAAAGCCGTGGGCTCCGGCGGCTAGAGCTTCCTTCATGAAGCTGCGCGAGCGGTGCTGAGTCAGAAAGATGACCTTGATGTGGGGGAGAGCGTGCTTAATGAGACGCGTGGCTTCGAAGCCGCTGACGATTGGCATCGAGATATCCATGAGGACTAGATCGGGCTCGTGCTCTTTCGCGAAGCGGATGGCATCCCTGCCGTTGGAGGCTTCGCAGACGATTTCGATATCGTGCTGCGCCTGAAGAATTTTACAGATCGCCCTCCTGACGATATCACTGTCGTCAACGACCAGAACACGAAGGGTGGATGCCAGCATTACAATTTTTCCCTCACGGAGCTTTGCGGAGCCACTTGCGCGTTTGGCCAGAAGCCAAGAAGGTGCCCCATTCATTAACTACCTTTTGTACTGAATCGAACAATCGGGGATTCGCTGTATGTAAGCCCTGACTCCGGTCTTGCAGGTTATTGCTCCCGCGTGGCGTTGGCGCTAGACTCACCCTTCCTCTAGCGAGAGGTCTTTGAACCCCGATCGGAGAGAAGTCATGCGTCAATTTCTGCTCATTTCCATTCTGTTTGCATTGCCGTCGATGTCGTTGTCCCAGGACCGCACCAACGCACGCTCGATGGTGATTTCGCCTTATGGGATCGTCGCTACCAGCCAGGTGCAGGCTTCGCAGACTGGAGCGGAGATCCTCTCGCATGGGGGCTCGGCGGTGGATGCCGCCATTGCCGCTAACGCTGTGCTGGGCGTGATGGAACCCGACATGAACGGGATTGGTGGGGACCTGTTCGCGATCTACTGGGAGGCTAAGACCGGGAAGCTTTATGGGCTGAATGCCAGCGGCTGGGCACCCAAAGCGTTGACGATTGAGCGGCTGAAATCGAAGGGGCTTACTGAGATGCCGGGCGCCGGCATCGATACGGTGACGGTTCCTGGGGCGGTTGGAGGATGGCAAGAGTTGCACAATCGCTTCGGGCGTATGAAGTGGAAGGAACTTTTTACGCCGGCAATCTTTTTTGCGGAAAACGGGTTTGCTGTGCAGCAAATGATCGGGATGGACTGGCAGGGGTCGGTTGGAAAGCTGAAAAAAGATCCGGAGAGCCGGCGCGTGTTCCTTGTGCATGACGAGGCGCCAAGGTTCGGAGAAGTCTTCAAGAATCCCGATATTGCCAAAACGCTGCGCCTGCTCGCCGAGGCTGGGCCTTCCGCGTTTTATAGAGGAGAAATTGCCAAGGCGATTCTTGCGACCGAGCGGGAACTTGGCGGGGCCATGGCCGCGGACGACCTCTCCGATTTTCAAGCGGAGTGGGTCGAGCCGATTTCGGTCACTTACCACGGTTGGAAGGTTTATGAACTGCCTCCGAATGTGCAAGGCATGGCTGCGCTTGAGATGCTCAACATCATGGAGCAGTTCGAACCTGCTAAGGGCGGGCCCCTGAGCGCGGAGGAATTGCATAAGAGAATCGAGGCGATGAAGCTCGCCTATGCCGACCTGGCTCGCTATAACGCCGACCCACGCTTTGCCAAAGTGCCCGTCAGTGGCTTGCTCTCGAAGGAATACGCTAAACAGCGGGCCGCGCTTATCGATCTGAAGAAAGCAAATTGCAACACCGAGGCAGGATCGCCTGTGGAAAGCGACACCACCTATCTCACGGCGGTGGATCGCGAAGGGAATATCGTTTCGTTGATTCAGAGCAACTATTCGGGATTTGGGTCGGGCATTACGGTGCGCGGCATGGGATTTGCGCTGCAGAATCGCGGGGCGCTCTTCATGCTCGACCCAGACAAGCCTGATGCTCTAGCGCCGCGAAAGAGGCCGTTTCACACCATCATTCCGGCTTTCATGGAACGCGGCGACGATCACATCGGTTTTGGGATCATGGGTGGCGCCAACCAGCCGCTCGCACATGCACAGTTCGTTTCGAATGTGGTCGATTACGGAATGGACCTGCAGACCGCTATGGAAACTGCGCGGTTCACCGTGCGCAGCAACTTCGATATTGGGTGCAAGATTCTGATTGAGGATCGCGCTCCGGCGGAGGTGCGAGGGCAGTTGAGTGGCATGGGGCATGAACTCGAAGTGCGGGGCGATTTTTCGCTTTACATGGGCCGCGGGCAGGCGATTGACCACAATAGCAAGACTGGGCTGAACTCGGCGGCGTCGGACGCGCGGACGGATGGGTCGGCGGAGCCGGAGTTTCCGGCGGTCAAAATCAGCGCCCGTCCGAATTGACAATCCCACATGGGCGGAGCACAATAGGCGAACATATGGCGAAACATGCCAGATCGCTTGTGGGTCTGCTCCCCTTGATGCAAGCAAGACTGCCAGACGCGGCGACCCGCGTCTCTACCGACGATTTGTGTCTGAACCCCGATTGCATTCACCCGGAAGACGAGGGGGAAGACAACACTTTGTCGGAGCTTCCCTGGGCGCTTGACGATTCATTTTCGTCTGAGCAATCCGAAAATGCTTCTCCGAAACTGATCGGGATTGCTCGCTTGGCGGCGGAGGGGGAGTCGCTCCGCGAGGGACACAATGTCGAATATTTTTCGATCGAGGCGCAGTCGCTGATCAGCCGCGTGGTGAGTAACCGGAATCTTCCTTTCACCTGGGCGATCAATCCTTATCGCGGATGCGAGTTTGCTTGTAAGTACTGCTATGCGCGGTATACGCATGAATTCATGGAATTGCGCGATGGTGTGGATTTTGAGCGGAAGATTTTTGTCAAGCAGCGAGCGGCGGAGTTGTTGCGGCATGATCTGAAAAAAGTTAAGCGCGGGGAGCAGATTGCGATTGGCACGGCGACGGATCCTTATCAGCCGGCGGAACGGCGGTATGAGATGACGCGGGCGATCCTGGAGGAGTTTGCGCGGCATGCGGGGCTGGAGATTGGGATTGTGACGAAGTCGAACCTGGTGACGCGGGATGCGGAGATCTTGCGGCGTGTGGCGGAGAGGAATGAGTTATTTGTGAACGTGACGGTGACCACGGTGGATGTGGAACTGGCGCGAAAGCTGGAGCCGCGGGCGCCGCGTCCGGATTTGCGGCTGGAGGCGGTGCGGCAGTTGAATCTGGCGGGAGTGAAGGCAGGGGTGATTGGCGCGCCGGTTTTGCCGGAGATTACGGATGGGGCGCGGGATCTGGAGGCGCTGGTGAAGGCGGCGCGGGAGGCTGGCGCGAAGTATATCTATGCCAATCCGTTATTTTTGAAGCCTTGCTCCGCGGCGGTGTTCTTGCCTTTTTTGGAGCGGGAATTTCCGGGGCTGGTCGAGGTTTATCGAAAGCGATATGCGGAGAGGGCTTTTTTGCCTCGCGGGTATGCAGAGAGATTGTCTTCGCTGATGCGTGCTTTAAGAGACAAGTATGGATTCAACTCGCGCCATTCACGGATGAGCTTGCGGACGCATGCAGCTGGTGAGGAGCAGATGGCATTGTTTGGGTGAGCGCGGTGTCGTTTAGAAATTGCCCTCGCGCCGCGTGAGGATGACGCGTTGCAGCGACTGCTCGTCGCCCACAAAGATGAAGTTATACGCCGAGCCGTTCAACAGCTCTGCTAGCACATTGCGCGCCGGCGCCGGTCCCAGTTCGGCAATTACCTTTTCTTGCTCGGCTCCTGCCGGGATTGCAATCTCGGCCTGTGTCCGAAGGTGCACTTCGTACAGCACCTGCGAGAGCGTTGCCCTGTCCGCGCGAATGCTCAGCATCCCGTTTTCGTAAGTAACATTGACTGAGGGCTGCGGTGGCTCTGCCGGTAGAGGCTCCAATTGCGATGGTGATGGAGAGTTCGCAACTGGCGAAACATTCGCGGGTATGACGAGATGTTGGCCCGGTGCTACGCTCGACGAAGAGACCACCTCACTCGCCGTCGTAACATGTGCCGGATGAGCGACCGACACAGCATCCAGCAACCGAGTTCCCTGCTTTGCGCCGTCGTCCACAACTGGCTCGGCCGTGCCGCGAGTCAGCCTCACGATGGTGATATCTCCGCTGCTCGAAATCCGATAGGACTGTGGCCCGGTCAAATCGAGGACAATACGCGCAATCGGGGGATTGCTGAAGAAAAGTCCCGAGCGCACGCCCTTAAGCATCCCACGATGCACCTTGAGCGCCCGTAGTGTTGACGACGGTGTGGCTCCGGGGAAATCGACCACGATGCGGTCGGGTCCGGTGATGGCTTGGGTGTTTGGCGAGACTGGCCCGCCCGAAGTTCGAATCTCGACTTCGAGCGCTTCCCCCACCTCGCGCACAAAAATATTCTGGACCGTGGCGGGTTGGGAGGCCGGTCGGTCCTGCGCCTTGCCTGTGACAGAGACAGCCACAACCCAGGCAACTACCAGACCGAGCCGCAGGAAATGCGAAATTGGCACCCTGAACATCGACTCTAAGGAAAAGTCTAGCAGTTGAGCGCTGCCGGGGGTTACTCGGAAGTCGTACGACTATTGCAGCAATGGTAAACAGTCAGCAGGAGATGGCAATTCGCTCATTCCGCAGCCAGTCGCGCCCGGAAGCGCCAGCCGATCAGCGCCAATCCCGAACCCAGCAGCACAATTGTGCTGGGCTCCGGAAGCACGGGCTGTTTGGGTGAATTGCAGTTCTTCATTAGTTTCCCATGCTTGTCTACGCAGACAGCTGGCCCCGCCAGAATTGGCGCGTAGGGAAAACTGAAACCACCGGCGAAGCTGTCCGGCGCGGGCTTCCCAATGGGCAAGTCCGGTCCCACCAGACTCGGCCGCATGGGGAGCGGAGGTTCCAGCGGTTCAAGAGCGGCCACGGGCTGGTCCATCACGTCCTCATCTGGCTCCTCGTCGGAAATCTCGGGCTTGGCCGTATCGGAAATCTGATTGCCGCATTTCGCCCGCGCCGCGATCTTTCCATCGGTCAGAAGCATTTCTCCCGCTGCCAGATGAATGCGCTTGCGCGTCCAGAAAATTGTGTCGCGAATGCGGTAGGAGACATACACTTCACGAGGCGCGCTCAGCTGTTCCAGACGCGCATTCTGAAAATCGAAATGCGAGAAATGCCGCGCCACCGCGCGATCCTGCACCGCCAACTCGCGCAGCGCAACGCCGTCTTTCACCCCGCCCGGCACCACGGAATACGGATAGACGGTTGGCAATTGTGCCGCATATCGCAGATGCCTCCGCGCACGCGGTGGAATCAATCCGAGCTGTTGTTTGAAGAATGAGCGAGCTGCTCGCAGGTCGCTTGATCGATATGCGCCGCGGGACGGCGCTGAGAGAATGCGCAGCAGGTTAACGGCGCAAACTCCGCCGATCACAGTCATTAGAACCGCAGCCGCCAAGATGCGACGTCGGCGTATCTGGCGCCGGTACCAGGTTCGTCGCCTGCGGGAAGCGTTGCGGATCGCACGGTCGTTCAAGTAGTGCTCCTGCGCAGCTGGTCCTCAGCCCGACAACCAAAACGCACCTCTGCCGTGGCGCATGTTGGCAATCGGACCAGCTTACAGATCGATAACTCAAGCAGTTGACGAGGTGGAACTGACGATCCTACTACAAACGGATCCGCGATTTCATTTAGAAGAGCAAAAGAATTTCCACAGCATTTTCCGACCGATAACTTCCGCGGACGTCCAACACTCCATCTCTGCATGCTTGACCTGGGAGGGTCTGCGTGTGACCAGTGTAGTGCTGTCGGCAGCGACCTTCTATGGCACAAACTGGTAGGCGAACCCAGGTCTCAAACAGGTATGCCCCTCCATCCACGCCAGAGCGACCTCTCGCTAATTCGACGTCTCGGTAAAGACAGCAGCGCTCGAGACGCCCGGGACTGTCGCCGTAATCGTGATGACCCCCTCCGATGGTGGCAGCATATAGGTCTGGCTGAAGGTCCCGTTACTGCCCGTCGTGCCTGGATTCGCGCCCAGGAAAGCCCCTCCCGCCCCGCCATCGTTGAACAGGATGCTCGCCCCCGAAATCGGATTTCCGTACTGATCCGTGACCAGCACGGTCAGGGGATCCGGCAGCGTAGTCCCCGCAGGTCCTGATTGATTGTCTCCGTCAACTATGGTGATTGAAGTCGCCGGACCTGCAACCGAGAACTCCACAAAGCTCGCGTTCTTCAGCCCCGGCGCACTGGCAGTGACCGTGATCTTGACTGGGACAGTCGGCAACTGGAACGTTGTCGCTGCCAAGCCGCTGGCATCGGTTGTTTTCGTCGTCGGAGTCAGCAAGCCCCCGTGGTTCGAAGAAAAAGTGACGCTGATTCCGGGGACAGGATTGCTATAAGCATCGCGTGCCTGCGCGGTCAGCGCATTTGGAAGAACGGATCCAACCACGCCCGTTTGCCTCGCACCGGAGTACGATATGAGCTTCGTCACAGGTCCCGGAGTTGCCGTTTCCGTCGCGATCACACTGCCGAAGTTCGCCGCTGTCGCGGTCAGTGTGTACGCACCCGACTTCTTTGGAAAAGTGTAAGTGGTGCTAACATTGCCGTCCGCGTCGGTGGCCTTAGACGGAGGATCAAAAGTGCCGCCCTTCCCCCCGTCGCTAAACGTAACCGTTACTCCCGCGATCGGTTGTCCGTTGTAGGGGTCGGTGGTCGAGATCTGCAACGGCTCGGGCAATGCAGTCAGTACCGGCGCCGACTGGTTGTTGCCGCCGGCCACGCTCATGATATGGAACAACCCGAACGCTTCAAGCGATGATTGCGTGGCCACGTACACCCTGCCATTCGCCACCGTTTGAGTGGCAAAGTGAGCCACCTTGGGGAACACATCGCGCCCGCCTGTTTGGTTGGAGGCGTAGAGCACATTGAGCGACAGCGCGTCAAAAGCGTACAGACTGTTACCGCTCAGGACCCATAGGATTCCATTCGTATTTCCGTTCGACGACACCGATGGCGCGTGCGCCCCAACATACTTCTTCGTGGTCTGGGCAAAAGCCGCCAACGGCGGATCGCTTGCACTTACTTGAAAAGCCTGAATCGGCGCTCCATCGGGAGCGAAATACACAATACCGTTCCAATAGGCAGGTGACGCCATCAACTCTCCCGAGCCCCCGGTCAGGGTAAACTCCTGCAAAATCTGCGAGTCGTCCGTCGAGAAACCTCCCATGTTGTCGCGATCCAGCACATAGACGGTCTTGCTTTTGCCGCTCGCGACCAGCATGTGGCAAGGCGTCTCGGAGCACTTCGGCGGAGCAGGATCCATGTCCGGCAAAACGATCGGCCCCACTGAGCTTACGTCCTGGTCGTGGCTGTTCAGGTACGCCACGTTAGCCGGGCTGAAATAGTCGTAGGGCTGGGGATTTGCCTCGGTTTGATCCTGCTTCGACCACGGCGGAGGGGTCAGCTTCAAGACGCTGTCTGAGTAGCTTTGGCCACCGCTTGGCACGTCGTAGTTTGTGCTCTCTGCAGTGGAAGCGAAGACATTTCCCTCGTCATCGCCGGCTAGGCCGCTCCCTGTTTGCCAGATCGAGGTCAGGCCAATGTCCGGCGAAGTGTTGAAAGCACCGAGTTGCTGCAGGTAATTCCCATCCCCCGGGTTCGCATCGTAGGCAAGCACCCAGCCGGTGTTCGAGTCGTTGCATCCGTTCGAGCCAAAGCCGAGATACAACACGCCATTAAGCAGCAGAAGTCCGGGGCGGTTCTTCTGGTGCAGGCTGTTGAAGCTTTTCGCCGTGTTCTTCTTGCTTACACTGCTCGCACTAAGCTGCATGGGCGGGACCATATCGGCGCCCGTGGTGATATCGACGGCGTGTAGATAGTGGTAAACCGCGCCATTGAATACGCTCTTCGCCACAAGATACATCGTTCCTGGACCGGCGCTTGGATCAATGACCGGCGTGCCCACGATGCCTTCCTGATTGAATCCACCGAGTTTGCCACAGGGCAGATAGGAGCCACTGGCCGTGGTCCCGCCAGGAACCACTTCACTCTGCTGCCATAGGATCGTGCCGTCATCGGCATCGATCGCATAAACAAAATCCGACTGCGTCACCACATAAACTACGTTGTGTACCGTACCGGCATACGGCCCGGCATTGATGGTCACACCGGGTACGTAGAGCGGTTGCGCCAGCGCCTCATAGTCGATGGGCACGCTGAACAAGTGCCCGAAGTTGTTCTTGTTTACATTGCCGGGGGTCAGCAGGTACTCCTGCGTGTTGGAGGCGGATCGAGTCTTGTCACCACGGCTCGTGAACTGCCCGGGCTGCGCCAATGCAGGACAGACTACCATTAGCGCCACGAGAGACAGCTGTAGAGCCACTGCCCACTTCGAGATCGAATCACTTTGTTGCTCGTTACTTCCAGAAGTTCGGGTCATAAAGATCACGGGAGAGCAGGAATGCCTTCCCGCGCGCCTCCACAGTTACTGAAGTTACTTCGCGAAACCCCTTGGGGAAAATGCACGTCTTGAACCGTGCAGGAAACCTGGGCCAGAAAAGTTAGCTACGGATTCTACTGGGTTTATACAAGCGAGTCACGAAGGAAATCAACCACACTGATGGGTGGGACGCAATTGTTTGCACACCGGAAG
>Ga0335070_10000453_pt1 | contig 45514 bp, 61 predicted proteins | sample Lox_Sample_13_FD_206722 | JGI IMG/M metagenome (GOLD analysis project Ga0335070, IMG submission 206722) | Soil microbial communities from Loxahatchee National Wildlife Refuge, Florida, United States - Lox_Sample_1.3 | ecosystem: Environmental > Terrestrial > Soil > Wetlands | place: USA... | reverse complement strand
TCATGTTTTTAGTTCCTTGCTATACCCTCACTCCTTTCTCCGGCTCTTCGTATTCCTCGTTGAGTATTCGCAGAACGTGCGACCACGCTTTGTTGTATTGGTCGGTTTCCAAGTCTTTGACTGTCGCCGCTGCGGCCACTGGATCACTAGCTCTACAGCCGAGTTGATTGACGTAACGCTGAACCGCAAAAGGCAATTCCATCGACATAAACTCATCGGTCGCAGGAAGAAGGCCGCGAATTTGCCGGAGCATGGAAGCCATCTGCTCGTTGGGGTCTTTGCTCATACTCTCACTCCTTATTGAAAGGCCGGGCATCCGAAGACGCCCGGCTTCGCCCTGCCGCCTGCACAGGGTTTACAGCTTACAGCGCCTTACGTGCAGCTTCCACAGCGTTAATGGCCTTCTGCGCATAAAGGTATGCACCCGCGCCGCCAGCCAAAACGCCCACAACGAATACAACGAAGTACCACATTCTGACAATCACCGCCTTTCTGCATACACGGGCTCGCATCCCTGTGTCGCTAGTTCGGCCTTTATCTGCCTTGCGAGTGCCACAATGTCAATTATGTCTGCATCCGGCCCCAGCAAACGGTACGCCTGGGCCAGCGCGGCTACGTCCATTTCTGTGCTCGGGTAGGAAATCATTTGCGCCCTTTCCTTGTCCGCGTTCGCGGTGGCTTTTTGGGTGCCTGTAGCGCGCGCAATATCCGGCGCTCCGGGCAATTCTCTAAACAGGTGGGGTTACCGCACGGTATTGGATTGCCGGCCGCTAGTGCCTTTTCTCCGTCCCGGCATGGCTTGTACACTTGCACTTTCATAGACGAAGCAAGCCTTTCAGTTAACAGAATTTTGAAGCGCGGAAAATTCCGCGGGGGATAGGGGCCCAACTTTCTTACCGCAGAAAACCAAGTAGCCGATACCTTCGTCTATCGTTTCCAATTCGGGTTTGGCGCGCAACGATAGCCGGCCGTCAAGGTCCATGTCTAGCCACTCTAGCTGTAGCATTTGAGTGAGCATAAGGCGCACACGAAAAGAACTTCCAGGGTAAACAGCGTCGAAATCGCGGGCCACTTCCTGTACGGTCGGGCCCGGTTTCGGCCATGAAGTCACGTACTCTAGCACCACGTCTTGCAATTGACCATTGGACATTTGTGCTACCTTCGCCCGAAGATTAAATGAAACGCTGTACCCTTGTCAAGCACTATTTTGCAGTACGGTTAATAAATCCCTTGACCGCGCACAGGCAAGCGCAGATAATATGGCTGAATAGGGGGTACGTTTATGGCCGTCCGCGTAGGCGTTTTGAACGAACTGCCGAAACGAAAGAAGCGGGTAATACCTCGGATCTTACAAACTGAGGAATGGAAGATTGCACTTAACAAGTTGGCCGAAGGGCTTAAACCAATGGAATACATAGCCCTTATTTTCACACCGGAAGAGCTAGCACGATACCAGTATTCATCTATCAAATCCGCCGCCCGGCCGATAAAGGCGCACGTACGAAAGTACCATCTGCCGTACACGGTGCAGGGCGTCCATACCGACGAAGGGTTAACGATTCGCATAATGAACGACGTAGCCCGCGCGTCAAAGAAGGCCGTTTAAGTGGTCGTTTGCGTGTTGCATGGCTGCATGCTGGTTCTGCACGTCGGTTTTGCGGGCATTTAACCACGCACTGATATCTTCCCCGCTCGTATTCCCCGTAACGGTCAAGGTATGCCAACACCGGGTGGTGTCATCATTGCAGCACCTTAGTTGCACAGATACTTGACCGTTGCTTAATTGTTTCTTCGCCACTACCACCGCAACGTGTTCCATGTTACTCCGTCCCTAGTTTTGGTTGTGCCCGTACCCGCCACCGCCGCCCTGCCCGCCGCCGCCACCCTGCCCGCCGCCACCGCTGGATGTTGTGATTTTACCGAAGTACACGCGATAATCGCCGGCCACAAGGTCGTTGACGTTGGCGGTTGCGACGTAGGTAACCGCGCCACCGTCAAAGCCGGGGTCATCGGCGTAAATGTAGAATGTGCCGTAAGTGCCCGGCGTCACGGATCCGCTGTTGTACGATACCGCGTTGCTGCCGAATTGGATAGTTGACGCGGCCACCGCAATGGTTTTGCTGGTGCCGCTTTGTGATAGCGGGTTGGACCCGGTAAATGCGCCCGCCGCCGCTATAGGTGATAGCCCGAGCTGTGACGCCATTTGCCCGGTCTGCGCGTCGAAGAAACCGCGATGACCGCCCGATACGTGTACGGTCACCGGCGTTAGGCTCGCCAGATCTTGCGCCCGATGGCCGAACGTGTTAACGCTTTGGAATTTGAAATAGATAGTCTTCCCGCGCCATATCGGGTCAAACTCGAAATGGAACGCCGCGCCATCTAGGCGCAGAAAACCCGTGCCGCCGTTGTGCGCGCTTATCTGACTGCCCATCTGCCCGCGGCGTAAATACGTGTCCATCGTGTATTGATTGGGCCCTGTGATCGCGCACGCGGAGTAGGAAATGTACTCGCCGTCTACATAACACAGGGTAACGTCGTTGTCCGCGTCGGCCTGGGTGCCTGGATCCAGCGGGGCGCAATTCGGGTGCATGTCTACCACCATTGACGTGGTGGTGTCCGGGTCCGGGTTCAATGCGTCAACAGGAATGCCGCGGCCATCCAGCACGCCCATGCGCGCCGGCGCGGTAATCGTGGGCGCGTCCGGGTTGGGCCCAGGCACCAGCGCGTAGTTGTCACCGTCGTACGACACCCAGACGTTGCAACCGCCCCAATCTTTCGAGTCGCCAATCGCGCCCATCCACATTTCGTGATTCTGGTATAGTTTCAATCGGTCGCTTGGCTCGAAAACGATGGCGGTTGTGTTGCCGGGGTCCGCGTATTCGTCCACGATGGTATCGCCGTCATTGATGCCCTTGTTAAATAGCACAGGTTGATGTGTGCCCCACGGGTAATCTTCCGCCGTGATTTCCAGGCCCGTGGCCGGGTCATCCACCACCTTAATTACGCGTACGGGAAGATTTAGCACACCGATGTTGGCGTCGTTCGCGCCGGCCGCCCATTGTGAAGTGAACGATAAATAGATAACGTCCATCGGTTCTAGGTACGCATAGTAGAACGGCAGCGTAAACGTGAACGTGTTGCGGACGTTGACCGACCGCTTTACCCGCATGATGGCTGCGAACTGCGCCGCGGATAGCGTCTTGATAAAAGGCCAATTCTGCGGGTCTTCGATGCGGTCGCCCCATTGGTCGCGCTTCGCCTGATCCCACTCCGGTGTAATTTCGTCCGCGTATTGACTGCCGCGGTTTTTCCATTGCACCTGTACGTAGTTCCAGGCGTCCTGCCACGGTTCGCGCTTAATCCGCACCGGGTCTTCGCCGCTATCCGCGTCATGCTTAAAACAGGTATCATCTAGCGCAACCACAAACACGCTGGGCGCTGTCCACGTCACGCCGTTGCCTGCACAGCTCGTATCGCCGTATGGCACCAGCTTAAACAGCCCTTCCGACATGAAAGCGGCGCACAAACCCGCTTCCAGCCATTTGCCAATGGTGGACGCCGCGCTGTCTTGCGCGTCCAGCGCCGGCGAGATAAAGAAACTATTAGCCGCGAACCAATTGAACGCCGAACTGTTGGCAGATCCTTGCACGCCTTGGCCCCATGTGCCGCTAGGCCCGTTGTCAATGGCGCTAACGGGAAAGGGCGTTTTACCCGCGCCCAGGCCCCACAACGTGTTAGTTAGCACTTGGGTGATGCAGCGTATCGGGTTGCAATCTACGATACCCGCGCCGTATGCGTCCGGGGTGAATACCTCGAAACGGTTCTGTTGCGGCACGGCCGCGGTACCCATGTCCATCGGGTCGTAACCAATGGATGCGGTGCTGGAATACCCGAGTGCGGCGTCTGGGTACTTGGAAGTTAGAAGGCTCCACACGCTTTGCCCCGAAGTGCCGCTGAATAACTGGAAGCTGAGTGTGCTTGGTTGGTCCTGCCCCACAGCTTCGGGGTCTTTAATCTCGTATGTAATTTCCACTTCCTGCCCGATGTCGCCGGGCGCAAAGGTGTACGTTGCAGGCTTGTTGCCTGAAACGTGGTAGGTGCCCGTCTGCGTGGGCGTGCCCGAAACCGGGGTTAGGCGCTGCCCGTCCGTCGCGCCGTTGTTGCGGTACACAACACCCAGGTCTTTAACGAAGTCAAAGCCGGGGGAAACCTGAATAACCTTGTTACTCGGAATAAGGCCGCGCTCTTGCTGCGCGATGTAAATTAGCTGGTACGAATAACTAACCTGCACCTGCTTGTTTTGGTCGGCCTGGGCGAAATGGTAATAGCCATTGCTGTCTACTGAGTATTGCCCCGACGCCAGCGATTGCCCATAGGGTACGCGCGTCATAGGCTGATAATCGCTCCCCGATAGCACGGTCGGGCCGGGTGCGCCCACATCGTTGTACGTGCCCGAGTAGTTGCGCAGCATGCCCACGCCGCGGTCTTGCACGTTCTGGTATTGCGGTTGATACGTGCCGCCGCCCTGGGGAATCTGGTATTGCTCTTGCGTGTACGAATTGGCTAGCCACGTCTGCCCCGTCCACACGTCACCTATGGCATTGATGGGCCCGTTACACAATGCGGCGAGAACTTCCGCGGCGTACAGATAGAATGTGCCGCCTTTGCCGCCACCCTTGCCGCCGCCTTGGCTTTCCTGCTTGACTGTAAAGCCGTCCATCCATAGGAACTGTTGCGCCACCACGGCGGCACCCATGACCGTGCAGTACGGCAGCCCTTGCACAGATTGGTTTATCTGTACGCCGCTTAACTTCGTCGGTTTGTTTCTATCGCCGTTGCCGAACAGTCCAGACATTTTTAAGCCTAGTCCTTCAGGGTGAAAAACAATCGCGCTGCGTTACGCAACTTCGGGTGCTCGGTACCATGCGCGCCGCTCACGCCGTGCCGCGCCATCGCGTGAATGACGTAGCCCGGCCACTCCACCACCAGCGCACCATGCGAATACGAGCCCGTGCCGTGGATGTCATACAACACCAAGTCACCGGGCTTCACTTCGGCTTCGGGTATCTCCCGCATGTATTCGCGCACGCCGTCCAGGTATTGCGTGTTGTGCTGGTGCTGCCCAACTTGGACGCTGTATTGCTTCGGTATCGGATCCGTGCGTAAGTGGCCCGTGTTTGTGTAGACGCCCGCTAGCAGCGTCATGCAATCACAACCCAAGCCCTTGGTGCGTGAGCACCCCACGTACCGGGTGCCTAGCCATTCTTTCGCTTCCTTCACGATTGCGGCGCGTTGTTCGTCGGTCAGCATTAGAAAACCGCCGTGGGCGGTGGCACGAACGGTGCCCCGCCGTAATGAATCCGGTTATCTGTGGCGCTGCCCGATGTCGTTTTCGTGGCGGCGCAAGTCTGCAAACTCTTGTCGCATCCTTTGATTACTGCGAACGTGTCGCCCGCGGCCGGCGCGAACAGCCACGGGTTAAGCATGGACAAAACACCCGATGCGTGTTTGCGCACCGTCTGCGCTAGACCGGCATTTTGCCCGGTCAAGCACTTAATCACGCCTTGGGTAAAGTACCCATCGGGCTCCGTTAACGACGTGGGCGTAACCGTCCAGACCGTGCAGCCGGACGCCGCGGTTAGCGCCTGCGTGTAGTTGGCCGCGGTCAACCCGCAATTAGAATCCGCGAAGGCCCACGGGCAATTAGTCTGAATTAGGCGGGTGGGCACCTTCTGGTTAAGCCAATAGAATGCGTCCGCGCATTCAAAATCTACCTTAGTGCGCCCAATGTCCAGAATCTTACTAACAGTACCCGCCCATTTCATTTCTAGGCCGTTGCTCACGTCGCCGTAGCGCCCTAGCGGCATGTACGCCGTGAGCACTTGGACTTGTGCAGCATCGAAGAGCCCCAGCAAAGCGCCTTTGAGTATTCCCAGAGACCGGCCGGGGTATGCGACATTTTGCTGCGCGATACAGGTTAGCGCCATCGTGTTGGCCTTCGGCGTGAAGGCCGCTTCCGACGTAATGGCCCCGCGCGACCAACGGCCGTATTGGGCCGCGCTAAAGGTTTGCTGCGTTCCTGGGGCCCAACCGGGCGTGCTAGCGGGCAGCGTAATGTCTAGTTGCCCATCGGTTGCATATATCACCGCCCCGGTGGGTAACGTGATTACGAACAGGTCCGCGCGTAGGCAATTCTGCCCGGCTGGGCTTTGCAGGAACGTAATCAAACTGGATGGCATTAGCCTCTTCATTTGAGTATCCGAAAGGCGCAATACGCCCAGAGAATACCTACGGCCACCACGAACGCTATAACCGTTTCGTTTAACAGGCGCACGTCTTCGGGGCGCATTATGCAAACTCCGATTCAAACTTGATACTTGATACGTTCCATTGATCACTTGCGCTGTCGTTGATTGTGAAGACTCGGGCCGCGTCCAGCTCGTTATCAGCGAAACGACACAGAAAATAAAAACTGCCTTGCCATGCGAGCGTTGCGCCATTCGCGGGCGCGACGTTGAACGTAACCACGCCCGTGGAAGACACGCTGTATGTGTTACTCGCCACCACGGACCCGTTAACCTTTACGGTGATGGACCCGTTTAGCATCTGCACTAGGTCTTTCCCGACGCCGCCGATAAGTCGCCCGAGCTGGAATTGCGTGCTGGACCCGTCGCCCGTGGTGGTCATCCCCGCGCCCGGCGCAAGGTTGTACATAAGGCTGTTGCCGTAGGTTACTGCGTGGTCTTGCGGGTCCGTGAACAAGAACGGCGACGCGACGCCATTGCACGCAACGAACGTGCCCAGAAATTGCATGACGGCCGCCGCGGCGTTGGATTCGTTGCCCACCAGACGGTCTAGGTCGCATTCAAACGCCCAGGTGGGAAAAGGCGTATAGCTAACGCCGGCATTGGTGCGACGCGCCGCGGTCTTCTGCGTGTCGGCGTTAACCTTCGGCGTCTTGTGGATGCCCTTCGCCATACTCATGGGAAGGGCGGGCATAATTGGGTAGCTCATGCGTTCATCTTCCTAAGAGCTGAATTAACGTGACTCATGAACACGGATTCGTGGCGCGATAGCACGCGGTGCAGACCTGTAGCGTCCAGCACTTGAATGTTGGGCGCGTACGTGATGTGGTGCCCGCCGCCCGCGCCGGTGCTGTTCTTTACCTGTTCGGTAAGGGCTCGGGTTACCACCGTTTCGCCGCCGTGGGCAATGATTGGCACCGGGCCCGCGCCTGGAATTTCGCCGCCGCCTTCGTACGCCATGACGCCGGCGAAGGCTGCCGCGGCCAACACAGGCGGCATAACGATGTCTAACGGAAACGGGAAGTGCGTACCGGCCACCCACGCCTTACGCGCCGCGGCGTTGGCGTCTGATGGCTTGGTCATATCGTTGGCGAGAATCGCTTTTATGGAATTGGAAATGATGCCGGCGACCACTTGGTTACCAATGTCCAGCATCATTTTTCCGAACGATTCGTGACGCATGATGACCTGGGCCAACCCACGCGCTATTTCGTCATCAAACCGATGTTCTGCGGACAAGATCCGCGTGTTACGTTGCTCTTCGGCTTTGTCCCGTATTGCGGTTATTTCCTGTTCCGATTGCTGGATGATTTGCTTTTTCTTATTTTCCAGCCCGCGCAGCTTTACTAAATACTCTGCGTCGTATCGGTCCAGCGCGGCTATCGCGCTATCAAGCGCCGCCACTTCGATGCGCTCACGTTCCTGGGCGGCCTTGATTTCTTCGGCGGTAGCTTGGCGGTCGGTAATCTGCCGCATCCCTAACGCGTGGCGCGCCGCTTCGTCTTGGGCCGCTAGGCGCAGACGTGCCGCCTGTTCTACGGCCTTCGCGTCTTCCAACGCGAGCGCCTGATTTTGCCGGGCTATGATGCGGGCCACCGCTTCGGTGGCGGCCCACTCTTCGTTTTCCATGCGCACCGCGTCTTTAGCGGCGTCGCGTCGCGCGTCGGCCCGCTCGCGCAACATGCGGTGATACTCTTTCAAGTATTGGTTAAGGCCCTTTTGCTGTTCGCTGTATAGACGCGCTTGGTCATCGGCTTCCCGCTTGGCTTCCTCGCCCTTCGCCAGCTTCGTGCGTTCCTGCAACAGCGTGTTGTGCTGTTTCTCTAGGTCCAATTCGGTCTGCAGGAACGAAATCAACTTGAATTGCGCATCCAGATCCACCGGGCTACGCGCGGCCATGCCCGACCGCTGCATTTCTTCCATTTTCTTCTGGGCGGCGTCCAGCGTACCCACCAGCTTGTTATGCGCGCCGCTAGTGTCGCCGGACGCTAGCAATTGGTCGTACTCAAGTTTGAACTCTTCTAACGCGTGCTTGGCACCCTTTCCGCCCTGCCCGCCCAGCAACCACGTTTCCAGTAGCCCGGCCTTCATGCCGCCGAAAACCTTATCGGCTTCGCCGGCTAAACGGTCGAACTCGCCCATCAGGTCTTTTAGCGTGGCGTGATTGATAAGCGTTAGTTCCTTGCGCAACGCAGCAATATGGTTGCCGTTCAATTCGTCAATGCGCTTTTCAACCTGCAGGATCTTATCGCCCACGCCGTTAAAGGCTTCGGTGGACGCTAGGCCCAAGGCCCGCTGCGCCGCCGCCGTCTTATCCGCGGCGTCGCTTACCTTGCGCATGTGTTCAATTAGCAGCGTGGCCCCAAGTACGATAGCCAAAAACGGGAAGGCCGCTTCCAAAGCCGGACCAACGGGCCCCAAGCCCGCGATAAACGCCGTTAGGCTGCGCGGTAGGTGCACACCGATTTCTTCGCCCAAAATCATTACTGAGTGCCGGGCTTCCATCATGGAATACTGCGCATCTTTAGACGCGCCCAATAGGCGTTTGATCCACCTTTTAGTGGCATCGTCGGCTTTGCCTAAGTCGCCGGTAAACTTCGCGGTGTTGGCTTCCAGGTTAACCGTCAGCGTTCCAATTACTGGCATTCGTCACCCTCTTGTGGTACTACGCTGGGCCACGCTTCGGCCCATAACTCCGCAGCATCGGTGCGCCCGCGGCGCGTCAGTTCGCTAATGGCTTCCCCTCGAATCTTCATAAGCAAAGACCGCGGGGCGTCGTATGGCACATTAGCCAGCACCTTGCGCACGTACTGCTTTGCGTCCATCCACGCCGCGTATTTTTCCGCTTGCTCGCCATCTCGTACGAAATCCCAACCGGTCAACAGCCGGTCTTCCTTACTGTTGCGGTTCACGTTGTAAACCGCCGCCGCCACTTCCGCCGCGGCCAGCCGTTCGTGCTTTAACCGAACATTGCGCCGCAAGCACAGGGCCCTAAACATGCTGGGCGTTAAGTCGGCTAGTTCATCCCAGCTACTAATGCCCAAGTCGTACCGCGCCACCGCCCAAAGGTCTAGCCAAGTTTCTATCGGACCCTCTAGGCGGTCTTCAGGGGGTCCGCTGGTGCGTTTGGGCTTGCGCCCACCTTTGCGGCCAACGCCTTGGCAACGTCTGGAAATGTCATTTCCATTAGCGCGGCCTTCAGCAAGTGATGCGCTTCGGGGTTTAGTTCGTCGCGCACTTGGTCTTCGGTTACCTGGGCGGAATACCGCTGCAGGCAGCACCATAGGACCGTGGGGAATAGCGTGGGGCCCGTCAGCTTATCCCATTCATCGGCACGCTTCAGGTCTAGCCCGGTCTTTTCTTCGATTTTGGCTAGGGCCCGGTAGTCAAGGCACAGCGTCCATTTCTCAGAAACGCCCTGCGCTTTCTCCACCACAATGTCTAGCGTTGGTGTAACCGCTGCTTTAATTACGTGCTCCATTTGTCCATTCTCCTTGTAAATGCCGGGCCCGGCCAAGGAGTAACCGAGCCCGGCTTCCCTTTAACGCCTTGTCACCAAGGGAATCTAGCTCCAAGTAATCGGGCCGCTAACCTTCACTTTCACTTCAAGTTCGCTGGGTTTGTCGATGGGGAATTTACGCTCGGTCTGTTCGACAAAACCATCGAAGGCCGCGGTGCCGCCTGTGATAACCGCGCCGCTCGCATCGTGCATGATGTATTTCCAGTGCACAATAGCGCGGCTAACTTTCAGGGCCTCAAGTGCGACCTGTGAAGTGTTACCGGGGTAAAAGAAACACTTAGCCTCAAAACTGCCGGGCTCTTCCGTGTTTCCGATGTAGGTTTCCACGCCGCTAGTGCTGTCTGACGTGGTGGTTTTGCTACTGTTGATCTTATTGCCGGCAAAGCCACCGTCATGGTAGCCGTCCAGCTTGGTAAACGTCGTCGGCTGGGCCACGGAAGCGAATGACAATGTACTTCCTAGACCTACAACCGGGTTGGTTGGGCTTGACATATTACGCTTGCTCCCTTCGTTATTTTTTCGCTTCCATGTCCGCTAGCCGTGCTAGCAGCTCGGTTGCGAACACTGACAACACTTTGTCTTGCACGCTTTCCCAGGCCCTTTGAAACCAGTGCAGCGCGGGCGTGGCGGCGTGCACCCAATGACGGCCACTCTTCTTAGTGCGGCCTTCACCGGGCTTCGTACCGAACTCGGGAAACAGCCCGTAAAACGCTTCCTTGCTGGGCCCGATGCGCGTTATTAGCGCGGTGCTGTTGCCGGGCCCGTCGCTGAATCGGTTGACGTGCATCGCGCTACCCGCTAACTCGCCCGTGTGTATCGGGGCGGTTTGGCGCATAGCGTCTTCCACCACTTCGGCGGCCGGATCCGCGGCGTTGGTCAAATACCGCTTGGCCGTCCGCGCGGGCAGTTCCGTGAGCGCCCGGCTAAGATCCGCTAGCCCGTCAACCGTGATTAGTTCGTCAGCCATACAAACCGCGCTTGGCACATAATGTGGTACGTTACCGCTGTGGGCGACATGGAATGCTCGTAACTTTCGTCGGCGTCCATTTCCCAAATTGTCGATTGCACCCGGCTACCCGCGGATAGATCGCCGCGGTAATCCTGTAACAGCGCCGCCAGTTCATCGCGCACGCCCCGCACTTCCTCTTTCGTTCCGTGTATGTCGAACTGCACCACCGTGGCGTTTTGCTTCGTTGGGCCATCCGATGTATACGTCGGCCGGCTGGACACGATGCGGCAGACGATAGCCGGCGACGGTAGCGGCGATTGCCGCGGAAATGCGGTGTCAAACACGTTAGTGCCCACTAACTGCGCTAACGGGTCGTTAGCCAACAGCAACGCAATGATTTCTTCAATGAGCATTTAATTTCGTGCCCTTTCTTCAATGCGCGGTTAACAGGAAAACCAACATAACATCGCATCTGCCGGTGCTGGGCCCTTGGTTCGTCCATGTAACCCCGCCGTCTACAACCGTGTCCCCAGGGTTAGGCGCAACGGATGACCAATTGGGAATGTTGCTCCCCGTTGGCCCGGTTACCGCAGTAGCCTTGTAGATGTTATCTGGGGCATTATTCCCGACCGGATAAATCAAATCGTATAGATAAAATGTGTGGTTGGCCGCGGGCGCGTACATAGCGCGCAGACCGTTTCCGTTTTGCCCCGCGGTTGTGTTGCTTCCCCGCGTGCCCATGAAATCGCTCGGGATGATAGCAACACGCCCGTCTTGGCTAATCGCGGCTATGTTGTTCTGACAGGCGAAGGTAGGCGAAACGCCCGAATTGTAACTATGCGCGAAACGGTATATTTTCTGCGAGTAGTCGGGCGCAACCGCGGTAAACTCGCCATACCCCGCGCCGGTGCCGCCGAACTGTAGCGCCGCGTTCGCGTAGGTCCACGCGGGAACATCGGTATTGGACGAAACCACAGGGTTAGTGTCTGTGGGGTTTTCATTACGCCCGGTGCCGTGTTGGTCGCCGGGTATGCCGCCCGGCTTCGGTAACAGGTTTCCGCCTGGATTGGCGACACCGTTTAACGTCTGCATAGCCCAAAGGTGCGGACTCATGTACGTACCGCCCCATTCAGTGTTATACCCGTGGACTTCGTGCCCCGAGCACCCATCAGGCCCCGTGGTGGATGACGGACGTGACATACACTCATTGATTACGTTAGTCGCTACGTTCCACACGCGTTTATAGCATTCAATGGGGCCGTTGCTTGTGCCTGGACCCGCCCATGAAGTTGTGTTACTAAGCGGCGTGTTGGTGCAGCTCGTTACTTGGCACACATACATATTGCGGGGGTTTGCCGGATCCCACACCGCATCATTTTTGGCATAGGTGTGGCCCGCGGTGTAGCCCTCGAATTGATAATCCGCATTGGTTGGTAGACAATCCGGCGTGTCGGCCGGCGCGTAATCTTGCTTCCCAGGCAGTGCGCCGCCGCCTGTGGCCGACATCGGCACGTAAGTGGAGTCTTGCGGCGAGCCCGTATCGTGCAGCGTGTAGAATGCGCCATAGGGTATTGGCGTGGGGCAGATACCGTTAGCGGGCAAACCGTAGCCGAACTGTTGGCACATCAGGCCGTCCGTGGTCATTGCCGGGCCCGAAGGGTCGGGCGTGCCTGGGGCGTTCGGCGGGCTGTACTCGCCCGCGCCGCGGAAAATCTTACCCGTGCGCGTATTCAGAAGAGAATAGCCCCGCGCCTTCGCCGCCGTCGCCGGGTGATAAACCGCAACGTAAAAACCGGGCCCCTGCCCGTTTAGGTTTCCGATGTTGGTCCAGACAACCGTACCGTCTTGACACGTCGCGCCGACCGCGGGGCACTTATCCTGCCAATCGGGCTCGGATCCGCCCTTAGTTCCCACGGTGGTTACCTGAAAAGCCGGACTCGCATAACCGATATTACCGGTGCAAGTGGTGCAGCTCGGGGTTGTGCTTCCGGTAATCTGGAATGATATGCTGTGCGTTCCGGTGGACGTAACAGCCCAAACACCGTTATATGCCGACGCCGCGGGCTTAACTGCCCGAACTGGTATTAACGTGCCCGCCTGCAGGTTGCCACTAACCGTTTGGCTTACGGTGGCCGTGGCCGTCCAGGGGCCTGTCCCTGTGTAGGATAGCGCCGTGATGTTGTAGCCGGCGACGTTATTAACTGGCAGCGCGAAGGTGTCCGTGCTATTTGTCAACGCGGTTTGATAGCTGCCTTCCCCACCATACGCCTGCACAACACTGCCGTCATTAGCTACGCTGAAAACACCTTCCCATGTAACTTGGAAATCCGACCGAAATACGCCGTTCGTTGGGTCCGCAAAATTCACGTAGGGCGTGCGCGTGAACGTATCGGCGGCCGTGGATCCGCACACCGCATCAGCGTACCCGGTTCGGCAGATTGTCAGAATGTTAACTGTTAGGTCTTTTTGCTCATACGCGACGTTGGGCCGCGCCGGGTCATGCGCCCATACCACCGTGGCCGCGGTGTCAATCTGCGTACAATTCGCTGTGCACGTCGCCGGGTTAGTCGTAGTGGCAATTTGACTGTTAGTGATGCACTGCCCGGTATGGTTTACGCAATTGTTGTAATTCAGATAGCGGAAGAAAGGCCCCGCGCCACTGGACGCCACAAACAGAAACATGGACGAATCAGAGTTGAACACGTCTGAATTGTCGTTCATCTCTGAAATCGTGAAATCGTTCACTTTGCCGGGGTTGGTTTGGTCATCCGACGCCACCACCAACAGCGAATTAAAGTCTGTGTCTAGCGCCCAAGAGTTGACCGGTGCGCATAGGTGCGCGCCGCAATACCCGCTACCATACTTCGCGGTGAACGGGTCCGTGTCTGTTATCCGATTCTGATAGTTGAGTGTCAGCCCGTCCGTGCCACAAGTATGCCCGGTAGCCGGGTTAATATCCGTGGCCTGTACACACGGATCCACGCGCGCCGTGTAGACGCCGGATCCGCCCGCGGGAAGATATTGGTTAGAAAAAGCGCCCGTCAGCGTCCAGTAATTAGGGCTAGAGGCTTGGGTGGCCGATAGCGCAACCGCAACCGCGGTGGCTTGATCGTCGCCGCTAACCTCAGTCCATTGCGGCGTAGGCGTAGAACTGTTAGCATTGAGCGCGACGGCGCACGCTTCGTGGTCAAAATAGTATGCCGCGGCATCATAGGGGCTCGTTACCGAGCTGGTACCTGGGCCCGTAATTACACATTGCAACTGGAAATCGCTGGTGCCCTGGATGTTCAGGGGTGTGCCTACCTGATTGGCTAGCAGAGAACCGTTAGGCACGCCGTATTGTTGCGAAGCCAAAACGGTGTCATCCACAAAGCCGGTAGAATCCAGCGCAGCCGTACCGACGTACGACGCCGACGCTACAAAAGTCTGCCACCGCAACGCGCACGCCGATGACCGCGTGGCGTCAATATAAGTGACAGGCCCGCGTGACGCGACCACGTAGGCTGTATCCAGCCATCCCCCACCATAACTGTGGGCGACGCCGTGCACGTATTGATTGTTGGCATCGTCCGCAAAAGACATGGTAAGCGCGCCACACGTAACGGATCTGCCCGAGCCCGCCACTTGGATGGCATAACCCTGCGGGATGTTAACGTAAGTGCGGTACGTCGTTATGGTGTTGCCTACGCCACCCGTGGCCGTCCCTGGGCAGGTGGTTACGTTTGCACCGTTGTTGCCAAGGCACTGCACATTATCCCAGACCACGGACCCCTGGGCTTCGTTCGACATCGCGCTTTCGCCGTTGGTGTTGACCGCGGTTACTGTATAGAACCAAGTGCCCGCGCCGCGCGTGTCGTTGTAACTCGTACCGACCACGCCCGATGCAATCGCCGGCGCAACTTCGCTGCCGTGGCTAGTGGCGCGATAGACGTTATAGGATGTAGCGCCGCTAGACGCGTTCCACGTCAATTTAACCGTGGCGGCGAGCGCGCCGACCGCACACAGGAAGGCCAAAGCTGCGATGGCTTTCTTCATTGGACCAAAGCCCTTTCGTGGTCGTATTGGTGTTTTATGTACCACAGTGCCAGCTCTACCCTATTCCACAAGCCCAGGCGGTCGTAAATCTTGCGTAACTCGTTCTTAATCGTAGTTTCCGGCAGACCCAGCGCCCGGCCTATCTGCGCATTAGTCGCACCGTCTGCCACGCGCTGGACTATGTCCGGTTCGCGTTGTGCGCTAGTGCGCCCGTCTAATGATGATCTTCCGTGCATAATTCCGCCCGATACAAGATTGCCGCCAGTTTGACGCGCTTGATACCGCCCGTAATGCCGTGGCGTACGAACATGCGGTTCATGTACGCCTTTACCGTGCGCTTCGCCATGTGCAGGCGCATCGCAATTTCACGGTCTTCACACCCCTGCAGTAGCAGTGCCGCTACCGCTTTTTCGCGCTCGTTCATCGCTTATCTCCACACCATGCCACCCAATACGATGGCGTATTGTGCGCATGCCGTACCCCCGGTAACTCCCGACACCGTGGCGTTAGCACATAGGTACTCACTGCTACTAACCGCAATGGGCGTTGAATACGTCAATGACGGAGAGCATGCGCTCGCGCTAGCGCAGTAAGAAATTGTCGCGCCCGCCGTTGAATCTGAAATAGTAACCGTCTGCGCCGTTCCGTATGTGCCTGCAACCGGCGAAAAGGTCGGTGGCTGAATAATGACGTATGCGGCAGAGCCTACCGACGAATCTGAATACCCAGGGCAACCAATAACTTTTGCGTACAGCGTTTCGCTAATGGCTACCGATGCTGTGGTGCTTTGCGTGTCGGCCGTTGTCGGTGGGTTGTGCGTGGGGCTCCAATAAATGTAGGATCCGCACCCACTAGACGCCGTGCTAATAGTTACTGACTGCGCGGCGTTATACGTTCCGGCGACCGGCGAAAATGTGGGCGTGGCCGCTGCCGATAGAATCGTATATGTATCGTCTTTTTCAGTGCTCGCCGCGTACCCCGTTCCATACCCAACAACCTTTAACGTGAACGTCGTAGACGGCGAAGTGAACGGCGCAGTGTAGTGCGTGCCATGCGTGCACGTCACCGCATTTCCCGTGGGTGTGCTGCCGTCCACTGTATAGCAGAAATTGACCGCAACACTCGTAGTTGCGTCAGAAATCGTGATGGTTTGCGCACTTGCATAGCTGCCTGCGCCGGGGGTATCCGATGGTGTCGCAACTTGTAACGTGTACGTGGCGCTTGTTACCGAGCTGTTTGTCCAGGTCGCTTGCGTGGCAATCGCTTTCAACACCGTTCCCGTGGCGCTAATTGCTACCGGGGTTGAGTACGCGTGCTCATTACCGCCGTCGCTATCACAAGTGCCCGCGGTGGCCGCGGTGGGCGTGTCGCCATTGGTCGTGTAACATGCGGTTGCACCCGTGGGCGGCGTAATCGTGATGGATTGGTTATTGTTATACGTTCCAGTTCCGGCGCTAAACGTGGGCGCGGCTAAAGTTCCATTCCCACTAGCCGGCTTGATAGCTAGTTGGCTTACTGTCTGGGCGTTCCCCGGATAACCCCAACTCGGATTGACCGCCGACACTCCGCTATCTATGAAGTATGCACTACTAAATTGAGGCGACGCGCCGTTATTCTGGTTTGATTGTGACGAAGTCCAGCCCGAAGGTGTAGACCATGGTATGTACGTATCTTGGCCGTCGGTTACAACGGACACGAACACGTCTCCCGTTTGCGATGGCGTAATAGCGCCAGGAGTAGCCGAATTTTGCGCGCCCACGGGGCCCGTTCCTTCAAACGCCGTTGCGCCTGTTGCCGTCCCGCTAAATACGTAAACAACGCCACCGCCCGACGATCCCGAACATGAGAATGTGGCGTTCGTGACCGCGGGCGGGTTGCTCATGTAATACCATTGGTGGCCTAATCCGTAATAAGAGTACGGGCCAATAGCACTTCCTAGTGAAGTCGCCGTCCAACTACCTGGAACGCCAGGCGCACACGCGCTGCCATAACCCCAAGTGTCGATTACCGCGATAGACCCACCACTAGGAATTGTGATTTGTGTCCCAGCCGTGGCGAATTTACCCGACGCTATATATGATGCTTGGCCGAATAACTGAAGAGAACACAAGCACAGTACGAGCGTGGAAAGTGCTTTTTTCACCTTAGAAACCCCCCAGCGCGGCGCGCTTAACTGTTCCGCTTATTGTGCACACATAGATGTAGTTAGAGTCAAACCACATAGACCCGGACTGACATACTCGGTTGTCTGCAGGTGTCAACGGTAGTATCGTGTTTGTTACAGGTCCGAGATTTCCGCCCGAAGTGATCGCAGAATTAAGTTGCCGGGCGGCCACGGTATGCGCCGCACTTGTCCAGTGAACGCCGTCCGAAGTTGACCACGACGCATCAGTTAGAATGCGGTCTACGTCTACTAGATAGTCATAATCAAGCGACGTACGGATGGACTGATTAAGTAACTGCCGCTGCACTTCCGCCGCGGCCGAAATATCGGTGCGTGGTGCTAGCGTGAACGCCGCCACTTTACAACCGTCCGTTCTAGCCTCTTTCCACAGGTTATCTAACTGCGTAAATGTTGCGGCCGCGGTTTGTTCCCCGTTGTTATTGGCGTTGCACGTTAGGCTTTCCTGCCATCCATACAAGTCATTGCCGCCGCTGTCCAGGGCGTAAATTACCTTTTGGTATGTGCTACCCGCGTGTTGACAGATAGTCTTATAACTCGAATCGTAGTGACCCTGGGCATCGGACACCCAACCGCCATCATGTGCGAAATTCTGCACGTATGTAACATTTCCCTTTAGTGCTGGTAACTGAAGCGCCTTAGCCGTCCAGGTGGTGGTTCCCATTAGACCGGTGGTCGTTTGCGGGTTGTAACTCGCCCCACCGGCGCAGTCGTTTGGCGCGCCCGAACCCGCCGTGTTCGTCGGGCCCCAGGGGTCACCCGAGTTATAACCCCGGTCAATTGACGTACCGTCTACCAACAACGCAATAGGGCCGCTGCCGCTACCCGAGCCGCTTCCTATCTGTGATTCCGGGCCGCCATTTACTGACTGCACTAACCCCAACGTCGAATCACAACGGACGTAATCAACCCCGGACGCAGGCACCCCAGCGTTAGCCGTTGCGTCGCAACTAAAACCGTGCGTTCCGGCTGGTAAAGCCGCTTTGGCCGCCGCGCTGGGCGAGCCGGGCTGTACTTGCTGGGCTGCCAACGTCCCCGGCGCGGTTACCACTTGACTGCTGCCGCTACCGCTAACCGTCCAGCCGGGTATGCTGCCGCCGTTTGCGGCCACATACGTCTTCACCGCTTTTTGACTCGGTACTTCCGCGTCCGAATTGTCGGTAAATGCACCGTCTGTGGAAAGTTGCGATGCTTTTAGCTGTGCATCGTTCGTAACTGCGCTTAGGCCCACGTCTGCCTTCGTCAACACTACATCGCCCGTACGTGCAGCCACCGACGTAACTGGCGCGTTAGGTATGCAACTTGCACCCGACGCTAATTGACACTTCAGCGCGCTATCGGATCCGAGCCCCAGCGAGAAATCCATACCGGTGGGAACCGTAACAGTAGTGCCCACCCACTTCTTACCCGACCACTGCGTTGGGTTGGAACTGGTTACATTCCAAGTGCCGGCCACATTCACGTTTTGCAATGTGGTGGTGTGCGTCGTTTTATTGTGCGTTAGCATACCGGTGTCAGCGTCTAATTGCGCCGGGCTTCCCGTGCCTGCCACCTGGATGTCGTATTGCGTGCCGGCCGCGGTGGCTGTACCCGCGGGGCCTTGTGGACCTTGCGGGCCCTGTGGACCTTGCGGGCCGGTCGCGCCTTGCGGACCTTGCGGGCCGGTCGCACCGGTTGCACCCTGCGGGCCGGTCGCGCCGGTTGCGCCTGTATCGCCCTTTGCACCAGCAAGGGCCAACGTCTGCCAATACGCCGTATTAACGCTAGCCTGTGAGTTACACGGGTTGGCCGAACACGGCGGTTGGTTCGTGCTGTTCTGAATAGCAACAAACGACGCGCCGTTGTAATTGACGGAATCAAAGGTAGCGGCCACATATGCCGCGCCACTAGACCAAGCACCGCGCCAGTTCGTTGTGCCGCCGCTCGGGCCTTGTGGGCCTTGCGGGCCCTGTGGACCTTGGGCACCCGTTGCGCCCGTTGCGCCCTGCGGGCCCTGGATACCTTGCGGACCCTGCGCGCCGGTATCACCTTTCAGACCTTGCGGCCCTGTCGCGCCCTGTGGACCTTGCGGCCCCTGGTTACCTTGTGGACCTTGCGGCCCCTGGGCACCCTGTGCGCCTGGGTCGCCCTTCGCGCCTTGAGCACCCACTTGGGCGACCATATTCCAATACGCAGTATTGGTGGGCACAATGTTATTAGATGTCTGTATCGCTATGTAACTGGACCCTTGATAAAAAACGATGTCACCTTGTCCGTAGGTGGTGCTTGATTGCCATGACCCGCGCCAGTTTAGATTGGACCCGCCGCCCGTGCCGCCACAGGTGGGCATCCAACTTAGACCCGTGAGCTGCGAGCTGTCAGCCGTTAAACAATACCCATCTGGGCCAATCTGTAGCCGCGCGTCACCGGTCGCCGTATGTACCCAAATATCGCCCTTGCTCGTAAGCGGCGATTGTAGGAACGTCGGCTTATTCTTAATCTGGTTCCAATCGGGTTTAGTCTGCCCAAACGCTAGTGTGGCGAGCAGGCAGTAAACAGCTAACTTAATAACGGTACGTGCACGCATGTGTATCATCTCCCGATGGAATTTGACTTGACGCATAGGTGATTGCATTGGCCGACACGCTGTAATCCAGATTCGGGCGTAGACGAACGCCATTCTTATAAAGCTGCAGGCCCGTGGGCGTGTGCGCCAGAGTAAATACGGCGTTCGTCCCGTTAATTGCCCCGGTTGGCGTTTCGTCATCCACGAACGTGGGCAGCGTGGGAATTGTCGGCTTGTTAAGCAGGTCCGTATAGCTGCCCGTGGTGGCAACCGTTGCCAGAACGGGCTTGTTTGACAGGTCCGAATAACTGCCCGAAAACGCAACCGCGGCGAGCCGGCTAGTGTCGCATTTCAGCGCCAAGGCCGCGGCTATCGCCGCCTGATACGTGTTGAAGTCCGATATAAGCAACCGCGCCGCTAAGTCGCCGGTTAGGTTGGCTACATTAGCTTCGCTAATTGGCAGCGTGGGAATGAAGGGCTTATTAAGAATCTGCGCCGGGCCCGATGACGCATTCCAATCGCTGTTAACCTGGGCGGCCGGTATCGTGGGCTTGTTGATAATTTGCGCCACGCCGCTGATAGCGTTCCAATCGCTGTTAACCTGCGCCGCGGGAATAATCGGCTTGTCCTTTAGGTCGCTGTACTCTCCCGACGTGGCGACCGTGGCGAGCTGTGCCGCGTTGGCTTTCGCCGCCAGATCCGCCACAAGGCCGCCTACGTCGGACTCGGAGAGAACAACAGCGCCAGTGCGCCCGGCTACAGACTGTACCGGCGCTAATGCCGCGATGCTGGACGCAGTTACTTTGAAATTTTGTCCAGCCCGCGCAACGGGCAGCGCATCCGTAGATTGCGCCGGATTACCTAGCGGCAGTGCAGAAATCTTGGTGTTTGCCATTTGTTCATCGCTCCGTAAGCAGGAAACTATGCCCATCTTCCAGCACTAATATGTCTGTACCGTCTTCTAGGCAGAAATCATTGGCCGCATGCACACGCCCGTCTTGGATTTCGTGCGCGTACACTTCCAAAAACATCCCGCGGAAAGGCTCGCCGGGGTCCGTGATGTAGTCCACCGCGTACAACGCCGAACTGTTCACCAGCAAATAGCAGCTAGAGTCAACCGAATCGGTATAACGTAATGTGAAAACGTGGGTGGTCACGTCGGTAACCGCCTGGGCCTGTTCCATGCGTTTGTTTCCGAACGTGGTCAAATCTTCCATGCCCGCGGGCACCGACGCGAGAATTACCGTCTGTGCGTCGCCCGCTAGCACGTCCACCAGATACCGCAGTTTGTTAATCCGTGGCGTTTTCATCGAATGTCCGGGTTGTAGTCCGCAAGTCTGTTAGACAGAATCAGGTCGTTGATGGCGTCCGGCGTCGTACCCACCATATCGCGGTGTAGGTACCAGTACGCCGCGAGCTGCATTACTATCAATTTCAGGATTGGCGGATAGGCCATAACCCTGCCATCTACCACATCGGTCGGATCCGTGGAGTAACCCGCGGTAAAGTCAATAGCCACGCTTTGCGGCCGGCGCTGTGCAGTCGGCCAAATCTTGCCGGGCGCGGGCCAAATACGCGCCGGCATGGCCGATACGTCCGCGATGTAATCCGTATCGGCTGCCAAGGTAACCGGGTCGCCTGTGGTCGGGTCGCAATACGTGATGCGGTCCACAGATCGCACCGGCGAGCGCCATAACTGCATTTCAAACGGGTTACGCTTTGGCTCGAAGCCCGCGGGCAGCGCACTAATCGGGCCGCCCACCCAGGGCATAACGACGCCTGTTAACGGACCCCACACCGAAGTCATATAGGCGAACATCGGGAAATGATCGGCGTATTGCGTAAACGTGCGCGGGGCCAAACAATAGCCGGATTTACCCTCTACCTCGTTACGCGCCGCGGCTATCAGGGTAGTAAGAAAATCATCTTCGGTGCCTGGGTACCCGTGCAGGAAGGTGTATAAATCAGACGGTTGCACCAGTTCGCTTTCGGGCAACGACGTTTCTATAATTGATCGGCTCATTTATTCACCTTCGGAGTTAGTAAAAGGGGCGGGCAGTTTTTCCCGCCCCTCACCGCGCACTAACCAAATCAGCTATAAAGCTGTGTGCGCTTGGTTTCGTTGACTAGCTAGACGCCTGCACCAAATACGAAAATGCGTTCGGCTGAATCAGCTTGCCATCAGTTCTCATGTAGGCTTCAAAGCCCACTTGGTGGTTGGTCATGTACAGTTCGTTGTAGCGAACCAGCGTGAAGCCCAGGACATCGCGCACAACGTACTTGCTGAAGTCACCGAAGATGACGGTTTTCTTCGATGTGGCAACCAAGTCCATCATCTGGTTGTACACATACGGATAACCGCAAATTCGATCCGGCGAACCTTCAGCCAATCCGGTCTGCCAAATCGGCCGGCCGTACTTGTCTTTCACCTTGCGCATGTTGTCCCATGTCGCCTGATTCGCCATGAATTGGCCGTTCGGACGCCATACGGGGTCAACCTTGGCAATCAAGTTGTCAAAGTCATCGGTACCAATCGTGGTGCCGCCCGTTTCGTTGCCGCCCGTGTTGCCGGACGAACCGACCGCCGTCACACCGCGGGTCGCGGTAACAAGCGCCGCGATAAGACCCGAAATCGGGCTGCCGGTGCCAAGGGTGTACTGCCGATTGCATGCGCGCTCCAAACGAAGCCCGAACAGTTCAGCCAAGAATGACTGAATGTTGAATGCCGAATCCTGCAGCAATTCAATTGGGACGAGAACTTGCTTGGACGAAGCCAAGTAGGCGTTCAATGTCACGCTGCTGGTGGTCGGATTCAATTGCGAGATAGCGCCGGATTCTGCCAGGAACTCGCCTTCGTTGGAAACGTCATCGGCTGTCGGCCACGGAAGAGGATTACCCGTTGCTGTCGGCAGAATGCGCGCCACTTTGCGAATGCCACCAATAGCCGCCATGTTCAGCTCGATTTCTTTCTGAAAGCCCGTAGGCACAAAGGTTGCGCCCGAAGCGCCGGACCCTTCGCCCATCGGGGAGTAAGTGCGCTGTTCCGGTGCTACGTTATTGAAGCGGACGTGCTTCCAGAACTGCTGTTCGTACTGCTTGGTTGACCGGAAATCTACCGGCGCGCCGGACCCGTCCACGTCGCCCACGTTCGGGCGCTCGGGGTTGTGGATTTTGGCAAGTTCGTCCTGCAGCTTTTCGGTGCGTTCCGCGGCCTCAATCTTCACCCGCAGGGCTTCCTGTTTAACGTCCAGCTCTTGCCACTTTGCGTTGTCTTCGACACACGCAGTCATTTGATCGGCAAGCGCCGCCCGTTCACGCCGCCATTGCAAAATTTTTTCGCGCATAAACCCTCTTAGGAATTGAATTTAGTTACTTTGTCAACGCTTCAGCTAACAGCATCTCCCTTACTGCCCCGGCGTGTTCCGGGTTTACTGCCCCGCGTGCCCGCGGGTTTGTTACAAACTCGCGTCAATCTGGATGTTGCGCGTGCGACGCCGCGCTAACTCCACGTCAAATTTTGGCTTTTTCTCTTTGCCTGCAAGGATCCGCTGCCTGATTTCCTCGGGCAAATCGTCCGACCAATCCGCACAGCGCAGCGCCACGGCCTTTTCTGCCGCGGGTGCCAGTTCGTGCACACTTACTGATGTCTGTTCGTAAGCCGGGTAAGTGACCGGGCCCACGTCATACAAGCCCGAAACCTTCACAATGGTGCGTTCAATTATCGTGCGGCCCTGTTCGTCTTCCCTTTCGGCCCACGTCTGGTGCGCTTCATCGTCGCCCACGGTAAAAGCGAAACTGCAGCCGGTCACGTCGCCGCGCTTTACGAACTGGTACACGTCGCGCCCAATGTGCGTGTCGGGGTCCATCAGGTTGGTGTATTTCAGGCCGGCGTCATCCTGGGCGAGCTGCAGCGTGTCGTTCGTGGTGCGCCCTAGAACGTGGTCGGCCCGGTGGTTAAACAGGCACCGCACATCCGAACTGCCCAGCACTTCGGTAAATGCGCCCGGCGCGATGGTTTCCCGAATAACAAAATCGTCATCTTCGTACATTGTGAACCACTGGTTAAACACCGCGGCATAACCTTCAATCTGCGGTGCCTTTGTTGCGGGCGCTTCGGTGGCGCGAACTTCTGCGCCTTTCATAAATCTACGTTCTACTCGCATTGTTCCCCTTTCCGGTGCGCTTTTGCGGCCCGCACAATGGCCCGAATTGCCTTCCTAAAAGTCTCTTCTGCGGATCCGCGCATAGCCCACTTAGGCCAATTGGCGTGCATTGCGCGTATAAGACGCGTAGCCTCTGCCTGCCCTGCCCCATCGCCATTCGTTACGAGATTAAGCACCGGCCATAAACGCATCTGAAACGCGCCCAAATCCGGGTTATTCGCTTCTCTAAGCCCTATAATTGCCGCTTGGAAATCGGGCCAATGCTGCCGAAATAGCGCCCTAACGTCGCCGTCCGTGGCTTCGCCCGAGCTGCCTTGGTCTTCCGTCTGCCCTTCAGCACCGTTACCCGACGCCGGCGAAATCGTGCCGTCTTCGGTGACAATCGCCATGTTGACCGGCTGCAGCACCAAATTGCCGGGGTCTTCAGGATTGAAGTTAGCCGAAGTTAGCGGATTAAGACCGAGCGCCTTTCGCCCTTCATTGGCTGTCATTAGTCCGGCATACCGTCCAACCTGAAGACCCTTTAGCAATGTTGCAAAGTCGGCACGCTCGTACTCCGATGTGTCGAACTTGCAAAAGTATTTGTTCGCATTGCGGCCGGTGGTGGGGAAGAGTTTAGAATTTAGTGCCTGTTCCCACCGGCGTAACCACGGCTTGATTGTCCAGATTAGAAACTCTAACGCCTTCTGTTCGATTGTGGCGCGCGATTCTTGCTCGCCCCCCAGCATGTACGCGGGCACGCCGAAGATATAACCAATCTTGATCGCGTCGGCTTTCTGCGTTTCCAAAAATTGCGCTTCGTCCGGGTTGATGCCTACTTTTTCCCACGACATGCCGCCGTCCAGTAGCGCAACCTGATGCGAGTTGCCCGCGCTGTGCCCGGCTATCCAACTTTGCACGCCCTTAGCTTTGTCCTCTTGCTTCAGGATCTTGTCCGTTTTCAGGTAGCCGCCCGGCCGCGCATCGTTCTTAAAGAACCGCGCGCCGTACGCCTGTGACGCCAACGCGGTGCCGATAACTTCCCGCGCGTAGAACTTAATAGGTGACAGGCCCGTGTATGGGTCCACGCCCAGGCCCTTGACGTGAATCATATTGCGCGCTTCGATTTCGCGCAGCCGGCCGGTGGGCGTGTCCGTTGTTTCGTAAACCAGCTCGCCGGTTTCAATGTTACGCTTGCATACGGTGCGGAAGGGCGAGCGTAATTGCATTTCGCGTGGGCGGTCGCCGCCATCGCGCAAAATTTCAATGAAGGCGTTGCCGGCTTGCAAAAGATGGACCTGGGCCGCGCAGTAGAAGTCAACGGCGGTATATTCGGGGGAAGGCTGAGAATTTAGGAAGCCGTATAAATAGTGGTCGGGGCTTAGCTTAAAGCCGCCATCGTCCAGGCGTTCGTACACGCCGTTGGGCAATGTGGATACTGCAGTGCTGATAATGCGAATGCAGGCGGCGACCGCGCCCACTTGCATGGCGGTCATTTCCGTAACCATCACGCCGGCTTCTGCGGGTGGCATGCCCAGGCCGACGCCTAAAAAATCTCCGGGTAATGAAAACCACGCGCCTATACTATCGCGTAGTTGACGAATCAATCCTTTTACCATGTGGGCCCTTTCGGCAGGAGAGGCACCGCGGGCGCTCCCAGGTAAACCGCGGTGCCTTTTTGCTGTTCGCTTAGCATCGTCATTTTGCAAGGTACTCTTATGAAAATCACTTGTCAAGCACTTTTTTGCAATCCGAACAAATAAATTCAAGCGCCCCGTCTTTCAGCTTTCCGGCGCATACCGCCCCGCACTTCACACAGGATCCAAAAACGTCCACGCCGCCCGAGCTGGTTTCTACAGTCATCACGCGAATAATCGCGTTGAACAGCGCCACCGCGGGGTCTATCTTGTTAACGTCCTTCGCCTTGCGCGGGAAAATGTTGTCATTGGCATCAGGCTTAACTATTACGTTCGACACGGCCCACGCGGTTACCGGGTCGCCGTTGAAATGAAAGCGCCCATCATAAACGGCGCTTTCAAGTTCCTTCATTGCCGGCGAAAAGTTCTTAGTGATTTGCTGTATCGCCAGCATGGGAATGCCTTCATTGATTAAATCGTTTTCCATTTCGAGCGCGCCCCAGGGGTCATGCCCCACCGTAAGCACGTCGTATGCGCGGCACGCATCGCGGATCCAATCTTTTACTTTATTAAAGTCGTTGCTTTCGCCTGGACACTCTTGTATCAGCCCTTCGCCCGCCCACTGCCGCAACGCCACCACTTCGGTTGCGGCTATGCGTAACTCGGGCATCCAGTGCGACCAAAACGCGTAGTAATGGCGCTTGCCGTCTATGTCTTCCCAGAAGACACGCACGCCCGAAAGTAAGTCAATCTTTGCAGCCAAGTCTAGCCCGATGACGCACTGCTTACCCGCAAAGTCGGCTTCATTTAGCCCGCGGTCGGCGCAACGCGCGAAGCGCCGCATGTCCATCCAGTTGGACCCGGTGCCCTGCCAGATGTCTAAGTGTTTGGTGCGAAAGTTAGTCTGCGCGCTCACTTGCTGCAGCGCCTTCTTAGCTTTCATTTCCAAGTCATCGGGGAAGACCGATACGCCATAATTCGGGTTGGCTTTCTTCCACGTCGCCGGGTCCGCCCAATCGTCGCCCGGTATCGGCGGGTCCGCGTTCGGGTCACCTTCGTCAATCGTGTAGACCACGCCGAACCACCGTTCGTCTTCAAAGACGCCTTCAAGTACCTTCAGGATGTAATCGCGCGTGGAGTAACAAATACCCGTAAGGTCCACGCCGGCCGTGGTGATGGCCCACAACATGGATTGGTCGCGCTTGCCCGTGGCCGTGTCGAATACGTCGTACACTTCGCTGGTGGGGTGCGCGTGTAATTCGTCCAGGCAACCATAATGCACATTGCCACCGTCTAGCGCCTGGGCGTCGGATGACACCGCGGTAAAGATGCCGTTAGACGCCGGGTGAATAATCGAATGCTCTAACACCTGAATGCCGAAGTGTTGGCGCAATTTGATGCCGGGCCCGGTGCGCAGCATCTTTTTAGCTACGTCAAACACGATGCGCGCCTGTTCCTTTACGCGCGCTGCGCTGTAAACTTCGGGGCCGCCTTCGCCGTCCGCGGCGAGCATATAAAGCGCCACGCCGGACGATAGTGCAGACTTACCGTTACCGCGGGGCACTTCGATGTAGACGCGGCGAAAACGCCGCTTGCCGGTATCCTTGCGGACCCAGCCGAACGCGGTGCATAAGATGAACAGTTGCCACGGTTCTAAGACAATGGTTTGGCCCGACAATGGGCCCTTGATATGCGGCAGCTTTTCAATGAAGAGGCAGACCCGCGCGCCTTTGGCTTCGTCATACGTGTACGGGAATGCCGGATCCGCGGCCCGCGTCAAGTCGCGCTGTTGGCGCTCGCACGCAAGGCGCACCCACTTACACGCGAGTATCCGCCCGGCCAGAACGTCGGCGCAGTAGTCGGCCGCTATCTGGGCGTATGGCCTCACAGATTTTCGGAAGTCATGTTACACAGGCGCACGCCGTGAACTTCACGCATGTGTACCAGCACGCCAACGAAATACTTAAACATTTCTTCGGGCAGCACATACATGGCTTCCCAGCGGCAGCCCGGTTCATTGCAGCGTATCTGTATTGGCCCCGCGGTGATCCGCGGAAACATCGCATCCAAGCAAGGCACATCGTGATAACAGGCGTGCTTCATCGGGCTTTCCATCACAGTCCCTCGAAATCGTTCGTTTCGGGCCTCTCTGCTTTCAGCGCCGCTTTCTCTTCGTCGCGCAACAGCACCAACGCCCGTTTAATTGATTTGATTGTGGTTAGCATTTCTTTCTGCAGTTTGCAGGCGGGGTTAAGTTTCTTCGTGCGGACTTCCTGCCCGCCATTATTGCGGGTGATAACGTCTATCAAAACACCTTCGGCACGTATGGCCTTGCCGGCTTCGCGTAAGTTATACTGCGCGTCTTCCAGCGATTGCCGCGCTTCCTCTATTTCCTTCTGGATTTCAGGCAGCGGCCGGATGCGGTCTAAGCACGCCTGATGCGTGCCGCGCGCTTGTTTCTCTTCGATGGTTAGCCGTGCCGCCATTATCGGCCCCCTCGGTTGTGATACTCCAAAAGGCTTTCGGCTAACTGTTCCAATCGCCGCGGGTAATCCTCTAGGTTGCTGGACCCTGGGCACTGCGTGGGGCAATGCGCGCTGTAATCCGCTTTCAGCGCCAAAATCGGATGTGACTCGATTAGCCCCTTAAGTTTGCGTTCCATCATGTCGTACTGGTAATCAGTCACCAATGTGGCCGCCTTGACGTAGTACAAATAGCGGTGAATAAGGCAGATCGCCCTATACTTCGTGATTTCCTTAACAATCGCCTTTTCCTCTATAGTCATTGCAGTATCACGCGGTCTTCATTGGCCCGGGCGCAGTCGTCGCGCTGCCAGAAACGGAAAGCCAAACCTGGGTATGCGCCCGCTAAATATGTGTGCGTGTTTTCAACGTGAAATCGAACCGACACGGGCAGACCCGCAAACGCGGCGCGGGCGCGGGCGATAAGCGGCCCGAAAGTGGTGGGATTGTGCAGACCCACGTTGATCGCCCGCACACCCCAAGACACCAGCATCACTGCGGTTTCGGGCGTCAGCAAAAGCCCGTTGGTGTACAGTACGATGTAGCGGCCCGCGGCCCAACGGCACGCGTCGCGCACCTTGGACATGAACATTAGGGGCTCACCACCTGATATGCACACCACCTTGTACCGAGCTGCGTCTAGGTCTTCCAGCCGCGCGGGGCGTATGCCGGCGCGCACTTCAGGCAGTGTGTCGTTGCAACAATACGGGCACTTCATGTTGCACTGCCACGATACTAAGACGCGTACGGTGTCGACCATGTAATTTTTACCGTGTCAAATTTGACACACTGTTGCGTTTCTCACTATGTAAATTTTACATCATGCGCGTGTAAAAGGCTTCCCGTCGGGCTTTGGCGGGGTCGAAAATTTAAAACGGACCCCCATACCCCTTGTATGCCCTTTGTTTCCAGTACCTTACCGTGGTGGTGCTGCGCGATATGATTGATCGCTCTTGCTGCACCCTTAATCGACGCGAACAATGCGTTAAAATGCCCCGCAATTGCGTTGTGTTGACTTATAGCGCGTCGTTGCCTAGAAGTGGCACTGTGGCGTGGGTGCTTTTTGGCGAGCCGTTTATTGTGCCCCGCAAATCCTACCTCGCGCGCTGTTTCGGCGCTGTGGTGTGCGTGGCATAGGCCCTGCAGGTTGGCTGGATCGAAGAAATCACCACCGCGCGCAACCCAGATTTCGGCCCTGATGACGTGATGTACGTTAGTCGCCAACCAAGGGCAGCGTCTACCGCCTTCGACGTGAGCACATATCGGGTCATCATGCAACACTTGCGCCCTAGTTAGTCGCCACCTACGCGTGCGGTATAACTTGCGCAGTGCATTGTCCCTGTATTCGGCTTCACGCTGTTGGGCTAGGCCCTGGTGCTGCGTACAATAGCGCGAACCGTCCATTGCTGGACGGATGCACGCCGCGCATAACTTCTGTGGTCTAAAGCCCATGTGTGCGTATCAAGGTCTTCAGTTCGTCAAATTCTCGCCGGCGCGCGTCTTCATCGCGCTTCATGGCGTCCATGACTTCCTTATGGTGCGTGCCTTCGTGTTCATCGTGGGCGCGCATACCCATCCACAGCTCTAACGTGTGCTCCGCGGTTTTCTCGCCCGCGGCCTGGATGTGCGCTAGGTGATTGTCCTTAACCGCGTCCATCCAACGGTAAGCGAATATCAGGAACGCGATGAACAGCCCAGCACATAGCGCGATAATGCCCGTTGCCGCCCAGGTCGGTGTCATACGCGGTACCTCACTGCGTCTAAGCATTCGGCCGAACGGGCTAAATCTATGTCGGAGTCAATGCCTAGCAAACCAACGTAAATCAGCCAATCCCGAAGGCCCGCGTACATGCCTAACCCGTGGCGTTCTAGCCGCCGTTCCCATTCTTCGGCTAACATGCGCTCTTTTCGACTCATGCGAAAAAGGTATGGCGTCCAATCCGCGCCGTAATCGGGTGTTGCTTGGGGTCGCCTACAATATGCGTCCAGAACCAACCGCTAGTGACGTTCTTTAGGTTGGCATACCAGCGCGCCCCGTTCGTTGGATCCTTCAGCACACCCGCGAGTAGATCGCGCGCCCCACGCAACGCAATGACGAATAACGGTTCGGTTTGGTCTATGTACATATGAAACTCGGGGTCTGTGGGTACGCTCATGCTGGTGAATTGGTTTTTGCCATAGATAACGTCGTGCAGCGTCTTGGCAAACCCAGGCGCACCCACACGATTGATGCACACGGCCATAACCGCATCCATGCCCGCTACACCTTCGCCCCGCGCTTCCTTGTATGCGCATGTGGCGAGCGATTGCACGTCATTTTCGTCATACTGCATCGGCTACCTCTTGAAATCGCTGATAGTCGCCGCAGCTTTGTTGGCCGTATAAGGCAGGCAGACAAACGCGCCGATTTCCCAAAGCTGTGGAATTATGTGGTTAATAACCACGGTGAATGTAATCCAGCCGATAGAGGCTAGCGCAAAGAGTAGGAACACAACACGGGCAATGCTGGGCGTGCCCTGCTCGCCCGGTTCACTTAGCGCCTTATACCAGAAGTTACGCATTTAATCCTCGGTCACCGCGCGATAGCGCGATTTTGTGTAATTCGGGTGCGGGCGGTGATCTCCGTCCAACCCCTGGATGTGAACTTTCGCACTGGACGGAACAGCCGGGCGTAACGTGTGTTCAAGATACGAAGCCAAGATGTCGGGGCGAACTGGACTAGGGCAACGGTGCATCGTGCCCGACGTAGGGCACCACCCGCAGCGCGGGCAATGCTTGTGTGCGGTCATAGACTGACAGGCCACTCTAAATTCTCCCTTACCCGTTCTGATGTGGTGTACGTCTTTACGCCGTCGTAATCCAGTTCGTTTACGGTGTGCCCATATGATAGCCAATCTGCACGGCCGCGTTCCATAGAGCACCCTGCCTGCGTCAGTCGTTGTTCCCAATACTTGGGTGACTTTCGCGCCTCTCTTAGCTTCGCTGCACGGCTTCGTGCGCTTTTCTTCATCCGTTGTGGCGGTCGGCGGTCTATATGTAACTAACGTAAGCACTTAACCCCCTTGTGCGTGTATTACGCAGCCAAGTGCAGTTTAGGGCCAAAAGTGGCGATTTCCAAACATGGGCGAAAAGCGCAAGTGGGAAATCACCCCCGTTTAAAGGCCAAAAGTGGTAAATCCAGCCAACGTAACCGACGGTCAGAAGTGTTTCACGGTATAAGACATGAAACAGTGAAACACGTACCCTTAGAATCCCATTCCCACAAAAGTGGAAAATGGGAATTTCTAAATGTGGGCTTTTTGCCAAAACAATTACTCCCGTGAAACGGGCCCCTTTGTGGGCGTTTCTTGCTGCGCGTCGTACTTAGGTTTTGCTCGCGTCCGTGTCACCCATGCCGGGCTACGCGGCACGCCGTTATCTTTCAGCACCGCCGCCAACGCCCGCACGGATAGATCCGGGTGCGCCGCCACGATGGCCGCCGCCTGTTCATCCTTACCGTCACGGTTGCCCTTGTATTGGGTCCGTGATGCCAGCGTAGGCGTAGCCACATCGTTGCAGTACGTCAACACCCCGTCTTCGTTGCACGTCACTTCAAAGGGCGTACACTCGAAATCGCGTTGTTTCAGGTTGTCAATATAAGACCTGGATTGGTACGGGTGCGCCGGATCCTGTAGCCGGGTGCCCCAGCACGCGCTAAGAAACGCGCCAATATCGCCCGACCCGCGCAAGGCGTCTTCCAGCTCGAAAGTATCGGCTTTGGACGCAGCTTTAAGGCTATGGTGCAGCAACACCACCGCCAACGCGCCGGCGCGCAACAGACTGAAGACCTGTTCCGCGAATATGCGCACGTCGCTGCTATCCTTTTCGTCACCGTCCATGAAGCGCACCGCGGTATCAAGAAAGACCACCGAACCCGGCAGCGCGGGCGCTAGATTGGCGTCAGTCAAGCGCAGCCGGCCTTCCGCGGTCATGGTGCGGTAAAACAGCGTATTGCCCACGTAATCCAACAACCCCAGGCGCTTTAGCCGGTCTGAGAAAGGGCCAAGGGCCATCTCGGGCACCAGATACAACACGCGTTCCGGCTTCTGGGTCACCTTAAAGTGTCCGAATAGCGGTTCGCCGGTTAGCAGCGCCTTCGCCATGTTTAGCGAAATCAGCGTTTTCCGCTCGCGCACTGGTGCCGCTATGGCGGTCACACCCTCGGTTTGCAGGAAGTTGTCTATCAGGAAGGTAAGCGGTGGCGCGTTAATCGTTTCCTCTTTGGTGTGGAATAGGGTGCGCCAATCGCGCGGCGCTTCCGGTGCGGTCGGCTCACCTACGGTTACCTCGGGCGCGGGCTTCGGCAGCTCGTAGCGCGCCACCGATTGCGCTATGTGCTCTATGTCGGCTTCGGGCAATGGTGGCGCACATCGCGCTTCATTGATCGGTATAAGCGCCGCATGAATGGCGTCAGCGTCCAGGCCCGAATTGCGCAGTTTCCCCGCCACGCTGGTAAGGAAGTCATGCCGGCCGCCGTAGCCGATAGGCTCGCCCGCGGTCTGCGCGTCGTTGCGCCGGCGCTCGCCATACAGCCGCTTTAGGTCCGCGGCCAAGCTGTCGGGCATTGGGATAATGGGCCCGTCACACACCAGCTCGTACCGCGGCCCATACGGGCTAATAGACCCTTCGGCCACTACATAGCGGTTATGCTGTTTGAACTCGAACACGCCGGGCAGGTCGCAATTGCCCAACGCGCGGGTGGCGTCCGTCTGTCTGAAATAGAAGTGTGGGCGGTTGGGGCGGGCCTGGACGGTGTAAACAAAGTCCAACACGCTAGCATCCGTCAGCTTGGACACCAGCGCCGGCAAATCGTCTGATTCCAGCATGCAGAATTGGTCATCGGCCGCCGCACCCGCGTTAGCTTCGGGGTATTGTGCCGCCCACGTTTCGATTTGCACCCGGTCGGACGTTGCCAACGCCGGCCAATCCTTCAGTAATGGCCGCTTGTCTTTGGGTATTAGCGGGTGGACCCGGAAGCCGCGGGCGGCGTTGCGTAGCGCGATGTCTAAAAACACCATGTTAGCAGCGCCCCCACACGCGACAACGGAAACAGCCGCAAACGCATTTACCCAACCACGTCAGCCACTCATGCTGTTTTGGTCGCATAGGCTTTCTCCCATACTTTTTGCATGTTTTCCTTTGCCGCTTTCCGTTCCGCGGCGATGGCGCGGTACTCTGCCCTTTTCCGGGCGAGTATGGCCCTGGTTAGGCGGATACGGCCAGCGCGCCCCGCGGCCAGGGCCTTTCTTCGCTGCGTCCATCCGATGGTGGCCTGTGGGCGTGCGAGTGCCGTCCTGATTCGTTGCAGTCGGGCCGCCAGTTCCCGGTATTCTGTCAGCTCATCGGGGGTCAGGACTGCAAAGTGCGCATATAAGTGATCTCGGCGCGAACGCTCGCCGGCCGTAATGGACTCGCGGCGAAGCGCCGATGTGAATACAGGGCCTAACGTGCCTGTAGTTTTTCGTTCCGGCATGGGGTCACCCGCGCTTTCCAGCCGCCGCGGTAAAGATCCGTTTCGGCCGCAAATAGTAAATGACCTTGGATAGCAGCGATTGCGCGGTGTCGCGCCCGTGCGTGCTCTCCAAGTGTTTGGCTGATGCCACGATGCGGTTAATCACGCGGTTGCGCCGCGGCGCGGTGCGCTGGATGGTGCCCTTTAGCGTCTTCGTGGCGCCTTCACCCGTCCAGGCGTTGAACTGCCCGACGTGTACCGGATCCGGGTTAACTAGCAGGTTGGACGTGTGGCGCAAGTGCTTGCGGCATTTGTCGCCTTGGAAGTGCTCTTTGCAGCGGTTTTCAGCTCTCATATTTTCCCCTTGTATTGGCGAAGCACATAGCTAGAACTTCCTGCAGCGTGAACAATTTGACGGTCTGTTTTGCGATTCGCCACATTGCACGCTTATCTTGCACCCTTTGCCCGCGCCTTGTCAACCGTGAATTTCCGGGCGAGCACAACAGGGTTAACTTGCGCCTTTTCATGGAACTAACCCGCAAACCGCCACAACGGAAGGGAAAAGAAAATAACCCTTGACAAACGGAGAGTTTTATGAGTCTGGAAGTTGAGATTAACAGCGGGTCATCGAAAGATTTTGAGTTGGCAGAGGAAGGCGCGCAAGCCGCCGTGTTAGCCGATGTCGTGGACCTGGGCGTGTTGGAAACGGACTTCGGGCCGAAGCGCAAGGTGCAATTGGTTTACGTGCTGGAAGAGTGCGACACGGAAGGCCGGCAGAAACGGGTATTCGAGCGTTTTACGGCGTCGCTGCACGAAAAGGCACCCCTGTACAAGCGCATCACGGGCCCCGGCTTCGGCGCGAAGGTGGAAGGCGCGAAATTCGACCTGGAATCTTTGCTGGGTCGCCAACTTCAGTTGGTCATCGTGCACAACGATGGACAGGGCAAGCACAAGGGTAAGAAGTTTGCCAACGTCCAGGCCACGATGAAACCGCGCATGGGCCAGAATGTCACGGTGCCTGAAGATTTTCAGCGCGCCAAAGATCGCCCCGCAAAAGAGCAGTAACTAACCCTCAATAACTCGGGCCGTACCGCGGTATGTGCGGCCCCTTTTTGTCTCTGAAAGGGCGCGTCATGCCTTGTAAGTATTGTCATAAGAGCCACCCGAAGGTGCGCCGGATGCGTACCGCGTCCTGCAAAGCCAAGGGCCGCCGATTGCAACAGCGTGTGCGTGATGACTTGCGCATTCTTGCCCCGCAATTGGACCCCACCGACATTGAAAGCACGCCAATGGGCTGCAATGGCGTAGATGTCAAGTTGTCCAAGGCCGCCCGCGATTTCTTCGGGGAGTTAGCCATAGAGTGCAAGAACTGTGAGCGCCTGGACGTGGTAGGCATCTTCCAGAAACACGCAGCCAAGTATCCGGGCAAAGTGCCGCTTTTAGTCCACGCGCGCAACCACACCGAACCAATGGTTACGCTGCCGTGGCAATGGTTTCTGTTGCTACTGCCGCCGCGTCGCGTCGGATCCGTGGACCTGCCGCCCGACCCGTACGTGCCACAGATAGAAATACATTCTGATAACGGGCCCTTTAAGCGGACGGTGCGCCCAATATGAAACTTGATTTCTCACGTTACGCGGCGTTCCTGTCCAACCCCGAGCGTTTCCGGTTGCGCTACATCTTGAACTTAGTGCCCGAGTCCGATGACGAACCGACGCTATTTAACTACGGTCGCCGGCGCGGATCCTGCACCCATGAAATCTTGGACGCATACGCCGCGGGTAATTCCCTGGAACCGGTGCGCGCTAAGTACCCGGCCGAATTGTTTGACCGTTGCGTGAAGTTGGCCGACGTGATGCCGCCCAACGCCGGGCCCGTGGTTATAAGTGAACGCGAATTTGACGTGCCCGTTTTTCCGGGGTCGCGCCACTCCATCATCGGGCGCATTGATCGGGTGGTAATGGTGGACGGCGTGCCGCGCGTGGAAGACTTCAAGACCACGAAGAAACGCACTAAGGCGGAATTTAGCCGCTACCTAGGCGAGTTGTCCACGTCGTTTCAGGTGCCGTTCTATCTCGCCGCGGCCGCTGCGCTGGGCTATGAAACCGACGAATTTCTGTTTCATGTGCTGATAGATGAAAAAGACAAGCCGGCGTACTACCCGCTGGAATTGCCGCCGATGGGCCCCGCGGAAATCGAGCGCCGTATGCGCCACGTCCGCGCCGCCTGTATCGCCATTGAGGCCCTGTTACAACATCCGGGCCCAGATTACCCGTGGCCGCATTCAAACGCATGGCCGTGCTGTGGTGACCGTATGCAGTGCGGCTACGGGGAAATCTGCGGGCGCAAGATCCCGAAGGGCTGCGTACCTACCGGGTTTAAGAAACGCATTGAACACTTGGCGCAGTTAGGTGGCGCGGACAATGAGTAACGCCCGGCTGTTCTGCGGTGACAACGTGGACGTGATGCGCCGCGAGATTCCAGACGCGACGATACAGTTAACGGTTACGTCACCGCCCTATGACAATCTGCGCAAGTATAACGGCTTTACTTGGGACTTTGAAGCGTGCGCGCGTGAGTTATACCGGGTTACCAAGCCGGGCGGCGTAGTGGTGTGGGTGGTGAAGGATAGCATCATAGATGGTTCCCAAACGGCTACATCCTTCAAGCAAGCCCTATATTTTCGGGAGTTGGGATTCAATTTACATGACACCATGATTTTCAACGCGTCCCGTCTACCGCACGGCGCTACCACACGCTATCACAATCAATTTGAGTTTATGTTTGTGGTTAGCAAAGGTGCGCCCGCGGTAGCCAACATTTTACGGGAAGCGTGTAAGCACGCCGGACGGTTTAAAGGCGGATCGTTCTCGGACAAGCGCGGACGCGAGATGCGAGCCAAACCCGCGGGCGTGCCGGTCAAAGACACAAAACCCCGCGGGAACATTTGGACGTATGGATTAGGTTTTGGTGGGTGCACTACAGACCGTGACGCCTTTAGACATCCGGCTATCTTCCCCGAGCGGCTAGCACAAGATCACATTCTAAGTTGGTCTAACCCCGGTGACCTAGTCTTAGACCCCTTTGTCGGCTCGGGCACAACCGGCAAAATGGCCGTTATAAATGGCCGCGATTTCATCGGTATTGATATTTCGCCTGAATACGTGGCTTTGTCACGCGCACGTATCCCAGGAATGGAGAACAAATGCAACGTAGCAACAGCGTGTTAACCGCGGTTAGCTGTTTTGATTCTCATTACCCGCACATTGACGCACCCACTTGGGCCGCGGTGCTGGATTTCCTGAAGCGTAACCGCGTCGGCCTGTTCGTGTTCGGCGGTGACAACCTGGATTGTGGATCCATTTCGCACCACAACAAATCGAAGCCGCTCTATAAGCCGCAAGGGCAGATGCGCAAAGACCTGGACGGTTTCCGGCGCGTCATGCTGGATCCGGTTATGGCGCTACTGCCGAAGGGCGCAGTCAAAGTGTGGTTGGACGGCAACCACGAAGATTGGGCGCGTCAGCTCATAGAAGAGCAACCCGAGTTAGACGGCCTGTTGGACTTTGCCGAATATCTGGACCTGAAAGAACAGGGCTGGATTGTCCGCGGGCAGGGCGAGCACTACAAGCGCGGCCGGCTGAAGTGGATCCACGGCGACGTACTGCGCGGCGCTAACCCGGTTAAGAAGGCGCTAGACACTTACGTGGAAAACCTGCAGTTCGGCCACTTCCACACGGCCGCGTGTGCGACCAAGATATTGCCCCATTCGAGCGCCAATAAGTGGCAGGCGTATAGCGTGCCCTGCATTGGCAAACTGGACATGCAATACCTGAAGAAATCGCCCACCGGTTGGTTGAACGGTTTTGCTATCACCGAATTTTTCAGCAACGGCATGTTCAACAACTTTTTGGTCAACGTGTTTCGCGGCCGGTTTGCCTACGGCGGAAAAGTGTACGGCCAATGATTCGCCTGCGTCTTATATACGCCCGGCTAAAGCTGGTATGGCGGTGGCGCGCGGCAGGGTTCCGAAACGCATATGCGCAGACCCGTTTACTGTGTGCGGCCGGGTATCTTATAGGCACATATGCACTGGAAGACCGCACGCCACTTATTGACGCCATAAACCTACTTTTTGATGCGATGGAAAGGGTAAGTCCATGCTAGTTATAGGCTTCGGACATCGCGCGAGACAGGGTAAGAACACGGCCGCGGTTGCCATGATGAATGCCGCGCCGATTGGTCATGGTGGCCGCATCTGCGCCTTCGCGGACGAACTGCGTAGGGAAGTAATACATGAAGTGAACTTAGCGGGCGGCGTGCAGGAATTTATAGACAAGATCGGCGCGCCGTCCTGGGTCCATGCCGAACCGGGCGGGGCCAAGCAACGCACCTTACTGCAATGGTACGGCACGAATTACCGCCGTGCCCAGGATCCGAATTATTGGGTGGGCCGGCTACAGGCGCGATTGCAATTTGAAAACCCGCCGATGGCCCTGATTACTGATGTGCGTTTTCCGAACGAATGTGAAGCCGTGCATGCGATGGGTGGTTACTTGGTCAAGGTGGTACGTACCACGCCGCCCGACGTTGACGTGCCGCCGCACCCGAGCGAATGCGCGTTAGACGGCTATACCGGGTGGGATTACACCTTGACGGCCGCAACGCTGCCCGAGTTACGCGCCGCCGCTAGGGCACTTTACGCGGAGATTGCGAAACGTGGACCACGCGCCATTAGTTGAGGAAGGAAACGCGCTGATGCAAGCACGCAATCCAGCGGCCGCGTTAGTCAAGTACCGCGAAGCGTTCGCGCTGTGCCCAGATTCGCCGGTGGTGCTGTTCAACATGGGCAACGCACTGGAAGACATCGGAAACACGAAGGAAGCGGAAAGTTTCTATCTGGCGGCGATAAGCCAGGGAAGTTTAGACGCGTTATTTAATCTCGGTCGGTTTTACATGCTGCGCGGCGACACGGGGCACGCGCGCCACTGGTACCGCGAATACATACGCGAAGGGCCTGAAGACGCGTACAAAACTTTGGCCCGTCAATATGTCGGGCGTTTTGATCCCTTCATAGCGTGGCGCAACGACGCGCCGAATAGAACGCCGGAACGTGCGCCTTTGGAGTTGGTGAAGTGATTTTCCTCGACCTGGAAACCTTTAGCGAACTCGATTTGACGAAGTGCGCGGTTGACCGTTATGCCGCGCACCCGTCCACGCGCATTCTGATGTGCGCGTACGCTGGGGAATCTGGGCCGGTGCAGTTGTGGCAGGAAGGCGAACCGTTGCCCGATAGGTTGGCGCGGGCGCTGCAGGGCGAAGGCCCATTAGTTGCGTGGAATGTGTCGTTCGAGCGCACCGTGTTAGATGTGGTCGGCGGTTACCGCGGTATGGATTACCTAGACGCGATGGTGCAGGCGCGCTTCGCCGGCTTACCCGCGGGTCTGAAGGAAGCCAACCGCGTGCCGTTCTTTAACGGGCAGGCGGCCACGTCCAAAGAGAAGTTACTGATTAACAAGTTCTGCCGGCCGCAGAAAGACGGGCGCATCCGTGACCGTAACACGGATCCCGAAGATTGGGCCAAGTTCTGCGAATACTGTATGGCCGACGTGCACGATACCCGCATGATCTACCAATGGTGCGCGGCGCGCTTCCCGATACCCGACCGCGTTTATCAAGCGTGGTTGCTAGACCAAAGGATTAACCGCCGCGGGCTGCCCATCGACCTGGATATGTGCGCCTATGCGCATCAGGAAGCGGCACGGCTGGAAGCAATTGCGCACCAGCAATTGAAGGATCTAACCGGGCTGGATAATCCGAACTCACCTAAGCAACTTATGGATTGGGTTACCAAGCGCGGTTATACATACACCAGTTTGGGCAAAGAATTTGTGAAACGGTTCGTAGAAGACCCGCTAGAGGAAGACGGGCCCGCCAAGGATGCGTTACGGCTGCGTCTTGCGTGCGCGAAGACCGCGGTTAAGAAGTTCCCGAAGATTCTGCAAACGGTTTCGGAAGACGGCCGGCTCCGTGAGCAATTCAAGTTTTACGGGGCGCATACCGGGCGGTGGTCGGGCCGTGGTGCCCAGGTGCAAAACCTGAAAGTACCGCGTACGCCAGATGACAAGGCAACTTTGAAACGCTGCATCGAAGACCTAGCAGCCCGCCGCCCGGTAGAAAGTCTGGACGCGCTTTCATTCTGCGGCCGCCCACTTATCCGCGCGCCCAAGGGTAAGAAGATTGTGGTATCGGATTTCAGCTCGGTAGAAAACCGGGTGCTTGCGTGGGTAAGTGATTGCAAGCCGATGCAGGAAGTTTATCGCCAGGGGCGTGACCCATACATTGACTTTGCCACGCGCCTATGGGACTTGGATTATGAGGAAGTAAGCAAGGAACTAAGGCAGAAGGCGAAGCCGGGCACGCTGGGTTGTGGCTTCGGCCTGGGTGGTGGGAAGTTGGTTTACCCGTGCAAGTGCGCATGCGGCGAGAAATGGAACGCGCTAAAGCCCGGCGTGCATAAGTGCCCCGAGTGCGACACGCCCGTACAAAGCGCGTTGTTGGCGACTAAAACGGGCTTGTGGAAATATGCCGAGCAGTTAGGTATGAAGTTGACCCAAGAGGAAGCGCAGAAACAGGTTGACGTATTCCGTGACGCGTTCCAGGCGGTCTGCGAACTTTGGTACTACCTAGAGGAAGCGTTTTTCCATTGCGCCCGCGCGAAGAAACCGCAGAAGGTTGGCGTGCTGCGTTTCGAGTATCGCGCGCCGGCGCTCGCCATTATCTTGCCGTCCGGGCGGCCGCTGTTCTATCACAACCCATTCGCACACGAAGAGTACGTGAAGGGTGGCAAGGAACGCACCATAGGTTTTGAAGGCGTCAAGGTTAGCGCCTGGACGCACCAAGTTACGTACGGCGGAAAGCTGTGCGAAAACGTCGTGCAAGCGATTGCCGCGGATCTTATCACCGACGCGCTGGGGCGCATTGAATCAGATCCGCGGTATGAGCTGGTGGGTCATTGCCACGATGAAGCCATTACGCTAACGGACGCTGAATTTAACGACGCGCTGCCGACGCTAAACGGCTATATGGCGACCGTGCCCGATTGGGCCGCGGGGTTGCTGATGGCCGCGGACGGCGCAGAAGGGGAAAGGTACGCGAAGGGGTGATTATGACGCAGTTTATACACAACCATTTTGAGGCCCTGATTCTATTGGCGTGCGGCCTGCTAATCACGGTGTGCGCGGTCGCGTGGCTGCAGCAACACGATGCGCGGGTGCGCGCCGAATTTACCTTGCAACAGGCGCAAGACCGCATTGCGGGGCTGCAGCAAGACAAAGCGGCCATCACCAAACAGATGGGCCAAAAGGTTACGGCGCTGCAGGTCCAGGGCGCTAAGGTGCAGACGCCGGCCCAGGCCATCGCGGAAATACCCAAGGTTAGCGCGTTGCCGTTAGACGTGCGCCCGGTGCCCGGCTTGCCTACCGCGGTAACGGTGGATGCGCTGCCGCTCTACAAAGACCTGATGGCGTGCAAGATTACCGAAGCCAAGTTAGACGGCTGCACGCAGCTACGCGCCAAGGATGCCCAGATCTTAACCGAAAAAGACGGGCAGATTACCACGCTGAAAAAACAAAGCTCATTTATGAAGCGCGCGGTGCACACCCTTGAAGTTTTGGGTATTGGCGCGGTGGTGGGATATGTCGCCCACAGATAAACCCGTCTACACGGTGGCTGAAGTGGCGGCGCTGTTGGGCCTGTCACGCCGAACTGTTATTCGGGTATTCGAGTGCGAGCCCGGCGTAATCGTGCTCGGACGGCCTGAAAAGATGCACAAACGGGCCTATAGATCCATCCGAATACCCGCGGCCGTTTATCTGCGGGTGCGGGGAAGGTTGACGGTATGAAGAAACGTACACACCGCCACAAGCTGCAGTTTGAAGCCTTCAACGGCTACGCGGTGGTTGTGATGTTTGTTGACGACGTGGCGGCCGAACTGGTGAAGCTGTGCCCCGAAGAGAAGCGCGAAGACAACAGCGAAACCGGCGCGGTAACTATCAGCTCGGGCGCGTTGTCGGTGGTCATCTTCCCGCATAAGCCCGCGCCCGGTGTGATCGCGCATGAGTCTTACCACGTCATCGCGGCGCTGCTACGCTGGGCGGGCGCGCAGCCTGAAGAGGAAGTGATTGCGTACCATCTGCAATATCTGGTGCAGAACTTCACGAAGTGGGGCGCACGATGATACTAGCTTTGGTGGTGTGGTTGTTTAACCGTAAACCGTTTCGACAAATCGCCGTTGGCTTTCTCGGTTTGATCGCCGTTGGCTTTCTCGGTTTGATCGCCGTTGGCTTTCTCGGTTTGATCGCCGTCTTCGGTATTTTCTTTATGTGGTTGACGTTTTGCCCGCGGATCTTGGATGCTATCCGGCCTTCACGTCATCCCAGATGGCTGAAGGCGGGGCGTTTCTAATGTGGCAGCCCGAAGTCGGCAAGCCGTGCGAATACTATTGCCTGGGGTTTCGGTACGGCGTCGTAGTCCGTATGCCAATCAAAGGGCAGCGCAAGGGCATGGCGCAAATTGAAAACCCCACGCCGCGGTGGGCCCGAGCATATGACGCAAAGACGGGCAAGGCGTATTACGAACCGCGGCCGAAAACGCGCGAATGGGTTGACGTGTCCGACGTGTGGGAACCGGGCACGCCGCCGCCGTCGCGGTTCAACATCTGGAACTTAGCAGCTAACGTCATTGATGCCGCTAAGACCCGTGCCGAAGCGAAGGCCGAACAGCAAGAGAAGGCCGATAAGGTTAGGGAACGCGGCCGAATGTTCCACCGTTAGCGGCGCACTTTGGCCCAGCGCGCACGTTGCGCGGCAGCGATACGACGGCGACCGGCTGCCGATATGACGCGCGTTTTGTGTGCGCCGCGTCGGGTGCCATTGCCCACCAGCGCATCGCGCGCCATTGTTAGGGCTGCAATATGCGAGTCAATCATGCGGATAATCGGCGTGTAATTTCTCATTTCTCTCTTTCCTCGACAATTACGATGTGGTACCGCGCCGTGTCGGGCCCATGTTTCCCCTCGTAGCGGACTTCCAGTATCTTATCTGTTTGCTTGGTTACTTGGTAGTCCTTCCCCACTTCCAGCTTCGGGCCCAGGCCGAACGGCACCGGCGCAGCTTCCAGAGTATAACGCAGGTTGTCAATAGTGCCAATAACGTGCACCTGTCGGGCGGTGGTGCGGTCCATCGCCGTAACGTGTAACGTCTGCGCCTGGGCGCGCGACATCAGTACGAACAGGATAGCGAAGAGAGATAGGAAAGCAAATCGTGGTGATCGCATATTAGCTCCGATTAGATGGTGACGTTTCGGGCGCAACCGTTTCACCTTTTAGAACCTTTAGCAATCCAGATATAATCGACTCACAAGTCAAAATGTCGCTTTTCAGTCTTGCAGCCTCTTGGGCTCGCGCATGTTCGCAGCAAAAAGATTGCGCGCCAAGATTCTTTAGATCTTGAATTGCGCGGCGTTGGTCGTGGCAAATCGCGGGCAGAAGTATCGCGGCCTGCTCTTGCGGTGTTCGTTTCGTGGTCTTCCTCATTGCACTACCTCGTTTCCGTTTTCGTCCAACCCCTGTAATAGAAACTCTTGCTTTTGCTGTTCGTCTAGCCGGTCTTCCGTTTCTCGGATCCAGTGTTGATACGTCTTCCTGATTTCTTTGGGCGACGTGCCTACCATCAGGGCTACATCGTCAACGCGCACGCCGCTGGATAGCAGCTCGGTAATGCGGAAGTGGCGGAAGTGGTGCGGCGTCATGTCCACTTTGGCGGATTCAAACACGGCGCGCAATTCGTGCTCCCAATAGTGCACCGGGCTTTTCCATTCTACCGCGGTAAAGTCTACGTCACGCAAGTTATTTGCGAGCCACAAGGGAACGCGGACCCGGAAACGCTCGCCCGTCTTACGCCGGTTACCGCGGTATAGGTTGCCTTCGGGCTTGTTATAGATCGCGTCACCAATAGCCATACCCGACCACCGCATGAGCTGCGCCAGTAGCCTAGCGCGCCCTGTAGCCGTCGTGAGCACCGTTTCTACCTGGGCTTTGGTCGGCGGCCGCACTTCGCGTTTCTTGAACCTGATAGCGAACTGCGGATTCTCGCGCCCGGTCGGTACCGGCGATTGGGCTACGTAGCCCATGCCCTTGCACCACAGGAAGAAACCGCCGATTACCGACCAATGCACCTTTAGGCTGGACGAATCGCCCGAGCGATAGGGTAGCGTTAGCCGAAAGGCCATAGCGTCGGCCGGCGTGATGCTGGACACGGTTAGCAGGCCCTTGGCGTCGCACCATTCCACCAGCTTGGCCCCCAGGGCTTCGGCCTTGGCGTTGTTCTTGCCGGACTGCGCGCGGGTCTTAATCCATTCTTTAACCGCGTCGGATACCAGCACGCCCGTGGCGGCCGCGGCTACCGGCGCACGGCCGGCTAGTTCGTCTTCCACGCGGCGCTTGGCTTCCTCTGCGCCTTCCCAGGATCTTGACCCCGCGGCGCGCCGGTATTGCTTGCCGTCTTTCGTCCAGCGCAAATGCTTGCGGCAGTCACAGCGCCGGGTAAATTCGTCGCCCGCGTATTTGCAGCCGACCGAGTGGCGCACGTAAATGGTGATTGATGGCGTGCTCATATGCGCCCCGTTTGTGAGCAAGTGGACAGGCACGCGGTCACCAGCTCGGGCCATTCAGTGCGCCAATGCTCTAGGCGCGCTTCCCGAACATCGTACGGCGTGTGATTATATATGCCCGCTAGCGCATGCAACAGCACATGGGCATAGCTTGGGTCTTTGGTGCGATTAGCTGTGATTTTGGCCTTCAGCCGTTTGGTGGGTCCGCGTTTCATAAGTCACCCCGCACAATGGCCGACCGAAGGCGGCCCCACTCTTCACGGTTAAGACTGATTTCGGAACGACGGCGGCCGCCCAGCGACGTGCACATAATTACGTGGGATTCTGATTCGTTATCGGACTGCGCGATACCCACCCAAACGGAAGGGTCGCCCAACTCGGGATTTTCGGTGCGCAGCATCACGACGTGGGAAATCGTTTGAAGCGTAAAGCCGCGGGCTGCCGCGTCCGTGTTTGTTGCGGGTATTCGTTGCGGGTTAGATTCCTTTTTAAGCGCCATATTATGCAGCCCCCTTTTACTGCGCACAGCTTATCACAAAATAATCACAAAATCGCCATGCCGTCGCCTAACCTATTGATTACACAGCAAATAGAGTTGTTGACAAAGTAACTTCGGTACCAAGACTTTAGTTGATTCCGCGTAAGTTATTGATTTCTAAATGGGCGGGAAAGGCAAGAAAGGCGAGATAAGCGAACGGTTATCACAAATTAGCACAATTATAGTTATGTGCTATATGGAATCATCGCGCCGGATTGAGTCTCTGCTCAATCACCTTCATGTACGTGAACAGCGAACTTCGATTTGGGTCCCACATTTGAAGATGCCACGACCACCACATCGACTTCGCCCACTGTGGCCAGCCAAGGCTACCTAAATACATGCCGTTCCCTGTATTCGTGTTGTAGGGAATCGCTTTGTTAGCTGCAAGTCGTAGCTCGATGTCCGTGAAGAAGTGGTCAGGACGAGCAGCAGGATATCCGGGCGGGGCTATAAAAATGACGGTGCAGATTGTGGCCTTCTCATTGCTACCTGCAACAAGATAGCCGGGAGCGAGTTTCACGCTGGGGACTACTATCATGTGGTGCCCGTGCTTGTTGCGTTCGCAATGTGTCTGTGGCCATTCTGTCCTGAGACGAGCAATCCCGTCCTCGATGTATTGATTTGTCATTGTGTATAGTCCCTCGCTATAAAGAATCTCTTTTGTGCAAAGATAGAATTGTCGGTGAGCAGTAAGTGTCCTTTGGTGGAATGATTTCAGCGCAGCGATATTCCTTCCCGCACTTCCGACATCGGTAACGCCTTCGCCCACAGTAACCATAGTGCGGAGGCAATCTATCGTAGCAATCCTCGCTCACCCAATCGTGCTTTTCTTTAGGTTTCTTCATGTGTTTAGTTCCTTGCTATACCCTCACTCCTTTCTCCGGCTCTTCGTATTCCTCGTTGAGTATTCGCAGAACGTGCGACCACGCTTTGTTGTATTGGTCGGTTTCCAAGTCTTTGACTGTCGCCGCTGC